>VYMD01000255.1_pt1 | contig 13844 bp, 14 predicted proteins | sample 5115311 | NCBI WGS metagenome assembly VYMD01 (sample SAMN12291779, study PRJNA351875) | freshwater metagenome | isolation source: freshwater lake | place: USA: Michigan, Wintergreen Lake | collected 2013-08-08
CTCCCTGAGCAGCTCGTCACAGCCTGAGCAGTTAACGCATTCATACGCTACGGATCACACTTCTATTAGCAATCACACAATTTCACTAGACCATCTCACATGTGCAGTGGGGCGCAGGGGCGCCGCTGTGGCGAACAGGGCCTCTGGCGCTGTTTTACGCCTCGCGCCCGGCGGCGCTTTGTCTGCGACGCTTTTTTGCGCCTCAGGCCGCGGCGGCCTCGTGGAAGGGCCTCGCCGCTGGAAACCGCGGGCGCCTACGTGCCGCCTGCGGCGGCACTCGGCTGCTCTTTCAAGGCGGCTCGACTCTTCCACTGATAGGGGGCTCGCCTGCGGCGAGCGTGGGTTGGGGTGCGTTGTTTTCTTCGCTCGTGTGTCATTCCGAGCCGAAGGCGAAGAATCTTCTTTCGGCTTCACAAGATGATGCTTCGCTTCGCTCAGCATGACGCGCGGGGCGCGGTCCGGAATCAGTGCTAGATATTCTCAGGGAACTGCTGCAACCTGTCAAAAACTATGGCTTTCTCACTTTCAACATCCTCACTAGCAAGCTTCCTTCTTATGGCCTCTGACTCTCGGTACTCTCTAGCCTCTGCTAACTTAGTTAGCTCAACTTGTAAACCCATTTCTTGTACAATAGACTGTATCTGATCAATGCTACAGTTAAAAAATTCAGCCCGCCTATCGATTAAATTTACCCTGTTGTTTTCAAGTTTTCTGTGTATGTTATACTCAAGAGCTGGGGCATCTTTAGAGTAAATCATTCCATGAATATCAAATTCAAATGGCACTGATGCATCGCCGAGTTCATATACCCTCTCTTTAGGCTCTAGGCGTCGAGTCATTCCGATTTTAAAAATATTCTCACCAAAACTACCAATATTTGATATTATATACACATGGCCGGATTTAGTAAGCTGTGCTTGTGATATTGCTCGTTCTTTTTGTATATGAGCTGCTTCTAATTTTGATTCAAGCTCATGAACCTTTGCCTCAAGCTTACTAAACTCATCCCCTTTTGCTTTGCTCAACTCTTCCTTTGCTTTTAATAATGCCTTTTGATACCTCTCTTCTTCTTGCTCTGCTTCTCTTTGTACTTTTTCAATTTCCCGTAGAGCTTTCTCCTCTTCTCGCATTTGTTCCCTAATTCTTTTTTGTTCCTCTTTCTCTTCATACTTTTTCTGAGCATATTCATAGGTAAGCCTTAGCTCCTCTTGCTTTAAATTTAGATATTCTATTGTAATTTCCATGTTATTAGTTGAATTTAGTTTATTAATATCTTCGAATGACTTGAATACTCTGTTCTTCATAGTCTCATAATTATTCCATGATACTTTTGATATGTGGGCTTCACATTCCCCATTAAAGGCTCGTAACATAAGCTTAGCGGCTTCCTTCATCATTTTGGCTCCTTGAGCTTCACTACCATTTACTGACCATGCCGTTTTTGCTATATAAGCATTCCCATCTCTTACAAGTTGTTTTTGTTTATTAACATTGGTTATGATTTTATCTTTGTATTCGTCAGAAGTGTCATAGCTAAATATTGGCTTTGTAAAGCCATAAGACATGTCTTCAATATCGGCCTCTAGTTTAGAAACTTCATTTAGTAAACGCTCTAAATAACTTCTATTTGTTTTATAATCAACAGACAATTTTTCAATACTAGAATTCAGTTCTTGTATCTCAGATTTCTTTTTTTCAACCTCTCGGTCAATATCAATTATTTTAGAGTATTTACTTTCTAATTTTATATTTTCTAATTCTAGTTCTTTGTTCTTTTTGAAACTCTTAATCAACAAATAAACAAGAACGGCACTCGTCAACACTAGGAGGGTGGCCAATAGGGTCATGATTGTAAAAGTTGATCATAGACAATATGGTTTGCTCTCTCTTGTACTGTCAAGCCCCCTCCCCCGAAAAGCTCATCTCTGCCTACCTTGCAGGCTGAACGTCTATGCTTGCCGACCGCAAAGTGCTCACCCTCGAGCAGTACATCATCGAGGGCCAAAAGCTGTTCCCCCACGCGCGGGGGGAGTTCTCGCAGCTGCTGCGTGACCTAGGCCTGGCCGCGCGCCTAGTCAACCGCGAGGTGAACCGCGCGGGGCTGGTGGACATTCTGGGCGACGCCGGCAGCGAAAACGTGCAGGGCGAGCAGGTGAAAAAGCTCGACGTGTTTGCGAACGAGCAGTTCATCGAGGCGCTGCGGATGGGCGGGCAGGTGTGCGCGATCGGGTCGGAGGAGAACGAGGAGCTGATTCCGGTGCACGGGCGGCCGGGCAACTATGTGGTGCTGATCGACCCGCTCGACGGCTCGGCGAACATCGACACGAACATCCCGATCGGCAGCATCTTCTCGATCTATCGGCGCGTGACGAGCGCGGGCCCCGGCACACTGGCCGACGCCCTGCAGCCGGGCCGTAACCAGGTGGCGGCGGGCTATATCATCTACGGCTCTAGCACCATCCTGGTCATCACCACGGGGCAGGGGGTGCACGGCTTCACGCTCGACCTGTCGGTGGGCGAGGTCTTCTTGAGCCACCCGAACCTGCGCATCCCGGCGGACAGCACGTATTACAGCATCAACGAGGGGAAGTATCCGGAGTTCTCGGCCGAGCTGCGGGCGTATCTGGCGGATGTGAAGTCGCGCAACGCGCAGGCGGACAGCCCCTTGATTCCGCGCTATGTGGGCTCGCTGGTGGCCGACTTCCACCGCAACCTGCTCAAGGGCGGCATCTTCATCTACCCGGGCTCGGTGAACCGGCCGCAGGGCAAGCTGCGCCTGATGTATGAGGCGAACCCGCTGGCTTTCTTGATCGAGCAGGCGGGGGGCTATGCGACGGACGGGCGTGGGCGGATTCTGGACATGCAGCCGGAGCGGCTGCACCAGCGCACGCCGCTGTTTGTGGGCTCAGAGGACGAGATGACGATCGTGCACCGCTTCTTGAACCGCGAAGAATTGGTACTTTTAAACCACGGCTGAGGGCTTTTGGCCCCTGCCGTGCAGCGCTCGGCGCGCGACCTGACTCTTTACTCGCACAACTTCTATTCGTTCCGACCTCTAAGCCCTATGTGGAAGCGATTCGTCCGGGCCCTCAAGGCCCTCTTTGGCGGGGCCGTGGCCGCCATCGAAGACCCGAAGCTCATTCTCGAGCAGAACATCCGCGAGCTGAACGACCAGGTGCCCAAGATGAACGAGAGCATCGCGACGGTCAAGGCCAGCGTGACGCTGCTGGAAAAGGAGCTGGCGAAATACAAGAGCGAGAACGCCGACCTGACCTCGAAGATGAAGGCGGCGATTCAGGCCGGGCGCGAAGACATCGCGGCGAACTATGCGCTGCGCTTCGAGTCGCTCAAGAGCCACATGGCCCAGACGCAAGAGCAGCTGACGCAGTCGCAGAAGGCGTATGAGAAAGCGCTTGAGGTGAAGAAGGTCTTCATGAAGGAAAAAGACCGGAAGATCTCAGAGGCCCGCGAGGCCCTGCGTGCCCACGAGCGCGCCAAGTGGCAGGCCAAGATCGCCGACACGCTCGAGAGCTTCGAGGTGGGGGGCATCGACCAGACGCACCAAGAGATGGTGCAGCGCGTGAACGAGCAGACCGCCAAAAACGAGGCCCGCATGGACATGGCCCTCGACTCGGTGGACACGACCGCCATCAAGATCGAAGAGGAGGCCGAGAAGCTGCGCGCCGCCGAACTCGTCAAGCAGTTCAAGCTCGAGATGGGCATGACCGGCACGAGCGCTGGCCCCGAGCAGACCAGCACGCAGGCCCCGCCCACGCAAGAGCGCACCAGCTAGATTCAACACGAAGCACGGGGCGCCACACGGCGCCCCGCGTGTTTCAGCCCCCCCACCGAGTTTTAAGCCACCCGTGCTATGTCAGACGACCGCCACCTCTCGGGCGAAGAGAAACGCGCCAAGCTGAAAGAGGAATACAAGAAAGAGCTGGAGGCGCGCCGCGCGTTCCTAGACCGCGTGGAAGAGAAGCGCAAGACCGCCGGCGCCGAAAAGGCCCTGGCCGACCTGCTCGGCCTGACCGAAGCCAACCCCCTGCTGGGCGACGACACCGACAGCTGGATCGAGAAGCTCAAGACCAGCGCCGCCACCGCCGAGGCGAAAATTGACATGATGCTCGAGCGCTTCGGGGGTGAGGCGGGTGTCGCCACTCCGCCTGCTGCTCCCGCTGCTCCTAGCGCTGAGGCGCCGACGGCCAGCGCCGACCCGCGCCCCGCTGCCAAGACCCTGGGCGACCTGAGCACCCCCGCCGACGGCCCCGCACCCGCCGACCCCACCCCACCGGCCGACGCCGCCGCGCCCAAGCCCCGCAAGACCCTCGGCGACAACGAGAGCTGAAGGGGGGCTGTCACTCACGCAGACGAACTATGGGACTTCTTGATTTTTTACGTGGCAAGCCCAAAGGCTTGTCAGCGGATGCGCTGTATGACCCGCAGCGCTTTGAGGACTTCACACCCACTCAATGGGAGCAGTTTGTGCGAGAACTGTCGCAAGCACTCGACAGGCATAAGCTCCAAGCAGTAGCTAAAGGGCCAGGCGAAATACTGATTAAGGCCAAAGAGCATCTCATCTTTCTCGACAACGTATCAATGGACTGGCTTCATGCTGATCCATCTGGTCGAGAGGCTGTCTTAGATCGCTTTCTGGCTCATACTGTCAATGTGAGCGACGAAAATCCTCTTAGCAAGGACGAAGCCTTGGCAGCCCTATGCATCCGATGCTACACCGCTGTAGAGAACGACATGTTTCGTAACTGCTATGTCCGCGAGGTCGCCAATAACTATGCGTTCGTCTTAGCACTTGATTTAGCCAATACCTACAAGAGCTTGAACCGTGATTATGGAGAAAAATTGGGCTTGTGTGAGGCTGATCTATGGGGCCATGCCTATGCTAACCTGCTAGGCTCCAAGGAGCTCGTAGTTACTCAACTAGGTGAGGCTGAGCATTGTGCTTTCTTGGTCATAAACGAAGCCTCAGCGCCGGCTATCGCGCTCTACTTGATTGAGCACGACGAACGCATGCGTGGACTTCTAGGTGCCTTCTGGGCTCCTGTCTCTACGTCCGTCTCTGCGATTATCCCTGTGCATACTGAAACCGCCATTGATACGGCCAACACATACACAGAATTGCTCTCAAAGCAATATTTAGAAGACGATCGCCCGATCAGTATCGACTTGTTTTGGTGGCGAGGCGAGGGTCAGTGGTTGCGCATCCCGGCGCAGCAAGGGCTGAACAAAGTTTACTTCTACGAGCTGCCCGAGGTAGTGTAGTATCTAGGCTGTAGCCTACGGCTACACAGCAGGTCGCATATCACTGCTGCGGTCAACCTCCCCCGGTCGTCAGCCGCCGTCGGTGACGGCGGCTGACGACCGCCCCCTCCTAAGGTAGGAGGGGGCCGAACCCCCCGGCCCTTCGGGCCACCCCCCTTAACAACAAGGGGGGAGTCGCGCTACGCGCGACGGAACCTTGTGCAGCTGCACCCCCCTTACACGCTGTCGTACTTCTCCAGCACCTCGAGGCAGACGCGATAGGCCTTCGGCAGCGGCGCCTCGAACTTGAGATCGGCGCCGGTGGTGGGGTGCACCAGGCGCAGTTCGCGGGCGTGCAGCAGGTAGCCGGCGTTGAGGGGGCGCTCGTCTTCCTCCATCTCGGGTTTGAAGCGGCGCTTGAGGCTGCTGAGCATCAGGTCCGCGCCGCCATAGAGGGTGTCGCCCACGATGGGCGCGCGCCGCGCCGACAGGTGCACGCGAATCTGGTGCTGACGCCCCGTGAGCGGCACGGCGGCCAGCAGCGTGTAGTGCTTGAAGATGCGGATGGAGTGGAAGGCCGTCGCCGCCGGTTTGCCCTCGGCGCTGACCATCACGCGGCCGCCGCGGCCCTCTTTGAGGGGCAGTTCGACCAGCTCTTCGGCCCAGTGGAGGGCGCCGGTGGCCAGGGCCCAATACAGCTTGATGACCTCGCGGCGCTGGAACTGCATCGACACGTCGCGGTAGGCCGCATCGGTCTTGGCGAAGAGCAGCACGCCCGAGGTGAATTTGTCCAGCCGGTGGCAGAGGTGGAGGCCGGGGTGGGACTGGCGGCCCAGGGCGAGCAGGCCGGCCTGGCCCCCGCCCTCGGGACCGGTGCGCTCCTGCAGGCTGCTCAGGCCCGAGGGTTTGTCGAGGGCGAGCAGGTCGTCGTCCTCGTAGAGCACGAGGTCGTCGAAGCGCACCCGCGCGGGGTTGAGGGGCTTGCCCATGGGGCCGCAAAGGTACCCACAGGGTGGGGCTTTTGGCACCGGCTTTCACGTGTGGGCACCAGTACCCGAGTGTTCAAAAGTGCGGAGGGAAAAGTGACTACTTGCCTGAAGGCCATGCGCTACCTTCAACCTATCAACCTAAACGAGGCAAACATGGTACTCTACATTTTGGGCGCAGGGGCTAGCTATGGAAGTTTTGATGAAAAGCAGAATAGAAGGGTAGAGGGAATAGCGACTGTCAAGGACATCCCAAAAGAGATGGGACTGTTTCTAGATTTTTTGAAAAATGAGAGGGATTACTTCAAAGAAGCCGATCCTAATAAACATTCTGGATCTAATGCTGATTTTTTCGATAATTTTGATAAATTAATAAATAGCGTTGATTGGACACTTACTAAAATTTCCAATCAACTAAGTTTCGATACTTTTGCAAGAAAAATAAGACTTCAATTCGGTAAAAACATGATCAAAAAACAGCAAGAATTAGCTAAAGTGAAATGTGCATTCACTTGCTTTTTGTTGTTTCAAGAGCTGACTTCAAGAGTAGATAAAAGGTACGACGGCTTTTTTGCGTCTTTAGTGTACGAGAATGGTCGAGTTCCAAAGTTAGATGATAATGTGAATATTATTACCTGGAATTATGATGTTCAACTCCAAAGGTCTTTATGTTCTTTTAATAACGAAAGACTTATAAGATCAGCATTTGAAGTAGCAGCTGAATACAGCCCTGCTTTAACAAGTCCAGGTGGCAGAATTCAAATAGCAAGATTAAACGGTTCCGCATTATATTACAAAAGGGTTATTGATGATACTTTTGATCATAGCGAATTTTTCAATAAACTAGAGTTCGAGCCAAGATCGTTAGATTCTCATAAATTACTATTAGAAATATTTCATGAATTCATGGATTTTTATAAAAATGGCAATTCTGCGATTTTCTTTTCTTGGGATATCAATGAGAATGAATATTTGCGGACTTCATTGCAATATGCAAAAAAATGGGCTTCAGAAGCTAATAAGATCGTCATAATTGGATACTCTTTCCCATATTTCAATAGAATTATTGATCAGGAAATATTTGACAATGTAAATGATGGCACAGAAATAATAATCCAAGATCCAAAAGCAAAAGATGTAGAAAGCGCACTACTTACTATAAAAAACTTCAAAACGAAATTATTCACAAGCGTTGACCAGTTTTACATCCCAAGAGATTTAGGGCTTATAGCAAAAGCGCAGTGATCTAACTTACAACTTCACCCCCCTACCTTTGCGACATGGTAGGAGAGCCCATCGCCGATCGGCGGATTGATTATGCCAAGGGCGGGGGGCTGGTGCCCGCCATCGTGCAGCACGCCGACACGGGGGCGGTGCTGATGCTGGGCTACCTGAGCGCCGAGGCGCTGGCGGCGACCGTGGCCACGGGCCGCGTGACCTTCTACAGCCGCTCGAAGCAGCGCCTGTGGACCAAGGGCGAGACGAGCGGCCACTGGTTGCACTACGTGAGCCACCGCATCGACTGCGACGGCGACGCCGTGCTGGTGCAGGCGCGGCCGCAGGGGCCGGTGTGCCACACGGGCGACGCGACGTGTTTTGGTCCGGCGCAGGTGGGTGGGGCCGCGGGGGCCTATGCCACGCTGGCCGAGCTCGAGGGCGTGATCGCCCAGCGCATGGCCGATTTCAAAGCCAACCCCGGCGGTGAGGACTCGTACGTGAAGAAGCTGCTGGCCAAGGGCCTGCCCAAGCTGGCGCAGAAAGTGGGCGAAGAGGGCGTCGAGCTGGCGCTCGAGGGCATTCAGCAGGGCAACGAGGCGGCGCTGCTGGGCGAGGCGGCCGACCTGCTGTTTCACACGCTGATTCTGCTGCAGGCGCGGGGGCTGCGGCTGGCCGATGTGCTGGCGGTGCTAGATGCGCGGCGGAAATAGGGTCATCGGGGGCGCTTAGCCCCCGATGGCAAGGCGTCATCCTGAGCGCAGCGAAGGATCTTCGGGCCTGAGGTGGCGCACCACTGCGATGCTTTTTGCGCCTCGGGGCGCGGCAGGTCTTTGTCTGCGACGCATTGACGCCTCGGGCCGCGGCGGCCTCGTGGAACGGCCTCGCCGCTGGAAACCGCGGGCGCCTACGTGCCGCCTTCGGCGTCACTCGGCTGCGCTTTCAAGGCGGCTCGACCGTTCCACTGATAGGGGGCGTCAGCTGCGCTGACGCGTGGGTTGGCTGGCGTCAGGTTCAGTAGTCGTGTGTCGTGCCGAGCGTAGCGCCTGACGCTAGGCCGCCCCACGGCGCCGCAGGCGACGGCTCTTTCAGGGGGTTGCGATGAGGACCTTGCGTTCGGCGAGCTAATCGGCACGATTGGCGAGGCGAACGAGTCCGAAGCGCATCCCCCGCGGCCGCCCGGCCGTGGAGGGCTTCCGCCGGAGGCGGCTAGCCGCCCGGCCTGAGGGCAAAAAGGCGCCGCAGGCAAAATCTACTTCACGCCCATGCGCAGGGCGCCGTCGAGGCGAATGGTCTCGCCGTTGAGCATGGCGTTCTCGACGATGTGCTGGGCGAGCAGGGCGTATTCGTCGGGGCGGCCCAGGCGCGAGGGGAAGGGCACCTGCGCGCCGAGGCTCTGCCGCACCTCTTCGGTGAAGCCGGCCATCATGGCGGTGTCAAAGATGCCCGGCGCGATGGTGCACACGCGGATGCCGTCGCGGCTGAGGTCGCGCGCGATGGGCAGGGTCATGCCCACCACGCCGCCCTTGCTGGCGGCATAGGCGGCCTGGCCCATCTGCCCGTCGAAGGCGGCGACACTGGCGGTGTTGATGAGCACGCCCTTTTCGCCGCCGGCATTGGGGGCGTTGGCGAGCATGGCTTGGGCACTGAGGCGGATGACGTTGAAGGTGCCGATGAGGTTCACGCCGACGACGCGCGCGAAGGTGTCGAGGGGGTGCGGGCCCTTGCTGCCGGCGGTTTTGACGCCCGTGGTGATGCCGGCGCAGCTGACGGCGATGTGCAGCGCGCCCCACTGCTTGACGGTGGCCTCGACGGCGGCCTGCACGTCGGCCTCGCTGGCCACGTCGGCGCGCAGGGCGATGGCATTGGGCCCGATGGATTTCGCCACGGCCTCGGCGGCCTCGAGCTTGAGGTCCACGATGGCCACGCGGGCGCCCTGCGCGGCGAAGCGGCGGGCCACGGCCTCACCGAGGCCTGAACCTGCGCCGGTGACGAGTGCGACCGATTCGGAGAGTTGCATAAAGGGGTGCGTTGATTGGGCCGTGAAGATAGGGCGGGCGCGGGCCGAGCCGATGAGGCCAGGGCCCCCCTGCGCAGCCCCCCAAAGCGTTCTCAACCGTAGTTTAGGCCCATGGCTCGCATGCTGTTTTGGCGCAAGGTGCGCTGGTGGGAATACGCCCTCGAGCTGGCCCTGCTGGTGCTCGGGGTGTCGCTGTCGCTGTGGTTCGAGAGCATCCGCCAAGAGGGCGATGAGCGGCAGCACGCCCGCACCTATCTGGTCGACATCCGCGCCGAGATTCAGAAAGACACGGCCGATCTGCTGACGATGATCGAGCTGCGCCGCAGTCGCATCGCTGCTGCTGAGGCTGCCCTCCGAGCGCTCGACACTGGCCCGAGCGATAGCCTGCTGCACAAGCTGGCCCTCGCCGCGCGCGGACTCAACTACCGCGTGAGCGAACCCACCCTTGAGGCCTTCATTTCGCGCGGGCAGCTCAATCGGCTGCCCGAACTCGGCGTCGCCGACGACAGCCTGTCGGTTGGCCTGCGGGTGCTGGCGCAGCAGATCGGCGCCTCGACGCAGGCTGAGGCGCGGCACGACCGCTTCGTGGCCGACCACCTGCAGCCGCTCGTGCTGGCGCTCGGGCACTGGCCCGCCGACCTCGATACGGGTCCGTGGCCGACCCTCAGCGCCACGCAGCTCGCTGAGCTGCGCTCGCACCGCGCCCTGCTGAACCACCTGAGGCGCGCGGCCGACGAGCAGCGCATGCTCATCTGGCAGTATGAAACCCTGCGCGGACAAATGACACATGTGCTGCAGTTGCTCGAGCGGCGGGTCGGCGGGTCGCGCTAACCGTCGGCGCAAAAGGCCCCCGCACCGCACACAGCCCCAGCGCGCTGCGGCCTGCCAATCCGCCCCCACGACTGTGTGGAAAGGCGCACAAGGGGCCGCCCGCCGCCGACTGCGCCACAGCTTGCGGCAGCTAATCCCCCCGCCATGCCCCGCACCACCTCCCCTACCCCCACCGAGCACGACCCCCTGGCCGCCGAGCGCGCCGAGCTCGAGCGCAGCCTGCTGCGCATCAGCCAGCTCGTGGCCAACCGCCTCGAGGCCACCCTCGTCGGCCCCCTGCCCCAGGGCCCCCACCTCAGCGAGCAGCAGCAGCGCGACCAGCACGAGCGCAGCATTCAGGCGCAGGGACGCCTGCTCGTCAGCCTCGTGCGCGCCGCCCACAGCCTGCGCGCCCGCAGCGCCGCCGAACTGCGTCAGCTCAATGCCCACGCCCAGCAGCTGGCCCAGAGCCTCGAGGGCCAGCCGAGCCACGCCGCTGCCTAGGCGATATCCCCACGGTCGGGGAGCGCAGATTTAGCCCCGCTCGCCCATCTGGGGCACGCCGCCCCGCGTAGGTATCGCACGAACCTCCTTTCTGACGACCCTATGGAACGCACCGGACGCGCCGTGTGGATCGGCTCGCTGCACGACGGCTATGGCCTGGTCAGCACCGCCAGCGGCGCCCTCACCGACCTCAGGCACAGCTTCACCTCGCGCTTTGGCCTGCCCAGCCCCAGCACCGAGGGCGGCCCTTACACGAGTCCCGATGAACTCGTGGCTGCCGGCATCGCCGCCTGCTATACGATGGCGGCAGCCGTCGTGCTGCGGCGTCGTGGGGCCAGTGGCAGCGCCCGACTCTACGGCGCGGCCTCGGTGCAGCTGGCCCGCGAGACCGAGCGCGTGACGGGGGTGAACCTGCGCCTGTGGGCCGAGGTGCCGGGCTACACGTCAGCTGACGTCGATCAGCTCGCACACGAGGCGCTGGGCGCCTGCATCGTGGGGCAAATGCTGGGCGTGCCCATCCGCGTCGAGGTGATGGGCGACCCCGAGGTGGTGCGCTGAGCCGCACCGAAATTCTCCTTAGCGAATGGGCACGTTCACCGGCGGGGTCTGATCGGCCGCCCGGCGAAAGCCGATGTGGCCACCGTTCGCACCCGTCGCCGCCACCGGCGTGGACGCCAGCTTGGTGTGCTCCTCCTGTTCGTCGGGGCCCATGGCCGCCACCAACGTCGCGCGGATGAGTTCGGCGGCGATGATGAGGTCGCCGATCGATAGGTCGTCGGTGATGGGCGGGATGGGCCGCATCGAGTCGGGCGGCACCACACAGGCCACGTCTTCGCGCAGCTGGCGCAGCAGAGCCAGGCGCAGCGGTGTGGCCTGCGGCTCAAACTGCACCACAAACTGCATCGACCCCACCAGCTGCTGCAGCTGATAGGCCATCGTATAGCGGTCGGTGCGGCACGACACGCCCACCGATTCGGGCGTGGCAGGACGGATGCTGGGCATAGGGCGCTTGGGTTGAGACCTCCAAGATACACGCCGCTGCCCGAGGCCGCCCGGCATGCGGCGCAAAAAGCGTCGGAGCCTAGCTTGCCACGCGCTCTACCTTCACCACGGCCACTCGGCTGGGGGTGGCGCTCAGCACGGTCAGTCGCAGGCCCTCGGCCGTGAAGCTCTCGCCCACCTCAGGGATGCGCTCGGCCAGCGCAAGCACATAACCGCCGAGCGTCGTGTATTCGCCCTCGGGCAGCTCGAGCGCATAGGTGCGGTTGAGGTATTCGACCTCGAGGCGGGCGCTCAGGCGCCAGGCATCCGGGCCCAAGGGCTCTTCGATGCGGTCGGGGTCTTTGGGCTCGTCGTATTCGTCGTCGATCTCGCCTACGATCACCTCGACGAGGTCTTCGAGCGTAACCAGGCCCGCCGTGCCGCCGAACTCATCGACCACGGCCGCGATGCTCTTGCGGTGGCGGTTGAACTCACGTAATAGCTGGTTGGCCGGCAGGGTCTCGGGCACCGCCAGCAGGGGCTGAATGAGGGGCTGTAGGGCCGTGGGCGGCGCCTCGGCCTCGAGCAGGGCGCTGCTGTGGACGATGCCGACGATCTCGTCGAGCGTGTCGCGATAGACCACGATGCGCGAGAGCTTGGTCTCGACGAAGCGGCGCTTGAGTTCGTCGACGGTGCTGCTCAGGGGCATGGCCACGATCTCGGTGCGCGGCACCATGAAGGCGCCCACCCGCGTCAGGTTGAAGTCGAGTGCAGCCGAGAAGACCTCGTCGCCCAGCTCGGGGATGGGGCTGACCGAGGCCTCGGGCGAGTCGAGGTGCGGCGCCTGGGCGATCAGGCCCGCCACGGCGCTGCTGCCGGGCGGCAGCTCGCGCGGGGCGGCGTCGCTCTCGCCCTCAGCGTTGCGGGTGCCCATGAGCCAGCCGGCCACGGTGCTGAGCAGGGCGTGCTGCACGCGCAGCGAGGGTGAGCAGAGGTTCAGCGCGCGGTCGGGCCAGCGCCGCGCGAGCGTGCGCGGCAGGGCGTCGGCCAGCACCACGGCCAGCGCCACTAGACCCAGGGCGATGAGCGCCGATAGCCACCAGGGCTCGGCCCAGGCCAGCAGGGCGCCGTTCACGGCGATCAGGCCCAAGCCCAGCAGACGCAGCAGCACCAGGCTCTGCCACACCCGCCGCAGGTTATGCTGGAAGGTCTCTTGGGCGCTGAGCGAGGGCGTGAGCTGGTTGCAGAACAGCTGCAGGCGCAGACGGCTGCTGCGGAGCATGCCCGTCTCTTGCGTGGCCACGGCCGCGTGCAGGGCCAGGCCCAGGCCAAAGCCCACGGCGGCGCCTAGCTGCAGCATAGCAAATGACGGTTCATGTGAATCACGGCTGGGGTGCTCGGCGCTGACGAACGAGGAAGAGCAGCAGCAGGGCCGCGATGATGGCCCCATAGAAGCCCCGGTCGCTCCACTGCATCATGCCCCAGCGCAGGACGAGCGCCACAGCGACGAGGGCGGCGGCGGCGAGGGTGAGCAGCTGGGGCAGGGGCAGGCGCATGGGGGCGAGGGGAAGGGGGCTCAACTGTCGAGGGTGATGATGCCTCGGGTCTTAAAAATCTTGTAGCGGCTAAAGCGCAGGTCGCTCTCGAGGCCGGTGCCGTAGATGACCTCGCGGGCGGTGGTGATCTTGACGGGTGCGGCGGTGTGGATGCGCTTGCTGGCGCGGTCCCAGATGAGGTGTTCGCTCTCGAGCACCTCGCCTTTGTAGTTCACGAGCTTGACTTGGCCGCGGGCCTCAGCCAGGCCGGCTTTCTTCCACAGCTTGCCGCTGCGGGCGGTGATGGTGGTCTCGACGCGGCCCTGGCGGTCGTAGAACTCGATCTTCAGCCCTTTTTCGAACTGGTGCACGGGCTCTTTGCGCTCGGGGTCCATGCGCTCGAGGTCATAGGGGGCCACGAGGCGGGCCTTGAGCCGGGCCGAGTCGCTGTAGAGATAGGTGAAGTCGAAGGCCTCGCTCAGGGGCACGTCGCGGCGCAGGGCCTCGAGGTCGGGCGGCAGGCTGGATTCGCGG
>VYMD01000257.1_pt1 | contig 13814 bp, 15 predicted proteins | sample 5115311 | NCBI WGS metagenome assembly VYMD01 (sample SAMN12291779, study PRJNA351875) | freshwater metagenome | isolation source: freshwater lake | place: USA: Michigan, Wintergreen Lake | collected 2013-08-08
CGTCAATCTAGAATCATGAAAACCAGTACAAATCACTAAGGTATTGACACTTCCGTCCCTAAAAGCGAGGGATTCTTGGTTCATAGAGTTTCCTTAATTAGTAGTTTAAATGAGCCTAAACCATTAAATAGCCTAGAATCCAACAAAGCAAAAAGCTTTTTTTATTAAAATTGCTTTTTTTAATTCTGGTGAGCCTTACTTGGCAAGGCTTGCGTCGGTTATTTTCTGCTAATATATCATAACTACTCTAGAAGAGTTTTAACTTAAAACTTACATCTGATAACTGATAACTGATAACTGATAACTGGTAACTGATAACTGATAACTGATAACTGGTAACTGATAACTGATAACTGATAACTGGTAACTGATAACTGATAATCCGTTAACCTCTTAACCAGTCAAATAATTGACCGAGGGTGATTTGAAAATTCGTCGCAAAAGCGGGGACGGGTAAAAGAGCATTTTCTGATTCAAAAATAGCGATGGTTTTATCACTAAAATAAACAAAGATAATTTCTTCTTCAGGGTCGATTAACCAACCCATTTGAGTGCCGTGATCTAGACAATAAAGGATATTTTTAACAACTTTAGTCTGATTTTGGTCAGGAGAGAGAATTTCAATCAGCCAGTCAGGAGCGATCGCAAAAGTATTTAATACTTTTCCCTCGGCATCGCGGGGAATATTTTCCCAGAGAAAAACTGAAACATCAGGAACTAGAGAACGACTGCCAAAAGTACAACGCAATTCAGGATAGGCACGGGCAATTTGTTGGGGTTTTAGACTGGCGTTAATAGCCGGAACTAAATCACCTTGAATAGTGCTATGTTTACCTTGGGGCATGGGTTTAGGAATAATTTGACCATCAATAAATTCCTGGGAGGGTTTAGTTTCTGGTAATTGCAGAAATTCCCTTAGTGTCAGGGAATTATTAACAGTTACAACCATAAATTTTTTTGTTGATCGTTATGATCGTTAATTTTATCGCAATTTCTCCAAGCAGAGAAGATCAAAAACAGTTATATAAAAATGTCCGTCATATCGCCGGGACAGGGTTGGGTTTGGTGGTAGTACAAAAATGCGTGGAACTACACGGAGACTCGATCGAAATTGCTATTATCCCTAGTAATGGAACCACTGTCACGATTATATTACCGAAAGTGGACTAAACCATCTTGCAGTTTTTCGTGGGGGCAGGGTGTCGGGTTTTACCCATTTTCAGGACCTTCGGCGAAGCTCAGTCGAGTCGTGGTCAATTACAGCGACTAAAACAATTTAAAGGACTTATAGAGATTATTTTCATAAATTGACTACTTTATAAATCTTGCCAAGAAATATTAGGAATAAACTGACTGATTATCCCCAGATCATCAGTCCATTCAATTTCTGTAATTTCTCTTCTGGGAGTTACCGCAGTAAGTTTAGATTCAATTGATAAAAGCAGGTCTGCGTTTAGCCATGACTCGCTGTAATGGGAAAAATCGCTAACATTAACTAAGCCAAATTTTAACAGAGTACATTTTGAGATTAGTGCGGATGAATTTATCAAAAAAGTAGTGGAAGTTTCTAATAATCGGGAAAGAATCAATAAACTTAATAAATATCGATGTAAGGGGTTGCTCAGATCAAATTGATCTTCCGTAAATTCAGTGTTGTTTAAACTAATTTCTTGATTTAGAAAGTAAATAACCCCGTTTTGAGGTGTTTTAAAAACAAGAATATTGTCTAATTCTTCAATGGGTTGTAAAGATTGAAAAATTTGATTAGCTGATTCGGTTACTTGATAATAATTACCCGCTTGAAGATGTTTAAGTTGCTCATAGAAATATTGAGGTAAAATAATATCTTTACCGAAGTCTAAGATTAACGCTGGATTTTGAATACATAAATCAGGTTCAATTCCGTAAATTTGCTTCATTTTTGTTTTCCTTTTTTAAGTCAAATTAAATTAATCATTATCAGGTAAAGTATATAATCGAGTGTGTTCACTACTTCCACATTGATTACACCTATTTCCACTTTCTTGCCAACTATCTTGACGATGAGCTAGAGTACAGTTACTACAGAAATAAACCTGTTGTCTAGGTCGAAATTCTGCTTGAGTTAAGAGATCCCTTGAACCAATCACTGATTTTAATAGTTCTTGAATGGTCGGATTATGGTCAGTATCTAAAAAGGCAGTATTGTTATTAGTAGAATGATCATTAGATGAATCTTCTAAAAAATCGTTTGATTCCCATCGTTCATTGAATTGAAACTGACGAAAAATTAATTCTTGTGTAGGGAAAGCTGATAATTCTGGCGGAATATCCTGCCATACTATTGAAGATGGATCAGGTGTGGGAGTAGATCTATTAGATGTGGGAATATCTCGCCATCTAATTGGATGTGTATCAGTTAATTGTCTAGAATTTCTAGGGGAAGGTAGTCTTGAACCGTTGGCTTTATTGACCCAATAAACAACAATTACAGTAATAAAAATACATCCAACAGCAACTAACCAAGACATAGATATAACCCATTAAATTATCCACGATCTTCCCATTTAATTTGTCTTAAATCAACGGGACTCGGTACGGTATAAGCTTTAGTGCTGTTTCCATGACCACAGGAACTACATTGACAATTATTATATTGCCAACTATCTTCATGATAGGCTAATCGATGGACTGAACATAGATAAACTTTCTCTCCAGGCCGAAAGGTTTCTTGACTAATCATATCTCTAATTTCTCCTTGACTTATATCAATCAGAATATTATTAAGATCATCAGGGGGAGCAGCAATGGACGTACTTTTAGAAGACGATGATGATTGGGAACTACTACTACTGCTTCCATTAGAGCTATTATTGCTAATAGCTCCTATTACGATTATTATAGCAAGGATTATCCACCCAATCGGAAACCATGCAATTAAAGCTAGAAGATATATGATACCAAGCCAACCATAACATCCAGAATTACTGTTATTGTTGCTCATAATAATCCCTTCCTGATTCTTTTAATCCCTCCCTGATTCTTTGTAGATGAGAAGTGTTTTTAGTTAGATATTCAATACGATTGGGTATGTAAATAACGCTATCTACACTTTCTACAATTTTTCCTAAATCTTCTTGATTGGGATTTGAATTGTAGCTATACATAAAGAAAATAAAGCCTTTATCAGCATTCTCGCCGACTGATATAGGAATACTTCCATTTTGGAAATTCCTTCCTTGAAAGTGAGTATCAAAATGAGGATGAAAAATAGATCGAGCATCGACGATATCCATTTTTCGAGATAAATCAATTTCTTGATATTTTAAATTAACCGATTGAATTGACTGTTTTTGTGAGGGTTTAGCGACAAGCAGTTTAACTCTTCCACCACTACCAAGCTTATCCCCACCTTTAAAAACAGAAGACTTAAGATATTCTGGGTGGCTATCGCTTAACTCCCTTAGGTTTTGAAAATCTTTTGATGACATTTCTTCTATGTAAAATTCAAACGGAGAGTTATGTTGTTGACTGTTAAAGATATTCCCTAAACCTAGTAAATTAGCAAGTAGGAGTAGGACAATAACAACAATTCCCAAGAACATCAGAAATTGAATTATACCTATTTTTTTTCTAGGTTTTCTTCGATTTTTTGATGATCCATCTTGCCAAGTTATGGCTACATTTCCAGAGGATATATTAACATTATCATTTCTTTGTCTTTCGTGATAGTCACTTCTCTGATAATAATTATCTGAGTCAGGTCTATCTAATGCTCTTGCTTCACGTTCTTTTCGTAAATTAGCCCCAACATTTCCATAAATTTTAGGTTTAATTTGTTGAGCCGTTCTTCCAAGAAAAAATTTCATGTCTTCACGACAGGGATCATAAACAATAGATAAGCACCAAGGATGATAAAAAAATGCCTGTTGCGTGTTCATATCTGTCCCAGACATAAAAGCACTCAGATTAGGATGAGAGTGATACCAACCCACAATATTATCGTCTGGATGTTGTGCCTTAGCATAGTCCATAATTCCATTCCAAGAATGGGGGGTAAAATCTAAATGTGCGCCTGTGCCAACAGTTGCAGGAGCAGCCACGGCTGCGGTAATATCAACATAGATTCCCAAATCAGTATCTTGATAGGCATTCCCGAAAAGAATTCCTCCTTGTTCAACTCTTAGGTTAGATTTTAAATGAGCTTTTAGATTGCTTAAAGCATCGGCATTAATATATACTCCATATACGCTTTCTTCAGGTTGAAGATTAATATCTTTTTGTTCCATAAAATCACTGAGATTTTTAGGAATTGGTTTATAAACATCATCGCTTTCTTGCCAGACGATATTTATTTCTTCTCGGTTAGACATGATAATTTACCTATGGAATAGTGAGCAAAAAAGTTTTTACGGATATTGAGGGCAATCATCTAACAGAAAATTGCCCATTCTTTTTCTACCTTAAAGATTAGCCTAACTGATATCAGTCCAACCAAGATTAACTTTTAAGGTTTGGGTATCAACGGGAAAGCGTGACATATTATTACTAGCCCAAGTTTTTGCTGTACCATTAGCAGGACTTTTTAAATTTAGGACATCTTTAGAGTATTGAATAATTTTGCCAATTCTCAAAATTAACTCAGTTACGGTTTCTCCCGGTGTCCAATAATTTCCTAGACAGACATTTTGGTTAGAAAAAACATTAGGATGAAAAATGGACGTTAAAAACTTTGCATCGGGTTTTTCTCTAGGATAATTAGTTCCTAGTATGATTTTTACCTGATGAGTATTGCGATAAACAGGGTTATTTCCATTAACTGTTTCTATCCCCTTACATCGGTATTCGATGACATATTCATAGGGAGGATTTCCTGTTTTAGAAATCAGCTTTAAACTACCGCCAGAATTCGCAATTAATTCTGAGACTTGTCGTAAATCATTGGTTAGCCTTGTTTCTCTAACACCCATAATTAACCCGCCTCTAAGATAGGATAAACTTCTAAAACATCATCATTTTGAACCCCTGCTGAAGCTAAACTGGTTGATCCTTGTAATTGTTGACCTGTACTCTGTAAACGGACTGCATAATCAACATTAGCAGGTAAATTCCATCTGGATTGAGTAGTAGAAACAATTTGATCTACTGTCAAAGTGGCAGGTAAAGTTACAGCAGCTTTACGGGTTCCATCTGCCATACGAACGGTAACAGATAAATCGCTCATAGTTCCTCCTATGTTGGGCAAAATTGAATTGATATTCGACCTTGGGATGTCTCGCAATGTAGAATCTCGTTATGAGGAAGACATAATTGTTCAAGGTTAATAGGGTTTTGGGTAGTTGCTAAAGAGAATTTATCTAATATCTCAATCTGTCTTTCTTGTTGACAGTTAGGACATACAATATCTCTTTCAGCAAACTGAGAACGAGGAATGTTGATCGATTCTTGATCACCACAATTTAAGCATTGCATCCTATCAATAACTTCATTTCGTAGCCAAAGCACTGAATCAGAAAATCCAGACACATCTAACTGTTTAAGAATTTCCTCAACCGTTAAACTTGGTGAATAAGTTAACTTAATACTCGGTTCAAGGGTTAAATCATGGGCTAAACAATACTCTTGACGAGGAATTTTGACCTTAAAGGCATTCCAAGGATTTAAGTTCAGAAAAAGCTTTTCTCCAGCTTCTAATACCCCCTCTTTTTGGTGTAAATAAAGTAAAGCCTGTTGAACTTCCATTGCCGCAATAATGGAAGCAATTGTCGCAGTTGTGGGCATTGATTCCTCTGGGATATCTAGTTTTAAACCTTGACAAGAATATCGCTGGTTGCGGCGTTTCCACATCCGATCTGTAATGGTACATTCATAACAAGCAGCATCGGTGTTAGGATCGAAGAAACTGATTTCTCCATTAACAACACCAATTCCCCCATTAATCCAGGGAATCCCCGCACGATAGGCCATGTTATTAATTGCCCAACGAGCATTAACACTGTCTAAACAACCAATAATAATGTCATGTTCCCGCACATTCCCTATACCAAGGTCAAACTCTAAGTCTCCCTGAATTGCTCTCACTGATATGTCGGGATTAATCTCTAGTATCCTGCGACGGGCAACTTCGACTTTAGGCTGATTTACATCTGACTCTCTAAATAAAACAGAACGAGTCAAGTTAGTAATTGATACGGTATCAAAATCAATGACAGTGATGCTACCAACGCCAATTAAAGCCAGATTTTTCAGAACCTCATTCCCTAAAGCACCCGCCCCAACAACTAATACTTTTGCACGGGTAAGTTTGTCTTGATTCCACCAATCGATTAAACTATGTCGGGAATATCGTTCATCTGGTGGTAGAGATATATCAGTCCATTCCATTATTCTAAGAACGCTGAGGAATATAGGCTGTTTACTGATTTTATTCAGTACCCATACCGACATACTACCCCATGATTTCAGAAAAATATCAGGGTAAATGCTAACAAATATCAGATTTTTTGCTAAAATGCTATCAGGAGTTTATCAGGGTGTAACAACAATGCACAATGAGCCATTTACTCAAGCAGCACAACAGTGGGACTTACAAACCCTCTACGCTGATCTCACCTTTGCCAAAGGAAAACCCCTAACCCCTGTGGAAAAAACTCATCTGCGTGGCCTGCTGTGTGGCTGTAGTCCCTCAGAAATCGCTGAACAACTCCATAAAAACTCTAACGGGGTAGAGACGGATCTTTGTGCTACCGTTTATCGTTATGTTAAGAATTTACTGGATAAGAATAACGGACGTATTGATAATTGGCGTAATATTACCCAATGGTTAGAAGAAGCAGGTTACAAACATCCTTCTGCTGAAATTCCGATGACTAAGCTTTTACCTGAGCAAAGTGTGGCTAATATAACTAATGTGACTGTAGAAACAACTCAAGTCGTGATTCATTTCAATCTTGCCATCCCTACCTCAAATAATATGGGTCGTTATCAAAATGAATCAGAAAAAATTCAAGACCCTGAGAAAATGGATACATGATCATGTTCATAATCAGGGAAAAACTTCCAAAGAAGAAATCAGGAAACACCTCCCACACGGGCATATTCTAAAATTGACTGGCTGAGAGCATCGCGATCATCGCCGGTGAGGTAATAACTCCGGCCGCCGATATCATTGAGAAATCGCAGTAGAGCAAGACAAGCGGACTCTAGATCCGCCCGGTGTCGGGCAGCCGCTAAAGCTTGTTCCGAGGTGGCATAAACTAGGCGATTGCTAATTCCTTCTCTGCCATCCACTCGCCAACATTGAAAAGAATAACCCTGCATTTCTAGGATCAATTCAATCTGCCAGCCGTGATAGTCAAATCGCGTGTAAATCATGTCAAGCTGCCCCGTTTAGGAGAGGAGAGTCACAGGTTTGACCGATCTGATTGTCTAGAAGCTCTGCACCTGTCTAACTCTCTAATTTAACGGGTGATTATGGAAACCCTCTGCAAACTTCGTGCAGATTTCGTGCAGAAATAATTTTGTCTACTGTCCCAAGGCAGATATTACTTTAAACGATAACCGAGACCGTGAACGGTTTCAATAAAGTCTTCCGGCGCTCCCAGGGATTTTAGCTTGTGACGAAGACCGCGAATATGGGAAGTAACGGTTTCCTCGGCCGGAGAATCGTCCAAAGACCAAACTCGCTCAATAATACCCGATCGACTTAAGACCCGGCGCCCATGGGTAACAAGTAATTCTAAGAGAGCGAATTCCTTGGGGGTGAGGGAAAGAAGTTGACCGTTATAACTGGCCTCGTGGGTACTGGGATTTAACTGCAACCCCCCCCAAGATAATAAAACACTGCTGGTGCTGCTACCACGTCGGATCAAGGCCCGAATCCGCGCCATTAATTCGCCCAAATCGAAGGGTTTAGTGACATAATCATCGGCCCCTGCGTCTAATCCGTCGATTTTATCGATTACCGTATCCCTTGCGGTTAATAATAGGACGGGAACGGTGGCATTAGCAAAGACGGGATGATGGGATTCCGCTCGTCGCAGACGTTGACAGAGCAAAGTTCCGCTTAATTTTGGCAGGGTGACATCGAGAACTAAAAGGTCATATTTGCCTAATTCTAGCCAATTCCAGCCTTCTTCTCCGTCTCTAGCCACATCGACAACGTATTGTCGCTCGCTCAATGCCTCTCGCAAAATATCGGCTAGTTGAATATCATCTTCTACTACTAAAATTCGCATGGTCTAGAGATGGAGTAAGCTGGAAATAGTGTCAGTTAACTGCTGATGAATTGGCTAAAACAAGGAAAATGGATCGCGGGAGGTTTCGGGCTAACTGTCTTATTGATGGGAACTATTAGCCTAGTTTCCTATCGCAATACCCTCGCCCTGCGTCAGCGCGCTGCCGAGGTGGAAGTTACCTACGAGATCATCGATAATCTCAGTAATCTTTACGCTAACATGGCCGTGGCCGAATCGGGAAGAAGGGGTTATATTAAAACTGGCAGCCCTAGCGAGTTAGGTCGTCATCGTCGAGCGATCGCTTTGATGAAATCTAACTGGCAACTCCTAGCTAAACAATTAGAAAACGGCACGGATTTCGAGCGGGAAATGGTGGCTCAGATCGGGGATTTAATGTATCGGCGAATTGTTCTATTTAATCAATCGATCGCCACCTATAAACCCGATCAGTCCGATGATATTTCCCAAGATGCAATCACGGTTAAAAGTGTCGAGTTCCGGGATAAGTTTCAAAATCTTCTTACCTATTTACAAGCTAGTCAGAAAAGGAATTTAAGAATTAGCATCGCTAGTTCTAGGGATAGTATACGCGAAAATTCTCTGTTGGTTTTACTGGGAACTTTTACTAGCTTTGGAATTATTTGCGGAGTTTATTTTTTAGTTTTTTGGCAAGAGAAACGGCGACAAAAAAGTGAGAAAATTCACCAATTATTACTACAACAAAAAGAAATTTCTGATCTAAAAATTCAGCTTTTTTCCATGATATCCCATGAGTTCCGAACCCCTTTAACTGTTATTTTTTCCGCCTCGCAGTTATTAGAAAATGGCTTAAAAGATGCCGATCAGTCTAGCAGAAAAAACCTATATAGAATCCAGTCTTCTGTCAAGCTAATGAATCAATTCTTAACAGATATTTTGATTTTAACTAGGGCAGAATCTGGGAATCTCAGTTGTCAACTAGAGCCGCTCGATATTGAAGCTTTTTGTTTAAATTTAGTCGAGGATTTTCAATTTATCAATAAGAATAATACACCGATTAAATTTGTCAGTCAGGGATTGATGATCCGTCCTTATCTAGATGAGAAACTGCTCTACTCGATTTTAAGTAATTTACTCTTAAATGCGATTAAATATTCCCCCACAGGAGCAGGGATTAGTTTGATTTTGGGGAAAGATAGCGATCGCATTGTTTTTCAAGTCCAAGATCATGGTATCGGCATTGCCGAGGAAGATAGAGGTAAGATCTATGAACCCTTTTATCGGGGTCAGAATGTGGAAAATATTATCGGCACGGGATTGGGGTTAGCAGTGGTTAAAAAATGCGTCGAACTCCACCGCGGCGAAATCGCCCTAGATAGCCAAGTGGATAAGGGAACAAGCTTTACCGTCAAACTGCCCATTTTACCCTAGTTCCAGCTTGAGCGGTCTAAAGATTACAAAATGTAACTTTCTTTCTTCCGAAACAGGACGAAAGCAACGGAGAATTTTTAAGTAAGTAGTTATAATTAAATTGAAGATAGATTTTGCCTCTGATCCCCCCTTAATCCCCCCTTGATAAGGGGGGTGCCGATCCCCCCTGCCCCCCTTGATAAGGGGGGTGTCTGACAACTTTTAACACCTACCTACTTATCGAAAATTTGGGTTAAAACCCCGTCCTTTTAGGACGGCTTTAAGCTACAATGGAAAAAGCGATAACCAAGCTAAAAACTGAACCTTGACAACAGATAGTAGGGGGTTTTGTTCAGAAAAGAATTCAAATTCGGCCTTGAACGAGTAAAACTTTCTAGGAAATAAGGTTGAACATTAGATTTTTTCGACTTGTTCAAAGTGGCCGGAGGGCATCCGGACACTCAAAACGGACGGGTCGAAAGAGTCAGACTTAAGCAATTAAGCGTTTTTCGGTGAAGCGTCAACCCCATTCAGCGACCACCCTAAAAAAGTGGCGTGGTGAGGAATTGCCGTCCGTTTTACGGCGGCGAGGATGTCAACTTCTAGATTAATCGATCGCAAAGTCCAATCTCGATCGACCCTAAAACCACCACCAGTGCCTTATCGCGGCCCGAATTAGTCCAAAATCAACTCACTCCGGGTTGATGGCATCGAAATTTTAGGCAAAAATAGGGCTTTTGCCGTCAAAAAAGCCTACATTTTGGCTATTTACCCCCCGGTTGACCCCTGATTTTTGCAGTCGGTTGACTGCCCTGGGGAACTGGTAACAGTTTCCTGATAGGATAAGGTGACTTGGGATTAACTTATGGTGTCGAAAATATGTCTCTAAAACCTTACATTTCTCGCTTATTAGCTTTGGTTCTCGTCCTGGTAATCGGATTGATGGGTTGTTCTGGTAGTTCGGGGTTAACGGGCAATTATGGACAGGATACCCTGACGGTGATTGAAACTTTAACCACAGCCCTTGATTTAGTCAAAGATGACCCGAATAAAGCGGCAGTTGAGTCGCAAGCAAAGGAACAAATCAACGATTACATCTCCCTCTACCGACGAGATAAAAAATCCGGGGGTTTGCGTTCTTTCACTACTATGCAAACAGCCTTAAACTCTGTAGCAGGTTATTATACCGCCTACGGTTCCCGTCCCATCCCCGACAAACTCAAACAACGTTTAAAACAAGAATTTAAACAGGTACAATTCTCTCTCCAGAAAGGAATTTAGATACAGTGATCAGTTATCAGTTATCAGTTATCAGTGATCAGTTATCAGTGATCAGTTATCAGTGCAACTCGACCTAATATTATAAGCTGTACTGAATTTAAACTGCGTCTTGGAAATTTTAGTACAAATGCTCGAACTTCCTCTCCCTACTCCCAACTCCGGCACTCCAGTGCAGTCTTAACGAGTAATTTAGATAGTCAACAGCTGGGTGGGATTGTTAAGTGACCGGTATTTAAGTGCGAGTAACAGTGCTGTCTTTTCCCTGATTACTGATGACTGATTACTGTTCACTGAAATGACTCCTGCAAAATCGGGCCAAATCCGGTTAGACTAGAAATACAAAGCGTATTATAAAAAACTACAAAATTGATTGAAGACGAAACCCTAGAATTATTGGAATGGCCGCGGCTATGTCAACACCTAGCTACTTTTGCAGCGACTAAACTCGGTGCGATCGCAATTCGTCAATTGCCGTTACCAGAAAGCAAAGAGGAAAGTTTAAACCTACTCTGCCAAACTAAAGAAGTTTATAGCTTAGAACAAAAATTGGATAGTCGTCTTTCCTTTGATGGGATTAGCGACATCGGAGATGCCCTAGAAAGGGCGCATCTGGGGGGGTTATTATCGGGACAGGAACTTTTAAATATTGCCACGACTTTAGCGGGAGTGCGACGTTTACGGCGTTTAATTGACGAACAGGAAGATATACCAGTTTTAAAAGAGTTAGTAGCGGAAATTCGCACCTATCCAGAGATAGAACAGGAAATACACCGTTGTATCGATGAAGATGGCCGGATATCCGATCGCGCTAGTCCCCAATTACGGGAAATTCGGGGACAAATGAAGGTGATTAAAGAGCGAATTTACCGCAAATTACAGGATATCATCCAAAAACAGGGCGGTGCCATCCAAGAAGCGGTCATTACCCAAAGAAGCGACCGCTGGGTGATTCCCGTCAAAGCAGCACAAAAAGAGCAAATACCCGGGATAATTCACGATACTTCCAGCACAGGTGCGACTTTTTACATTGAACCTCACTCTATCGTTGACCAAGGCAATCAACTGCGGCAATATCGTCGTCAGGAACAAATCGAAGAAGAAAAAATCCTCCGGCAGTTAAGTAATACGATCGCCGAAGCTTTTGAGGATTTAGAATATTTACTAGCGATCGCTACTAGGCTCGATCTGGCCACCGCTAAGGCCCGTTACAGTTTATGGTTAGAGGGTAATCCCCCCCGCTTTATCGATGGTCCGGAAACGATTACTTTGCGGAATTTGCGTCATCCCTTGCTCTGGTGGCAAAAACACCACGAACAGGGGGGGGATGTCGTACCAATAAATGTGCAGATTACCCCAGAAATTCGCGTTGTTGCCATCACCGGACCAAATACCGGCGGAAAAACCGTTACTTTAAAAACCCTCGGATTAGCGGCTTTAATGGCGAAAGCGGGCTTGTTTATTCCGGCCCGGGAACCGGTAGAGATACCCTGGTTTGATCGCGTTTTAGCCGATATCGGGGATGAACAGTCTTTGCAACAGAGTTTATCGACTTTTTCGGGTCACATTCGCCGGATTGTTCGCATTTTAGCGGCTTTAAATTCTCGTTCCTTGGTTTTACTCGATGAGGTGGGAGCAGGTACGGATCCGGCCGAAGGAAGTCCTTTAGCGATCGCTATTTTACAATACCTCGCCGATCATAGTTTACTAACGGTGGCTACCACTCACTACGGGGAATTAAAAGCGTTAAAGTATCGAGATTCTCGCTTTGAAAATGCCTCGGTAGAGTTTGATGATCGCACTCTTTCCCCCACTTATCGACTATTATGGGGCATTCCGGGGCGTTCTAATGCTTTAACTATTGCCCAGCGTTTGGGATTAAGTCCCGAAATTGTGGCCGAAGCGAGAAATCATCTGGGGGGGTTATCGGAGGAGATAAATCAAGTAATTGCGGGTTTGGAAGCGCAAAGACGGGAACAGGAGTCAAAAGCTAAAGAGGCAAGTCAATTGCTCCAACAAACGGAGAAATTTTATACAGAGGTGTCCACGCGGGCCAATTCTCTACAGGAGAGAGAGCGAGAATTAAAGCGTTATCAGGATCAGGAGCTACAAAAGGCTTTATTATCGGCAAAAGCAGAGATTAATGACGTTATTCGCCGATTGCAATCAGGAACAAAAACCGGTAAGGATGCCCAAAAAGCCACAGAGGAGTTAACTGCGATCGCAGAAAGGTTATTACCAAAAACGGAAAAAACTAAGGTTAATTATCGTCCGCAAGTGGGGGAAAGGGTACGCTTGCCCAATTTGGGACAAACTGCCGAAGTTTTAGCAATTTCACCGGAATCAGAGGAGATTTCCCTGCGTTTCGGTATGATGAAGATGACCCTACCCTTAGATCAGATCGAGTCTTTGGATGGTCAAAAAGTGGAAACTGCGCCAAAACCTGTCAAAAATTTGCCCCAAACTCCCACAAAACCCCAGGAGACTCCTTTAATTCGTACTGCTAATAATACCGTCGATATTCGCGGTTCAAGGGTGGCAGAGTCAGAAACGGATATCGAACAGGCGATCGTCCGTGCCACCCCCTCGGGTATATTATGGATTATTCACGGTAAAGGTACGGGGAAATTGCGTCAAGGTGTTCACGATTTTTTATCCCGTCATCCCCAGATAAAACGCTTTCAATTAGCACCCCAAAATGAGGGCGGTTCGGGGGTAACTATCGCTTATTTAACTTAGGGTCTGCTGAATAGGTTTTTTAGTGGGGACAGGGTACACCCCACACCCCACACCCCACACCCTACACCCTACTTCATCGAAAATTTTGGGTCTGAAACCCCGTCGTTCTACGACGGCTTTACCGTTAAATACTAGCGCATTTACAAAATAGGGTCTGCTGAAAAAGTTTTTCGGTGGGGGTTGGGGGTTGGG
>VYMD01000258.1_pt1 | contig 13810 bp, 4 predicted proteins | sample 5115311 | NCBI WGS metagenome assembly VYMD01 (sample SAMN12291779, study PRJNA351875) | freshwater metagenome | isolation source: freshwater lake | place: USA: Michigan, Wintergreen Lake | collected 2013-08-08
AGTAACAATTACACCACTCCTTCGCTCAGCACCACCACCACCTATTTTGTCACATTCAACAACGGCACGTGCGAAAGCACGCCAAGGAAGGCTGTGACCGCCACGGTGAATACGGTTGCCGTGACGCCCACTGCCACAGGAGGTTTAAGGTGCGGAACAGGTACAGTGGCTCTCTCAGCCACCAGTACTACAGCGGGTACCTTTAAGTGGTACGCAGCATTGACTGGGGGCACAGCCTTGCGCACGAGTCCAACTGCACAGACTACAGATAGTTACACCACGCCTTCGATTTCGGCCACCACCACTTACTATGTTACGTTTACCAATGCCAGCGGCTGCGAGAGCACTCCGCGTACGGCTGTGGCGGCAACGGTCACACCCTCACCAACGGTCTTTACACTATCGGGTGGGGGCAATGTTGGGTTGGGTTCACTCACGGTTTCTTTGTCCGGCTCACAAACAGGAACCAGTTACCAACTGCTTTTGAACGGAGCAAGTTCAGGCGCACCTCAGGTGGGAGCTGGCGCTTCTCTTTCCTGGACAGTTAGCCAAGAAGGAACCTATACAGTCAATGCTCAAATAGGAAGCTGCAGCGTGCCGATGGGCGGCAGTGCCATTTTCACTAGTGGCTTAGTACCCGACCAAGTAGAGTTCAACGCCCTCAAAGACCTATTCACCAGTACCAACGGTGCCAACTGGACAAACAAAACCAACTGGCCTACTAATTGGCCTACTACTTCAACGGCAGCACAAATGGGCACGTGGTTTGGAATAACGGCCGCCAATGGGGATGTTAGCGAAATATCAATCCTCGCCAACAATTTGGTAGGCACCATGCCAGAGAGCATGGGCAACCTGAAGCAAATGTGGTTTTTGGCCTTGCATACAAACCCCGGCCTTGTAGGCCCCATACCCTTATCCATTGGATCGCTACCGAACCTAGGAGAATTGCGCTTATTCAGTTGTGCTTTGACGGGTACGATACCGAGCGCCCTTTTCGATCTACCGAAGATTTATATCATCGATCTCTCTGGCAACAAATTGACCGGGGGTATCCCCAATAATATTGGTAACGCAACCAAGCTCATCGACATTAATTTGGGGGGCAATAATTTGACGGGGGTTATCCCATCATCAATAGTAAACCTCGCCAATCTTAGGAGTTTGCTGCTTTATGCCAATCAGTTGGAAGGGGTGGTACCAAATGATATTGGCAATCTCACCCAATTGACGAACTTAAGCCTCGGTTCGAACAAACTAACAGGAACGGTTCCATCAAGCATTGCAAATATGACCAAGCTTGAGACGTTCGGAGTCAATAATAATCAGTTCAACGGGGCATTGCCTAGCAACTTCTTCTCTGGCTGGAACAATTTAAAATTGGTTTTTCTTTCTAGCAACAACTTCACCTCTATCCCCAATCTGTCCACCCACCCCAACAAGGCAAACCTATGGGTGAATGTGGATAACAATCTACTCGATTTTTCTTCGATAGAGCCTATGGTAAACCAAGGCCTACAAGCATACACTTACGCACCTCAAAAAAACATAAGCGATGTCTCAACCATTACGTTTGGCCTCACTAACTTAAACATACCAGCTCGTCCAACGACAGCGAACTCTTCGTCCATCATATGGGAAAAGCAACAATTGGATGGATCTTGGCTCAATGTCGATTCGAGTAATCAAGATGCTTCGCAGAAAACTTTCAAAATCAATACTCCATTAGAATCGGATGCAGGCAACTACCGCTGGAGAATGACCAGCACCTTGGCGACAGGAATGACCCTTCAGTCGGATCCCATCGCGTTAGTTTTCAGTCCGTCTATTGATGAACTTATAGCGGCCGATGCAGCGCGGGTTAATGTAATCCCTGCTCAGGTGAAAATGGATAGAAACGGGCAAATCCCTATTAAAACTCTAGCCCCTAGCTATCTGATAAACACATTGAACAAGGGCGACCTGAGACCCGTTTTTCCAGAGTGTGAAAACGGAAAATTTTATGTCGGCTTTCAACTCTACTACGGACTTGAAGACAAAAAAACCGTAGAAGAGTGGCTAAGTCAACTTACGGTTACTTTGTTGCACAAAGATGAGAATTCTCTTGAGGAAGACGGTTTTGCAACCATTTGGTCAGGCCAGTTACAAGTGAATACAAAGAATCAAACTTTTGTTTCAACGGCATTTTACAATCAGGCAATCCTCTGTGATGGCACTTATCAGTTACGCCTCGACCAAAAACTAAAAGTGGGTGTAGCGCCTGAAGCAAACATTGCGTTAAAGGTACTGTTGTACCCCGCTGATGAAGGGGTTTTAAGCACCGCAACCAGCGTCACCAATTTTAGTTGTACTAAAGATGTTGCCAATAAAATTCAATTGATAGGCGATCCTGTTTCGGTGGCAGATGAATACGACTTTGAGTGGGTATTTATTGCTGAGCATGAAAATATCAATCCGTCTAGTCCGCAAGAAGCCTTTACTAAACGCGAGCCGGTTAGAGTTACGATCCCTGCCATATCTTCTCTATCGCACCAAATTTTTTATCAGACCGGGAAAATGTGGTGCCGGATTCGACCGGTTGGCTACAATCCTCAGTATCCCGATCACCGCATAACCGGCACTTGGTCCTATCGCAGTTCTGCTTTAGAGGTCACTAATCCTCAAGCGGATAAAAACTGGCAAGTTCAAACCGTGTTTGCCGAAGAGGGAAAGAATAAAAAAGTGGTGCACTACTTTGATGGCACCTTGCGCACGCGCCAAAGTCAAACCAACCTTAGCACAGAAAACATCACGTTGAGTGGCGAAACCTTGTATGATTTTGAAGGAAGAAAATCGGTGGAAATTTTAGCTGCACCAAGCCAAACCGAGTACAATAATTCGCTCACGTTCAAGGCTGGCTTGAACAACTTTCAAGCTTCTGATCTTTTGGTGACTGCAAACATTTCATCTACACGCAAAAAATTTCATTATGACAACGGTCAGCTGGCCGAAAATAGCACCTTATCCACTAGTGATGGAGCTGGAAATTACTATTCAACCGCCAACATTCGCCCTTCAACCCACCGCATGTTAATTCCCAATGGCGAAGGGTACGTGTATAGCCAAACCGAATATTTAAATGACGGCACAGGCAGAGTAAAAAAGCAATCGGGGGTGGGAAAGGAGTTTAAAATTGACGGTAACACAAATCGTGCTACAAAGTACTACTATGGTGAGGCCGCAGAAGTAGAATTGAGGCGTTTGTTTGGCAGCAACGTAGGCAACGCCACACACTATAAAAAGAACTTGGTAGTAGATGCCAACGGGCAAGTAAGTGTTTCTTACCACGATCAGAGCGACCGAGTGATTGCCTCTGCGTTGGCAGGTAATAAGCCGGATAATGTTGATCCTCTGCCAAGCTTTACAATTTTGAATGGTGCTCAAATAACAGAAGATATTAGCGGCAAGAACCAGAGAGTAGGCTCCACAAGCGTAACCTCTCATAAGCTCTTAAACACTTTTCCCAACAACGGGTATAGCTTCAGTTATGAACTTAACGCATTGAATGCGCAGATTAATCAATGGTGTCCAACCTGCAAATTCGAGCTTACAATAACGATCACAGACCCTGACGGAGCATTGATTGATCTGGGGGTGATTGCCGACAATGATGCTTCTGACCGATTTAGTTATCTGAAAAAAAATATAACCTCAGCGAATTGCCCAGGTAGCTTTAACCAAGTTGTTCAAATTGGCCCGCTGCCTTTGGGATTGACCCTTGCTAAAATAGGAGACTATACTATTACCAAAACGCTAAAGGTGGTTGAACTCACCTTTGACGAAATGAAAACGCTTGTTCAACAAAGCCCGAGTGTACAAGCAAAAATCCAGCAACTGCGTGATAGCTATGTGCCAGATGCTTCGCAATGCGATATTTGTACCACGGGCGATTGTGCCGATACTGATAAAAATATTTTAGATGCCATTAATAAAGTGGCAAGTTTGGACTGCGAAAATATCAAGAATCGCATCATTGAAAAACTTATCAAAGACCATTCCGATGACCTGAATTATTATCCGCCTGATTCAGATATAGAGAAAGACGCTGACTTTTGTTTGTATAGACTGTGTATGCAAGATAAAGCCAGTGATGTTTTTGAGAAACAACTGGCACTAGTTTCTAATTGGACAACAGCCGAGCAGAAAGGCTACGGTACGGCTGTGGACATAGACCCTTTTTTCAAAGAAAAGGGATTGAGTGGCTATGGCTATAAAAGCACCATGGTTGATCGTTTGAATAACATATCCATTGGAGATATCAATGCAAACTTAAAAATACCTCGCCCCATTCTAATGGTGCTCGACCCGAACAATTCCCTTTACTACATCGATGAACAAGGAAATGCTACCAATTCAGTACTGAGTGGCTATCATATCTTGTACTACGAGTTGATGAAGGAAAAACCTTTGGATTATTCAACACAATTGGACAAACAACGATGGGCACTATATAAATCATTTTATCTGGAAGCGAAGCGAAAGACAAAGCTTAGCATGCCTGCGTATTCTACTGATTGCGCATCTGCCAAGGCGGTTCTCGAGCAGACGGATAAAATGCCAAAATCAGAAGACGAAGCAAATAAATGGGCAGATCGTATAGATGTGAATGCCATAAGCGAAGAGCAAATCAATTCGGTGTTTTCCCTGCTTACCTTCAATTGCAACGCGAGCGCTCCGCTAAACATTTCAAACCAGGATGCTGCAAACATTAAGGATCAGTTAAGGTGGTATTTTACATATAGCTCAAACAACTTTTATAAATATATTTTTAAGAGAGACCTGGCAGTTGACGGCACTAATCAATTAACCAATCCTTATCTCCGAGCAATCAAGACAATACTTGCAGGGTACGATGGTGGCTGCGCCTCTACATTAGACAGGTCCGCTGTCGATGATCCACTTTTTTTTGAGACCACTAAAACATTAGTTTTTCCATTAGCTCAGTTGCCTAATTTGGTTGTTAACCCGGGAGTAAATCCAACACCCGATTGCACGACATTTATTACTAACAATGGATGTTACAATGGGTGGTCCCCTAAATCGGGCGCGCCAGAAGTTCCCTATTCTGGCCAAAATATAATTCGATTATCTGCTCAGCGGTGTAATGTAACTTCTAGTGCGGTCGGAGGATCCATTGTGAAGGAGCTCGTGCCAGGTAAGAAATATCGTTTTTCGGTTACCTATCGCTCTCCATTCACAAATCAGATCGACAATCTTTATTGCCAACTTTTTAGTCAAGAAGGTTATACCAGAACGGATGGTAGCAAATTTGTTTCGGGAAATCCCTCCACGCCATGCTCTCCGTTTACTACATCAACCAGCCAAGCTACCGGAGGAGAAAATATGGCAATTGTACCCCCCACTTGCTCTTCTTGTATGGAACCTGGAGCTACGTATCCTGATGATATTACCGTGAATGGCCAAGATACCAAGAAGCTTTGGATGAAGCAGAATGTAGTAAACACAAATGGCTGGACAACAGACGAAGTTATTTTTACCGCAACGCAAAAGAGTACCAATTTCGTTTTTTCCACCATTCCGAATGATGGTGGAATTGCAGATGTTCAATCAAACAACCTAACGACTTGGGGAACCAACGGAACCTTTGACTCTAATGATGAGTCTATTCCACAAATGTTCAATGGTATCAATACAACTGGTACTGTTCAAAGTGGTTACCTTTCAATAAAAAATGTGGCTGGGCCTGAAAGCAAGGGGGGGGCGCTTTTAAAATTCAATGCTATCGCAAACTCTTCAAGTTCTGTTTTTTCAATTACTGCAAAAGTATGGCAACTGCCAAATTCAAGCATTTCCACTAATCAAAATGCAGTCTTGTATATTTCTACTCCCAACCCTGATTGGGAAATATTAGATAATAACTATGTTCCATTCTCAAGTTTGAATAGTATACGTACCCTAAGATTAAGAATCGCAAGAAAACCAGGGGTAGGACTTGTTCCTTTACCTGACTACTTCACCATTTCAACGAATATGAAGGACATCGAAGCCAAATTTAGTAGTGGGGAGTTGAGGGTTGATGATATCTTCGTTTTTGACAACGCATATGAAGGAGTAGGTTTTTCAGGTCCCATAAAATCAGTTGAGATAAAAGATGTAACCATCAAAGAGTACTTTGAACCTAGCCGCACTTTCTGCATTGGTTATGGAACTACAATAGTTCCAGATTATATAGCTCAATACAAGGCAACTTGTATGGAGAATGAAGCCAAAAGAAAAGGACTTCTCGCTCAAATCGCAGTGGACAATCTGTTGGAAGCGGAAATCAACAGCTTCCGAACTCAATGCCTGGCTAATGCAAGCGAGACGCTCAAGTACAGCTACACCCCCAGGGAACACCACTACACCCTCTACTACTACGATCAAGCTGGCAACCTGGTGCAAACCGTGCCGCCCGAAGGTGTAGTGCCAGTGCCAATGAATAGACTAGGCATTGATAATCCGACTCACAAGCTCGTAACACGTTACGCCTACAATTCACTCAACCAATTGTTGGATCAAACCACACCCGATGCGGGCGAATCAAACTTCTGGTACAACGATAAGAGCCAACTCAGGCTATCGCAAAATGCCCAACAGCGCATCGACAACAAATACTCTTACACAAAGTACGATGAGCAAGGGCGCATCATTGAAGTAGGAGAGATGTACTCTACCGAACCCGCGCTTACATTTGTTTCCAAAGTGGAAGATTCAACCTTTCCTGTTGCCTCTACCACCCCAGTTCCAAGCCCTGGCACCTATCTGCTCACAGACATTACCCGTACCTATTACGATTTTGCCAACCCCAATTACGCCAGCGGGCCTACGTTCACTCAACAAAACTTGCGCAACCGCGTGGCATGGGTGGAAGTGCTTGACAAAGGAAAAACAGATGCCACCACCACCTATTACAGTTACGATATCCACGGCAACGTAAAATCATTGGTGCAGCAAATACCCAGCTTGCCCACCAAGCGCACCGACTATCTCTACGACCTCGTAAGCGGTAAGGTAAACTTTGTCATGTATCAGTTTGGTGAACAAGACCAGTTCATTCATCGCTATACTTACGATCCCGACAACCGCATTGTCGATGTAAAGACTTCGGCCGATAGATTTTGGTGGGATACCGATGCACGCTATAAGTACTACCTGCATGGCCCGCTCGCCCGCGTGGAACTAGGGCAGCATTTTGTACAAGGCCTCGACTACTATTACACCCTGCAAGGATGGCTAAAAGGCGTAAACTCGCCCACGGGCGCAGGAGCGCAAGCAAATGACCCCGGCCGAGATGGCCATGGCACCTCAACGGTAGGCAAAGATGCATATGCTTACAACCTGGGTTACTACAATGGCGATTACAAACCCATTGGCGGAGCAGTTGCACAAGCTGCTTTATTGGAAACAATTTCTCCACCAGGCATTTGGAATGAAGTAGGCCAACAAACTGATGAAACTTTTGGCCTCTACAATGGCAACATTGCCTGGATGGCCACGGATTTATCCTCCATAGCTTCAGCGAAGGAGGATAGAAACAAAGGCCTCCAAGCCATGCAATACCGCTACGACCAACTGCACCGCATTGTGCGCAGCCGAAGCTTAACATTCAACGGCAGTGCCATAGCACGAACCACTGCCGCCTATGACGAAAACTATACCTACGATGCCAACGGCAACATCCTTACCCTGCTGCGCAATAATAAGCAAGGCACCTCCATGGATAACTTCGCCTACCAGTATTATGCTGGCACCAACCGCCTGCGCGAGGTAAAACCAATTACCGATAACGCAACCTACAGGTCGGCAATCACCAGCAACACCAAACTCTACCGCAACATTACCGTGACAGACGATGCCTACGTGCCCGATGGTGCCGATGTAACCCTGCGCGCCACCGAAAATATTTACCTGCACCCACGCTTCAAAAAAGCAGGGGGAAAATCGTTCCGCGCTTACATTACCGATGAAGGCAACTACCAGTACGATGCCATTGGCAATTTAATTGTAGATAAGGCCGAGGGCACCAAAATCAGTTGGACCCCCTACGGTAAAGTGCGCGAAGTAAAAACGAAAGGCGATAGCGTTACCGTAAGCTACCGTTATGATGCCAGCGGCAATCGTGTGGAGAAGCGCGTAACCACACTCACTGACGCGGGAAATACAACTGTAAAAGCAACCAGCTACCTGCGCGATGCCAGCGGTAATGTGATGGCCATCTACACAGACAATGTAATGATCGAGCAACCCATCTACGGCAGCGCGCGCTTAGGCCAATACCGGGGCGGCCACAAAGAAGGCCAGCACACGCTGGGCAAAAAGCACTACGAGCTAAGCAACCACCTTGGCAACGTGCTTACGGTAATTACCGACAACGTCAACATGAGCACTACTGATGGCGTGTATGCCACCGTAGTAAGCGCCACCGACTACTACCCGTTTGGGTTGGAGATGGACGGCCGTACGTTTAATGATGAGAAGTATAGGTATGGGTTTAACGGGAAAGAAAAGGACAACTCCTTTGCCGGTGACAATAGTTACGACTATGGCTTTAGGATTTACAACCCGAGGATCGCGAAGTTCTTGAGTGTTGACCCGTTGGCAGCAGATTATCCTTGGTTAACCCCGTATTTATTTGCTGGAAACATGCCAATCATAGCCATTGACGTAGACGGTGCCGGACCAGGACCACGTACGTCTGGGAAACCAAATACAAAGAGTCCTCTTAGAAACAGCAGAAGAGGTCAAATTGACTATAACAGGCCTCTGAGACCTCCTCTTACACCTGACCGTATGACGATGAGAGATTTTGAGGAATCCATATTTGGTTCACCAAATAACCCTAACGTGATAATCATAAACGTTGAGGAAATGTATAGGGAATACTTAGAGGGTTATGATAAATTGTATGGTGTTTCGAATTCTTCAAAAAGGACAATAGGGGACGATTACCAGAGATACAGGGAATTGAGTAGCATGCCAGAGTCTAAGTTAACTCATGGTGAAAAAAATGAGTTGATTAGCCTTCGTTTGTTAAAAGCAAGTTATGATTTTCAGACAAAGCAGGCATCATCTATTCCGTTAGGTTTCAATAGTTTTGGTCAGTTGCAACAATTTGGTACTCAACTGCAAGCTGGTTTATCTAAGGCTGGATTTAAAGATGCAAAACTGTACATGCAAGGAAGTTCGGCTAAGGGCTTTAGTCACGATGGAATTGCGTTTGGTGATCACAGCGATTTTGATGTCGCTCTAACTGGGGAAAGCTTGTTTGAAGCGGCAGAAAAATTGAAATTAACTAATCATATTAGTTCTGGACCAATTGGCGCTGGATCAGATGCTGCAAAATCATTAGGAATTAATGAACTACTAATAAACTTGAGTAAGAAATTCGGTAGAGATGTTAATGTTATGATATTTAAAAATGTAAACGAGGTTAAGATTAAGGAGCCAGCGAGCATAAGAATACCAACATCTAATGGAGGTTAATATGAATTCAGAAAACTTTACATACACCATCGTATATGGTTGTTCAGGTGATTCAGATATTGAATACATCAAGAACTACCTCTCTGATCTACTTGATATTCATTTTGATAAGAGAAGTAGTGATTACCTAGGTTCATATTATTCACATAAGGGTCATTTTGCAGACTCAATATCGATTGTTGAAAATAGCGATTCGTATGCCTTAAATGGTTTTGATAGAAAGTATAGATTTATTATTTCAATCGTATTGAGTGAGGGGAGGAAAAAGGACAAGATTTCAAAATATAATTTCCTAAAGAATGTCTTCGCGAAAAAAACGGAATTGTTTCATCTTATAGGAGATTCTTCTCCGCAGAGTCTCCCGCCTCGGGGACTCTGACGGAAGCAGGAGATAAGAGTAAGAAAAGGGAGAGGCAGTGTAAGTGAAGAAGGGAATGATGTAGTAGAAAAAATGTAAAGCGCAGAGTCCCGAGGCGGAGACCTGCCCTCTTCTTTCTTCTCCGCAGAGTCACCCGCCTCGGGGACTCTGTCGGAAGCAGGAGATAAGAGTAAGAAAGGGGAGAGGCTGTGTAAGTGAAGAAGAGTGTAGTAAAGTAAAAGAGTAGGCGCAGAGTCCTGAGGCGGAGACCCTGCGAGGAATAAAAAAGTAAGGGCAGGGCCATTGAAGGAGAGAAGTACAAAGGAAGTATGCGCAGAGTCCTGAGGCAGAGACTTGCCCTCTTCTTCTCCGCAGAGTCTCCCGCCTCGGGGACTCTTTCTTCTCCGCAGAGTCTCCCGCCTCGGGGACTCTGTCGGAAGCAGGAGATAAGAGTAAGAAAGGGGAGAGGCAGTGTAAGTGAAGAAGAGAATGGTGTAGTAGAAAAAATGTAAAGCGCAGAGTCCCGAGGCGGAGACTCTTTCTTCTCCGCAGAGTCTCCCGCCTCGGGGACTCTGGCGGAAGCGGGAGATAAGAGTAAGAAAAGGGAGAGGCTGGGTAAGAGAAGAAGAGAATGTTGTATAAAGGAAGTAAGCGCATATTCCTGAGACAGAGACTCTGCGAGGAATAAAGCAGGCAAGGTGAGTGAGGGAAGGCGAAGGCAGGGTAAGTGAAGAAGAGAATGGTGTAGTTAAGGAGTAGGCGCAGATTCCTGAGACAGAGACTCTTCTTCTCCGCAGAGTCACCCGCCTCGGGGACTCTGTCGGAAGCAGGAGATAAGAGTAAGAAAGGGGAGAGGCCTTTTCTTCTCCGCAGAGTCTCCCGCCTCGGGGACTCTGTCGGAAGCAGGAGATAAGAGAAAGAAAAAGTAAGGGCAGGGCCAGTGAAGGAGAGTAGTATAAAGGAAGTAAGCGCAGAGTCCTGAGGCAGAGACTCTGCGAGGAATAAATTAATAGAAGATGGCAAAGAGCATGAAGCTATCCGATGATGTAGTGATCAATAAGATCCATCTTGTTCGCAAGCAGAAGGTGATGCTGGATGTGGACTTGGCCGAGTTGTACGGAGTGGAGACAAAACAATTAAAGCGAGCGGTAAAAAGAAACACAGACCGCTTTCCTAAGGATTTTATGTTCGAGCTGAACGATCAAGAGTTCGAGAACTTGAGGAGCCAATTTGGCACCTCAAGATGGGGCGGCACCCGCTATGCACCAATGGCCTTTACAGAACAAGGTGTTGCTATGCTGTCAAGTGTACTAAACAGCGAACGTGCAGTGTTGGTCAACATCCACATCATCCGGGTGTTTACACGGATGCGTGAGTTGTTGTCAACCCACAAAGATGTGCTGTTGAAGTTAGAGCAATTGGAAAGAGTGGTGGTGCAGCACGATGGTGAAATAAAAGTGATCTTCGACCGCCTGCGGGAATTGCTCCACCCGCCCAGCGAACCGAGGCGTAGAATTGGATTTAAAACAGGTAAATAGAATTAGTAAGTAGATGAAGGCGCATAACAAACGTATTTTATTCTTGGTATTGCTCGCCTTGGGTGGTGTTCTTCACCAACCAACTAGCGCCACTGCCCAAGAGTTAAACTTCTCCCTTAAATGGGGCAAGGAGTTTGAGGCATCGCGCAGGTCCACCCTCAGCGATATTGTGGGGCACGATGCCACGGGCATCTATGCGGTGAAAGTGCGCACTGGCTTTTCCAATTCAGATTATACCCTCGAGCATTACAACAATGATTTTTCTCCTACCAAATCGTTTGATTTGGAAATAGAAACAGGTAGGGAAAAAGCCGTGGTAAATAACATCCTCTACTTAAAGGGCAAGCTCTACATCTTCTACGCCTCCCCCGATCGCAAAACCAAAAAGAATAAACTCAGCCTTCAGGAGATAGACAAGGCCACGCTGCAGCCCAAAGGCGATGTTAAAAAAATTGGAGAGATTGACTATGAAGGAAAGCGACAGCGCAACAACGGAGACTTCTATTGCAAAACATCAAGAGACAGTTCCAAAATATTGATCGTCTATTCTTTGCCATATGAGGAAGACACACCACAAAAATTTGGTTTTCATGTGTTAGGCAATCAACTAAATACCATCTGGCAGAAAGACATTGTATTGCCTTACCTTGACGAACTTTTTGACATCACCAACTTCCGTGTAGACAATGAAGGCAATGCTTACCTATTGGGCAAAGTGTTCAAAGAAAAAAGAAAAGAGAAACGCAGAGGGCTGCCTAATTATAGCTACGAGGTAATTGCTTGTCGCGATGCAGGCAGTAACATCCAGCAATACCCCATTAGCATCGAAGACCGCTTCCTCACCGATATGCAGATAGAAATACAAGATGCCCAAACCATTGTGTGTGCTGGCTTTTATTCAGAGAAGGGCACGGTGAGCATTCGTGGAACTTACTTCTTAAAAGTAGATGCCGCCACCAAAACCATCAAAGCAAAAAACTTCAAAGAGTTTGACATTGGATTCATCACGCAAAATATGAGAGCAAGCGAAGCCAAAAAGGCCGCTCGAAAAGAAAAGCAAGGCGGTGAAGTAGAGCTGTATGAATACGATTTGGATAAATTGCTGGTAGGCAAAGATGGGAGTGCCATTTTGATAGCCGAGCAGTATTTTGCGCGTGCTGTGACGAGGTATAGAATGATCAACGGGGTGTCGAGTACATACATAGTAAATCATTACTATTACAATGACATCATTGCGGTAAAGATGGATCCTTCTGGGGAAATAGCCTGGGCGAAAAAAATACCTAAAACACAGCATACGGTTGAAGACGGAGGTTTCTATTCCAGCTATGCGCTGGCGATCGTTAAGGGTAGTTTATGTTTTATCTTTAATGACAACCCTAGCAATTTAGATTTGGAAGACGATGAGAAGGCCGACAACTTCAAGATCACTAAATCCATTGTAGTAGTGGCCAGCTTAGATCAAAAAGGCAATCTTAACAAAAAGGCAATTTTCAATGCCAAAGATGCAGATGTAATCACGGTGCCAAAAGTATGTGAGCAGATTTCAAACAGCGAAGTGGTGCTTTTTGGCCAGCGAAAAAAAACACAGCAGTTTGGTAGGCTTGGTTTCAATTGACTTTTTAGAAAAATGAAATATGACTATTAACTATTAACTATGCTTGACTTACTCATGAAAGGGCATTTCATTCGTTTGCCGTAAAAGGCGCAGTGTGGAATCAATGAGATGGCGATGAAGCATCAATAGAATATTAATTAAGAACGCATACTAAATAACTAACTCTACAATAAATGAAAAATAGTATTTCGCGGCTTCTTGTAGTGATCCAGTTTACGACTTGGTTCGTCTGCATGTTGGCAACGCTATCGACAACCGGACAGGATATTAAAAATGCCACCACCTTGTGGGTAGTGCAGAATGCTTTAGATAGCCAAAATGACCCAACGGCAAAATCACTTGATTCAAGGTTTACCAGTTTCGGCACCGACAAAGTGGTTTGGGTACGCACCCGTACCGATCAATCGGGAGAAATAACTACACAAGAAATGAATTTGAAAATCAATAAAGCAGAGGGAAACTGGAGTGACGTGAAAGCAGATGGTAACATACTCTATTTGATAACAACTGATAAGGCATCGGGCAGCATACGGTTCAAGAACTCGGCCGGAAGTTATCAAGTCGATGTTAAATTAATGGGTAAGCAAGGCGGAAAGCTAAACAAGACATATCGAGTTGTTGCACCTACAATACAGTAAATAAAACCTAAAGATTAAATACTATGAAATCTCCATGAGCGACTAGCACACCCGAACGAAGATGAATTTTGCTAATTTTAGTTGGCCATTTAGGCCACCTAAAATTATATGGAAAGCACAGAAATAAGTTTTGAGC
>VYMD01000259.1_pt1 | contig 13791 bp, 8 predicted proteins | sample 5115311 | NCBI WGS metagenome assembly VYMD01 (sample SAMN12291779, study PRJNA351875) | freshwater metagenome | isolation source: freshwater lake | place: USA: Michigan, Wintergreen Lake | collected 2013-08-08
CAGATGCTTTCAAACGACCGTGCAATCGCCACTCCGCGACCTTTGCCCTGCGGTAATTTTTCTGCCCACTGAGATTTTTCTTTGAGCATCTGCAAAACCGTTTGAAACCTTGCTCCTGTGGAGTTTGGTGCGGGATTCGCTTTTGCAAGCAATTCCAAACGAAATTCTAACGGGTCTTTTCCGGCTGTATGAGCAAGTTCATCTATAAAACTTTCATGCCCGAACATATTCGTCGAAGCATACACCGAGCGCCACCACATAACGGGCGCTGTTGCAGGCACGTGAGCAAATTCTACGGCAAAATTCGGAATACCGTAGGGACTGTCTTCGGGTTCTACGCCTTCGGTAGCCCAATCATCTGCTTTTCCTGCGATGTCTTTTTTGCCCTGAAACTGAATAGACGGACCGACAATACGGTGACGGAGACCAGTAATTACGCCATTTGCATCCATTGTTGCCGAAAGTGCATTGACCATACCGGGGCGGAAGGGACCTTGCGTAATGTCGTCCTCACGTGTCCAAACCAACTTTACAGGCGCTTTCACTTCTTTGGAAAGATGCACCGCTTCCATGATAAAATCATCCAAACCGCCCTTGCGACCAAAGCTCCCACCCAAAAACTGCGGATGCACCGTGATTTTTTCCGGTGCAATACCGAACTGCTTCCCCACAGTACGTTTTGTCCAGACCGGACCTTGTGTCGAAGCCCAAATTTCAATCGTGCCGTCGTCTTTGTAATGCGCTACGACTGCTTCAGGCTCCATCGGCGCATGAGCTACAAAGGGCGTTTCATAGACCGCTTCCAACGTTTTTGCGGCAACTTTTGTGCTTGTAGAAAAGTCGCCTTTGGATGCTTCCACACGGATTCCGTCTTTTGCAGCCGCCTGCCGCATCGCCGCGTAAAAGCTATCGGTAGAGAAGGTATCAAACCCTTTGGTGTCCCACGTTACATTAAGCGCTTTCCGTCCTTTCAGCGCAGCATAGTAGGAATCAGCAATAACGGCGACACCTTCCAATTCTGAACCGAAGAGTGGACGCATCACCCTTACAACCCTCTTCACACCTTTCACTTTGAGTGCCTTTCCGTCGTCAATGCTCACAATTTTTCCGCCAACCGTTGGCGAATGTTCAACAGAAGCATAGACCATACCCGAAACACGTGCATCAATGCCGAATTTCGCCGTACCATCCACCTTCATCGGTACATCGGCACGGGAAGCGGGTTTACCCAAAATCGTAAAATCTTTCTGCTCTTTGAGTGTCGGCTCTTTCGGAACAGGTATTGTTGCTGCTTTTGCGGCAAGTTCACCATAACCTAATGAACGTTTGCTCGTCGTATGAAGGACACGCCCGTTTTCCGCCTTGCACTCGCTCACCGGAACGCCCCATGTAGCAGCAGCAGCAGAAATCAGCATTTCCCGTGCAGCCGCGCCAACGGTGCGCAAAGGTTTCCATAAGCCCCTCACGCTGCTTGAGCCGCCTGCGTTTTGATTGCCGTGCTTTGCATCGCCTTCGGTTTGCACAATCTTCACATTGTCCATTGAAATGCAAAGTTCTTCCGCAAGCAGCGCCGGCATTGATTGGAACGTGCCTTGCCCCATGTCGGGACGCGGGTTGAAGAGCGTTACTGCGCCGTTTGCATCTATTTTCACAAACGGTGTGATTTCATGAGATTCAGAGGCAATCAGCATTGATTCCGGTGTGGCATTTTCAGCAAAAACATCCGAAAAACCGAGTACCAAAGCGGTACCAGCGACAGATGAAGTTTTGAGAAAATCGCGGCGTTGGTGTGAGATAGCGGTACTCATAGTGGTCAGAAAAAAAATACGAGGAAGTGTGATTACGAATTATGTGGTTTTCTGCGGGTTTTGGGCTGCTCTTTTGTAGCTTGTTGCTGTAATGTGCGTACTTCTGCCTCCGACAAGCCCGTACCTTTGGCAACATCGGCGACGCTCAAGCCTATGGCAAGAAAATTTAGCGCACTAGTTTCTTGCTGCTTGCGCTGCCCAAGGCTGATACCTTGATTAAGACCTTGACTAAGACCTTGACTAAGACCTCGGCGTTCACCTTTTGCCTCACCCTTTGCTATGCCACGGGCAAGGATTTCACGGTACACCCGTGTTTTCTCGAAGTCGCTTAATAATGGTTCTGTCATTGCTCTAATCTCCTCAATGGAAAGTTTGGGTAATTTTACGCTAATAATTCGCGCCACAAGCCGCTCAAACTCTGCTCTGCGGTCAGGTTCTTCTTCATTCTGCATGGCTTCTGTCAATACTTCTCTTGCCAATGGCGCAATGATTTCTTTGCGAGATGGCGCATTAACAAGCTGGAGAAGTGTAAGCGGGTAGCGATCTGTAAGGCTCTGCGGCAATTCGTCAAGATACACGACGTTCAAGCGCCCAGAAGAGTGATATTCTCGAAAATCCGGTGGAACGCCTGTATCTATGCTGCGTTTAGGGAAAATAACCACAATTTGCCATTCACCTTTAGGACGCTGTTGGTAGAGAAATGTCATTATTTCGGCAAACAAGCGATGATATAAATGCTTGTCTTTTTGGTACTGTACTTCCACGAAAAAGAACACATCGTGGTATTCCGCCAGCGCCAACACGCCATCCAAACGAAAGGCAAAATCTTTTACCTCAACCGAATGAAACCGATACTCTCTCGCCCGCGTTGTATCTGCTCCCGCAAGTAATAACAAGACTTCCGGCAAAAGTTGAAACAGTTTGTAATAAAAAGAATCTGTTCTCATGATACGCTTCCGTCAGCGCTTGTTTTTACGAGGCTTTTCGGGAACAACCGCCACAACTTCAATCTCCAAAAGCCACTCTTCGCCAAAAAGTTTTGCAATAACAACTGCCGTACTGGCAGGGCGCGGTTTCACGTTTGCCATGACCTGCTCCCGAACTTCACGGAAAGCAGCGATATTGCTCGCGTCGGTGAGGTACGTGTTCATCTTTACAACATTTGACCAATCCGCGCCAACCGATGCCAAACCCGCTTGGATATTGGCAAAGACCTGCTTTGTCTGTACGCGAATATCGCCCTTGCCGACAACGTTCCCAAGCGTGTCTTGTGCCACTTGTCCCGACAAAAACACCAAACGCCCACCGCGAACTTCCGCAACATGGCTGTAAGCCTTTGGTTGCGACATAGTTGGCGGGTTACTGAAGCGCACAATGTCGCTGGGTTTTTCTTGTGCAGATGCTTGTGCAGACATTTCGCATACTGCGATAAAAGCGAGGAATAGCGGTGCTTTCATAGCTTTTGACAAGTAGTACATAGAACGATGGAAAGTTACTGATAGAAAATTATCGGCTGCCCGAAGGCTTCATTGCTGCGGCGCGATGAATTGCTTTGCGAATACGCACATACGTCCCGCAACGGCAGATATTTCCTTGCATGGCGGTATCAATCTCCTCATCAGTCGGACTCGGATTTGCAGCCAAGAGCGCTGCGGCAGACATTAACTGCCCTGATTGACAATAGCCGCATTGCGGTACCTGCTCTGCTATCCATGCTTGTTGCAACGCATGACTGCGGTCAGGCGACAGCCCTTCAATCGTGGTAATTTTCTGCCCCACAGCAGCCGAAACAGGAAGCGAGCATGAGCGCACCGGAGCGCCGTTCAGATGCACGGTACACGCACCACACTGCGCAATACCGCATCCATACTTTGTTCCCGTCATACCGAGTTCGTCCCTGAGAACCCACAAAAGTGGTGTATCTGGCTCTACATCTACGGTTGTAGGTTTGGTATTGATTGTTAAAGAAAACCGTGCCATAATTCTGGAAGGAAAAATGAGGAAAATCGCCTATTGGTCGTGGTTTTGAGAAGATAGTCGCAACAATGATACGTTGGGATAATGTGCAATATACGGAAAAACCTTCAAAAAAGATTCAACCGTGCAGACCGCATCAATACTTATTCTTCATCATCCTCGTCATCATATTCCACCTCAAAAAATTCCCCCGTTTCTTTATCCCGTGCAAAGGCTGTACCTTCGTCAGCATCCAAAAAGGGAATGATTTCTTCGTCATAATTCGCAATCGTGTTCACGTCATAAACCCCGACATTATCTGCTTCGTTCATATATTCTCCGGTTTCATCGCCAGCCAAAAAGCGCCAACCGCTATCGTTCTCATAATCCGGTTCTTCGCGGTACATAAAACCGACATTGCGCCCTTCGACAGTGATTTTATCGGTCGCAAAACAAGCGCCATAGCCCTCTGCAAGCGGTTTAATTTGTTCGGCGGTGAGTTTGAATTGTTTTGTTGCCATACTGCGATTGGGAAAAATGGTTGAAAGAATTGCTGTCGCCTAGTTTGGAAATGATTTGTAAATTTGTGCTTTGATGTTCCATTCAAGATACCATATTTCCCCTTAGAGACCAATGAAATCCTTTGAACGCTGGACAATAGACGATGTAGAGCGTGAACTGCATCTGACGGAAAAAAAACTGCATCCTGAACTTTTGACATGGCTGAATACCTCACCCAAACTCACGCCGGAGGAATGTACTACAATCGAACCATACCGTGTGCTATTGGAGGAAAATGCCTACTTTTGGAATGAAGAAGAACTCAAAATACGCTTTATCGGACCGATTTTGGAGTCGGTCAAATTCGACAATCATCGCTTCAAATCGTTCTTTGAGCGTCCTCTAAAAGCTAATGTTGATGGGGGAATTATTAACGGCGTAGTGGATTTTATGGTTGCTTCGGGAAAAAGCGCACCGCAAGAACCGTACTTTTTTTTGCAAGAATATAAGCCGCAACGCGGACGGGCAAGCGATCCCTTGGCGCAGGTGCTCGTAGCAATGGTTGCAGCAAAATCCCTCAACACCTCATCAAAGCAATGCTCACCTTCACATACGCTCTATGGAGGTTACGTTATCGGACGACAGTGGTTTTTTCTGGTCTTGTCGGGCAATGAGTATTCGATAAGTCGCGGTTTTGATGCTTCGCAAGAGGATGTTTTTCAGATTGCCGCAATACTTCGGCAAGTCAAACGGTACATCGAAGAAATTCTGGCAAAGCAGCATTAAATCAAGACTGGTGAGCATTTTTCGTTAAAACATCAAGCCTTCGTTATCGGCAATTCCACCAAAAACGTTGCGCCCTTCCCCAAGTCCGATTCACACCACACGCGCCCGTGCATTGCCTCCACCATTTTTTTTACAATGCTGAGTCCCAGTCCGGTACTGTGTTCCCCGCCTGTTGGTCGTGCGGAAAGCCGTGCAAATTTCCCAAAAAGTTTTGTCTTATCGTCATCCGAAAGCCCAGGACCTTCATCACGAACTGCAATGAGGATGGAGGTTATCGGTGATAGGCTCTGGGTGATAGGTTGCTCTGAAAGACTTATAGAATCTATGTTCTGACGATTGGTCAGCGTCACAAAAATCCGTTTGTGCGGGGGTGAGTATTTGATTGCATTGGAAATGAGATTTTCTAACACTTCTGTCAATGCGGTTTTGTCTCCCATGACGGTTGTTAAGGCTGCTTGCGGCTCATAGACAAGTTCAAGAGATTTCGCGGCGGCACGGTCTTGGTATTCATTCACTAAACCGCTTGCAATCTCGTTCATTTCGACGTGTTCCACCGTAAAAGCGAACTGCCCTGATTCGATTGCATTAACATCTAAAAGATTTTTGATAATTTCCATCATTCGCCCCGATGTGTTCAGGATAGTCTGCAAACGGTCTTCAAGCATTTCCTGCGTAAGTTTGTCACGGTAGGAAAGCACAATGGAAGCAGACATCGTAATGGATGAAAGCGGATTTTTCAAATCATGCGCTGCAATGCCCAAAAACTCGTTTTTTTCACGGTTTAAGTCCTCTAATTGCAGATTTTTCTCTTGAAGCGTCGTGTTGGCAATTTCAATTTCACGCGATTGTTCATCCAAAATTTTTAATTGACGCTGAATCTCCTCATTACTCTCTTCCAGTTCTAATGTTCTTTCCCGTACCTTCTCTTCCAAGCGCTCATTTGCTTCTTTCTGAAGTCGTAATGCTTTTTCCTGCGCTTGTTCCTTTTGTTTTTTGAGCATTCGGTATTGCCCCGCCAAACCAAACGAAAACAAAATTCCTTCAAGTGCAGAGCCGATTTCAACACTATGCACCGAAAACATATTATTCGGCACAAGCCCGACATTTCGCAATAACGCCGTTAAACCACCTACTAAAAATGCCGCCAAAGCAACGAGGAAATATTGCGCACTTTTATTTCCACGTCGTATCATCACAATACTACTGGTAAAACATAAAATGGAGACAATCAGAACTAACGTCGAGCCAAAGATGACCATTGTACTATATGGCAACACAAATGTCCCGCAAAGACCTATACAACCAAGAACTCCTATGGTAAAATGCGCTTTATCCAACGTAGGGCTATGCCGAAAGGTTTGTAAGAAATATCGTGCAAAAAAGGCTAAACTCGTGTATGCGGCAAACAGCGCGACCAACGTTAGCGTATTCGACCAATACGGTATTTCTCCGACGATATACAAACCGTACCCGCTAATGGCCGCATAATACCATACCGAAGCCGACATATACAGCACAAACAGCAAATACGAAGGCACACCCATGGCAAAGAACAAGACCAGATTATAGGCAACCATCGTCATCATCGTTCCAAAAAGCGCACCGTAAAACATATCAAACCGCATATTATGACGCTCAAAGGCATCTCTACGATACAGCGTCATCGGAACTTGCAGTGAACTTTGGGTGACAATGCGCATATAGTACACATGAGTCGCGGTGTCACTGATAAAAAGCGGAATAACGTAGTTGCGATGCGGCACAAGCCTTGTTTGAAACGGCACTCTGTCTCCCGTTTCGATTATTTCCTTCACAACGAGGGAATCTCTCTGCGAAGCGGCATTCAAGCCTGTTTTGGCGGGATTTGTGTGGAATATGGTGATATAATCTAAGGGTGGATAATCAATTTCCAAAAGCCAATCACCGCCGAATCCGGCGACGGTATTGACGCTGCCATTTGCACTCGAAAGCAGTGGATTGGGGTTCTGCACACGAAAGCGAAACCAATATGCAGAGCGGGTAAAACCAAAGCTGGGCTTGTCGGTAGGAACGTTTTTCCATACAGAAGCATCCGTGTTGATTATCTCCTGAATCGTGCGCTTACCGCCAGCATCTTCGATATATTGCAAGGATTCGCGCCCGATATTGATACGTCCTTCATTACCTGCAAGGCTGATTGATGCTGTATTCTGCTGCATTTGCGCCAATACCCCATCGCCGATGCCAACGAGAAGTATTATTGCTCCAAGTATGCTCAAAACCCTGATAGTAAGACATTTCAAAGACATTTTTGCTCCTAAACACCACAATAAATTGGAATAAGTGAATGGACAATGTTGCTCTAGGACAAACTCAGGGTGAATATCGCACATATCTTCCTATTGAGATTGTCCGACCATAGTATCATTGTTGTCCGTTTACGTTGGTCGGTTTTTTCTTTTCCGTTTGGTCATCGAACAAGTGCGTATTCATGCGGTTCGCCATTATTTTGTTCACCATGACTGTTGTAATTCTTGACGGGTTGATACGATGGTAATTCTATCACAAATGTTGAGCCTTGACCAATTTCGGATGTACACCAAACGCTGCCGTGCATTGCTTCCACCATTTTTTTTACAATGCTTAATCCAAGCCCGGTGCTGTGTTCGCCGCCGGTGGGACGCGCCGAAAGCCGTGCAAATTTTTGAAACAATCGGTGTTTATCCTCATCCGTCAAGCCCGGTCCTTGGTCTTGGACTTCAAAGCGGATGAGTGGTCTGTCGTTGGTATTATCATCCTTGTTTGCGCCGCAAGCAGTTATGCGTACCGCAATCACTTTGTCATTGGGCGAATATTTGAGGGCGTTGGAAAGCAAATTATCCAAGACCTGCGGTAACAGCACGGCATCGGCAAGGACAATCGGCTCAGGAGCGGCTTCATAGATGAAGGTTATGCCCTTTGCAACAGCACGTGCTTGGTAATTTTCCATAATTGCTTCGGTTGCCACACGAATATCGCACGGAACAAGACTCACAGGCATTTTTCCTGTTTCCAAAGCGTTTACATCCAGCAATTTCGTGATAAAATCAATCATCTGTTCACTAGCACTTTGAATTTTTGCAATGTACGCAAACTTCTCTTCATCGCTCAAATTCGGATACCGTTTTTGAAGGAGTTTTATCGCCAGAAGGGTTGAAACAAGCGGATTACGGAGGTCATGTGAGACAATAGCCAAAAGGTCATTTTTTTCCTTGTTTAGTTGCATGAGTTCGTGATTCCGCGTAATCAATATTTCATTCGCCTCGTCAAGTTGCGTATAAGCCTTTTGCAATTCATACGATTGCTCGTGCTGCATCATCATCTGACGCTGAATTTCTTCATTTGCCGCGCCCAAACGGCTGTTTGTCTCGGTCAGAACTTGGGTGCGCATCTGCACGAGGTCTTCCAAACGCCGCTCGTTTTCCCGATAAGCAAAAATTCGACGACGGTAGGTAAGAACGGCGAATGCAATAAAACTCACAATCGCCCCCAAACGAAAATACCACGTTCCCCACCAAGGCGGCGTGATTGTTAATGTCAGCACCGTACCTTCCATATTCCAAATGCCGTCGTTGTTACTGCCTTGCACACGGAAAGTGTATTCGCCCGGCTCTAAATTCGTATAAATGGCTTCCCGCCTTGTTCCGGCTTCAACCCATTCATTATCGAAGCCTTCCAAAATATAGCGATACTGATTTTTTTCCGCGCCGACAAAATTGAGCGCAACAAAGGAAAATGTACAATTTGAGTGCGTATAGGGCAACGTAAGCGTTGTGCGCTCCGTAATCGTTGTGTCAAGTTCAAGGCTTCTTCCGAAGACTTTAATATCAGTCAAAACAACAGGCGGAATACGCCCATTATCACGAATAGAATCAGGGTGGAAGGTGTTAAACCCGCCAATACCGCCCAAATAGAACCAACCGTCCGAACCGCGCATCGCCGCTCGTCCGTTAAATTCATTACTTTGCAAACCGTCTTGTTTTGTGTACGTTTTGAAAGAACGTTTTTCCGGGTGAAATCGCACCAGACCTTTGTTGGTGGTGAGCCAGAAAAATCCGGCATTATCTTCTAAAATGCCGTACACGACCTCATTCGGCAGTCCGTCATCTTCGGTATAAACGCGGATTGCACCGGTTTGAGGGCTTATACAATTCAGACCATCCAGCGTCCCAGCCCAGATATTGCCGCGCTTGTCTTCGTGCAGATAGCGAACCGTATTATTACTCAAACCCTTCTGCCCATCAGACACTGCCTCATTATGGCTGTATGAAGCCTTAATTAAGCCCCGCTCTTTGTCAAACGCCAACACCCCCAAGTTCGCCGTTCCTACCCACAACGTACCGTCGGAAGCGTGCAGAATATCTCGTATTCCGTCAGAGGCTATGGCTCCGCCGGTTGTTGTCAGACTATCATTAAACATAAATCGGTAGGACGTAAACGACCGCGAGGCTGCATCAAACCGACATAGTCCGCCTAAATTTGTTCCCACCCACAAAACACCGTCATGGTCAAAATGCAATGCCCGAACAATATTGCTTGCGAGAGAACGGGAGTCATTGGGATTATGGCGGTACACTGTGCGCGTTTTTTTTACCGGATGATACGCAAACAAACCGTTTTGTGTTCCTATCCACATCGTACCGTCCTGTGCAGCCGCGAGCGCCCATACATCCTCACTTCCCAAAGCTGTATCCCGCAACGGTGCGTAATCATGGTGTTCAAATGTGCCTTCATTCCGCAAAAAACGATTCAGCCCACCGTCCACCGCTCCAACCCAAATATTTCCTGCCCTATCCTCACTGAATGACCGAACAACGTCTGCCGTCAAACTGCGCGGATTCATAGGTTCATGCCGATACACCGAAAAACGGTGCGCTCCGGCAGCGTACTTATTCACGCCTCCTGTGGCAGTGCCTACCCACATCGTTCCGGCATTGTCGCAGTACATTCTTCGGACAACATTATCACTCAAACTCAGCTCATTTAGTGCGTCGTGGACACAAGAAATGATACTGCCGGTTAAACGGTCATAGATTCTGACACCACCACCTTCCAAACCAATCCACAAACGCCCGTTGTGGTCGCTGACGATAGAAAAAACATCATTATCACGTCTGGATTGTTGGCTCGAAAAGTTCGAGACAACGCGCTCCCACGTGTTATGGCGCACATTTACCCGCAAAACACCTGCCCCATGCGTCCCCACCCACAAATAGCCTTCGTTGTCGGCATGGAGCGCCGAAACACTATTATTGTCAATAGTCAAAAATGTCTTTCCGCCTTTATCAGTGCGGTCTTTCGACTTCAAAAGCCCGTGCGTTGCTAATTGGTCATTTGCCTCAAATCGTACACGAATAAAGGTAGAATCGGAAGGGTTGAAATAGCTCAATCCACCACCAACCGTCGCTATCCAGAGGGTTTTTGCGGCATCATTCACAATAGCAGAAACTCGGTTTGCGGGGATACTGCGATTATCGCTTGGATTGTGCATAAACACTTGCGCTCTACCGGTTTCGGGATTAAACAGGTTCACTCCCCCACGCTCTGTGCCTACCCAAAGTTTACCTGTTTGGTCTTCACAAAGCGCATGAATTCTGTTGTCCGAGAGTGTTCGGGTATCATTCGGATTATGTACAAAGGGCGTAAAATGATTATTTTTTTCATTGTAAAGACTTAGTCCGCCACCGGCAGTGCCTACCCAAAGCCGTTGTTTGCTGTCAATAAGCATAGACATCACGTAATTATTCAACAGCGAATGTGGTTTTTTGCGGTCATGGCGAAACACCTTCATTCCGTAGCCGTCGTAACGACAAAGCCCGTCTTGAGTACCGAACCACATAAAGCCATGATGGTCTTGCGCAATAGAAAACACGGTATTTTGCGGCAATCCGTTGTCAATCGTCAAATGCTTAAAAGCAATTTGGGGCGAATACGCTCCCTGCCCCATTGCAGTTTCCGCATGGAGCAATAACAACGATATGACTAAAACCAGCACGTGCATACATCTGCTGAAAAAGGTTACGACAAACATGGGCATTACGACAATTATCCCGTATGCGCTTTTAAGGGACTAATTCCTGTACGGAAAAGATTTGATGTGCCGCGAGCAACGACAGAACCGTCTTCCAAGCGCAATTCACATTCCACGTTTTTTATCTGCTTTCCTGCACGCACGACACGTGCTTCTGCAATAACGACAGCATGAAGCGGCGCAGGGCGCAAGAAATCGACGTGCAAATTCGTATTGACGTGAAAATTATCCACGCCAAGTGTTCCGACTGCCATACCAAAAGCCTCGTCCATAATCGTGCATTGCAGCCCGCCGTGCAGTACCTGTGCGGGGTTGCACATATCAGGACGTACACGAGCAGAGAGTTTAATATGACCGACATTCGCTTCCACAATCTGCAAATTCAGCCAACGTACCACCACAGGAACACGCTCATCAAGCGTTTCTACGCCAATATACGAGCGAAAAAGTTCGACAACAGGATTCATACGGTTTGTGGGAAATATTGGAAATTCTACCAAGGTGAATTGACTAAGGAATAGCTAAAAACAAGTGGATACAGTGCGCAATCAGTGGCATAGATATGGTGTCAGTACCACTATCACTTTTTTCAGGACGGGACATCATCATCAATACTTCATCATCTATGCTGCATACTTTCCTTCACATACCTCAAGCAAGTTTAGGGTTTCGGCAATTCTACAATAAACGTTGCACCATTTCCAAGCACAGACTCGCACCAAATCTTGCCCTTCATCGCTTCAACGATTTTTTTTGCAATGTTTAATCCCAGACCGGTACTGTGTTCGCCACCTGTCGGCTGCGCAGAAAGACGGGTGAATTTACCGAAAAGTTTCTGCATATCATCCGAAGAAAGACCGGGGCCTTGGTCTTGCACTTCAATCCTCACCATTGCTTGTTTCCGGTCATTGAAAGTTTCTTGAATGCGCACCCAAACCTGCTTTTCAAACGGCGAATATTTGATGGCATTGCTGATGAGATTTTCCAAGACCTGCGGGAGCGCAAATTCATCGGCGAGCGCTATAACGGGGCTTTCGGGGATAATCGCAGAAATTGTAATTTCTTTTGCCGAAGCCCTCAGAGTATAGTGTTCAACGATAGTTTCAACAATAAAACCAACATCAAGCGGACCAAGGTTTATCGGCATTTTCCCTGTTTCGATTGCATTTGCATCCAAAAGTTTCGTAATGAGGCTGAACATTCTTTCGGAGGCATTGTAAATTTCAATCGCCGCTTGCTGCGCATACTCAGCATCAATGCCGATACGCAAGGCTTCGGCAAGCCCTTGAATACCAGAAAGAGGGCTTTTCAAATCATGCGCAACAATACTTAAAATTTCGCTTTTGTCTTGGTTTGCTTCCTGTAATTGTACATTCACATTTTCTAACTCCTGATTTTTCGACCACAATTCCAACTGCGCCATTTCTAAGTCAGCATACGCTGTGGCAAGTTTGTTATTTGCTGCCGAAAGTTGCAATGCCCGCATCTCTATCTCTTTAGTGCGCTCTTGAACACGCTCTTCCAACCAAAGATTCATCTGCTCAATCTGTGCCTGTGCTTGCCGGCGTTTGGTGATGTTTCGGGCAACAAAACTCACCGCAATAATTTCTCCTTGTAAATCTCGCACCGGGTTGTAGTTCACTTCAAATGTCAGTACTTCTGAGGGTTTTGAGGGATTTGGCATATCCAAATCAAACGCAACTGATTTGCCCTTCGTAACTTCTGCAAAAGTTTTTTCTACTTCCGCTGTCGGAATAGGGGAATATCGTCGCATATCCATCCCGATTTCAGGTTCAATATCCGGAATCATACCGCGCATGGCGTTGTAGGCGGTTTTGTTGAATTGTATCATACGAAAATCCGCACCCACGAGCATAACAATTTCTCGGGTTGAATCCATCATACTTTGCAATGTTAAATCCGCTTGAATTCTCTCCTCTGCCTGCTTACGCAGTTGGTCGGTTACATCGTATTGCATTGCTAAAAAATGCTCACATTCACCATTGTCATTGAACACGGGTGTAATGGAAAGATGCACCCAATACTCACGTCCTTCTTTAGTGTAATTCACGATTTCACCTTCAAAAGCACGGCGTTCTCGGAGCGCTTGTGCGATTTCCCGTGTCGTTTCAGGATTGGTGTTTTTGCCCTGCAACACTTTTCCGGGTTTTATCCCAATCATTTCCGAAGCAGTGTACCCGGTGCGCTGCTCAAACTGCTCATTGACAAATTGCACACGCCCTTCGGCATCAGTAATAATGACCATTTGCGACGTACTACCGGCAACAATGGACAAAAACTGTTTGTGCTGTAACGATTCAAGTAATTTCCGCTCATGCGCCATTAAGACCATATTTTGGTCTTCAATACGCGTTTTGTAGGCAAGAGCTTCTTCGTATAACCCCTGCAAACGTTCATTTGCCTCCTGTAAAGCCCGTTCCGAGCGCTCTTGGGAACGATACCGATGATAGGACAAACCTGCGATAAAGAGACCGCAAAGCGTCAGCGTTGTTAAAAGCAGATTCAGCATCGTTGCGCGGCGCTCCTGCGCTTGCAGCAGAGCAATTTCGGCTTCTTTTTGCGCAAGCGCGTAGCGTTCCTGCATATCGGCAATACTTGCATGAAGGCTTGCCGTAAAGACCGAATCGCGTAATGTAAGAAGGCTGCTTTGGGCTAGAAATGCTTCATTAG
>VYMD01000260.1_pt2 | contig 13712 bp, 17 predicted proteins | sample 5115311 | NCBI WGS metagenome assembly VYMD01 (sample SAMN12291779, study PRJNA351875) | freshwater metagenome | isolation source: freshwater lake | place: USA: Michigan, Wintergreen Lake | collected 2013-08-08
CGTTTTTGGTTGGTCGTTTTTGGTTGCTCGTTTTTGGTTGCTCGTTTTTGGTTGCTCGTTTTTGGTTTTTCGTTTTTGGTTGCTCGTTTTTGGTTGCTCGTTTTTGGTTGCTCGTTTTTGGTTTTTGAAGTCGGTTAGGTGGTGCGCTCAAGGGGCGAGCCTTGCAAAAGCCTTGCAATGGCTCGTTCCAAGGTGCGTTCCCCGGTGGAAGCGAGTAATTCTGCGCTTTGTCCTTGAAAAATGCAGTTTCCTTCCAACAAAAACACAATCGTACCGGCGAGTTCCTGCACTTCACTTAAAATATGCGATGTGAGCAAGACCGTTTTTCCTGCCTCACGCTCCTGAAAAATCAGGTCTTTCAGCATACTTGCGCTCACAGGGTCAAGCCCTGCGGTTGGTTCGTCAAGCATGAGGATTGGCGGCTCGAACATGAGCGCAATCACCGCGCTGACTTTTTGCCGCGTCCCGCCGGACAAGGTTTTAAGGGGCTTATCGAGGTGCGGTGCAAGTGCAAAGAGGGTACATAATTCATCTTGCCGCAGCAACACGTGTTCATTTGTGGCTTCCTCGCGTATATCCCGCACCATTGCAAGAAGTTCCCTTGCCATGATGTTTTCTTGAAACCGCGCAATTTGCGGCATATAGCCTATTGCCTTGCGGTAATCGGCAGCATCGTTTCTGGCTTTATTCCCACCGCGAATAACCGTCTCCCCTTGCAGCTTGATTTCACCACTATCGGGGCGCACCAACCCCAAAATCGTTTTCATCAGCGTTGTTTTGCCCGAACCGTTCGGACCCAAGACCGCCGTTACAGAACCCGCTTCAAATCGGAGATTCAGACTATTCAGCACCGTCTGAGAGCCGAAGCGTTTGGTGATATTGTGTAGTTCAATCATGGTTTTTTATGATTCATGAAAGTGAATTCTTGGCGAGTGTTTTTCTTGATTGAGAATTCCAACGGCTGCATCTGCGGAGCCGCATCCACCAACGCTTCGGGGGTCATGGACGGAATCACGCGCTCTGCCACATCCAGCATATTCACAAGAAGGCTGTGCATGAGTATGAGTGCGGGTTGCTGCTGTTCCACCAAAACCGAAAAGAGCCTCACGGGACGAAACGAAACATCACCCAAGCCGTTTCTATCCAAGTCGTAGCCTTCGTAGCGGCTCCAATAGTTGTGAATAAAGCGGTTTTCACTGTCAAAACTGTTCGTTGCCACATCAAAGGAATTGCCGATAACATTGTTAAACCGAAACACATTCTCCGTCGCGCTGCCGAACATTTTCACTGCCCAACCGTTTTCTACAAACTCGTTCCGTTCAATCATCGTGCGGCTTACGCCCTCAGCATACAAGCCTGTTGTGTTTTTGAAAAAGCGGTTTTCTGCCATATAGGAATCGGAAATTTCTTTGAACAGCACACCGTATGAGGCTGCGCCCCAATTCTGCTCGAATGTGTTCCCCACCATCCGCACAACACGAGAGTACATCACCGCTACACCAGAACCGTTTTTGCGAAAGGTGTTGCGGAGATATTCGCAAGAATCCGAGAACATAAAATGCAGCCCATAGCGCATATTTCCTTCGCTCGTGTTGTTTCGGACAAGCGCGTGGCGGTTAAATTCCAAATAAATACCGTCGCGGTGTCCTTGAATGTCGTTGCCGTCAATCACGCAATCATCACATCTCCAAAGGTGGACACCGTTGCCCGAAGAGGATTCACTGCCCTTTGTTGCCCTCATCACATTCCCTGCAATACGGCAGTTTGCCGAGGTAGCCAGATAAATTCCAAAAAACGCATTTTCGATACGCAGATTCTCGAACACGCCATTTCGTGCGCCTTCCACGCGAATTGCCGCGTTGTCGTTCACGTAGGCAATGGGGACATTTCTCAGCGTCAAACCCCGCACCGTTACGCTGTTTGCACGAACAAAAAGAATTGAAGTGCCGCGCAGTTCGGCATCAATGACCACTGCACCCGCTTCCCTGCTTGCCGCGAGTATTGTCAGTGCCTTCCCTATCACGACATCATGCTCCTTGTACACGCCGTTATGCAAGCGCAGCGTATCGCCCGTAAGTGCCGTGCAGACAGCGTTTGCCAGACCTTTGCCCTGCGGTTGCGGATAGACTTCATGCGTTGTTGCAGAAAGCGTCTGTGCGCTGAGGAGCAGTAACAATGCGGTATAGAAGAGGGTTTTCATGGAAATTGCTTGAAAAGGTGAGTATTTATGCGGATTAGTGCTGATGCGGAGTTTTATCACCCCACTCCTTCGCTACCAGAAGGCGCACCCCGTCCCAATACAATTCTTTTCCGCCGTATTGCTGCAATGCCGCCGACAAGTCTTTTTGGTGCGGGAAAGCAGCGATATTCAAACTCATAGGGCTTTGGAGTTTGTCCGATTGCAGAAAAAAGGATTTTTTTGCATTCAAAAACTCTCCCTGTTTGGCAAAATCTGCCACCCAAAGCGAGTGTACATCCTCTTTTGCAACCTTGCTTTCGTTCATAAAACCCGCCAGACATTCGATAGCATCAAACTTGTACGCCTTGCCCTTCGCTGTTATCAGTTGTGCAGCGAAGCGTTTGTCGGCGATGCTCATTTTGCAATGCGCACATTCTTCCTTGCCCCAATCAATGGCTTCGGGCTTGGGTTCGCAGGAAACAAGCGCGGTTGCAACAAATACCATCATTGTGGCAACACTTATCCTTGAAAGTCCGGAAGCCGCATTATTGCTTGCTTCTGAAGAATCCCCTAAAACAGTGCTTTCATTCGTTTTTGTACCACGACAGCTCAGAAACCATGCCGCAAAGCCTAGTAAAATCGAGGCTCCGGCAATGTATCCCGCAATATCGGGGTACGAATGAGCGGTAAAATTGAGCAACTGCTTTGAGCCGATAAGCGGCGGTTGATACGCCATTCCTTCAATCACAATCGCCGCGTGAGGGTCGAGATTATGCCCGTAATCGTATTCCCAGAGGTAAAAATCAACCATCCCGACAATACCCAACGCGGCAAACAATCCCGACCACCCGAGCGCCATCCAGCACCTTCCCAGCCACGCAGCAAGCAGCCCCAGAACAATCATTGCGCCGATAATTGGCGGCATATATTTCAATTCGGGAATCGCGTCCGGCTCAATGCGCTTCATGCCGATATAGTGATTCAGCCCGTTGATGTTCGTTAAATCGTTCTCAGTGGCTCCTGTTACGGTGTTGATGTAAATTTTTAAGCCTAAACCTTCGGGATATTGCGGTGCATCCAGCGAGATGCTCCACATCGGGAGAAAATACATTCCAATCAGCATCAATGCTGCAACGGCAAGCAGGATGCGGGATAGCGGTTTCATGGTGATTTCCTTTGGGAAGTTGATGTTTTCTTGTTTGCCCTCAATATAGCCCTCACCCAACCCTCTCCCAAAGGGAGAGGGCTTCAGAAGTCTTTGCTTTTCTTTGTCTTAGCTCCTTCTCCCTCTGGGAGAAGGCGGGGGATGAGGGAAAATTCCTACTGCGGTTTTTTATCCTTCGCTGCATTCGATGAGAGTTCCACTTTGGCATTTGCCGGCGAAACGCGCACGTATCCTTGCATTTCTTGGTGCAATGCCGAGCAGAAGTCCGTGCAGTATATCGTAAACATACCGGCTTTTTTTGGAACCCATTTCAGCGTTTGTGTTTCGCCCGGCATGATGAGCAATTCGGCATTTTCATTATGACGAACAGCGAAACCGTGCGGAACGTCCCAGTCTTGCTCAAGGTTGGTAACGTGGAAATAGACTTCATCGCCAACTTTTACGCCTTCGATGTTATCCGGTTTGAAGTGCGAGCGAATTGCTGTTCCATACACGTGAACTTCTTTGCCTTTGCGCTCTACACGGGTTTCTTTTTCGCCCAGCGTAACGTAAGGATGTTTGTTTTTGAGCAGTTTGAAGATTTTGAGCGATTTTGGCTTGATGACCTCTGCCGGACACATCTGCGCATAGTGTGGTTCGCCGATAGTTGGGAAATCAAGGAGCAGCTTCATTTTTTCGCCCGTGATGTCAAAGAGCTGTGCCGATTGCGTGAGTTCCGGTCCAGTCGGCAAATAGCGGTCTTTCGTGATTTTGTTCATTGCAATGAGGTATTTGCCCCAAGGCTTTTTGCTGTCGCCACCAGTAACGACCAAGTGTCCGACCGAATAGTACGTCGGTGCGCGGTCAATCACTTTCAAATCTTTCACGTTCCATTTCACCACTTCCGACGAAACGAAGAAGGATGTGTAAGCATTGCCATTAGCATCAAACTCGGTGTGGAGCGGTCCCAAGCCCGGTTTTTCCACTTCGCCGTGCAAAGCAGCTTTGTAGTTCAAAACAGGGATTCCTGCAATGTCGCCTTCAAAACTTTTATCAGCAATCGCTTTCTGAATTTTCGAGAAGGAAAAGACAGGAATAACCGTTGCAAGTTTACCGCCGCCGACGATGTACTCACCCGTCGGATCTACGTCGCAGCCGTGCGGAGATTTCGGTGTGGGCATGAAATACACCAAACCGGGGCATTCTGCGGGATTCAGCGTCATTACATCTTCAATCGTTTCCGAAGTAGCGGTGTGCGTTTCGTCGCTGTAGGTGTTGTGCATATAGGGCGCTTTGACTTTACGTCCTTTTCCCTGAGCCAAGTATTCTTCGGCTTTTTTCCAGTTCACCGCAGCGATATAGTCTTTGTCTTTTTGGCTTGCGTTCACTTCCAGCATGGTGTTTGCCTGCTCGGAATTGTAGCAGGTAAAGAAAAACCAGCCGTCGGAAACACCTTTGCCGGAGTGCGAAAGGTCGTAGTTAAAGCCTGGCATGAGGATTTGGAACTTGATACCCATATTGCCGGAAATCTTGTCCACCGCAATAAAACTCAGTGCGCCTTTGAAATTGTCTTTGTACGACGCAATCGAAACGTCGCCGTTTTCAAAGCTGTACGGCTCGGAAAAGCGCGTTGCCGCGACGGTGTATTCGGTGTTCGGCGTAATAAACGGCGAAGCGTGATTTCCTGCGGTGTTCGGGATTTCAATAACTTCAGCCGTGCGGAAGGTTGTCAAATCAATACGGGCAATGCGCGGCGTGTTATTGCCGTTCACAAAGAGCCAGCGTCCGTCGGGAATGCCGTCGGTCATGGAAAGTTGTAAGTGGTGCGTGTCGTCCCAAGGGATAAAACCTTGCGAAGTAGTCAGCATCGGCTTCGTTTCTTCAGAATAGCCCCAACCTTTTTCGGGGTCTTGCGAAAACACGGGAATCACACGCAGCAAACGACCGCTGGGAATGCCATAGACACCGATTTGTCCGCTAAAGCCGCCGGAAGCAAAAAAGTAGTTTTCGTCTTGCTTTCCGGGCGCAACATAGACTTTCTGCGCCGCATCTCCGGCATCGGCAGTCGTATTTTTTGCAGACGGACAGGCGGTTATCAGCACCACCATTGCGCCGATTCCTAATGCCGCAAGCCCTGTCAGAATCTTGGTTTTCATTGGTTATTTCTCCAAAGATTTGAAAAAAAATGGAATAATTATTCGTTATCGTTGTGAGTATTTTGGACACGGATTTCACGGATGACGCGGATTACACGGGAAAAGCCTTGCAAAACCATAGAGTTTGCCTTGGTTCGTGAGGATTCGTGCAATTTGTGGAGGAATCTCAAGATGGATTTCCACGTGAAATTCTGCGAAATCCGTGCAATCCGTGCAATCCGTGTCAAAACCTCTTTTTACCAAACATCACTTCTTCTGCCCGACTTCGCGCAAATGCTCCAGAACAGACCGCGCATCTTTTTCGTCCACCTGCATATTGGGCATTTTCATCAGATAGGTTTGCAGCATACACTTGACCGTATCATCTTTTTCAATCATCGTTTCGGTGTCTAAAATCATGTTCATAATGTATTCGGGTGTGCGGCGTTTGGTAACGTCTCCAAGAGCAGGTCCAACGTACTTTTCATCGTACTTGTGGCATCCGGTACAGGTAACATCGAAGATTTGCGTGCCATTTTTTGCCATTGCCGCGTCAATGCTTGCACCAAGTTCCACATTTTTCACTTTGTAGTATTGCGGTTTTTCTTTCACAACCTCTTTTGATGAGTTTTCTTTGGAAGCCTCTGTTTTTGCGGCTTCTCCGTCTTGCTTTGCACATGAACTCAGGGAATTTATTCCTGCAAGCAAGAACGTACACCACACAAAGTACCAAGCAATTTGTATTGCTTTGTTTTCCCTAGATTCAGTTTTTTGGCTGGACGATTTCATAAAGTTTTTCTCCATGATAAAATAAAATTATCGGATTAGATAGTATTTTATAGCTTATTAGAGCATACAACTGTGATTTTTTTACTAACTGGAAAAATGTGGTTCCGTTGAGGATTCAATATCAAGAACAAAGCCAAGCCTTGTTAATCCCTTACTTACATTCGCTGCGAGGTAATACAGATTTGTTTTTTCAAACATCGCTTTTAACCGTACTCGTTCCACAGCCCAGTGATGGTGCATCGGGCAAGGTTTTTCATTGCCGCAGCCCGGAAACTTCAGAATACATTCACTTTCAAACATTTCTCCGCCGTCAATGGCTTTAATTACGTCGAAAACCGTTATGTTTTCAGCTGCTCTTGCTAAAGCAACACCACCTTTGGCGCTTCGCTGCGTTACGAGCAATCCTTCTTCACCAAGCGTTTGAATAATTTTCTTCAAAAACTGGAAAGGGATATTCAGGCTCTGCGCGATTTCCGCAACGGGAATAAATGCCCTGTCGCTGTTCTGATTTGATTTCTGCGCAAGATAAATCGTTGCTTGAATACTATATATGCAGGCTTTTGAAAACATTATTTCAGATAAGATACTCTTTTGTTGCTAACATACTTTTCCTGTGACTTCTACGCAAGAAAAAAATGATGTTTCGCAAAATATTTTTTTTGACGGAACCCTTCGCCATAGAGAAGTCTAACAAAAGAAAAACCCTGTACATTGCTTACATACAGGGTCTTTACTTTACAAATGCAGGATTGAACGAGATTAGTTAATTCGCTTCCAAATCCACGATATTCATATCTACAGCCCGCTTTCCACCTGCTGCCGCAACAATTTCGTCATCGTAGTAGTCGGAAATAATTGCCACCGACGTAACGGCAGTGTGGAATTCCTCTTTGTCGAGGTGTGTGCCGGGAAAGGAGTACGAAAATGTGATTGTGCCGTCGAAGAGCAGCCCGAAGCCGCCAAAGTGCAGTTCGGCATTTTTCCTGAGCAGAAATTTCATAATAGCGGGAGAAATTTCCGCACCGTACACTACATTGGACGTACACTCAACGCAGGTTTCATGCGGAGTAAAGGGGCGAACAACGATGCTCACCATGCTGGAGCCTTGAGTAATAGTAAACGAACCGTCGCCAAACGAGGTGAAATCAGGATAAATCTCCTTCAACATTGCCTCTACTCTGGCAGTTGTTTGTTTTATAAGTTCTTCCGGCGTTACGTCGCCGTGCGTTTTTGTAAGAAAATCTTGAGTTGCCATGATGGTTTTCTAGGTTCTAGGTGATAGAATATTGTTCTAGTTGTTCTAGCTTGAACGTTACAAACGTTGTCGTTAAAGAAGGTTTTTTAGGGCATTTGGCAAAGGTCAAGTACTCAACATTGCAAGAAATTACTGTGACCTATAACCCATGACCTATTAACCATTCCTTATGATTTCGGTGGTAACTGCCCCATCTGGCGTTTTAATTCCATAACTTCCGGGTCTTCTGCTGGCGAAGGCTCAGAAGATGCCGACGCAGCAGGAAGTTTACCCATGCTGGCTTTAAGAGCTAAAAGTTCGGAGTCCGTACCAGCACGGTCGAGCTGCTTAAATTGATCTTCCAGAGCAGTATTGTCACCGGCAAGCTGCCCAAAAGCATCGGCTTGAGATTCCAACTGCTCTACTTTTGATTCAAACTTATCGAATTTGCTGAAGGCATCCGAACCAACCCCGCTAAACGCCTGTGCAATCTGCTTCTGTGCTTTTGCAGCTTGGGAGCGGGCAATAAGCGTGTTTTGGCGTGTTCGGGCTTCGTCAAGTTTCGATTTCAGCGTGTCTAATTGCGCACGCATTTTGGTCGAGGTGTCTTTTGCCTGCTGATATGTCGGCTCTAAGTCCTTCGTATTGCGTTCATACAATGCTTTTTTCTCCAACGCTGCTTTCGCTAAATCGTCTCGCCCGGCATTCACCGCCTGCATGGCTTTTTGATGCCAATTATTCGTTTCTTCGCGGGCTTTGAGCAATTTGCGTTCCAACGTTTTTTCGTTCGCAATAGCATTACCAACAGCCAATGTGGCTTTATTGACGGATTCCTCCATCTCAATTACCATCTGCTTGAGCATTTTTTCGGGGTCTTCCGCTTTGTCAAGCGTGTCGTTGACATTCGCTTTGAATATATCCGACATACGACTAAAAATTCCCATGATACACCTCCAATGTGGGTAAAATGTGTTGTTGTATTACATTTGATACGTCAAGGTTTCTACGAAAGTTGCAGCGTTTTCTGCTTTTCCTGCGGATAGTTGCCTACTTTGCACAGTTGAGAAAACTGCTTTTGAATATTTCTTTTTACTAATTCCACAAAAATACAATACAAAACGCGAAGAACGAGAAAAAATTGTTGAGAAATGCGTATTTTCGCTGTTCAATAAAAATTGTTACATCTCGAAAATATTTTTTTGACACTTATGAACATCCCCGGCTTCGGTAATCTCAATATCGGCAATATGATGGAGCAGATGAAAAAACTCCAAGATGATGTTGCTCGCGCTCAAGACGAACTCGCCCGCAAAACCGTAACCGCAGAATCCGGTGCCGGTATGGTCAGCGTCGTGATGAACGGCGCTTTAGACCTTGTCTCTATCAAAATCGACCCCGCAATTTTGAAACCCGAAGACGCACAGATGATACAAGACCTTGTTGTTGCGGCGGTGAACAAAGCTATGGAAAATGCTCGTGCATTGAATGAACAAGAACTCAAGAAAGTAAGCGGCTTACTGCCGAATATTCCGGGATTGGATTTTTTGAAATAATTTCTCCTCCTTTCCCCTTCGCACCGCTTATTTGCTTGCACAACATATGATTTACACTTCCGAAGCGATTGAATCCGCAATCGAATCACTTTCTTCCTTACCGACTATCGGGCGCAAAACCGCACAACGCCTTACATTGCACCTGCTCCGCCAACCTAAAGAGGACGTAGAAAAATTAGCACACGCCCTTTTGAATATGAAAGAAAAGGTGCGCTACTGTTCGCATTGCTGCAATCTCACTGAATCCGACCCCTGTAATATCTGCACTTCCACGAAACGCAACCGCACAACAATTTGTGTTGTCGAAGACCCTAGCGACCTTTTTGCTATTGAGCGCACCAATGAATACTTTGGTCTGTACCACGTGCTGCACGGTGCGTTGAACCCACTTGAGGGCATCGGACCCAATGAACTCAAAATCAAAGAATTGCTTGCCCGACTCAGTGATGAAGCCGTGCAGGAGATTATTTTGGCGATGAACCCGAATGTGGAAGGCGAAGTTACGACACAGTACCTAGTCAAACTCCTGAAGCCGCTTGGAATCAAGGTTTCACGACTTGCCCGGGGAATCCCGATGGGCAGCGATTTGGAATTTGCCGATGAAGCAACCGTCTCAAGAGCGCTGCAAGGGCGCGTGGAGGCGTAGTTTTCATGCACTCACCCTCATCGTGGTTTGCCGAATGGTTCAATAACCCGCTTTATACCTCGCTTTATAGCCACCGCTCCGACGAAGAAGCAGAGCGCGTTGTGCGTCTTCTCACCAAAAGTGTTCCCCTCACAAAAGGCGCACGAGTGCTGGATTTATGCTGTGGCGGAGGCAGGCACACCAAAGCCTTGATTGAAACGGGGTTTGAGGTTGTTGGGATTGACCTTTCGGAAACCTTACTTGGGCTTGCACGTGAAGAAACGGAGGGCTTACCTGTGCGCTTGTATCAAGGAGATATGCGGTCTCCCTACCCTCATGCTCCCTTTGATTGCATTGCAAATTTTTTCACCAGTTTTGGGTATTTCGACGATGCACGTGATGATGAAATCGTGATTGAGCAAATTGTCAATGCCTTGAAACCTCACGGATACTTCTTTCTCGATTTTTTTAATGCGGATTATGTTCGGGAGAATTTAGTCGAAGCGGATATTTTGGATTTTGAGGATTGGAATATCACGCAAAAACGTAGTATTGAAGCGGGTTTTGTTGTAAAACACATCACCGTCTCAAAGCCTTCTGAAACAGCATCTGGGCGCACGTTTGTCGAACGGGTTCGGCTGTATTCAAAATCGGACTTGGAAGATTTGCTCATACGCTACGGCATGAGTATTGGTGCGGTGTACGGGAATTATGATGGGAAGCCGTTTCATCCTTCCTTGCCTAGGTGCATTATTGTTGCGCAAAAACGTTCTTTCTAGGAGTTGCCCAAATTGGCGTATTTAAGCGATGATGGACACAGATTGAAGATGATAGAATTGATGGCAGATGATTCAAAAACACCGCTTAAAATTCTGCTATACAATGCCATAGACAATCATCTTTAATCAATCAAATCATCCTCAATCTGCGTACTTTTGTTTTGTTGCGAAAGCCCTACTCTATAGCATTTACCTCGCTGAAACTTTGGATGAAGCACCCGCTTCGCACGTTGAACCTCTTCGAGGTAGCGTATATGCTTGTTCTGGCATATTTCCTCACGCCGCTACTCAAAAAGCGGACGTATCTTCAGACCTTGGGTTTAGTGGTATCGTCCTACGGTTTGGGTTTGCTCTTGTGGGTGGTAGCACTGGCGTTTCTGCTCTTGCAGGTATCGTAGTGAGGGTAAAAGGATGAGGGCGGAGGGATAAGGGCTATTCGAGGGAATCTAAAAATTCGGAAAGCGTCGGAAGTACGATTTTCCCTTGCTTGTGCGCTTCTACTTCGGCAAATGCTTGGCGCAGATCTATTTTTGCCAGAGAGGTAACCTCACGCCCGCCATTTGACTGCTCTTGCTGCATATGCCGAACAATGGCATCCATATCAAAATCGAATTGTGCTGCATATTCTTGACGAATATGGTGCAGTTCTTCGGTGATTGGGTCAGAAAGCATGGAATTATTGATAGTGGAATCGGCATGAAACAACAATAATTGCGTCTTGTGGCACTTTGTAAACTAGACGATGTTCATCGGTAATGCGGCGAGACCAATAGCCTTTATACTCACCGTATTTAAGCGGTTCAGGCTTGCCTAAACCGACAAAAGGATTGCGGAGAATGTCAAAAATAAGCGAAGCAATTTTCTGCTGAATTTTGATGTCTTCTCTACCCCAGTCCATAATCTGCTCAAATACCTTTGTTGTGAAGGTTAGCGCTCTCACAACATTTTCTCCAATGTATCAAGCGGTATTTGGATAAGGTTTTCTCCGCATTCAACCTCATCCATCAGTTTGAGCAAATACTCGCGGTTCGCTTCGTTTCCGAAGAGGTATTCCGTTGATTCATTGGTTTCTTTCGGTCGGTGCGTCCATCACAATAATTTCTATTGGCTTCATGCCAAAAAGCGTTTGGACGCTACGGACAAAATCCGGCGTAAGCTCGTTGGCGTTTAAGCGATAGCTTGTCTGCATAGTATCTGTACAAAGTGGGCAAATGATCTGAGAGAAGTTTTTTTGCCGACAACAGAGCGTTCAAGCATCCCAGTCTCTTGGTTTTCGCTTGAGATGAGCAACTGAAAGAACAAAAATTGTCTCATTCTCAACACGATAAAAAATACCGTAAGGAAAATTCTTGATAACAATGCGGCGAGTAGCAGGTCCGACAAGATGACCGGATTGCGGAAATGTTTCCAGCCGCAGCAAGGTAGATGAAACGCTACTCATGAAGGTGTTGGCTAGGGCTGGTGAGAATGTTCGGTAATATGCAATAGTGCTACGGATGTCGCTTTGTGCTTCAGGAAGCAATTCAACATTCATGCTCTACTACTCCATTTCCTTGCGCACTTCAGCGAAAAAATCCCGCGCCGATTTCGACTGCAAATGCTCTTGAAATCGGGCAAAACGCCGCTCAGATTCTTCCACCCAAAGCTGAGTAGTATCTTCGTCTGTTTCAGCTTCCAAAGCAGCAAGTAAGGTGTAAGCAAGAGCCGCTTTGTCATGAGATTCGAGCATAAAGGCTGCGGAGAAAAGTTCTTGTTTGTTCATCGTTATTGCCAAATAGTTCAACAGTAAAAAGCGTTTAGTCTCACTCTCACAACATACCATTTTTCTCAGGATTTTCCACAAAATTTGTACACCATGAAACGCCTCATTTTCCTTGCGTTAGTCGGTATGGTCATCGCTTCTATCGCTGCTCTGGGCTACAAAATTGTGCGTGGTAATGCCGAGAAAGAAGCCACACAAAAGCGCATCCAAATACTGCCCGATTTCCGCTTCCAAACAAGTAATGGCAATGGTTTCACGCCTTCGGACGTTTCGCCTGACAAGCCTCTTGTTATCATGCACGTTCTGCCGGATTGTCATTTTTGCCAAGGTGAAGCAAAGGAAATTGCCGCACACGCGGAGTTCTTCCAAAAGGCGCATATTCTCTTGGTTTCTGGGGCGGAAATGAAACAAATACAGAATTTTGGAGCGTACTACGGACTACCCGCACTGCCTTCGCTTACGCTCACCCGCGATGCAGAGCGCACCTTTGCTCAAACCTTTGGCACGGCAAGCGTTCCCACAACCTTTGTGTATAGCGCGGAAGTAGGCGGTAAGCGAACATTACTCAAGCAATTTACCGGTGAAACAAGCGCAGAAGCGCTGCGGAAGGTATTGGCACAAGAAGCATCCGTCGGAAAGAAGTGATAGGCAGAGTTGTTTCAACCTTCTTCGGCAAACCGATAAGCGTATTCTGCTTCTTTACCCAAAACTTGTTCAATATGAAAAATATCATCGCAAGCAGCAAAGGTAAAAAGTTCATCGTCCATGACTGTCCAATGCGTGCGCTCCTCCGCTGTTAAAGCCTGAATTGACGAGAAGTATCGAACAGGCACACGAATATTGCGCCCGTCAGCCAGCATAAAGCCTAGTGTTTCGGGGTGTTGTGTGTCAATATGCGTAATTGCGGGGCGGATGTGATAGATGCCGTTCATAGTGTTGTTTATAATGGTGAATGGTCAAGTCTTCCCGTGCTACGCCTTCTTCGGCGTAGTACGGATTACCTCGAATGAACGACCGACGCGACAATCCGTAGCACGGCAGCGTACTTGCACTCCTCAGCCGTACTACGGGGAATACCCGACCAGCTACGTTTAACTAAAAATACCACAGAAACTTAGCGCTTTTCCTGATATTTTCCAAACCTCACCTTTTCACTTTTACTTCCTCATTTCCCCCGTGAAGAACCTCCACAAAACCTTCACACGCCAGCAAGACCAGTCGGATTGCGGCGTGGCGGCACTGCTTTCTGTTATGCGCTTTTTCGGCGGCGAAGAATCGCTGGAGCGCCTGCGCGAACTTTCCGGCACTACTAAACAAGGCACAACGCTCTTGGGACTCTTCCAAGCCGCACAGCAACTTGGCTTGGACGCAAAGGCATTGCAAGCAGACAGCACCGAAAACCTCAAAACGGCGCAATTTCCCTGCATTCTGCATATCGTCAAAGACAACGTTCTTTTACATTACGTGGTGTGTTATGGTTTTGCTGAGGGCTCGTTTACGATTGGCGACCCC
>VYMD01000307.1_pt1 | contig 13679 bp, 10 predicted proteins | sample 5115311 | NCBI WGS metagenome assembly VYMD01 (sample SAMN12291779, study PRJNA351875) | freshwater metagenome | isolation source: freshwater lake | place: USA: Michigan, Wintergreen Lake | collected 2013-08-08
AAATGACCAACGGAATAACTTGCGAAGACAGGGGGGCTATAAAACCCTCTTGCTTTCAAAAGTAATTTCTATTTCTTCTCTGGCTGCTAGCCTATATACATAGGACATTTTGTTAGCGGCTGGGCAGCTTACTCCACTCCAAGTATTTTTCTAAATTCTTTTTCAAGGTCGCTGGTGATGATTTCGATGTCTCGCTCTATAAACCCATTGACCTTGTCCCTTAAGTCAGTATATCTTTTGTCCTTAGATTTTATCGCTGCAATTTGTTCGTCCATTAACTTGAATGATTGAAGGAATGTCCTCGTGTCCTCATTTATTTTGTCAAGCTCGTTGTTTAGCTTGTCTATTATCGTACACAAGTCCTTACTAAAGTATATTCTGTTTCGATGGAAGTAGTTGCTGAAATCTGGAACAACCTTCGACCAATTTGTAAGTCTAAATTTTAAATCTGCTTCTTCGTTACCCTCAGACAACTCCATATTGAAGAAATGTATGACTGTTGTCTTATAATCAAAAAGTTTCTGATACAACTCTCTGATTACAATAGCTCTTTCCTTATGTAACGAAGCAAACTGAATTTCATGTGAGATGTTAATTCTTTCCAGGTTACTTTTATGAGACTCAATACTCTTAGCTAAATAATTTTCAAAAATCTTTTGAGAAAAATACTTAATAAGTCCGTAAGCGAATGCTGTCCCAAGGGAGAATAGTCCGATATATTGAAGCAGTTGTTCCATTTGTCCGGTCGGTCCGAGTGTATTAATTGTTCCTTACCCTTAATTCTTCTTTCTTAGTTATCCACTTATCTCGTCTTTTCCAGTATTGTAGTGTAGTGTCATAAGTTATTTCAGAATCAGGTTTTTTGTACTTAAACTCAACATACCAACATTCTCCCAATGTCCCGTCACACTCATAGTCTACAATTTTTACAATTTCACAGTCAGGTTTCAATTCTTTGAATTCGTTTAGCGCGACTTTTTTGTCAAACGAGTAACAACCTGTCAGGAGGATTAGTCCTATTATAAATGTCCAGATTCTTTTTCTCATAGTCCTAGCTGTCCGAGCTGCCTTGCCGCTAACGTTTGTATTTGCGTTCGAGCGGGGCTTCCGAAGCCACGCCTTGTCCCCGACACCGAACGCATTAAAGATACGAAAACGTTGGATTACGCGTCAACCCCGCTTGACGCAAATACATTGTGTAGGGGTGCGGTGGGGCTTTTTTCATTGACTACTTTCTCCACTTACACTTCGCTGAGCACACTCTTTGGCTGGCTTTGGATGTGGGCTGCAAGAGCGGCCAGACAATGTGTGTGCGATTTAAATGGGAAATTTTTGCTGCTCTTATGTCAATCTCTCTTCTAATGAATCTTTCCAGATAACAAATCCCTTTCTATCATCTGAATAGTCATGATGCACCCGACTGAAATTAATTGGGGCATTTTCGAGAAAAGATTGTCGGCCTTTATTTCTTATCGTATTCAAATCTTCGTCTATTAATTTTAGCATAGCAGGTAGTCCTCTTTTGTCTGCATCAAAATACCACATATAAGTTGCTTCTTCGGTGTCAAGCGTTTCTAAAATGATATGATAATTTATTTTCCCTTTGAGCAGAAACACAAAAGAAAAGGGACTTAATACAAACCTTAGTTTTAAAATCGTTTTCTCATGTAAATCTGCCAAATATTGAAGATGCCTTTTATGTCTAAAATTTCTATTGCTTAGAATGTCATTTAACAGTTCCTCACCGGAATTGTACAGGCTTTCCTTATCAACTTGCAATTGATTTATGTCTATTAGCTCCGTTGAGCCTTCAGATTTTGGTTTCTCAAGAAAGTGCTTTGTGATAAATCTAAATTTAACTCCCTCAATAATCTCTCTTGAGATTTTCGAAATATCCGTAGATGTCGCAAGTTGTGATACAATCTTCCTGTTCTCAAATTCGGCATGAATGTGAATCTTAACATTTTTGGATTTGAGAGTTTTAGCAAAGTATGGCTTTAATACTTCAAACTCAGGTCTTATATCAAGGTTCTCAATATCGAAATCCAGATCCGCCTGTATTTCCTCAATTCTATATTTGAATGTGACACTTCCGTACTGAAACTCCAGCTTTTCAATGGGTATTCTTATCTGCTGGTCTATTTTGATTACATCGGATGGTTTGACTATTTCCACCTCTACCGGATCATCAAACAAAGTAGGAAGCTGCTCGATCTTTCTGTAATAAGTGTTTCGCTTTAAAAACAATCTGTTCAGGTAATCAATCTTTATGTCTCGGTAGTCATAAATTATTGGGGCAATTTCCGAACGCTGCACTCGTCCTATATATTGAATCAGCTTTCCTTCGAAAGAGAAGGGATACACCAAAAACAGGCAATGGACATCTTGTATGTCTGTTCCTTCTCCAAAAAACTGTCCGGTTGTAATCAGTGCCTGATAGTTGCCTTCTTTAACAGTCTTCCATTTTAATTTTCTGTTACTATCGGAATCCTCTCCACTTAAAGTAACCGTTTCATAGAATTGCTTCAGATACTGATTAAGTGTATCGATATGTTCTTTCCTTTCTGTGATAATTACTGCCTTATTTCCAGAATCAAGTTCCTTCCTTATATCTTTTAAAACTAACTTGTTTCTGGATGAGTCGTGTGCAAGAATTTTCGATATTGTTTCAAATCTGTCAGTTCTTGAGTTAAAGGGCACATCAAGTTCCGTGTTTCGAATAATTACTTTGGGATGATGCGCGTTAGGAATATCAGCAAGCTTAATTTCTGAAATGATTTCACCCAAGTGTATAAAAATAATCTTACCATCATTGTATTTTCTGAATGGTGTTGCTGTTAATCCATACAGGTAGTAAGAGTTAAATTTAGACAAAGTTGTTCTGAAAGTTTCAGCAGGAATGTGATGACATTCATCAAGAATTATGGTTCCAAATGAATTTACAAGTTCTCGGTTTACAGGCTTCTCCAATTCTTTAGTAAGGCTTTGTATTGTTGCAACGGTTATTTGTTCGCCTGATTTATTCTTGCCTTGTCCAATTTTACCGATTTGATGTTTAGGTATCCCTAAAAATGTCTCAATCCTATCTAGCCATTGTTCCGCCAGATGTTTGCGATGGACAATAATCAATGTCGGTTGCTGTCTGTCTGCAATTACTTTAAGGGCAATGACTGTTTTACCTGATCCTGGTGGGGCTACAATAACCCCAATATCCTTTTTTGATAAAGTATTGATTACCGATATCTGATACGGTTTCAATTGGGCGTGAAATGAAAATACTACCGAATTAACTCTACTCCGATTATCAATAAATTCGTAATCCAGATTTTCCTCTTTACAGTATCGAACTAACTTTCCGATAAATCCCTTTGGAATTATTAATTCGTGTTCTTTCTCTTCGATGAACTTGAAGTATCGTTTGGTGTCATAGGTATTTCTTCCTGACTTCTGCTTAATGAAAAACTCTTCATTTGTAAAGTTTAATTCCTCCTTTAAAAAATTAGTTAATTTCAAAGTCAGGCCATTACGATTAATATGAATTGAGTTAGATAAGTTGATTTGTAGTTTACCAGTAGGGATTTGAACTGTTTTTGTTTCAGCTATTTCATTATATAAATCATCTAATTTCGATTTGGGTACTCGAATGATATTCCTTAATAAATTCCATTGGTCTTGTATAGGCTCTAATGTATTGGGATTGATGAAGCAACTATTACCCTGTTCCCACGATGACTTATGTAATGGTAGGGCTATCAAATTGCCCAGACCTTTTCCTGAATGAAAATCCTGATTAGGGAATAGCCTATCAAATGACCCTTTGTCGAATGGTGAAAAGATTTTTCTTTCTTCAAGAATAGAGATGCATATTTTTCTGCTGCGCAGTGCTGGATAAGGCTGTTCAAAGAATATCCAGACGTGCCCACCTTTGCCAGAGCGTGACCGCTCAAGGTAAGCAGTAATTCCTTTTTCTTTACATGCACTCACGAAGGCCCGACATTCCTCCTCCCATTTCTCTTTATCAAAGTCAGCGGCAATAAACCATGAGGTATTATCTGTTAGTAAGGGATATATGCCAGCGAGTTGATCTCCCTTGAGGTGCTTCTCAATTTGAGCATCGGTGAGTGCTAAGTAGGTTTTGTCTTTATAATTCTGAAATGTTCCGCCTTTTGCTTTATGTGCCCGATAAAAATAAGGATCGAACGAGTGGGCTGGCATGTAACCGCTTTTATTACCTTTTTCCCACCTGATAGCAAATACATCATCACGGCCTTTAAAAACAGATTTGAATAGCTGAACCTGTTCAGGTAATGAAGGTGAGATCATAGTTGACTTGAGCTGTTTCCATTTCTTGTAGAACCATTGATTCGGCCAATTAAATTTTCTCGACTTCTAAGTTTTGAGCCCAATACGAGCCGATCATGAGCCCATTGAGCCCATTATGAGCCCATTAAAAAGTAGGCAGTTCCTGCTCCGGTAACTCCCCTTTTTTCAAACACTCTAAACTTTTCATCGGATAATTTACTTAAATCCCGAGTTGCTGTTGGTTTTGAAACTGAAAATAGTTCCTGATACTTGGTATTGGTAATATTTCCATTTTCAATTACATACAACACTGCTTTTACCTGCCTTTCGTTCAACCCCATTTTTCTTAACTGCTCTTCTGTAAACCGGTCTTTGAAAAGCGTTATCATCACTCCCCCAAATTCTTCCTTCATTTCCGGTTCGGGAAGTTCGGCATCTCTACACGCAGTTATAATTTTTAAAGTTCCGCGTCCCCAAGCATCAATGTAACCGCCCTTGAAACAGACATCTGCAATAATCGGATTTCTCGGTTTTGAGGGATGATTTCCTCTTAAATCTGCAAAGGTGATTCCCGCAGGTAATATACCTTCATTCCAGATGCTCAATTTATTCTCATAGATTCTTATCTGGATCATGGCTCCCATATAATTCCGGTGAACCAAAGCATTCAATAGCATTTCACGCAAGGCTGCTACCGGATATTCACCTTTTTCGATTCTCAACAATCCTTCAAAGCTTATGTTTTTAATCAGAAACTTATGTCCGAGTTGTTTAGGAACTTCCTGAAGAAGTTGTATCAAATTACCTTCTTCGGTTTCCTGAAATTTCAAATCATCATCCGTCTTACCAAACCTACCCATCTTTACTGTTAGGTTCGGATAAAACCTTCCGGGGTCTTTGCCGAATAGAATGAGTGCAGCACGTTTTAGTTTACCTGCATCAGCCACACGTAATTTCTCTAATAATTCCATCAGAATTAACCCCTTCACATCAGGCATCCGTCCTGACTTTTCTGCAGCTTGTAAGAAAAGCTCAATTGATTTTTGATCAATGTCATCAATCGTAGCACGCGACTCAAGGATTTCATCCCACGTCTGACCTGATTTCCTTAACAGAAATTCCGTCAACGCACTTCCTATCAATTCAGTATTAGTGCTTCCGCTCCGCTGGTAGTACCGACCTCTTAATGAAACCGCTACGGTGTACGATGGGGTTATGATCTCAATAAAGCATTTTTCATTTTCGTTGTGAAGGTTTACTTCGGAAATTATTCCCAAATAGTTTTTAATCTTATTAGGAATATCATCCATCAACTTCTTGTGATCAGAAATTCCTACTACTTCACCCTTATCATTCTTGCCAAGAAAAATTGTACCACCTGCCGCATTTGCAAAACCGCATACCCATTTCAAATGGTCATCATGCCAGGAAGATTTATATTCTATGTTTTGATTTTCAGCCATAATTTTTAACTATTCAATTCCGATACGGATGAAACTCTTTTGTAAATGATTTCTTCAAACTTGGCGAAATGCGCTTCCCCACATTTGATTTTCAGCTTTTCACTTCCTCTCAATTCCTGACCTCGGCCTTTTGTTTCAGCAACAAAGTAGATTTTCTTTTCGCCTTTAAACACTACTGCCCAATCGGGATTGTATGTACCAATTGGAGTATTTATCTTAAACCAGAACGGAAGTTTGAAGAAGAACTCAATATTGTCGCTGCTCTCACAGTCTTTGGCGAATTGGCTTTCGATGCCCGATTGAAGCGGAATATAATTCTCATAGATGGTTCTTTCCGGCTTAGAGATTTCAAATGTGAATTGGTTCACAAAGAATTCAAGTTCATCATCTTGAAACAAAGTCATTTCATACCACTTGTTGCCAATCTTTTCGTACTTGATTCCGTCAATCATTAATTCATAGAGCTGTGTCCGTATCGCAGTTACGGCATAGTCCATGAACAATTGTGGATTTAAAATATATTCGTTAAGCCTTTCCGACTTTTTAAGAATCTCAAGAATAGTACTTCTTGTTAACTCAGTTTTACTTTGTATGTATGTTAACAGGTCTGGAATTTCAAACTTTGCCGCATAGCTGTCAGTTGAACTGTCACTTAACAGTTGACTCTCAATTCCCTTATCCGTGAACAACAATCCTTTCTTGGTTGACTTTACGGATGGTTTTTTAATTTCAGGAATATCTTTTACAGCCTTGGATGCAAGTAAAACCAGTTCATCAGTTTTATACGAAACACTGTACTTGGTGTGAAACTTAATCTTCTCCCAGATTTGCAAAAACTTAGGGTCTGCTTCAAATCCCTTTCGAAGGTTAGCTGCTTGTCTGTCTCTTTTATTTTTCGTGCGACCAGAAAAATCAACGCCACAATCTTCTTCAATTTCTTTTTGAAGTGCCTTTGCGAAATCTTCATACCGTTCATTGGCAATAACAGTAAGGCGATTGATGTTCTGTCCGAAAATCCGTTGGCCGTTTTGGTCAACACAAAGTCTTAATCCTCTGCCAATTTCCTGACGCTTTTTGATTTCCGATTTAGTTTCGTTGAGTGTACAAATCTGAAATACGTTTGGATTGTCCCAACCTTCACGTAAAGCAGAGTGACTAAAAATGAAACGTAAAGGGGTGTCAATGTCTAGTAGCTTTTCTTTTTCCTGCATGATGAGTTGGTAGGTATCATCATCAGCTTGGGTCTCTCCGCCTGTATCTTTAACACGGCCTTTGTTGTCTTGTGAAAAATAGCCGTTATGAAGTTGCTCAACTTCAAAAGAGATTAGTTCTGAATAGGCTGGCTTCTTTATTTCTTCCTTATAAATTTCCTCAAACCATTCTGCAAACTTTCCTTTTACCGGATTGCCGTTTGCATCGTACTCACGGTAGTTTTTCACTTTGTCAATAAAGAACAGCGAAAGTACTTTAATGCCTTTGCCTTTAAAGCTCCGTTCTTTCTTCAGGTGTTCTTCAATGGCTTTGCGAATCATGAATTTCATCACTTCGTCATTCATTCCGCCTTGCGATTGACCTACGGAAAGCAGTAAACCATTTGTCATGGTAATACTCTGATTACCCGCATCCACTTCGTCAATGATAAAACCGTCTTTGTAAATCTCTCGGTTGTTGCTAAGCTTAAAAATATCGTCTCCAACTTTTACGGACACCGACTTTTTCGTAACACCCTTATTGGTGTTGCAATCAATTTTAATCTTGGCCGTAATTTTGGTTTTGGTTGCACTTATCTTTTCAACCTGAATAAACGCTTCATTCATGGCGTTTTCACTTACAACAGAATCTACTTCAATCTGTTTAACCAAACCCAAATCGTAGGCTTTCACAGGATTCAGCGAATAGACAAGATTATAAACATTGGTGTGCGTTGCGGAATAGCGAAGTGTGCAGAGCGGATTAAGATTTAAAATAGCCCTTCTCCTAATTTCGGTTTCCATGTTTTGCGGTTCATCCACAATCACAATTGGGTTTGTGCTTTGAATAAACTCAATAGGCTTCTTGCCTGTCTCGTTAATTTTATTGATGATGTTTTCGTCTTTGGCGAACGAATCTATATTGATTACCAGAATTTGAACGGCATTACTATTTGCATAGGTTCTCAGGTTAGAAACGCGCTTGCTGTCGTACACATTAAAAGTTATTGCCGTATTGTCGTAAAGCAATTGAAAATGTTCGTGTGTGATTTTAAGATTCTTGATTACACCTTCACGAATGGCAACCGAGGGAACAACAATCAGAAATTTCTTGAACCCGTAAAGTTTATTTAATTCATAAATGGTTCGCAGATAAACGTAAGTCTTTCCGGTACCAGTTTCCATTTCAATGGAAAAATTCATTCCCTGCAATTCAGTTACACGGTCTTTGATTTCGTTTCGCTCCTGAATTGTTTTTACATTGGCAAGTAGTTGGTCTTCGGAAAGCTTTAAATGATTTCCGAAACCATTCTCGGTTAACAGTTGCCCGGATTGAGTCAAGGTAAAATCAAAATCTCCACCGTTTAAAGGCTGACCTTCAAATAAATCCGTTACCGACCTAATGGCCTCTAACTGATATTCCTGGTTGCTGTCAAAGTGCAGTTTCATCGGCTATTTCTTTAAACAGTTTTAAAGTCAATGCCAGCATCTTTCATCTGCAATACAGTATTGGTCTTTAACTGGTCATTACCAACAAAGAGGTTATCAAGAGTGATTACCTTTTTTGGTTTAGGGATAGCTTTAACTATTATTTCTACATTTTCAAAAGCCATTTTATCAAAGACAATAATTAACTCATTATCCTTTACAGAATAAAAAAGTAGTCTTTTATCAACCTTATCAGTCAATTGATAGCCCGCCTTTAGCAGGAGTTCATAAAACATATTGTCTGTTTCGCTGCCCTCCTTTACCGGATTGGTAAATGCATCTAATTGGGTGGTGAGATTTTCTTCGGTTATTTCATTGCCACGCCAGATTTTGAAATTTGAAGATGAGAGTTTGAAAACTTTAAAACCTAAATCCAGTTTACCGTTTTCAAATAAATCTGGTTTTTCAGATTTCTCTTTTTGAATTTTCTGAATGACTTTTCTGACGCGCTCTTTTGAAATATCGGCAATTGTTTTGAAACCTGCTTTGTAGGCTTCACTATTCTCATCACATAATTCTGGTAATTGAACTAAAATAAATTTTCGATTGCCTCCGTCTTGTTTGTTGAGTTCTAAAACGGCTTGTGCGGTGGAGCCAGAGCCTGCAAAGAAATCGAGAACGATGCCATCGTCTGCACCCATCTGTAGAAATGAATTAATTAGACCAACCGATTTAGGTGTTTCGAATACAGCGATACCACCAAACAATTCTTTAATATGATTTTTAGCGGTCTCGGTCGTCCCTACGTCCTTTGCAAAGAGCATTGTTTCAGGCGTTAATCCTCTTTCTTTTGCATCCAAGAATGTCTTAATACGTGGAACTCCATTCCCATCTTTGCCAAACCAAATTCGATTATCTTTAATTGCTTCCTCCATCACTGATTTTGTGTAGAGCCAACAACGTCCACTTTCAAGTTGATGTTTAGTTCCGTTTGGTGCTACAAGGTCATAAAACTGCGAATCAGTGCCGTGGCCAGCTTGCGCTGTAGCGGGGTCTGATTTCCATAATCCACGAGGGTCATTATCTGGATTTTTATAATTTGCCAGAGCTTTCTCTGTCATGGGAGTTTGGTTAATTGGTCGCTCACCGTCCAGTTTCAGCCTTGAGTAACATAGTATATAATCGTGTCGAACAGAAGTCACTTTACGGTTTTCCCTATTTGTTCTCTTTTCCCAAATAAAAGACGCGACAAAATTTTCCTCTCCAAAAATTTCGTTCATCACTAACCGGAGATTGTGAACTTCATTGTCGTCAATGTGAATGAAGATTACTCCATCGTCACGCATCAGGTTTTTAGCCAAAAACAATCGTGGGTACATCATGCTCAGCCAATTGCTGTGAAAGTGTCCGCTGTCCTTGCTGTTCTTTCTAAAGTAGCCTTCCTTCATCAGGTAGCCATCTTCGTCCTTGTCGCCAATTCGCTTTTCGTAGTCGGCCTTATTCTCTTTAAAACTGTCGGGGTAAATGAAACTGTCGCTGCCAGTATTGTAAGGCGGGTCTATAATAATGCACTTAACTTTTCCGTAGTAGGATTTTTGTAATACTTTAAGAACCTCCAGGTTCTCGCCTTCAATAAATACATTTCCGGTTATGTCAAAATCGATGGATTCTTCGGGAGCTGGTTTAAGTGTCGCTGTGGTTGGTTGTTGCAAAGCCTTAAAGGCATCTGATTTGCCAGCCCAATTCAGGGTATATCGCTCATTGGCAATCACGATGTTGTCGCCAAAGTGCGCCTTTAGCTTCTCCCAATCGAGTTGGTCTTCACTGAATAACTCAGGCAATACGGACTTTAACTTATTGAGATTGTCGTCTTTGATATTCAGCGATTCACCGTTCATGAGTTTACTATAGAGTTTGTCCAAATATAGGTTTTTAGGTCCTTAATTCCGTCAGTTGGCGGGTGGGGATTTGGCTCTTGCCATAGCTTTGGTGTCGCGGTGGGTTTGCGCGGCTATGGCATGTGCCAAATGAAGCGGGGACTTCGGAGGAGAATCTTTTTAAAAAAGCGAAGGGTCGGCTGCATTAATTTTTAATCTGTCCCACGTTTTATTTTTCAAAGTCCAAGTTGTCACCGAGCCGTTAACTTGTCCACGTGGAGAATCTTTGTTAGTAGGTCGTCAGCCGTTTTGTTTGAAACCCAATTTGTCCCGACCCTATGGCTGGCAACGTTTGTGCTTCTGCAGTAGCGCGCTTTCGAAGCCGCGTCCTGTCCCCGAAACCAAATGTTGAACGAAGATAACACTTATAGCTTACACGTCACCGCGCTATTGCAGAAAGCTTCTTTGTTAGCGGGCGTTTTGTCACACGTTATTTTTTTCTCACTCTAAATAAAAGTGAGCTGTTAAACTACCGTTGATGTCCGTTTGGATTTTATACTGAATATTGGTGTCATCAGTAGTTTCATAAAAGTCTACCAACTCTACATCTCCGTTACCGGCTGCTCTTCTCCTTTTTATTCAATCCCCACGATTTTGCTGCGTCTTTCTAATATATAGTTGTTTCTCCACGTGCCTTTTAGTTTACCAATCTTCTCACGTATTCCAATAATTCTAAAGCCCACACCTTCATGTAATTTCACACTTGCTTCATTTTCTTGAAAGATACCTGCTTGCAAAGTCCAAATTCCATTTGTCTCACTTTCAGCAATGAGCTGTTGCAGCAGTTTTTTGCCAACTCCTTTGCCTCTATGTTTGTCTGAAGTATAAACACTTAGCTCTGCTACCCCACCGTAAACACAGCGACTTGAAACAGGACTTAGGGCAGCCCAACCAACTACACTATTGTTAATTGTAGCTACCAATCGGCCGTATTTTAAATGACCACTATCCCATTTCTCCCAAGTTGGGGTTGTGGTTTCAAAGGTGGCAACTCCAGTTTCAATGCCTTGCTCATAAATGCTCTTAACCCTTTCCCAGTCGTTGGGAAACATTTCCCTCACAATTATTTCGTCCATTTTCGTTAACTAAATAGCTTCCAGCCACTTACCCTGCAGTTAGTGTATATTGTAAATGCACTTGCTACGAGAACTACATTTTTCAGAATGTATTGGCCTGACAATGATAACACCAGTATATTATCCCAAACTTCCTCTGGTAAAATTATTAGTGGTAAAAAAGTAGTAATCATTTGTGCCAAAAAAATTACAATTGCATATTTAGTAAAGCTCGGTACTAGCCAAAGGATACCGATTACACACTCTGTTACACCCAATAACATCAGGAACTTATCAATACTAATAAATTCTCCTATTGTGACTTGGTGTAAGTGTGAAATCAACTGTTCGGCTGGGCTTAGTTGTATGATTTTCAAGAGTCCAAACCAAAAGAAGATAATAAATAATGCTAGTCGATTGAACCAAATTACACTTTCTGGTAAACAAGGAGCGTCTAATTTTTTAGATTGAAGAAAATTAATGCTCATTTAGTTTTTGGGTAAATGTGAATACTTCTTTTTTTGCAGCCTCCAAATCATTGATGAACGATGGATTTTTGAACAAACGGTTTACAAAATCCCTTGCCCAAACTCTGCCTGCTTCACTATCACTTGGATAGTGAACACCAATTACTTCTCTTGAAAAAGCGAGTTCAGTTGCATTCTTATAAAATTGCTCTTTCAGATTGGGGGCAAGCTCTTCAACTACATAGGCATTTACCCAAGAAAAACTCGAGTGACCGCTTGGATATGACGCGTGACCCAATCTCTGTAGGTTTTGTAATTTCGGTTCTAAATGATACGGGCGTGGCCTGTTAAAATCGTATTTAAACCAAAATACGTAGTAAGTAGCATCTTGAATTACTTTCGATAATAAGAGTGCTGTTTTAGGGCAGTTCTTGTAGGTAAACCATTCACCAATGGGTTTCCCCACAAAAAATAAACTACTAAAATTTCTATCGTAGTCGGGGTCGGTAGGGTTGAAAGTGTAAGGGTCATGATACACATTCGCCAACATCATGTATCGGCTTGTGTCGGCCGTAGTACGGTTTTTTTGCAGTTCTAACAAATACGTTAGCTCAGCTTTGGTTTGCTCACTGCTATTGGCAGGAGGCTTTGGATAATTTAAAGAAGTTGGTAGGTCTGCAAGATAATTTGTTCTTAGTTTCAGATATGGTAATCTTCTAAATTCTACCAAGGGGAATTTAATAGTGTCTCGTTCACTATCAACATCCGATTTTGGTAGTTTTGCTAGCGCTGCGTAGTGACCAGTAATTGTAGCAAGCTTTTTAGGTTTAACAGCTTGTGCCAAAACCTGACCTATAACCAATAACGTTACGCATAGTAATAGATTAAATTTTCTCATTTTGCTTCGTTTTAAATTTTTCAGGTTCAAGACGAAGACAAGTAAAAAAAGATGCAAATTAGCTTTGAGTTTCTTTTTTTATCTTTTGCAGGGGCACGCAGTTCTCTTTAATATCGAAGGAAATAATACTCCCATGCTTATCGGTTTCAAAGTGACAGCAAGTAATAAATTCGGCTTTTAAAAGTTGTCGTGCTCTTTGAATTCTTGATTTTGTGGCCGGCAAGGTTAACCGTAGTTTTTTGGCAATGTCTGCTTGCTTCATGTTTTCTATGTCTGCAAGTTTTAAGGGAATTGCATATTCGTTCGGCAAGAAGTCAAGCATAGGTAATATATATTTTGTCGCCTCGCTAAATGCAATATTTTGATCTTCGATCTCCACCTCAACTATTTTATTTAAGGCCGTAAACTTTGTTTGCTTTCTATAATGGTCAGTTATCGTGTTTTGAGCAATCTGAAAAAGCCAGCTTCTGATATTTCTTACACCTGATTTCGAGGTACAGAAGTTGTAAACTTTTATCAAAACGTCTTGCAAAATATCATTTGTCAAGTCTTGGTCTTTCACTCTTTTAAAAATGAAGTTTCGTAGCTCATTTTTATGTTCTTGCCAAAGTGAAGGAACATCGCAATTCGTATTGTTTTCAGTTTGCTTTGTCATTGAAAAACTGTGTTTGGGTTGTCTATATTGGTTGTGTTTGGGAGGTGGCCTGCATTCGAAGTCGCGTTCCAAGTCGAGTGTACGCAGTCTGTCCAAATGCGACTTGTCCAATGAGTAGAAAAAAAATGGTTAATGTCAATCTCATTTTGTTGTCAACCGAAAATGCCCGCTAACGCGTGTGTATCGGATGTGGCGGGCTTTTGAAACGCCAATCTGTCTCACGTGGAGGAACTAAGTTAAGAAAACTTTTCTTGATCGCAACACTGTACCCCGCCATATACGAT
>VYMD01000642.1_pt1 | contig 13612 bp, 11 predicted proteins | sample 5115311 | NCBI WGS metagenome assembly VYMD01 (sample SAMN12291779, study PRJNA351875) | freshwater metagenome | isolation source: freshwater lake | place: USA: Michigan, Wintergreen Lake | collected 2013-08-08
ATCTCTTAAAGACTGTTGTAAAGGAATAGAAGAAACCTCGGTCAGCCAAACTTTTTCTTTTGTTTTTTTAATCTGAGTTAGTCTTTTGGACAACTCTGTATATTTTGGCTTTTTTTCTCCTTGTTGATAGAGTTCTTGGCAGTAAGCTAAGGTATTGTTCCAGACAACACGCACACAACCGAACAATTGAGACAAAAGCCTCTTTTGTTGGTCTGTTGGGTAAAGGCGGTATTGATACCTTGCTTTCATTGAGTTAAAATATGTCTGTCCGCATTCTATTTTAACTAGGTCTGATAATTATGTCAAGCCATCTACGAAAAGAAAGACACTCTATAATCAGTGATCAGTAAACAGTAAACATTAAACAGTAAACATTAAACAGTAAACATTAAACAGTAAACATTAAACATTAAAAAGACAGTAGGAAACTTCTATTTAATACTGCACACTTAAAAACTCACATCTGATAACTGATGACTTACCCACTGATAACTGATAACTGATAACTGATAACTGATAACTGATAACTAATTGAATACCCACCGAAACTTTCTATTTCTGTAATGGTTAATTCTTTAAAAGGGGTTTCTAGTCGCAGGTATGGACAAGCTGGCTATCCTAAACCCTATGGGAAAGATGCTTTTTACTTGAATCACCGTGGTTATCCAAATCGACTCAACTCAAAACTACGAAACCAAAACCCAAGAGATCGCTAGACAACTTTTAGCCGAAACTCGCGAAAAAAAAGGTCTTTGGTCTGCTTTACAGGATCAAATGCGTTGGGATGATAAATTACTCGATTGGGCCATGTCTAACCCCAATTTACGAGTACAATTATTCCGTTTTATTGACTGTTTACCCGCTTTACGCAGTAATGCCGAGATCGCTAATCATCTGCAACAATACCTCGGTGATGCTTCCGTAGAACTGCCCAGTGCGCTGAAAAATATCCTCAACTTTAGTGATCCTAACTCCCTACCCGCTCAAACGGCCGCCAGTCTGATCAGTAAATCCGTAGAAACTTTAGCTCGTAAGTATATCGCCGGGGAAGACCTAGAGCAAATTACTCGCACTGTCACCCGTCTGCGGAAGGAAAAAATGGCTTTTACCATAGATCTCCTCGGTGAAGCGGTAATTACTGAAGCGGAAACCCAAGTTTATCTACAAAGTTATCTCGATTTAATGACCCATTTGGCTCAAGAAGCAACCAAATGGAATAAAGTTAGCCAAATTGATCAAGCGGACGGCGAATTACTACCACAAGTGCAGGTTTCTGTCAAGCTAACTGCCTTTTATTCTCAGTTTGATCCCATGGATCCGATTGGCAGTAAAGAGAAAGTTTGCGATCGCATTCGCCTACTATTGCGACGCGCTCAGGAGTTAGGGGTGGCAGTCCATTTTGATATGGAACAGTACGTTTATAAAAACCTCACCCTGGCTATCCTGAAAGAATTACTCCTAGAAGAAGAATTTCGCAGTCGTACCGATATTGGCATCACCCTACAGGCATATTTAAGAGATTCTGCCCAAGATTTACAAGATTTAATTAATTGGGCGAAAAAGCGCGGTTATCCCGTTACTGTCCGGCTAGTCAAAGGCGCTTACTGGGATCAGGAAACGATTAAATCTCGCCAAAATCATTGGTCACAGCCGGTATATAACGAAAAATCGGCCACCGATGCCAATTATGAACGGATGACGCGGTTATTATTGGAAAATCATCAATATTTATCCGCTGCTATCGGTAGTCATAACGTGCGATCGCAAGCCTTGGCCTGTGCGATCGCAGAAAGTTTAGAAATTCCCCGTCGTCGCTTTGAAATGCAGGTATTGTACGGCATGGGCGACCAATTAGCCAAAGCGTTAGTGAAGCGGGGTCATCGGGTGCGGGTTTATTCCCCCTACGGACAACTCTTACCCGGTATGGCCTACCTAATCCGCCGTTTATTAGAAAATACCGCTAATAGTTCCTTCCTGCGGCAAAATTTGGAGGATCGTCCCGTGGAAGATTTAATCGCAGCCCCCCGGGTTTTAGGCAATGATAACCCGATTATCCCCGGTTTTCCTAATGCCCCTGATACAGATTATGCCAACGAGCAATTGCGAAATAAAGCGAATCAAGCCCTTACTTTTGTCAAAAATTCCCTCGGTAAGACCTATTTACCCCTAATTAACGGTGAATACGTCACCACCAATGTTCAAATTAATTCCGTTAATCCCTGTAACCCGCAGGAAATAGTGGGAAAAGTGGGCTTAATTGAGGTGGAACAGGCAGAAAAAGCGATAATAGCGGCGAAACAGGCTTTTCCCGCTTGGAAACGCACTCCAGTGGCTAAAAGAGCCGAAATACTGCGAAAAGCGGCAGATTTGATGGAAGAGCGACGACACGAGTTATCGGCCTGGATTTGTTTAGAAGTGGGCAAAGTTATCCAACAGGCGGATCCGGAAGTGTCAGAAGCGATCGATTTTTGCCGTTATTACGCTTCCGAGATGGAAAGACTGGATTTAGGGCATAATTTCGACGTAGCAGGCGAGAATAATCGTTATTTCTACCAACCCCGGGGTATTGCTTTAGTGATTTCTCCCTGGAATTTCCCCCTAGCGATCGCAGTGGGGATGACAGTAGCAGCTTTAGTAGCAGGTAACTGCACGCTATTGAAACCAGCCGAGACTTCTTCGGTGATTACGGCGAAATTTGCCGAGATTCTCCTAGAAGCGGGTATTCCTGCTGGAGTCTTCCAATATATCCCGGGTAAAGGTTCGCAAGTGGGGGCGCATTTAGTCAGCCATCCCGATGTTCACCTAATCGCCTTCACCGGTTCACGAGAAGTGGGCTGTCGCATCTATACAGATGCCTCTATCGTGCAAAAGGGTCAAAAACACCTAAAACGAGTTATCGCCGAAATGGGCGGCAAAAATGCCCTAATCGTCGATGAGAGTGCCGATTTAGATCAGGCCGTTGTCGGTGCGGTTAAGTCCGCTTTTGGCTACACCGGCCAGAAATGTTCCGCCTGTTCGCGGATAATTGTTCTGGAAAGCGTCTATGATAGCTTTGTTGATCGCTTTGTCGAGGCTACCAAGTCCCTCAATATCGGGCCGACGGATTTACCGAGTACGGAAGTAGGACCGGTTATCGACGAGAAAGCTCAAGCAAGAATTCGGGAATATATCGAAACTGGTAAAAAAGAGGCAGAATTGGCCCTAGAAATGCCAATTCCAGAAGTGGGTTATTTCGTCAGTCCCACCGTCTTTAAAAATGTTCCCCCCGATGCGGTAATAGCGATGGAGGAGATTTTCGGTCCCGTGGTGGCGATTATCAAAGTGAGTAATTTTGAGGAAGCTTTAGCTGTAGCTAACGGAACCGACTATGCTTTAACTGGTGGCTTATATTCTCGCACTCCTGCCCATATTAACCGAGCTATGCAGGAATTTGAAGTGGGAAACCTCTATATTAACCGGGGAATCACCGGTGCGATTGTCTCCCGTCAACCCTTCGGGGGTTTCAAGATGTCGGGGGTGGGTTCCAAGGCAGGGGGTCCGGATTATCTCTTGCAATTCCTCGAACCTCGTCACATCAGCGAGAATATTCAACGTCAGGGATTTGCACCGATTGAAGGGGCCGATTAAGCCATTCACAGCTAAAATTAGCTATTATTGGGGGTTTATACCCCCAAATCTGGTTCATTTATCGGCTAAAACCCATCTTAACCCCCTATCCTTAGATTAAGCGTTTTCACTTTCGAGGGATTTCGCTAGAATACAGAAAGCGGTAAAGCGCGTAAAGTATCACGGAAACCTCCCGCTCCTTTGTACCTCGGAACAAATATCGCCCTTGAAAATGTAATGGTGCAAGAATCTCCCGTCACAGCGTAGCTTGACGGCGAGAGTGTCAAATACTTAAGTTGAGAATTGCGTCAGCCTATCAAGAAAAGACTATGACGATTGAAACCATTGCCACAAAACCCTTTAGTGACCAAAAACCGGGGACTTCCGGATTGCGAAAATCCGTTCCCGTTTTTCAACAACCCCATTATCTGGAAAATTTTATTCAAGCTATCTTCAATACTTTAGACGGTATCGAGGGTCAAACCCTAGTTGTCGGTGGAGATGGTCGTTATTATAACCGTCAAGCTATTCAAACTATCCTGAAAATCGCCGCTGCTAACGGTATCGGTAGAATCCTCGTGGGAACCGATGGTATTGTCTCTACTCCCGCTATTTCTGGGTTAATTCGCGAAAATAACGCTTTTGGCGGTATTGTTCTCTCCGCTAGTCATAACCCCGGCGGTCCAGAGGGGGATTTTGGCATTAAGTACAATGTTACTAACGGCGGACCGGCCCCAGAAAATATCACCGATGCAATTTATGCCGAGACTAAGGTGATTAGCAGTTATAAAATCCTCTCAGGGGCCGATATTAACCTCGATCGCCCCAGTTCCTTTAAACTGGGAACTATGGATGTGGAAGTGATCGATGCGGTCACTCCCTACGTCAAAATGATGGAAAAGATTTTTGATTTCGATCGCATTCAAGCCTTACTCACTTCTGGTAAGTTTAAAATGTGCATGGATTCTCTCCATGCGGTGACGGGTCCCTACGCTTATGCCATATTTGAACAGCGTTTAGGCGCGCCCAAGGGTACAGTATTAAATGGTATTCCCTTAGAGGATTTTGGTGGTGGTCATCCCGATCCTAACCTAGTCTATGCCCATGATCTGGTAGAAATTCTCTTTGGTCAAGAGGCTCCGGATTTTGGGGCTGCTTCCGATGGAGATGGCGATCGCAATATGATCCTCGGTCAGAATTTTTTTGTCACCCCCAGTGATAGTTTAGCTGTACTAACTGCCAACGCTCATCTAGTACCGGGCTATCAAAATGGTATCACGGGAGTGGCGCGATCGATGCCCACCAGTGCGGCGGCCGATCGAGTAGCGGCTAAACTGGGAATTGACTGTTATGAAACTCCCACCGGTTGGAAATTCTTCGGTAATTTGCTGGATGCGGGGAAAGCAACCCTTTGCGGGGAGGAAAGTTTCGGCACGGGTTCCAATCATATTCGCGAAAAAGATGGTTTATGGGCGGTTCTTTTCTGGTTAAATATTTTGGCAGTTAAAGGGGAATCTGTAGAGGAAATTGTTCGCAGTCATTGGCAAGAGTTCGGTCGTAATTTCTATTCTCGTCATGATTATGAAGAAGTCGCCTTAGAACCGGCAAAAGAGATGATGGCACGTCTCCAGAAGCTGGTTTTAGACCTTAAGGGTAAACAATTTGGTAACTATGAAGTGGAATATGCCGATGATTTTAGCTATACGGATCCCGTGGATGGTAGTGTGAGTAAAAATCAAGGTATTCGCATTGGTTTTACTGATGGTTCTCGGATTATTTTCCGTCTATCGGGGACGGGAACTAAAGGAGCAACTCTCCGGGTTTATCTAGAAAGTTATGAACCGGACGCGAGTAAACACGATATAGACACCCAAAAGGCCCTACAACCCTTAATTGATTTAGCCGAAGAAATCGGTCAAATTCGTCAATCTACTGGACGGGAACAACCCACGGTTATTACCTAAAATCTAGGGATCAGCTATCAGTTTTTATCGGGTAATTTTTTGACCTGCTGACCACTGATAGCCTCTCCTTAATTACTTTCAGTAATTGCTTTGTGGTACAATTTCTGAATTCCCGTCACTAATTTATCTAACATCGATCGATGGCTATCATGAGTCGGATCGAAACTCTGCACTTTGGTTAATAATTTCGCTTCCTGTATATCCACGTCGTCATCGCTATAGATTAAAGTGCTAATCGATGCTAGTAGATCTTGATAGATTTCTGGACTAGGATTATCGCCTAAATAGGACTCTAACCATCGATAACATTCACCGGTTTTAACTGGTTTTAGTTCCGATAAGAGTGGTTTTATCTCCGGATCATCATCAAGTTTTTCCATCACAGCTACCTGTCGTAAATAATTTCTTTCTGATGGTTGAATGACACCATCAATCCAAGCAACACCGATGAGAATTTTCAGTAATTGTTTATTTTTCATCCCACACTTCCTTGACTAACTTAGCCATAAAAAAACCGTCTTGATTATGTCGATGGGGTAACACTTCGATCGCTCCCGTTTCTGTATAGTATTCTGAGAAAGATGAATTAGAGTCGGGAGTGGCCATTTTCCAATCGGGATGAGCGGCTAAAAACTGCTCGATCACTCCTTCATTTTCTAACGGATTTAAAGTACAGGTGGCATAAACTAAGATTCCCTTCGGTTTTACCCAAGTGGCAGCCGAGGCTAAAAGTTCCCCCTGTCGTTTAGCTAGTACAGGTAAATTTTCGGGTGTTTGTCGCCAACGTATATCAGGACGCTTGTGCAGGGTTCCCAATCCTGAACAGGGAGCATCGATTAGTACACGATCGGCGATGCCGCGCCACTGGGGACGATCGCGACTATCCCCTAGATGTACTTCGATCGCTTTTAAGTCTAATCTTTTAATATTGGCTTCTAACTGTCGTAAACGGGATGCCGTTTGATCACAGGCTAATATTCTACCCTGATCGCCCATTAATTCGGCGATATGAGTGGTTTTTCCCCCCGGTGCCGCGCAAGCATCGATAATTGTCTCTCCGGGCTGGGGATCGAGCAGATAAGTGACTAATTGGGCGCTAATATCCTGTAGGGTGTAATTTCCGGCTCGAAATCCCTCTAAACGCTCAATATTGCCTAAACCAGAGGTTAAACGGCAAGCTAGAGGTAATTTAAGATGATTAAAAGTTATATTGGCTGATTCTAACTCATTTTCTAGGGCTTCTAGGCTAGTTTTCAGGGGATTAATCCGAATATCAAGGTCAGGAGAGCGATTAAACCATTGACAAAGTTGTTCCGTTTCCGTAACACTAAAGCGATCTAACCACAATTGCACCAACCAATCGGGGAAACTGTGGAGAATACCCAATCTAGAAGCGGTATTTTCCGGTAAAATTAAAGGATCGTCGCCATTAGCAGTTAAACGGAGATATTGCCGCAGCATTCCGTTAACCACCGCCGCTAATTTGCCTAAATGACTGATTTTAGTTAATTCTACCGCCGTATTCACCGCCGCTGATGGGGGAATCTGGGATAGATAACGCAGTTGATAAAGACCAATATGGAGAATTCGCCGTAAATCCGGGGGTTGCTGGGCCGCGGTTTTTTTCCCCAAGCGATCGAGCAGCCCATCCAGAGTTCTTTGTCGGCGCATTATACCATAAACAATCTCCGTTGTCAAGGCTTTGTCAAGACAATTTAAGGAACTAGCGGACAAATGGCGATCAAGAGCGCGATCGGGATAAGCGGAGGAGCGATCGATATCCCGTAAAATCAGCAAAGCCAGCTGACGAGCATTATTCATGCAGTTTCTAGACGATTGCGGAGGAATTGGCGTAAAATAGTCAGCGCCGGAATCGGGATTTCGTGACCCATATTTAACTCATGATATTCAACGTTAACCCCCAAACCAAGCAGTAAATCCCTGGCTTGACGAGCTATGGCGACAGGAACGACGGTATCCTGCTTACCATGAACAATTAAGACATTTTGTGGTCCTTGGGGATGGGGTTCACCGTGCAGATAACCACTCAAGGAACCCAATCCCGCCAAGGGTAAAGATAAACCCACATCCAGCGTCATCGCTCCCCCTTGGGAAAAACCGGTCAAAAAAGTCCGCTCTAGGGGAATACCGGTAGTTGCTTCTAGGGAAATAATCCAATCGTGCAACTGTTGACGACTAGCGACTAAACCTTGATAATCGGAGGTTTCTAAAGCATACCAGGCGCGTCCCCCCGGCACTTGGGGATGATCAAAAGGAGCATTGGGAAACAAAAATTGACAATCAGCTAGATCCAGCATCGATGCAAGGGGGGCCAGATCCATGGCATCTGCACCCCAACCGTGCAGCATGATCACTAGATAGCGAGCGGGATTTTCCGGGGAAGGGGGAATGACAATCGGGTTAAAAGACAGAGTTTTTTCCTCGCAATTCTTTTTTTTCTCTATTCTATAGCGATTTTCCCGCCAGTGAGATGGGTGTTGGGGAGTCTTTTCAGTGATCACTGATTAGTAACCAGTAATCAACACTGTTCGACCGTTCCGGTTAAATAGCGGATGGTGATTCGGTAGTAAGTAGTCGGACATAAGTTTTCGCTGCTGTATAAAGTTTTGTAAATAGGGTAGAAGGCTGTATGCAGCAGCGAAAACCGCCTATTTTACATTCTTTAACATAGTGTTGTTTATTTATAGCGTTTCCTGTTCACAAGAGGTACATTATCAATCCTGAAAAGCTTAATCAACAAAGGTTAAAGTGTGCCTCGCAGATGCGAGAACCGCTATATGTCCGACTACTTATAAGAGTATTGATGTAACAATTTTGACAATTAATAAATGAAAAAAAGTCTTTAAAAAATCCTTTTTAAAATCGGGAAATAAATGACGAATCCTAAAAGCTGAGAAATAGCTAATTCTAGTTTCAACTGCTACTCCAATAATTATCGAAGCAAACACAAAAGACCACCGATGTCCTTCCACAAATTTCTGTATTTCACTAGAAAGGTCGGTGGCAGCAGTTGTCTGAGAATCTACCAAAAATAGGTAATGGGTGAATGAACTGAAAAAAGGAAACTTATCTAATTCCGTTAGAACCTGACTACAAAATACCATTTACCCTCAGCCAACGAGTTTTCCAAGTGGGAGTAAAGATTTTGTAGTTTTCTTGTTCACTAACTGAGATATAGCCTTTTTCCGCTAGTTTTTCTAATTTATCTTGTAAGTCAGCTTCTCCAATTCTATCTGTTTCAATTTTAAAGCTTACGACAGTGGCAGCCCTAACTTTGAGTAAATCAGATAAAAGAGACTTCTCCTCAGAGGTTAAATAATTGTCAGACTTAGCTGAAGTCCCAGAATCACCCTTATAAGTGTCATTGTCTTTGGGCTTAGGAGGAAATATGTCAAGCATTATGTTTTGTGTAGTTTATAAATACACTTCGACCACTACATCTTGATCCTCAGTCATGACTCTCTGAGTTCATGACTGAGATATGTCTGAGTTTTTTGTATTTGTTAGTGTCAACGATCAATCTCTGATCTCATGACTGAGATATGTCTGAGTTTTTTGCGATAAAATAGAGATTGCGTCGATTGATGGAAGTTTATGGGGCGATCGCTTAAAGTAAAATCAGAATATATCCCTAGAGTCAAACAAGCACTTAAACGCAATAGTTACGCAACTCAACAGCTGCTTGCTGAGGAGTTAGGGTTAGCAAAATCGACTGTTAGTCTTTTTCTTAACGGTAAATCGATTAGCAATCTTAATTTTTATGAAATTTGTCAAAAATTAGACCTTGATTATCGAGAAATCGCTGACTGGGATGAGTTGGAGGAAACACCGGCTGCCATGTCTGAGGATGAGGGAGAAAACCGGGCCGCGGATTTGTCCAAGTATGTTGAACGTCCTCCAGTGGAACAGCTTTGTCTGGAGACGGTGAGTCAAGCAGGTTCATTGTTGCGGATTAAATCAGCTAAGGGGATGGGTAAAACCCTATTAGTCGATAGAATTTTGATTCAAGTTGACAAAAGAGAGTATAAAACCGTCAGTTTGAGTTTTTTACAAGCAAGTAAAGGAATTCTCGGCGATTTAGACCGATTGCTCTCTTGGTTTGCTTTGATTATTTCCAAGAAATTAGGGTTAGCAAATCTCTTTGAAGAAAAATGGCAAGAAGGATTAGGAATTTATAGCTGTACTGCCTATTTTGAAGATCATTTGCTCAAAAAGCTGGATAAACCCCTAATTTTAGTTTTAGAGGAGATAGATAGTCTCTTTGTTTATGCAAGCGTTGCCGACGATTTCCTTAGTTTATTTCGTCTTTGGCACGAGGAGGCAAAAAATAATAATACTTGGCAAAAGTTACACTTAATTATCACCTATTCCACAGAAAATTATGTTCCTGCTGACCTGAATAAATCTCCTTTGAATGTAGGAACAGAAATCCTGTTACCTGATTTTACTCCAGAACAGGTCTTGACTCTAGCCAATAAATATCAGGCTAACTTGGGAAAAGATGAACTGCAAAAAATAATTAATCTTGTTGGGGGACATCCCTATTTAATCCAAAAAGCGCTTTATGCAATTACCCAAAAACAGCTGTCTTTAGCAGATTTTGAAAAGACAGCAGCCACGGAAGCGGGAATTTATGGGGATCATTTGCGAGGACATTTGCTAAACTTACAAGAACATCCAAACCTAGCAGCAGGAATGAAAAAGGTTGTAGAGTCGTCTTCTCCCGTTGATTTAGGTGCAACAATTAATTGGCAACTTCATAGTTTAGGATTAGTAACCTTTGTGCAGAATGCTGTTCAACCCCGTTATCCACTATACAGCGACTATTTTAGGTATCGCTTATCCGCCTAAAATCCGATATATTGAGTTAAACTGTTGTACATCTAAATCTGATATTCGTTTTCACCTGTTCCCCGTTCCCCCATCGAAACCAGAACTTTAAATGCGGACTAGCTTAGGGACAGATAACCTTTGATTAAATTATTCATCAAACTTAACCAATCAGACAAATTGCTAATTTTAATCCTATGGCGAACAATTTTTATTATGTTGGAGGCAGCGTCCCCCTAGATGCACCTAGTTATATCAAGCGGGAAGCAGATGATCTATTTTATAACTATCTAAAAAATGGACAGTATTGCTATGTGTTGAATTCCCGTCAAATGGGAAAATCAAGTTTGTGGGTACAGACACAAAAACGACTGCAAGAGGATAATATTGATTGTGCTACCATTGATTTGAGTGGTTCAGGAAAAAACATATCCGAAGATATTTGGTATCGAGTATTATTTGAGCAACTGGTTAAACGATTTGATCTTTCTATTCGGGACAAACAGCAAACTTGGTGGGATGAACGAGCCTATAAATCACCTATTAATCGTCTTGATCAATTTGTTGAGGAAATTCTCTTAAAGGAGGTATCCCGACCTATTGTTATCTGTTTCGATGAAATTGATATCGTTCTGAGTTTAAATTTTTCCACAGATGATTTCTTTGCTTGGCTGCGTAGCTGTCATGAAAAACGTCCTCATAATAGGGATTACCAACGTCTAACCTTTTGTATGTTGGGGGTAGCGGCAGTTTCTAACTTTATTCTAGATAATTATCGTAGTCCTTTTAATATTGGTCAAGATATTCGATTATCTGGATTTACCATAAGGGATGCCAGAAAACTGGCCGAGGGATTGCAGGAAAAATTTATCGAACCGCAACGGGTTTTAGAGGAGGTTATAGAATGGACAGGTGGACAACCATTTTTAACTCAAAAAATTTGTCATTTAATCTCCACATCTCGCACTGGATTTGGCAGGGAATCGGCAGCAACCCCGATTAATGTCGGCGATTTTATCCAGTCGCAAGTAATTAGTAACTGGGTATCTCAAGATAGTCCAGAACACCTAAAAACTATTCGGAATCGTTTATTAAATAAGCGTGTCACGGGTAGAAGAATGCTGAAGCTTTACCAAGAAATTTTAAGAAATAGTGAAATTCCCGATGATGGTAGTCCCGACCAAATAGAATTACGCTTAACGGGATTGGTAGTTCAAGACCGACAAAAGTTAAAAGTTTATAATAAGATTTATAGAAATGTTTTTAATGAAACTTGGGTGACAACGGAATTAAATAAAATACCTCCATACATTGACAAGTACGAAGTTTGGTTAAATTCAGGGGAAGATGCCACTAAACTTCTTTATGATCAAGATTTAGCAGAAGCTTTAACTTGGAGTAAAAATCAAGATATTAATGAGTCAGAAAAGCGTTTTTTAGAGTTAAGTGAAATCGCCGCCAAACGAAAAGCACAGATAGCACGTCAAGGGCAAGCATATCAACTGGCTGAAGAAAAATTAACGCCCGAATTTGAAGAGAATCAAAGAGCAGCTTTAATTGAGGAAATTCTAGCTTGGACGGATTGTAACTTGGAGTTAACAGAAATAGTTATTCGTTTGCTAATTGACAATAAAAATGAGTTGCGGGAAGGACAAGAAAAAACAAAAATTGAACAATTGATTCAGAAATATATTGTAGAAAATTGGTTACAAAATAAAGCGGCAGCCCATCTCCAGAAAATACAAAACAGTCTCTTAACTCCTGATAAAAATGTTAGGTCAACATTAGAAATATATCAAGATATTTTGCAGGGGAGAGTATTTGCTGATAACAAACTGGAAAAATTGGCACTTCAGCAAGCTGAATTAGTGATTAAAAATGATGATTATCTAGAAGTGACTAATCGAATTTATAAAGAGGTATTTAATGTTCAATGGGTTAGACAAGAACTAGAAAAATTAGTTGAGGTGGAAAATTCTCGTGCTGATTTAACTAAAGTGTTATCTTTCTTGGCACTATTAGGTTTTATTGGATTTACTTTCTGGTCATTCAAGACTCCTGAAAAGACTCCTAATGTCGTGGTGACACCTTCACCTAGTATTCCAGAAATTTGTGCTAAACGAGATTTTAATATTACCTTAGAAAAGAATATTCAAAAATGAATTAATGTTAATTCAGCAAGCATTAGGACTGGGTAGCAATAATTTTGTGGCTAATGTACCGGGTAGAGAAGATGCTTTTGAAATTTTGTGCAAAATCCCCACAACGTCTAGCAACTTTAAAGACGCTCAATTTTGGGCAAAACGTTGGCATAACGACAAAGCTTGGAAATCGGATATCAATAAAGCTTTGCAAGATAATCCAGATTGCCAAAAACTTATTGAATAAACATTAATTTTTCAATCACTAAATACCCCATCACCACCCGTTAATTCCTCGGATAATGATACCCGGATTCCTTACCTTCCCTGTAACCAAAATAGGGAGAATATTTGAAGAATATTGAAGGATTCACTCCTTCTAACAGGAGAGGAATTAACCTGTGGATTCTTTTGACGTAAAACAGTTGCTTGCATATATAGCGGTTCTCGCATCTGCGAGGCACACTTTAACCTTTGTTGATTAAGCTTTTCAGGATTGAGAATGTACCTCTTGTGAACAGGAAACGCTATAATAGAGGACATTGCCAATAATTAGCCAGAGAATTAAACTAAAAATAAAGGTAAATGCCATGACTATAATCCATCCAAAAAATTGAAAAATAACTTGAGATAGCCAATTAGCCTGTGTTAATCCATTGGCGAATTCTCCCTGACAGGGGGACAAGCAAGCTGAAAAGTTTATGTAGCATGGAATACAGATAAAGACTCCAAAAAAAGATAAGTAATATATAGTAGATATGAGCTAGATAACGAAAATGATAAGTGAACTATATCAGAAAGTCTTAGAGAATGAACTGGGACGAGCCAGATATCTACTGTTGTTAATGATAGTTGGAACCTTACAAATATTGAAGCAAGCAAAGTTAGAGATATTAGCAGAAGCACTACCTATACCAATCCTGTTTGAGAGTCGGCGAAAAAAACTAAAAAGATTTTTAAAGCTGGAAATTCTGAAGATTGAAAGAATCTGGTTTCCGTGCCTAAAAGAGATGTTAAAACAGCCGGAGAGATTCACAATAAAAGGATTAG
>VYMD01000397.1_pt1 | contig 13600 bp, 8 predicted proteins | sample 5115311 | NCBI WGS metagenome assembly VYMD01 (sample SAMN12291779, study PRJNA351875) | freshwater metagenome | isolation source: freshwater lake | place: USA: Michigan, Wintergreen Lake | collected 2013-08-08
CTCGGTTTCGGCGGAATAATTCTTGACGTTTTGTGCCAGTTCAACAAAAATGCCGAACATTCGGCGTACCTTCACATCAAAGCCCAAGCGGTTTTGCAGGAGGCTTCCCAAATCCACGACGATGTTTTGCGAGAGACCACCTTTGAACATCATCAGGATTTGAGCAGATTTTGCAACGGTGTAGTGTTGCAGGATTTCTTGTGCAAGCATATACTTCCTTTTCTTCCTTGACAAATGAAAAAATTTGATTCCGTTGAGAAACAGCGAGAGTAAAGAAGCGGACAGCCCGCAACGTGTGGTCAGCGTCCTACGCCGGCTGTCGCCTTCTTAGGCGGCTGTCGGCTTTAACGTCCTACGCTGGCTGTTGCCTTCTTAGACAGAAGATAGTTCCCTGCGACGGCACGGTAATTCTACAACAAACTTCGCTCCCCGTTGCGGTTCAGACTCCACCCAAATGCGTCCCTTGTGCAGTTCGATTATTTTTTTGACGATAGCTAATCCAACCCCGTTCGATGATTCTCCCCCTGTGGGTTGGGCGCTCAAGCGTTGGAAAAATCCGTATAATTTTCGTTTGTCCTCTTCATTCAGTCCCGGTCCTTCGTCTTGAACTTCCACCTGAACGACTTCTTCCAAGATGCGCAATCGTAGCCAAATGGTTTTCCCTTGAGGCGAGTATTTCACAGCGTTGGAAACTAAGTTATCAAATACCTGTTGAATCCTCTCCCCATCGCCTTCAATAAATATATCCTTTTCTTGCTCCAGCATGATTTTCTGCTGCTTTTGCGACGCTGCGAACACATAATTTTCATAAACCCCGTTGAGCATCATAGAAAGAGAAAAAGCATCGTAAACGATTTGAATTTTTCCAAGCTCCATTGAGGCAGAATCAAGGATATTGTTAACAAATTCGAGCATTCTATCCGCAGAATGATGGACATGGTGAAGCAGTTCAGCAAGGTCGTTAGTGGTGTTCACCGCTTCCTGCTTTTCAAGGTGCATTTCTGCGAGTTGGGTAAAACCAAGAATCTGCGCCAAGGGATTTTTAAGGTCGTGAGCAGCAATCGAAAGAATCTGCGTTTTGAAACGGTCTGCTTCTTCAAGTGCAACATTCGATTTTTGAAGCTCTAATGTCCGAGCCTCCACAGCACGCTCTAAGACTTCTGCTTGTTGCTGTTTAAGAAGGTTTATTCGGTCAGCCAGAGCAAGCGAGAGCAAGATTGTCTCAAGCGCCACACCCATAACCGGAATGTGGTCAGCCATCCAAGAAAATCGCGTAACACCGATTGTCGCTAAACTTCTCAGTGACGCTCCTAAGAGGAATATACTCCAACCTGCGACAAAAAACCGCGCTGGATAATACCCTTTGCGTAAACTGACAATTCCTACGGTTAATAATATCAAACTGACAACCCCAATCATTCCCGCAATCACCGGCACAATAACCCGATATGGAAGGACAAACGCCAAGACCAATATTATTACATGAAATGCCGCAACTCCGCGTAAAAACTTGTCTGCTAGGTGTGAATACTCGACAGGGCGCAAAAAACTCCGAGCAAAAAGCACCGCACATAATGACGAGAGAGGCATAGAAAAAGGGAGCATTTTCATCCATCCCATTTGAGGACTTTGGGTAGCCACCGCTCCCATACCTTTAATGGCAATATCACTAACTAAAAACGTAAAAACATACAGAACATAAAACAGATAAAATCGTTCACGGACGGTAATCCAGAGGAAAAGATTATAACACGCCATTGCTGCCATAATTCCATAGAGAACTCCGTAAAATAAGTATTGCAGTATGACCAGACGCTCAAAAGCGATTGCCGTATGTAATTTTAACGGCACAATCATTGAACTTTCCGTTTCCACCCGCAGATAACACGTCAGTGAATCAGGAGACGCACCCCTGCCCTCAAGCACGTTCTGAAGCCGAAATACAAAGGAAGGAGATGTGAGCGCTTCAAAACCAAATGGCGAATTTGTACCGCTTTTTTTCTCATGTATTGTTCCGTTTGAGTGCTGAATGTACAAATCCAATCGTTGTAAATTAGGATAATCTACCTCCAAAAGGCGATGGAATAGTTGAGAAGGTGGGACAATAATGGTGAATCGGAGCCAATACGCGGATTTGGTGTATCCTGCACTGAGCGATGCTCCTTTGAGTGGTACGAATCCTGAAAAACCCGGTTTGACAACCTCCGCAAAGGTTACTGTATGCGTTTTGTCCTCATACACCTCCGTATAAGGAGCAAGATTGATAGTTTCTGCTTCAGGAGAAATTATCAATACTGGCTGCACTGCTGATTGCGCTATGGCACTCGGTGAGAGAGCAACAAGATTGACCCACAATAGGATAATGCTGACAACAACGACAATGTTCTTGTCGCTCAAGGAAATGGTGCGCACAAAAGGCATAAATGCAGCAGATAAAAAATAAAAAAATCGGTATTGATAGTGAAATACCGTGTATGAAACCGTTGGAGCTATGAGACCCTGACAATGTAATGAAAAAATTTCAAAAACACGTATCAAACAAAGCAAGATTTATTTTCTTGCAACCCGCTCCACCGCTCGCCAAACACGAAACGTATTTTTGAAACAAATCTTCGCAATATCTTCTTCCGAATATCCCCGTTTCAAGAGCGCATATATCAAATTCGGATATTGCGAAACGTCCTTCAACCCCGTCGGAAGCGAGTTCCCAACGCCATCAAAATCCGAACCGAAGCCAACATAATCCACTCCTACGAGGTTTTTCACGTGGTCAATGTGATTGACAACTTCCTCCAAATCCGAGAATACAAGCGGGTTGTTTTTTTCGTATTCTGCAATAACAGCTTTTGCGGCAGCGTCACCCTCTTTCAGCCCTTTCTCTTTCAGGATTTTCCCAAGCGCCGCGCCGTGTTCTTCCATTGCTTTTCGTTTTGCGTCATCCAGAAAATACGTGGAAAAATTGATGTGAATGACACCACCGTTTTTTGCTAAAGCCCGAATCATGTCGTCCGACATATTGCGGAGAAAACTCGGCGTGAAGCGGCGACACGAGGAATGAGACGCAATCACGGGTGCTTTGGTAACACGCAAGACCTGATAAAATGCGCTGTCCGAAACGTGCGACACATCTGCCATAATCCCCACGCGGTTCATTTCCCGCACCACTTCTCGCCCAAAAGGACTTAGCCCGTTCCATGTATGCGTGGTGTCGTACGAAGCATCGCAAATGAGGTTATCCGTAGCGTGTGTAAGCGTGATGTAGCGTACGCCGCGCTTGTGGAAATATGCCACGTTTTTGATGTCGTTTTCAATCGGAGCGCCGTTTTCCATGCCGAGCGGGAGCGAAATCAAGCCACGCTTAAAATTCTGCTCAATTTCTGCCGGACTTGCCGCCAAAGCGTATTTGTCGGGATAATTTTGGGGAATCCCCATTACCAAATCAATCAGCGAATCCGCATATTTCCTTGCTCCGCCTTTTTTCTGATAATCCGACGGCGTGTAAATGGACATAAACGGTGCAGAAAGTCCCCCTTTTTTTGCCCGCACATAATCAAAGTCCCCGTCCGGTGCTTCGATGGGAATACCGATAAATTCCCGTACAAATTTGAAATTTTTCACTCGCAAACGGTATGGCAAATCCACGTGCCCGTCCACGATGATAAATTTATGCGCCAATTTTTCCGCCAAGGCACGTAAATCCTCGTCTGAGCGGCTCTTCCTTTGTGAAGTTGCGAATGACTGTGCGCACGATTCAGAACGCGGTATGGAAACAAGTATCCCCAATAGAATGGCGAAAACACCGATATATCGTGTTTGCTTAGCAGGAAAAGACATTGTGGGAAAAGACATAGTAGAAAGGAAATGTGATGGAAATATAATCGAATGGCGGAATACTGCGGTAATTTAGCGAAAGTATAGGAAATATGGCGTGTTCAGGATTTGCTTTGTGCAAAAATTTCGTCATACCGAGAGTGTGGATGAAATTTCTCACCGATTTATTCGCTTAATCCTTGTATATTTGCGAGGAATTTTGCGGAGTTCCACAAACTGAGTCCCGCAAAAAAATCTTTTCAAAAGCCTTCGCCTTAAACTTTTTGGGCGCTCTTTGCTTCCAATTCACAAGAAGAACATTGCCACAGACCGCTTCCAATGTAGCACGGCAAGCCTTCTTTTCTTACGCCAATCAACATCACCTCGTATTATTTTTGGGAAATTGTTTTTATGAAACGACATATTGCACTTTGCATTGTCCTTTGCAGCATCTTGGCTTTCGGCAGTGTTTCTGCCTCAGCGCAACAAGAAAAAGTTTTCGTACCTTCGGCACGTCTGGTTTTCCGCGCCTTGGATTCGCTTTCCAAATCAAAAGTTACATGGAAAGGTTTATCGTCATACAGCCGCACAAGCACCTACAACAGCCGCTATACGATTGCTCTCAATCTCGGTTCGCGTGTGAGTGATGCCTTTGTGGCTTCGCAGGCAAAAGATGATGAAAAATTTGTGCAAATGGCTCTGACCATGAGCGAACTTGCCACGAAACTCGGTGCTGAAATTGACGCAACGACAAACCAAAAAATGCTTGACCTTGTGAAAGCGGCAAATTGGAATGAAGTCCGCAATATGCTCGACAAACAGCAAGAAGAAACGAAGAGAAAACTGAATCGCCTCGACAAAGACGCATCAGTGCTAGTGGTTGTGGGCGGGTGGTTGGAAGGTTTACACATCACCACCAAGGCACTTTCTACCAATTACAATGAAAATGCGAGTTCTATTATCGCAAGTCCCAAATTGCTGGATTATTTGATTGGCGAAATTGGTAACGTCAGCACGTCTGCACGGAATCATCAAATCGTTCGCAAATTGGCTCCGGCGCTCACGGAAATCAAAAACCTTGTGAATGTTGAAAAAGGTAAGCCGATTTCTCAAGAAAGCATCAAAAAAATCTACAATATCAGTTCCAGTCTTGTCAAAGAGATTGAAGCCTCGAAAGATTAAGTGTGATTGTAACGCACCAAAGACGATAACGAAGATTTTACGTCCCTCGCTTTGACAACAAAGAATGCAAAAAGCCTGTAAACACGATGCTTACAGGCTTTTTTGTTTGCAGTCTCTACAAAAACAACATAAAACCACTACAACCCCGCTTCAGCACTTGCTTCGGGCAGTTCCACCACAAAGGTTGCCCCCTCACCGGCAGTTGATTCGCACCAAACAGCGCCCTGCATCACTTCAACCATTTTTTTCACAATGCTCAACCCAAGACCGGTGCTGTGTTCTCCGCCCGTCGGTTGAGCGGAAAGCCGCGCAAATTTACCGAACAGTTTTGCTTTATCTTCTTCTGTCAAGCCGGGTCCTTGGTCTTGGATTTCTAACCGTATTTTGCTGCTGCGGCATTGCACACGAATTGTAACGGTGCTTTCATGAGGAGAGTATTTGACGGCATTGGAAATAAGATTGTCCACCACCTGCATAATCAAGTGTTCATCAGCTAAGGCAATAGCGGGTTCGGTAAAATCTTTTTCCAGCAAAATGCGCTTTTGTGCCGCCCTTTCGGTATAACTGCCGACGGCATAGTCCAACATTGAGGAAAGTTCAATCGGCTGAAGCAAAACCCGCATACCGCCTCGCTCTAAGGTGTTGATTTCCAGCAAATTCCGAATGATTTCAAACATCCGCTCGGAGGATTCAATAATATGCCCAACAAATTCCTTTCGCTGCTCCGATGTTAGTGAACCGTCGTCATATCTCATGATATTCGCAAAACTCGCAATACCCGCAAGAGGATTTTTCAAATCGTGCGCAACAATGCCTAGAAACTCGTCTTTCTCTTTGTGAAGTTCTTTTAGTTGGATATTCTGCTCACCAAGTTGGCGGTTATTTTCCTGTAACGCTATATTCATATGTTCGATTTGCGCACTTTGCTTTTGCAAAAGCTCTTGTTGTGTGAGTATTTCTGCATTTGCCCTACGCAGTGCGTCATTTTTCCGATACTCCGTAACCGCTTCCTGCTCTACGTTACTCCGCTCCAGTGCTGCTGTTCTCAAGCGCTTGTGCTGTACGTGCAGATGGGATAATAATCCCAAGAAAAACAGCACAAAGTCTAGTGTTAATGCTGTTTGCATGGTCAATACTCTTTGTTCGACGGGTATCACTGCACGTAAGAGCGATTGCAGAAGAAATTCCCCCGGACTAAGGATAATAAAGCCTAGTGCTGCAACAAATTTGAGCTTATTGAGCCGCAAAACTGTTGCATTTTCTCGCAAGGCGTACATCCACACCACAAGAAGCAAGACAAAGACAAGAACATTTGTCATCGGCACAGCATATTGTTGCCAAAAGGACGAAAAAGAAGTGAACGCAATAACGACATTCAAGAACAAGAGTGGTGTTAATGACAAAAGCAGTAAATCGAAATGTTTCGCTATAAAACGTGTATTCAAAAGCACTCTTAAAAACAATATGCCACAAATCATCATAGCTGCTGCTATTGCTGCTTGCACTTGGTGAAATATCTCCCATAAATGAGGGTCATTGCTTGCATTCAGAAAAGGAAGTGTTTCGCGCACCATTGCAAGAATAATTACGCCAAGAAGCAAACAATAATGTCGCTTTTCTTCCCATAACATTACCGTCATCCACCCGATGCCGACTGCCAACGCAAGCATAAAACCGAGCAGAAAGACCGTATAAAACTGCGGAAGATGTAGCAGAGCTACGCCCTGAGACATAGGTAAAGCACCGTTTGGTAATAAAATAATCAGCAAGCTCATGGAAATCTTGTGTACAGAGAAAGGCATAATTTCCCCACAGTTGCTTAAAAAAGCAGAAAACATCGTGGATGAAAGGTGTGATTGTGTATGAGGAATATACAAAAAAAGGCAAGCATTGAGAAGAGGAATTGCCAGCGACGAACTTGATTCCTATAAAACGTCACAAAACAACAATTTATCATTCTGAAACCGAATATGCTTCTTCAAACGGCAGGACAACACGAAATTCCGTCCCTACGCCTTCGGTACTGGTAACATGGATTTCTCCGCCCATTGTATCAACAAACGATTTGCAAATTGTTAAGCCCAACCCCAATCCACCGTATTTACGATAGGTCTCAACGTCCGTATGTTGGAATGAATCGAAAATATGTGGTAGTGCGTCCGCCGAGATACCTATTCCGGTGTCTTTAACGGTAAGAATAATGGATGAAGGGATTTCTGTGGATTCAGTATTTTTTTCATTCTTGGTAAGAGCAACAGCCAGCATTACTGAACCTTCTCGGGTAAATTTCACGGCATTCCCCAACAGGTTCACCAAAATAAGGCGAACTTTTGCTTCATCCAACATGACATACTGAACGATACTTGTCCCAATATCACATCCCAGCGCAATCCCCTTTTCCTTCGCGGCAGATTCGTAGATGGCGCACACTTGTTGGCAGAGTTCGCGTAAGGATACGGGGTGAATATCCAAAGTAATTTGGTCTGTTCGCATTTTTGCTAAATGAAGCATATCTTCAAAAAGCAAGAGCAGATGCCGAACAGAGGTTCGTATATTATCGGCAAATTCACGTTGTTGCGGCTCTTGTGCATCCCACAAAAGAATCTCCGAATAGCCCTGAATTGCAGTAAGGGGAGTGCGAATTTCGTGCGAAAGCATTTCGACAAAAGCCTGTTTCATATCTGCGACTTCCTCAGCACGCTTGTTGGCAAGTGACAAATCAGCATTGGCGCGGTTAAGCAACATATTTGTTGTTTGAAGCTGGGTATTCGCTGTTTGCAAATTTTTATTCATTGCCGCAACAAGAGATTCTGAGCGCTTTTTAAGGCGGAAACGATTCCACAGCACAAGCACAAAAGCAACCAGAATAGCAGCCACCGCGACCAATGCCCATTGAAGTCGTGTTTGTGCGGTTTTGTCCATCCTCAATCGGTCAATTTCCAATTCTCGGTTATTTCTTTGCAAGCGTTCTTCAACTGCTGTAATCTGCCCTTCCAAACCGATATTCAAAAGCGAATCACGCAACAAAATATATCGGCGCTCAATACCGTAAGCAGCTTGAAAATCACCAAGTGCTGCATATGCTTCGGCAAGAATCTGCTTCAGCCAAAGCCGAAACATTAACACGACACTTTTGTTTTGTAACGCAGGTTCGCCATAGGCAATCACAGCACGGTATAATTCTCGCTTTCGCGCACCGTCCTTTTCCTGTGTCGCACGAATAAGCATGACACGCGCTGCTTCAACACTTAGGCGGACATTATCATGGGAAAAGCCCAACGACGATTGCAGCGTTAAGGCTGAATCCATCATTTTCTGTGCTTGACTACTCTGACCTTGCTTTTGCAGCAAATGTGCCATATCGCCGCATAAAAACGCAATGACAAGGGTGTCTCGGTATTCTGCACCCCAAGAAAAATTCAGCGCTTTTTGTAACTCGACACTTGACGCTTCAAAATTGCCCTGTTGCAACAATGCTTCTGCTTTGTATTGATACAACGCTACCAAACGCTGCACGGGGACATTCGGCGGTATAATAGTTTCGGCATGATTGAGTAATCCCAAGGCACGTTCAGGCTTTCCAAAAACTGAAAGCAAATGGGCAATATTGATTTCTTGCCGAAATACAATCTCCGTGTACCCAATTTCCCGTGCTGCCTCAAGTGCGTCCAGATGAAATATGATTGCTGCTTCATATTGTCCCAACTGGTGATATAGCAGCCCTAAACGCGAGTATGTATGAGCAGTCTTGGGTTTATCGCCAAGGGCAATATAGCGGTCAAGTGCCAAGCGCATGGTATCGGCAGCAGCAACATAGCGCCCTTCGGCACGAGCAACTAATCCAGCAGCCAGCAGAAAATCTGCCCCTAAGATTGGATTTTCCACACGAGGAAGTATTTTTCGTGCCTCATTGAGAAATTTCGGTGCCATGTGCGGCAAATTCAAATCTTCGACAGCACTCAGCAAGAGTCGTAGATAAGTGGTATCTAAACGACCTTCGGCGCGTATCCGCTCAATACGCATCCGCTCTATTTGTGCAAGCAGTTCACGGGAAGAAGGCGTAACAGGCGACTGCCCAAAGCACGGAAAGGCAACGACACACGCCAACACGCACCAGCACTGGAACACGGTAACGGTGCAAAAGTATTGACAGAGGTACTTTACAAGAATTGAACGAGATACGAGGTTTTGTTCCATGACACAATCAAGATTCTTGCTTTGTTGGTGGTCAGTTTCCATTACTCTCAAACTCATTAACAATGTTCTCATGCCCTGTTCTTATGCCCTCCCCCGATAGATTAATGGTGAAGAGAGGCATTGACACAGGAATATTCTTTAGGACTTTCGCAAAAGTGCATTCTTTAAAGCAAGGGGTCAAGACCCTTTGCTGCTAAGTCTTTATTTAACAAGGGTTCTTGACCCCTTGCCCAACAGATTTGCGAAAGTCCTACTTAACACTTGTACCTATCGTGTACTTATTGTGTACTTATTGTGTACTTTTCCTTGTACTTTATTCTTGTGCTTCGTGCTTATTCTTTCGTCAAATCACCCACAAGCCTCATTATTTCTACCTCTGCACGCTTTGCATCGGCTAATGCGGTTATCAAGCGGCTTTCTGCACGAACATAATTTTGCTGCACTACGCGCAAATCCAACGAACTCATACTACCCAAGCGAAAGCGCTCTAATGCTACTTGTGCGGCTTTTTTTGCAATGCGAGTGTTTTCCTGTTCAAGTTGCACAAGTGTTCGACTGTTGGAATAAATGCGAATTGTTTGCAGAAGGCTTGTTTTTAAGCGATTTTCAAGGTCTTGGAATTGCAATTCTGCGCTTAGAGCGCTGACCCGCGCATTTTCAATTTGACGTTGGATATTCAAACCGTTGAAAATGTTTACTTGCGCTGTAACACCGAAGTTTAAGCCGTTTGACTGTGCAGTTTGAATAACACCTGCCTCTGCGTCAAGTCCCGTAAAATTGTAATTTGCCGTCGCGTTCAAGGTGGGTAGATGAAATGCTTCCGCTTGCCGCACAGCTATTTGCGCTAAGGTATTATCCACACTTGCCGAGCGCAGAGCCGCGTTGCGCTGTGAAAGCCGCTCCAGCAGCCCTCCAAGCACCATTTCACGGTTGCTGGCGAGGGAATCTTCGACGGTAAATGTAGCGTCGTTATATTGCTGAACATTGCCCAGCACCTGTAACAGAGCTGTTTTTGAGTTGATAAGAACTGCTTCTTGGCGCAAATAAGCTGCGCTGTCAGCGTTGTAATCCACACGGGCATTTTGCGCATCCAAATCCGATGCAGTGCCAATACGCGATTTTGCCTCTGCAATAGTTAAACGTTCCCTCGAAAGTTCCATTGATTTACGCTGTGCGGCAAGCAGAATGTTCTGCTCAACAACGGTGGTATAGCTTGTCATTACTTGCGCAATCGTGTTTTCGACAGCCTGACGGAGGGCAATATCACTTTGTTTTTGTAATTCAGCAAGGCGGTCGCGTTGGGCGAACATTTGCAAACCGTCAAAGAGTGTCCAATTCAGTTGGATAGCAGTATTAAAACGGTCTGTCCGCGCTCCTGCACGTTCTTGCGTATTCCCGTTAAAAAACTGCTGCCGCACGTTATCGCGGCTTTCGTTCCAGCCTCCGGTGAGATTGACCGTCGGCAACATCCCTGCTGCGCCCAAGCCTTTGATTCCGTTGGTGTTATTTTCCGCAATAAGCGTTGCATTTCGGGCAATACGCACACCATAATTTTGTTCCAAAGCGATAGAAATTGCATCGTTCAATGTCAAACGTGGTAATGACGATGACAAAACACTTTTTGGAGGTTTCAAAACAGAAGGTTCTTGTGCTAATGCAGAATCAGGATTTATTACACAAGAACACATCGCTCCGAAAAGCAGGACTAAAAAAAACAGATGCCTACTCACACGCAGACAATGGTATGAAAATGGAAAAAGGCGGTAAATGCCGCCTTGAGAAGGATAAGTTTTCATCGGATTTAAGGAGCAGTTGTCATTGCTTTTGCCAAACAAACGATAAAGCAATAAATGAAGAGTAGTTTCCCACATACAAATTTCCCGCAAGCAAATTTCCTATACACGCGAAAGAAGCAGTGTTTATCAAGGATTGTTGCCCCACACATATTGGTAAACACTGCTTCTTTCGCGTGTATTTGCCCCACACATATTGGTTTTTGAAGTATTGGTATAGGTTGTTTTGGTTACCTAATAACAATCCTTCCATGCGTCAGACAATCTCTATCGCGGTAGTATAGCTGACTTTGCGATCTTTCGCAAGGTCATAAATTTGTTCGATGATGCTTTCAGCTTGCGCATTTTCTGCATCATCAGCCGCTTCAAACGCCTCTTTGGAAGGATAGGTGTACACCTCGTGAAAATGGTTGCGCTTGTTCTCAAGTTCGCAAACACAGTAGGAATTGCCGTTGGTGTTCAAATGCGGCTTCAAATGGCGAACAAGTTCCAAGTATTGTGCGCGGTGGGATTCCGGTATTTCGTAGCCGACGGTGAAAATAACTTTTGCCACTGTATCTCTCTCCGTAATGAAAATAATATAGTTGAATTGTCGTCTAATGTAAAAAAATCTGTTTGAAATCATCTAAATCCTGTGCAATTTACAATCTTAAACACGAGTTACCTAAAGGAAAATTGCACGTGCGCGAACTAATTTCATATTTTTTTGTTCTTGGAAACTTTTTGCGCATGGTTGAGTGTTAAACCATTAGACAACAGAATAACTCTAAATTTTACCAACTCCTCATCTCCTTTTTTCACTGTATTCGGGAGAAAGCTATGAAAACGTCTATGTTCACACCCGCATCGCGGTCTGCGCTTGACAACGCAACGTACCGCAAAAGCAGCATCACACCGCTCCTCAGCGTGATTGCAGCAATTTTTATTGTCAGCAGCCTTCTGACAAGTTGCGCTTCGGTACAAGGCACAAAAGCCGATTATTTCGGCTTCCGCAATAACATACCCGCTCCCGCGCCGGAAGTAGAGCAGGAAGTCAGCCAGCAAGCGTGGTCTAACCCCATGCAAAGCGGTGTGACAAGTTCCGTCGCGTTTGTTCCGGTGGTAACACCTTGGTACGACAGTTGGAGTATGTTTGCACGTCCATCAGCTCGTTTTTGGGGAATGTATGACCGTTTCGGTTGGAATTCTCCCTTTGGTTTTGGTGGCGACCCGTTTTGGGGCGGTGGCTTCGGAATGAGCATGGGCTGGGGCGGCTGGAATTCGCCTTGGGCAATGAATAGTTTTTACGACCCATTCTGGGGTTGCAACAACTCATTTATGTTCTTTTCTTCCCCGTGGCAGCGCTTTAATCCATATTTCGGCTCCTACACGCCATTTGGTTTTTATCGCCCACTTGGTTTTTGGAGCAGCCAGAATTTCGGCAATCAATTTGCTAATCAAGGAGGTATGGTTCCGAGTATCGGCAACAATGCACCGATTTACAACCCCTCGCAAATGCGTGATTTCGGAACACAACGGATGTATGGCAACAATGCTGCACAGTACACCGGAACAAACTCCTACGGTAACGTGCAGTATCTGGGCAATTACACTGCAACAGGCAATGGAGGCGCATTCTCGCGTGGACAAGCAGCATCAGGAAATGAGTACAAGCAAAACAATCCGAGCAACCGTGCATCGCAAAATTCGGTGTACAGCACAGGCAATGCTGCCGGCAACTATTTGAACTATTATAGCGGTTCAACAGGCGGTAGCAATACGAAATACAACGCTTCAAGCACCTACCAAAACTCCCGCTATTACAGCACTTCTCCACCAAGCACAGGCGGAAGCGGACGCGGCAGTTACGGTGATTACGGCAGCTATGGACGCGGCTATAATAGCGGTTACGGTAGCAGCTACGGTAGCGGTTCGTATAACTCTTCGTCGAGCGGCGGCTGGGGTAAATCTTCCTCCGGCGGATATTCGGGCGGAAGCTACGGTGGTTCTTCCTCCGGTGGTAGCTATGGCGGTTCTTCCTCAGGCGGAAGCTACGGTGGTTCGTCCGGCGGCGGTGGTGCACGCAGTCGTGGTGGAAACTAAACACTCTCACCAAGACAATCACACAATGTTTTGTCAGTCTATCCGTTAATTGAAATATCAGGCAAGGCTCAAAGGAATTTTTCTTTGTCCTTGCCTTTTTTGTACACGTACTGTTTTTGTCCACGTACTGACTTTCTCCACGTGCTGTTTTGACCTACACGTTTCTTTTTCGGTCTGAATACCATTTTTGAGAATACATTTGGAGTACAATACCATGAAAACGCTTATTTCACGACACATTCAGCCATCATTCAGCATCTCATCCCCTGCTGACCGTCATGCTTGGAAATTCTGTATCACTGTTCTTGTAGCCCTTTTTGGCACACTTTCCACTGCGAAAAGCCAAGCTGTGTACCTCGAAGACGGTTTACGGTATGCTGTTCCAAACGGCATCATTACTCCCCGTGCAGGCGCATTAGGTCTTGCGTATGCGGGTATTGCCGATGATTTTGCAGCGCTGTACGTTAATCCCGCCGGGCTGACCATGCTGCCCTTAGCTGAGTTTTCAGCAAGCGGACAGTTTTTGAGTTACAACG
>VYMD01000267.1_pt1 | contig 13585 bp, 8 predicted proteins | sample 5115311 | NCBI WGS metagenome assembly VYMD01 (sample SAMN12291779, study PRJNA351875) | freshwater metagenome | isolation source: freshwater lake | place: USA: Michigan, Wintergreen Lake | collected 2013-08-08
CGCTCGGTTTCAGCCAGCAACGCACCATTTTCCGCGATGAGCGAATGTCCCGAAAATACAAGGTCAGTCGTGGATTCGCCTGCTCCGGCTGCCGCATAGCAATACGCCGCCAAGCACCGAGCCGAATGGCTTTGCACCAGCATTTTGCGGTATTCGTACTTGCCTAAAACTTCATTGCTTGCTGAAAGATTAACCAGAACTGTTGCGCCATTGAGTGCCTGATTCACGCTTGGTGGAGCGGCTGCCCATACATCTTCGCAAATCTCAATGCCAATCGTGCAGTCGGGCATGGTTTCAGGACGAAAAAGCAAATCCGTTCCGAAGGGAATATCACGCCAGCCCAGTAATACCGACGTTCTTGCGGTGTCTCGCGCAGAGGAAAACCAGCGCTCTTCGTAAAATTCACCTGTTCCGGGTAGAAAGGTTTTGGGAACAATCCCTTTGATTTCTCCCCGCGAAATAAACGCCGCGCAGTTGAAGTGCTTCCCGTCCAGCGACATCGGCAGACCGACTACCAAAGCAGCATCCATGCGCTTTGCGTAACTTGCTTCGGCAATGCGAATAAGCGCTTTTGCTGCTTCATCCACCAGCAATTTTTGATACAACAAATCCCCGCAGGAATAGCCCGTGATGCAGAGTTCGGGAAACACAACAAGGTCTGTGCCAAGGTTTTCTGCGCGTTCTGCGGCTTCCAAAATGCGCTCGGTGTTGAAGGCAATATCGGCAACGCGCAATTCCGGCGACGACACTGCCACACGCACAAATCCAAACTGTTTTGCGGGACTACTCATGGAAGGGATAAGGGAAAAAAGGATGGGGGATAAGGGCAATCACATTTTTTGTCCACGAAACGTTATCTGTGAAAGGTCATCCACGAATTGCACGAATCCGCACGAATCAAGATGAAGTGCAATATGTTTTGAGCAAGAATTTTCGTTAAGCCTACAAGTATTCGCGCCAATTCGTGAGATTCGTGGACAATAGTTCTGAGAAATGCTTGGACTTACGCGATTTCTTTCAAGAGTTGTTCAATAATTGCAACGGTCGAAACATTGTCCGCTTCGGCGTTGAAGTTCGCAACGATGCGGTGTCGCAGCACCGGCGCAGCCACAGCGCGAACATCGTCCATATCCGGCGTGGGCTTGCCAAGCAAGGCAGCGCGTGTTTTTGCGCCTAGAATGAGATACTGCGACGCTCTCGGACCCGCACCATAACTGAGGAAATCCTTCACAACTTTGATGGTGCTTTCAGGCGAAGGGCGCGTTGCGTGAACAAGTTTTACGGCGTATTCCACGACATTATCCGCCACCGGTACACGCCGCACCAAATCTTGATACTGCATAATTTCGGCAGCATTCAAAACAGGCTTCACATCAGGTTTGTAGCCCGATGTGGTGTTTTTGACAATCGTTACTTCATCCTGAAATGACGGGTAATCCAACCAAAGATTGAACATAAAACGGTCAAGCTGCGCTTCGGGAAGCGGGTATGTACCTTCTTGTTCGATGGGATTTTGCGTAGCAAGCACGAAAAATGGCGTGTCGAGTTTGTAGGTCTGACCGCCTGCCGTAACGTTGCTTTCCTGCATTGCTTCCAAGAGTGCGGCTTGCGTCTTGGGCGGAGTACGGTTGATTTCGTCCGCTAAAACAATATTGGCGAAAATCGGACCTTTGATAAAACGGAAGTCTTTATGCCCTGTCGAGACGTTTTCTTCGATAATTTCCGTTCCTGTAATGTCGCTGGGCATAAGGTCGGGCGTGAATTGGACGCGATTGAATTTGAGGTCGAGAGCTTCGGAGAGAGTGCGAATAAGCAGCGTTTTCGCCAATCCCGGAACGCCGACAAGCAAGCAATGACCACGCGCAAAAAGCGTGATAAGAAGCTGTTCGACGATAATGTCTTGCCCGACGATAACTTTGCCGATTTCTGCGCGGATAGATTTAATGCTGCCTGCGAGGTTTTCGAGTGCTTTGAGGTCGCTCATGGTGGAGTTTTGGGGGTGTGAAAAGTTAAAGATTGTATTTTGCTAAATATACGCTAAACATGAGGGAAAATGCGTTGTCTTTTTGACGAAAGCGCAGAAGATCTTCGTATTCTTGCGGGGTCATTGTTGAGCGAGATTCCTGATTCATTGTACTTTCAATCTCTCGCCATTTCTCAATGAATGATATCAGTTCATTTGCTCTTTGTAAGTCCAATTCACCCCGATCAAGATGATATTTCTGGATAGTCGAGAAACCATGAGAAGAGGTATTTCGTGCGCGAATGAAATTTTTTTCAAATGTCAAATGCAGCGCAAAATCATCTTCCACGGCGCAAGGGTTCAGTGTATTTTCAACGGGAATAGCTTGGTGATTGGGTTTTGTGCGATTACAACGACCACAGGAATAGTAGAGATTTGACCATTCAAAGGCAAGTTCAGGGCGCAACGAGGTTTCGATATAGTGATCAACCTCTGCTTCATCTTCTGCTAATTTGCGCTCACAATAAAAACATTTACCAAAACTAGAACGCGATAAGGTTTCTCGGATTTTGGGATGACCATATTGTTTTGAAGATGGGCGATGATAGCCTTTTGCTTGAACTGATGCCAAATACGCATCCGTCCATGCAGACTTGTTTTCCGTTAATATCGGTGGCTCTGATAAGCGTTCAACGTATATCATGGCGTAGCAGCAGCGATAGAGTGTAAAACTTCATCAATATCAAGATACGAGAAATATTGCGGGTTTTGAGCCTTTAATGCTGTTTCTATTTCTTTGCGTTGTTGTTCATTGTTGCTTTGTATTGCCTTGCGCCGTTGTTCTAAAAGTTCCGATATGTCCTTACTGAACGGCGAAGTATCAAACACTGGCGACGCAAGTATCTCTTCCACAGGCTTATTCACGTAATAATCCGTCTCATCTTCAATCGTACAATGGTCGGTATGCGGCTTGCAGACATACACTCTCGCACCTTTGACGGACGAAACGATAAACGGCGAGTGCGTCGTAGCGATGATTTGCAAATTCGGAAAAATATCCAGAATCGTCGGAATGAAGCGCTTTTGCCACTTCGGGTGCAGGTGATTTTCTGCTTCATCTATGAGCAGCAGTCCCGGTGTTTTGCACAAGGTTTCAGGCGGTGTTTGGCGGAGGATGTGAACGGCATACATCTTGCCCAAAAGCGAGACGAGGCGCTGAATCATGTAGAGATTGCCGCTACTGAGGTTGGAAAGCGGTACTTCCATGCCGTTTTGTTCGATAATCGGCATCAGTTCGGAGCGGCGTACAAACTTGAGTTTGCCACCTTTTACAAGGCTTACTTTGATAATTTTTTCCAATGCTTGAAAAACAATCTCACCGATAATTTTTTCTTTAGGATCGCGGCTGTCGCGGAGTACATCGAAATAGCAGATGAGTTGCGTTATTTGGGTATTACTATGAATACCTTGAAGCGCTGCTTGTAGATATGATTTAAGATTCGGTGCTTGATAAGAACTGACTGTAAATGAATCTACAACAGATGTAGAACGCCAATAATCTACAGCCCAATATGGAGCCGATGAATTACCTGAAATTAAACCATGCGGCAGGTGAAAAAGACTATCATATCCCTGTTGATTATAGTTTGACTGAAGATTGAGATTTTCTGGTGCTGTTGCATCAATTACTTCATCTTTACCACGAAAGTCAATATCTATCGTTGCTCTAAACGGCTTTCCTTCTTGATAAATTCTTCTTTCAAGTTGAGCATAATGTTGCCCAAACAACCCCCGAATCGCATCCAAAACAATCGTCTTCCCCGTCCCATTCTCACCCGTGATGATGGTTACACGCGGCGCGTCATCGGCAGCAAACTCTAGGTGTGCGTCGTTGAAGGGACCGATATTAGTAAGATGAAGTTCTTTGATGCGCATAAATGCTGGTGCTTGCTGTTACCGTACACCCTTCAGCACCATTTGTGCTTTGTAAGGGTGGTCGGGATGAATAATAAGTTTCTGCTCGTTCAAATCAACAACCAAGTCCATATCTTCAATCGGAATCGCTCCCAAAAGGCATTCTGCCTCGCCCGGAAGCACGATGGCGCGTGTGGTACATTGGCGATTACCGAAGCGAATATCTACGGGACCTGCCACATCTAATTCCACAAGTGAGCCGTCGGCGAGTGTCGCAGTGCGCTTTTCGAGAATGTCCAAATCAAGCTGCGCACGAATGCTTTCGTTGATGGAAAGCATGATTGCGCCTGTGTCCACGAGTGCTTGCACCTTCACGCGGCGAACATCTTTTGCGGCGAGTTTTTTCTTGCGATGAAATGCTAAATCATCGGAATTGATAAGTTCAATTTTCGCTCTGAGTAAGCCCATAATTCCTCCGTGAAAGCAGTGAAAATCTATGAAGCAAAACACAAATCAACGACAAAAATACTGACGAACAAAGAAGTTTTTTCGCGCTTGTGCGCTACAATGATTAGTCTGGTAAACGTCATCTTGACGGCTTGGTTGCAATGGCGTTGCAGTATTTTCGCAGTTTGAGATGTGTGCCGTTACAAGCAAGCATTTATGCGCTTGTCAGAGCAGCCAGCAAACGCTCATTTTCAAACGGCGTTCCGACGGTAATGCGCAAACAATCCTCGCACAGCGTTACGCCGGAGCGGTCGCGGACAACAATGCCTTTTTCGACTAAACGCTCATAGACCGCACGGGCATTGGTGAAGTGTGCCAAAATAAAATTTGCGTCCGACGGAAACACGTGTTGAACGTCGTGTAGTGCAGAGAGTTCGTGCATAAGCGTTTCGCGCTCTTCGAGAATATCCCGCACAACGCGCTCTTTCCAATCCGTATGCTGAAGCGCTTTCAGGGCGGTTTCTTGGGTGAGAATGTTGATGTTGTAGGGCGGTTTGATTTTGTTCAGCACTTCGATTATATTGCTATCCGCAAACGCCATTCCCAGCCGCAATGCCGCCATTCCCCACGCTTTGGAGAAGGTTTGCAAAATGACCAGATTGGGAAATTCCGCCAAATGCGGCAAAAAACTGTGCGCTTCGGCAAAGTCAATGTACGCTTCGTCTAAAATCACAATGCCGTCAAAGCCGGTAATAATCCGCTCCAGCGCACTGCGGTCAAAAACGTTTGCCGTGGGATTATTTGGCGAACATAAAAATATGAGCTTTGTACGCGGCGTAATTGCTTGTTTGATGCCGTCTTCATCCAAACGAAATGTTCCTGTTTTGCCCTCAAACGTTCGCACAAGCGGCACACGCTTCACTGCAACATGATGAATCGCCGCACTGACTTCGTACATTCCGTAGGTGGGCGGCGTGATAATCATTGCATCGCCTTCGGTAATTTCTCCCGAAGCCGCATGAACGCTTGGTTCGCAGAAAGCACGGATTATGAGGTCTATCGGCTCGTCGCTGCCATTGCCCAGAAAGATAGTGCCGATGCGGCTTTCGGGTATCTGCTTGATTTCACAAATACGGCGTTTGAGCGCCATTTGAAGCGGGTCGGGATAACGATTGACCGTTATTTCCGAAGGCGAACCAAACGCATTTTCATTAGCATCCAAAAACGTTTTTGATGACGCTTGATTTGATGCGGTGTTCGCGGTAGGGTATTCGGAACGCGCTGAAGAATAGGGCTTAACGGTAAGAATGTGTTTTCGGAGAAGGTCGCTGAGTGGGCGCATGAAATCTACAAAGTCAGGTGATATAGTTGGGTGAAAAAGAAACAATGCAATCTACAACCTTTCGCCAAACAAAGCAATATGCCGCGTAAAAGAACCCAATTATGATGCAGCGAACAGTGAATTTTTTGCAACACTTTTGCGCTTTTCGCGTCTTGTTTTTCTGTACTTGTCCTTTACTTTCTATCATCCGCAAGCCATTCAATTCTCAGAAAACATTGTCCACGAATTTCACGAATCGGCACAAAATTCATCTGAACGAATCTCCTTAATATGTTCATTCGTGAGGATTCGTGCGATTCGTGGACATTATCGCACGCAAATTCAGTTCACCAAATTTTCAATTAATGTTGTTTTGTCTATGGAACTCCGTATTGACAACCTTACCAAAACATATCCTAATGGAACACAAGCGCTGAAGGGCGTTTCGCTGACCTTGGGACAAGGAATGTTCGGGCTTTTAGGTCCGAACGGCGCAGGGAAATCCTCGCTTATGCGCACTCTCGCCACGCTTCAGGAAGCTGATAGCGGTTCGGCAACTCTTACAACTGACGACGGCATAATTAACGTCCTCACGGACAAAGATGCCGTCCGAAGAACGCTTGGATACTTGCCGCAAGAGTTTGGCGTCTATCCGAAAGTGGCTGCCGAAGAGATGCTAACGCACTTTGCTGCGCTCAAAGGTCTGAGCAACGCAAAAGAGCGCAAAGAAACGGTTGAATATTTGCTGAATATGACCAATCTTTGGGACGCACGGAAGAAGAATCTGGGCGGGTTTTCGGGCGGTATGCGCCAGCGATTTGGCATTGCCGTTGCACTTTTGGGTAATCCGAAATTGATTATCGTGGACGAACCCACAGCAGGGCTTGACCCCGCAGAGCGCAACCGTTTTCATAACGTGTTGGCGGAAGTTGGCGAAAAGAGCATCGTTATTCTTTCCACGCACATCGTCGAGGATGTGAGCGAACTGTGCAGTAATATGGCAATCATTAACAAGGGCGAAATCTTGCTCCAAGGCGACCCGCAATTTGCGATGGAATCGCTGCGCGGGTCTATCTGGAAAAAAACCATTGACAAACACTCGCTTCAGGAGTATCAAGCGCGATTCCACGTGATTTCTAACCGCCTCGTGCTTGGAAAAACGCTTATTCACGTGCTTTCCGACGTGCAGCCCGAAGATGGTTTCGCGGAAGTGGAGCCGGATTTGGAAGATGTGTATTTCTCCACTATCAATGCCCGCGAAGAAGCGGCTGCATAAGCACGAAAGGAGCAAATACGCTATGTTCATGGAATTTTTTCGCTATGAAATTCGCTACAATCTCGCTCGCCCCGTGACGTGGGTGTATTTCGGGATGATGTTTCTTTTTGGTGCGCTCATTACTTCCTTTGCCGGAGGCGGCTTTGCGGACATCAACGTCTCGCTGGGCGGCATGAACAGTGGTGGTATCGTGTATGTGAACGCTGCTACGCCGATTGCTTTTGCCACAATTTTGCTGACATCACTGATGGGCTTGAGCATTATTTCGGCGCTTTATTCTACCTCTGTTCAACGGGATTTCGAGAACAACACGCACTCGCTGTTTTACACCTCGCCGATTAGCAAAATGGGCTATTTGGGTGGACGCTTTGCCGCAGTAACGCTGATTGTGCTGGTGATTATGTTCGGATGTTCGCTGGGGCTGCTCTTTCCAACGCTGATTCCGAATTTTCTCAAGCCGGAAAAAGTCGGTCCGGTCAATATCATGTTTTATTTGCACCCGCTTTTGTGCTTCACGCTGCCGAATATCTTGTTTGCGGGCGGTGTGTTTTTTATGGTTAGTTCGCTTACGCGCAAAGCAAATTCTGCTAATTACTTGGCAACATTTATGCTGCTGGGATACTTATTGGCGACAAATCTTGTCAGTGACCTTGAAAATCAAACCATCGCTTCGCTTCTTGACCCCTTCGGACTTATTACCTACGGCATTGCGACGCGCTATTGGACGGCTATTGAGCGAAATACCTCACTCTTGCAAATCGTAGGCATAGTGCTGGCGAATCGTGCCTTGTGGTTGGCTGTTGGCGTAGGATTTGCGGCATTTGCCTACAATCGTTTTAAGTTTCAACACGTCGTGCCGGACAAGCAGAAAAAGCAGGAAACAAGCGCTCCCGAAGGCAGTATTTTCACACTCGAACTTCCTGACGCAACACGCGATTTTTCCTCCGGTTCGGTCTGGCGCGTCTTTTCGACGTTTGTGCAGGTCTATGTGCGCGGGATTGTGCGCGAGAAGTCCTTTTTGGGCATTATTATCGGGATGGCGGTGTTTCTGTTCATTTTGCTGCGGAATGTTGGTTCACTCTACGGTACAGAAACCTATCCCGTAACGTACAACGTGCTTGAAATCTTGGTTGGCAGCCTTGCGCTGTATCTGCTGTACATCATCACGTATTATGCGGGAGATTTGGTTTTCCACGAGCGTGAAATGAAGGTGGACAATATCACCGATACGCTTCCTGTGCCAACGTGGGTGCTGTTTGTGGCGAAACTTGCGGCGCTGACCATCGTAATCGCCCTCTTTTGCGCGGCGCTCATTCCGATTGGCATGATGACGCAAGCCTTTAGCGGCTACACGAACTTCGAGGTTGGTTTGTATGTAAAGGAAATTTTCGGGCTGCGCTTCCTCGAATTTGTGATGATTGCTGCTTTGGCGCTCTTTGTGCATACGGTTGCCAATAACAAATACGTCGGTTATGTGGTGATTGGCATTTACTATCTGGGCATGAGTTTTTCCTCGCGGTTAGGTATTGAACATAATCTCTGGAAATTCGGCTCTGACCCCGGAATTACCTACTCCGACATGAACGAATATGGACATTTTCTCGCACCATTTTTCTGGTATAAACTCTATTGGGGTGCGTTTTCGCTGCTGTTGGCGGGCGCAACCTATCTGCTTTGGATGCGCGGCACGGAACACGATTGGGCAACACGTTTTGCCTTGCTCAAAAGCCGCTTCACATCTCGCGTTGGAGCATTTATCGGATGTAGCGCACTTATATTTGCCGGAACAGGCGGCTGGATTTTTTACAACAACAACATTCTGAACACCTATCGCACCGAGAAGGAAACAACGCTCTTGCAGGTGGATTACGAGAAAAATTTCAAGAAATATGAGCGTCTGCCGCAGCCGAAAGTTACCGATGTTCGCATTGAAGCAGATATTTTTCCCGAAGCGCGTAATCTGGTCATTCGTGGACAATATACGCTGCAAAACAAGTCACAGTCAGCGATTCAAGAAATTCACGTTAATTACACCAACGAATTTAAGTCCCGCGAAATCACGCTGGCGTTTTCTCGTGCTGCGTCGGTGAAACTTGCCGACAAACGGCTTGGTTACAGCATTTACAGATTTGCCGTGCCGCTTCAGCCCGGTGATACTTTGACGATGAACTTCACGACAACCGTGCAGTCACGCGGCTTTTCGGAGAGCGAGTCTGGCGGCGAAAATGTACGCATTGCGAAAAACGGCACGTTTGTCAGCAATGATGCGTATTTCCCGTCCATCGGCTATGAACCCGGTAGTGAGATGACCGACAAAGACGAACGCAAAAAATACGGCTTGCCGCCGCGCCCCGAAGGTCTTCCTGCTGCTTCAGAGGCGTTTTATCGCAATCGGAATCTTTTCACCCGCGATGCCGATTGGGTGAGCTTTGAAGCTACTCTCAGCACCTCGCCCGACCAAATCGCCATTGCACCCGGCTATTTGCAAAAAACGTGGGAGCAGAATGGGCGCAAATACTTCCGCTACACGATGGATTCCAAAATGGCGCACTTTTTCGCGCTGATTTCGGGGCGTTTTGAAGTGAAGCGCGATGTGTGGTACGATTCTTTACAGCAGCGCCCCGTCGCAATCGAAGTATTCTACCACAAAGCGCATGAATACAACGTTTTGACGATGATTAACGCAACGAAAAAAGCACTGGCATATTACTCGAAAAACTTTGGTCCTTACCAGCACAAACAGCTTCGCATCATCGAATTTCCGCGCTTTGCGTCCTTCGCGCAGTCTTTCCCGAATACCGTTCCCTACTCGGAAAGTATCGGTTTTATCGCACGGGTGAAGGATGAGGAAGATGACATTAACTATCCCTTTTACGTGACGGCGCACGAAGTGGCGCACCAATGGTGGGGGCATCAGGTTATAGGCGGCTTTGTGGAAGGTTCGCAAGTAATGTCCGAGACAATGGCGCAGTATTCGGCGCTCATGGTCATGGAGAAAGAATATGGGCAAGAGAAAATGCGGCGTTTTTTGAAGTATGAATTGGACGATTACTTGTCGGGACGCGGCTTTGCAACGCAGGAACGTCCCCTTGCAAAAATTGCTCTCAGTGACCAGCATATTCACTACAACAAAGGCTCGCTCGTGATGTATTCGCTGCGTGACTATATTGGCGAAGAGCGCTTAAATGCTGCGCTCAAGAGCTACGTGGAAAAAGTACGTTTTCAAGAAGCACCTTTCACGACGTGCGAGGAATTTGTCAGCGCCCTGCGCCCTGCGGTGCCGGATTCGTTGCAATACCTCATCACCGACCTTTTTGAAACGATTACGCTGTACAACAATCGTGCTGTGAAAGCAGTCGCCAAGCCGCAAGGCAACGGCACTTACAGCCTTGCTCTCACGCTGAATTGCGACAAAGTTCGCGCTGACAGCGTTGGCAACGAAAAGCCTGCGCCACTGAACGATTGGGTAGATATTGGTGTTTTCGGCAAAACCAAAGGTAAGGACGGCAAAGACCGCGACACGCTCTTGCTCACGGAACGGCATCAAATCAAGCGCGGTGAACAGACGATAACGCTGCTTGTGCGCGGCGAGCCGAAAAAAGCCGGATTCGACCCGCAGAGCAAACTTCTCGACCGGAAGCCGTCAGATAATCTGAAGGATGTGGAAATTGAAAAAGCACTCGAAATAAAGTAAGTAGCCCCGAAAAGTGAACAAGGCTCTTGGTTTCATGCGAAGTTACAGGAATCAAGAGCCTTGTTTGTTTTGCGTCAAAAGACGATTGTTTTTGCTGCTATTGCTTACTTCCGCGCCGGAAGTGCCTTGAAAATTGCGGGGTCTTCCTGCCCCAAACGCCAGCAGGAAATTCCGCGCAAATTGTACTTTTTCACAAGATCCAATCGTGCTTGGAAGGAGCGTGCATCCTCGAAATAAATATGCTCGTAAATTTCATCGCGTTCAAAAACCGAAACGTACATTTTATCCCGCTCGTGCCATTCCTGCTTGCCTCCGGCGCTTTCCATAATGCCAATGGCATCGGGATATTTGAGCGCACGTCCCCATGCATTGACGGTTTGCGGGTTTGTGAAGGACGGATACCAGTAATCCGAATAGAGCGCCAAACCCAGTGAAATCTTCTCTTTCGGAACTTGTTGCAAAATATAATTCAAGCAGCGTTCCATCCACGTATAACCCGCCACCGGACCCGGCGTAGTGCGGCGTGTGTGCTGGTCGTAGCTCATAAACGAAATAAAATCGGCGATTGCGCCGAGTGCTTTGTAATCATAGCCGCCGCGCCAATACTCATACATCCATTTTTGATAATCGCCCTCACCCGCATAATCACTCGCTCTTGGGACTACCGCAATACTAATGGAGAAACCATATTTTTTTAACGAATCCGCCGCGAGTTTGAAAAATGCCGTAAATGCTGCTTTGTCGGAAATATGAATGTTTTCAAAATCGTACTGAATACCGTACCACCCTTCTTTTTTGCACATATCCAACAGCGTGGAAACGCAGCGTTCTTGTGCTTCGCGGGAGGTTAAAACTTTGTGCAGCATTTCTTGATTAAATCCGGGATTGACCAGCAACGGCATAATTTTCACGCCGTATTTTTTTGCAATGTCTTTCATGCGTTTATCCACACCACCCCAGACGATGCCGTCTTCATCCACTTTGAGGCACTGCGGACCAACGATGTCAATGTACTGCGCATAGCGCTCGAAACTGCGCTGGGAATCTTCGCCGCCGTCGGTGTAGAAAATGCGCTCGCCTGTTTGTTGAGCGGACAATGGCAAATGAGCAAACACGACGACAAGTGCAACTAGGAAGGAAAAGTAACTGCGCATGATGTTCTCATAACTATCGTGAAGAAAAACAACAAATAATTCCCCAAAATACCATTTCGCCGAACTCCTCGCAAGAATGGAAAAAGAATTTTGTCATCGTGTAGCGCCCGGCACAAGGTTTTTGAACTCAAGGTTTTATCACGCTTGGATGTTTTTATCATAAAAATTCCTGCGATTGCGTAGATTTGCGGCAATCAAAGAACCCTTCCATTGATGCGGCTGTTCAATTTTCTTCGAGTTTTTATGAGTCTTCTTCAGAAGTGCAAAATGTTGTCGGTGGTGCTTTTGTGCGGAGCGCACTACTCCTTGCTTTTTGCACAATCATCCTTTTCTACACAAGCCCATGTTCATCTCCCGACAGAGATTCGGCTTCGTTCCTTGCATCTCTATGTACATCCATTTTTGGATGTCAAAATTCGCGCAACATTCACTCATCGCCCAAGCGGTCAAACCCGCACTGTTACAGGCTTTTGGGCAGGTGACAGCGTGTATGCCGTGCGCTTTGCGCCTACTCTTGCGGGAATGTGGGAATACCGCATCACGGCGAGTGATACGACCAATCGCGGTTTGCATGGCGTTTCGGGAAGGTTTCAAGCGACTACGCAAACAAGCACTTCCACCGGTGAAAATCCTCTGACAAAGCACGGTTTTTTGCGGGTTTCCGCAAATCGCCGCACACTCGAACACAGCGACGGCACACCGTTTTTCTGGTGGGGCGATACCGCGTGGGAAATGTTCGTGCGCGGCACAACGCCTGAGATTCTGCGCTTTTTGGATGACCGTGCCGCAAAAGGCTTTAATGTGCTGCAAACCACGCCGATTGTGCTTGCGGAAGATGATTCTCGCAACCGCTCAGGAACGACGATGTATCTCAACAACGACCGAACCCGCATCAATCCACGCTTTTTCGATGAATTTGACAGCATTGTTACGTGGGCGAATGCACGGGGAATGATTGTGGCACTTGTGCCGCAGTGGGCAAATGGTGGTTTGGAAGGGTATGATAAAGGCTGGGTGCGCAAAGTAACGCGGCTTTCCGAAGCGCTTATTGCCGCAGAGTACATTGCTGCGCGGTATGCGGGGCATCAGATGGTTTGGGTTACGGGCGGCGATGTTCGCTACGACACGCCGGAGCGCCGTGCCTATTGGGAGCGCTTTGCCAACGTTCTGCGCGAAGCGGACGGCGGACAGCACATCATCAGTATTCACCCCGAAGGTTTTACCGCGTCCTACGATTTTTTCAGCAACACCGCATCGTGGCTGGATTTCGGGATGTTGCAATCCTCACATCAGCCTTGGTCGGACACCCGCACGGCAATCATCCGGCGCGGTTACGAAATGATTCCCGCAAAGCCTGTCTTGAACGCAGAGCCGCCGTATGAAGATTTTATTCTCAATTCGTTTTTTAGTGATTTGGAAGCCTCGTTTGTTGGCGGGAAGCGCCGTGCAACGGCTCATGACATCCGCGTTGCAGCATACATGAGCATTTTCCACGGCGGCTTGGTCGGCATTACCTACGGCGCAAACGGCATTTTTCAGTGGAACTCCGCAACGATGCCCACCGAAGGACATTCCCCGCGTCTTACGGTGGATTCGGCATTAAAACTTCCCGGAGCGGCGCAAATGGGCGTGATGAAGCGGCTTTTGAGCGATTGGCATTGGGAGAAGATGATTCCGCGTTTGGATTTGCTCACACAGCTAGAACCTTCTCCTGCTTCAAACACGCCATTTTACGGCGTTCTTGCGTCGAATGATGCGCTCGTCATGTATGCAAGCGGTAATGTGCGCCGTGTCTCGCTTACGTGCGCGGCGCTGC
>VYMD01000268.1_pt1 | contig 13581 bp, 8 predicted proteins | sample 5115311 | NCBI WGS metagenome assembly VYMD01 (sample SAMN12291779, study PRJNA351875) | freshwater metagenome | isolation source: freshwater lake | place: USA: Michigan, Wintergreen Lake | collected 2013-08-08
GATTGTGACCGACATAATGATGCCCGATATGAACGGTTACGATCTTCTGGCGGCACTGCGGGCATTGGACACCACGCTCACTATTCCCGTTATTTTCCTCTCGTCCAAAGGCAGCATGAACGATATTCGGACAGGAATGCTCATGGGTGCGGATGATTATTTGACAAAGCCTGTTGATTTTCAAGAATTGGTGCGGGTTATCACAACGCGCCTGACGCAGCATGAACGGCAACGGCTGAATCTGGCAGCACAAACCGAAAGCGTCCAACGGCACTTGATGTCGGTGCTGCCCCACGAACTCCGCACTCCTCTGAGTGGCATTATTGGGGCTTCGTCGCTGATTCGGAGCGAAATTGCGACGCTGACGAAAGAAGAAATTTTTGAACTGAATGAATGTATTCTTTCGTCGTCACGCCGTTTAGCGCGGATTACCGAAAATTTTCTGCTCTATGCCAACATCCGCCCTCTACTTGATAATCCGGCATTTACGCCCATTACTGCCGATTCGCCCTTGCAGAATGTCCAACATCTCCTGCATGAAGTCATTATGTCCGTTGCCGACGGTTGCGCCCGTACTAGTGATGTCGAACTCACGCTTCAGGATGCTACAATGGGAATAAAGCAGCGCCACTTGGAACGCGCCGTTAGCGAAGTAACGCTGAATGCGTTTACGTTTTCGCCCATTGGCTCGACGGTGTATGTATTCTCGCGTGTGGTCAATCAACTCTTAATGATTGAAATCACCAATCAGGGTCGGGGTATGACGGCAGAACAAATTCAAATGCTCAAGCAGCCCATTGCATCATTCATTCAATTCGACCGCAGTGAGTTTGAGCAGCAAGGCACTGGCTTGGGTCTTGCCCTGACGCGCAGCATTATCGCCCTCTATGGCGGATATTTCGATATTACCAGCGATACCCAACAAACGACCATTAGCCTTGGTTTCCCTTTGTATATGCCGTAAACGGCTTCTATTTTCACACTTATTATCCTCTTACCATCTATGACCACCACCCCAACATCCGATGTATTCGTCGTTGATGACAATAATCTTGTTCGCACGGGCATTGTCCGTATGCTCGAAAATGAAAACCTCGTTGTCAGAGAATTTGACAATCCACGAGCATTTATTGCAGAGTTGTTTTCTACAAAAACATTGCCACGCATCATTATTAGCGATTATGATATGCCGGGAATGAATGGCTCTGAGGTGCTACAAATGATAAAAAGCTCTCCTGTTCATAAACATTTACCGGTGCTGATGGTCAGTGCGCAAATCAACCCTGAAATCCATGAAAAAGCCGTCAAAGCAGGTGCGGTGGGATGGATAAAAAAATCAGCAATTGGGAATGATATGTTGCCTGCGGTTCGGAAACACATTCTTCAAAAGTAATGCTGATATCGAATGATACAAAAAAACAAAAAAAATGAACTTCATGACGTAAGGATAAAGGGAGACAATCTATGCTTCATCAGCATCTCTTGAAGCTGTTCATCAGTACACCCCAACAACTATTGTTCCATGCAGTTTGCAGGATACTTGTTGGGGTAGTACCGATGATATTTTTTTGTACAAGTGCCGTTCGTGCCGATGAAAAGGACAGTTTGCGAAGCGTATTAGCAACGCCCACGCTGGGTATGACTAGCCGTGCAGAGGCTCTTGAACGTCTGGTCGTATGCTATATGGATGCCAAACCCGATTCTGCCGTGTACTATGCGTGGCAACTCTATCATATAGCTACAAAGGATACTGCCGATAAGAATCTCATGGCTTCAGCGCTCACCGCTCTTGTCAATGGATACCAGAATTATGATAAATCCGACAAAGTGCTTGAGTACGGTTTTCAATTATTGATACTTTCCGAAGCAATCCATGATACGGCACGAATTGGTCGTGCTTTATTTGCCATCGGTCACGCCTCAGGTCAACTCTCAACCAAAAATACTCACGGTGAGAACATTGAAGCCCTGAACTATCTCCAACGAGCCTTAGATATTGCGAAACGATTGAACGATAAACGATTAACAACAGAATGTAACAATGCTATTGGGCGTATTTATCGCAAAGAACAGCAATTTGATACCGCAATGATATATCACCGTCGAGCATTGGTGCTGGCGGAAAAATACCATTTCCCTTTTCAGCAAGCATGGGCACTCAGTAGTCTTGCGGTGTGTTATGAAAACAATGGCAACTTACGCCTCGCCTTAGAATACGCGCTTGCTAGTTTGACATCCCATAAAGAAGGTGGAATTGAAACTGTTGCTGCGATTCCTTTATTCAATATTGCCCGCATTTACCAAAAGCTCGGTAATCTTCCCCAAGCATTGGTCTATGCAAAACAAAGTTTCTTCCTTGCGAATATATCGAAAAACCGTGCTATAAAGTATATGTCTTGCGAACGTCTCGCGCTTATTTATGAAGCACTCGGCGATTCCCGCAATGCCCTAGCGTATCAAAAACGTTTTGTGGTCATACGTGATTCTGTTTCAACAATTGAGCGAGCAGAGGATTTGAGTAGATTGCAGACTGCTCTTGATTATGACCATAACAAGCGCGAATATGAACTTCATATCAAGAAAGATGAAGCACTCACTTTGGCAGTAAAAAGGCAGCAAATTATTATTGCGTTTGTCGTCATTGGTTCGTTGTTCCTAACGCTGGCGATAATCCTACTTCTGCGAGGATTGCGCAGAAGTAAGCTCCTGAATCAGAAACTTCAGGCAGCGATGTCTGAACGGATTGAAATGGGAGAGAAATTAAACGAAAAAGGGCAACACCTCGAAACAATTATTGCTTCCCTTGATGATATTATTTTTGAGTTTAATGATCGGTATCAATTTCTAAATGTTTGGTGCGCGGACAAAAGCGTATTGTTTCTTCCACCAGAACAGTTTCTTGGTAAAACTTTCAAGGAAACATTTGGTGCAGAATTTGCCCAAATCTTTGAGCCTGCGATAGTTGAGGCTTTTTCATTGGGTGCCGTTCAGCGTGTTGAATACAAATCTCCTTTTGCAAATGAGCAGCCGGTTCGTTGGTTCGAGGGGAAAATTGTTCCTATAAAAACAAAAGAAAATGAAGAGCGAAGAGTCGCAATGCAAGTATCAGATATCACGGAGCGAAAACAAAGAGTACAAGATTTGCACTTGATTTACAATGCCATCAATCGCTCTTCTGATGCCATATCGGTTATTCGAGCAAGTACCGGAAAACTTGTTTTTGCCAATGACCGTTTGTGTACAAATCTATCACGATCACGCGAAGAACTGCTCCAAACATCCGTACAACAATTAGAAACAATATTCGAGCAGCCGGGAGCATGGGAAAGCCACATTACCGATATGCGCAAGCAAAGAGCCGCCTTAGTATTCGGCGAGCAGAAGCGTAGTGACGGCTCCACGTTTCCGGTTGAAGTAGCGGTATCACTCATTGACGTGGAAGACGATGAATTTGAAGTCGTGATAACGCGCGACATCACGGAACGTAAGCAAACAGAAGAACGAATTCTTTCCCAAAGCAGGTTTATTACATCGGTCACTAATGCGATTCCCGGGATACTTTCTTATTGGACAGCCGATTTACGCTGTACCTTTGCCAATACCCCATACTTGGAATGGTTTGGTAGATCGCTTGAAGAGGTCATTGGTATTGAACTTCAAGAATTACTTGGAGAATCGCTTTTCAAAAAAAATGAATCCTTTATTCGAGCTGCCTTAAAAGGAAAACCACAGCAATTTGAACGAGAAACTATAGATGAGAATGGAGAATCACGATATTCACTTGTGCAATACATACCAGACGTTTCTGAAGATCGCGTGCTTGGGTTTATCTTCCTTGCTACCGACATCACCAGTACTAAAAAAACTCAAAACAGCCTCAAAGAAGCACAACGTCTCGCAAAAATTGGTAGCTGGGAATGGGATATTACGTTAAATACCTTGACGTGGAGTGATGAGCAATTCCACATCTTTGGAGAAGATATTCATTCCTATCATCCAACATTTGAAAATTATTTCAGTCATTTTACGGAAGAGGAACAAAAGCGAACGGCTATATTACTCCATGAAGCTATATCGGGATCCGAAACGTATTCGATTGAGCATGAAATCACGAGGCGAGATGGCTCTCGTTTGCTCGTAGTAGAACAGGCTACAGTTGTGTATGATGATGCGAAGAAGCCTATACGTATGCTTGGCACGACACAAGACATTTCCCAACGCAAAAATTTAGAAAATAAAATACTATCCAGTGAACGGCTCTATCGCTCTATAGTTGAATTACCAAATAGTTACATTATTCGCACCGATCTTGAGGGCAAATACACCTACGCAAATTCTGCTCATATTAAAAAATTTGGTATGGGAAAAACATCGCTGCTCGGAACATTTGGCTTAGATCATATTATTCCAGAAGACCATGAAAAGACGCGAGTGGCTGTTGAGGAATGCCTCTATAACCCTGGCACTCCCGTCTCGGTGGTATTGAGAAAACCAACGATTGATGGTCCGGTCTGGACTGAATGGATTTTTATTTCTGTTGCCGATGCACAGGGCAGCATTTCAGAAATCCAATGTATTGGACACGATATTACAGAACTCAAGCAAGCAGAAATAGAAATACAAAAACTTTCTCTGGTAGCAAGACACACAACCAATCTTGTCGTTATAACGGATACCGATGGGCATATAACGTGGGTAAACGAAGCGTTTATGAGCCTTACCGAATATTCCTTTGCTGAAGCCCTCGGTAAAAAGCCGGGACACCTTTTGCAAGGCATCAATACGGATCCCCTTACGATACAAACAATGAGAGAGGCTGTACAACAGGGCGAAGGGTTTGAAGTAGAAATTCTCAATTATAGCAAAAGCAAGCAGCCCTATTGGATTCATATCAAAACCGATCCCATAATCAATAACGATGGAATTCTCACAGGCTATTTTGCAATACAAACCAATATCACCGAACGCAAACGGGCTGAGGAAGAACAATTTCAAAAACTTTCTTTAGTGGCAAGCAAAACCACCAATGCTGTCATTATTACCGATGCCAATGGCTTGATAACATGGGTCAATGATGGCTTTACGAAAATTACGGAATACTCACTTGAAGATGTACTAGGCAAAAAACCTGGTTCGTTCTTACAAGGAACAGAAACCGACCCGACGACCGTGCAAGCTATACGAGATGCTCTGTATCAAACGAAAAGCTTCGAGGCTGAAATACTCAATTACACCAAAAGCAAACGTCCCTATTGGCTGCATATCAAAACAGACCCGTTCTACGATGACGATGGCTTACTTGCTGGCTTTGTTGCTATTGAAACGGATATTACCGAGCGGAAACAGCAGGATTTGGCATTACTGGAAAGCGAAGAACGCTATCGTTTAATCTTTGCACACAGCAGCGAAGGCGTTTTGCAGACACTTCCCAATGGAACGATTGAAACAGCAAACCCCGAAGCCTGTCGTATTTTGGGCAGAAGCAAAGAGGAACTCGTTGGTTTGAGTCGAGCCGATGTCGTGGATATGACCGATGCGCGATTGCCTGCCCTGCGAAAAGAGCGGCGCGAAAAGGGTTATATTAAAGGTGAATTGAACTTTGTTCGCAACGACGGGACGGTCTTTCCGGGTGAATTTTCATCTACTATTTATACCGATGCGCATGGCAAGGAACATATTGCCGTTTTCCTCCGAGATGTCAGTGAACGCAAAGCCGCCGAGGAAAGTATTCGCAAAAGCGAAGCACGTCTGAGTACGGCTCTGCAAGCACTTTCGGAGGGTATTGTGATTTACGAAAACGGTATTTCGACCCAGACGATGAATGCCAGTGCCTTGCGAATACTCGGTTTGAGCAAAGAGCAATTAAACCAGCAAGCCCCTCTCGACCCACATTGGAAGGCAGTCCATGAAGACGGAAGCGACTTTCCATTCGAGGAATACCCGCTTATGCTTACGCTCAAAACAGGAAAACCACAATCGAATGTGATAATGGGCGTTCATAAAGCCGATAGTACGCAAAGTTGGATTTCTATCAATTCTCGCCCGCTTCTTGTGGAGGGCGCGACGGAACTATCGGGTGTGGTGGTGTCTTTTACCGATATCACCGATCGCAAACTGGCAGAGAAACATATTTTATTTCAGACAGAACTTCTCAATTCTATTGTGCTTTCGATGACCGACGGCGTAGTCTTGGTGGACGAACATCGCTCTATTGTTCTTGCCAATCCTGCTGCTGAGGCAATGTTTGGCTATTCCAGTAGAGAACTCCTTTCGCAGCCGCTTTCGCTTCTCATACCGCAACAATCGCACATCGTTCACGAACGGCACATACAGACATTTCTTGGGGAGGATACGGGCATACCACATCACAAAATGCACACCGTTCTTGGGAAACGCAATGGCGGCGAAACCTTTGCAATGGAGGCATCTATCGCCCAATTCACTGTTGATGGAAAGCTCTTTTTGCTTGCAGTAGTACGGGATATTACCAAGCGTTTGGAAGCAGAAGAGGAAATTCTGCAACTCAATCGCACTCTCACACAGCGCGTTGAGGAGCGCACGGCTGATTTGGTGCGGCTCAATAAAGAAAAAGATGAATTTCTCGGTATTGCAGCACACGATTTGAAAAACCCCTTGGCAGCAATTCGGTCGAGTGCGCAAATTATCGAAGAATGTTTTATTGCGGGTGAAGAGGTTGATTTTGCGGAATATGCTGATTCTATTATTGCCACAGCAGATGAAATGCTGGAAATCATCACCAATTTCTTGGATATTGAACTGATTGAAAACGGAAAACTCGGCTTGGCATTGGAGCGTTTATCGCTGGAAATCGTCGGCAGAACGGTCGAATCGCACCGCAAACGAGCGGCAGCAAAAGGAATCATGATTCATTACGAAGAACTGCGGCAGCCGCTCTCCTTCATCGCCGACAGGCTTGCCCTGAAACAGGTGTTGAATAATCTTCTCTCGAATGCCGTAAAGTTTTCACCAAAAGGGAAAAATATCGTTGTGCGGATGGAAGAACGGCGGGATAAGGACGAGGAACAGCATCACCACGAATCGCCCTATCGCCACACTCTCCGCATTGCCATTCAAGATGAAGGACCCGGTGTCAGTGCCGACGAACAATCAAGCCTTTTTACCAAATTCGCTCGGCTGTCGGCAAAACCAACAGGAGAAGAGGGATCCACAGGGCTTGGGCTTTCGATCGTCAAGCGGCTTGTTGAAATGATGAACGGACGAGTATGGTGCGAAAGTACGCCGGGCAAAGGAGCGACGTTTATTATTGAATTGCCTGTAGTCTAGTTTTACTGACTGCAATGCTTTTGTTGTTAATATCTACGAAAAGAGCTGGAGCAAAAGGGTTTAACTCCATTGCCCACAGTGTTTCTTTTTCGTAATTCAAACCTTGATAATGTTGTGAACATCCTTTTTTTTTAACACGATTGGGCAATGTGTCCATGAAATTCCTCATTCCGATATGCTTGGACAAAATACCGTTTCTCTGGAGATGGGTTCGTTGGCGCAAGGACTGTATTTTGCAGTTCTTGAATCACCTTCTTTTACCTGTCGCACGGCTATTCCTGTTATAAAGTCGCGGTAAAAAAGGCTTTTTCGCAAGTGAAGAATGACCGATACAGCCCGAAAAAACGAGAAAAATCTTGTTTGTCGGGCTTTTTTCTTGGACGGCAATAAAATTTTGCTAACTTTGCGCGAAGCGTTTCCGAAATACCTTCAAACGCACCGTTTTTCAAGTACTTCCACCCAACACTTTCACCGCTTTCGTCGAATTTGCTCATGCTTCCAAACGAATTTTCGCTGACCAATCAAAACGACGAGTATTTTATGCGCATGGCTCTGCGCGAAGCGGAGCGGGCTTTTGAAGCAGAAGAAGTACCGATTGGTGCGGTGATTGTGCATGAAAACAGGATTATCGGCAAAGGCTACAACCAAACCGAGCGTTTGCAAGACCCGACGGCGCACGCGGAAATGATTGCCATTACCGCAGCCGCAACGTACCTTGAAAGCCGAAGATTGCTGGACTGCACACTCTATGTTACGCTTGAGCCGTGTTCGATGTGCGCCGGAGCGATTGTGCTTGCGCGTATTCCTCGCATCGTTTTTGCTGCCACTGACCCCAAAGCCGGCGCTTGCGGTACGCTCTACAACATCGCGCAAGACCAGCGCCTTAACCACCGATGTCAGGTTACAAGCGGTATATTGGAAGCAGACAGCGCAATGATGCTGAAGTCATTTTTTGGTAATTTGCGGCGGAATTAACGAGGAGTAGAGTACAACGATGACAACTGACCGCCTCGAACCCGCATTGTACCTTGTTCCCGTGCCAATCGGCAACCGCGATGACATTACGCTTCGGGCGCTCAAAACGCTGCAACGTGCTGACATCATCGCCTCCGAAGACACGCGCACAACGGGACAATTACTCGCTCTTTACAGCATAACGGCGCAGCGCCTCCAAAGCTATCACGATTACAATGAGGCAGAACGCGCTTCGGCGCTTGTTCAAGCGGTGCAGAGTGGCGCGAGTGTTGCGCTCGTGAGTGAAGCCGGTTCGCCATGTATTTCTGACCCGGGCTATCGTATTGTGCAAGCGGCAATCGAAGCGGGCATCAAGATTACACCGCTTCCGGGCGCAACGGCGCTTATTCCGGCGCTTTCAGCGAGTGGTATGGCTATTCACTCGTTTACGTTTTTGGGATTTCCGCCACAAAAAAAAGGGCGTGAACCCTTTTTGAATGAAGCACTGAGGCACGAAGAAACGGTGGTGATGTATGAATCTTCGCACCGCATCGTGCATTTGTTGGAAGAACTGCGGGATTTGGGTGCCGGAAAACGGCGCGTTTGTATTGCCCGCGAATTAACGAAAATGTATGAAGAATTTATTCGTGAAAATCTCGACGATTGTTTGCAAAGACTTGCCGCACGACCGTCGCAAAAAGGAGAGTTTGTGATTGTTCTGGAAGGAAAAGGGGAACATTTGATGGAAAGCAGGGGGGAAGAAAAAGAACGAATTAGGAATTAAGAATTACGGTTTGAGCCGGAAGCCTCGTAGATAAGCCGCTCGCAGACAAATTCCGTGTGAATTTTGACGCATCGCTCTTCGCCGCCTGAAGGCAACAACGTAGTTCGTACTTGGTAATTCGCAATTTTTCTCGTTATTTTGGAAAAACATTTGGCAAAACCACGCACAGAATCCAACAGGGTTTTATGCGCCAACCACCAACGTTGTGTATGTTCATTACATTTGAAGGAATAGACGGCTGCGGCAAGTCCACGCAAGCAAAACTCCTCGAGGAGCGCCTTCGTACCACCCAAGAAAAACCCGTCGTGTTTGTCCGTGACCCCGGTAATACCGGTATTTCTGAAGCCATCCGTGCTATTCTCCTCGACAAATCGCATCATTCCTTGACTTCTCGCACTGAACTCTTGCTTTTTTCCGCAGCACGGGCGCAACTTGTGGATACGGTAATTCGTCCCGCATTAGAGCAGGGAAGTATTGTGATTGCCGACCGATTTACCGATTCAACCATTGCCTACCAAGCATTTGGGCGGGGTTTGTCGCTTGCTGATATTCATTATGCAAACACCGTAGCAACGGGCGGCATTGCGCCAAATCTGACGTTTTTTCTCGACGTACCGCTCATTCAAGCAAAAGAGCGCTGTTCCGGGAAAAATGCCGATAGAATGGAGTCTGCCGGCGATGCGTTTTTTGAGCGCGTGATTGCGGGGTATCGTCACTGTGCTGCGACCGAAGAACATCGTGTGAAGCGCTTGGATGCTACGTTGTCTGTTGAAATTCTCCATGAAAACATTTGGGAGCAAAGTTCTGTGCTGATTGACCATACCACATAAACCACACCACATAAACCACACCGCATCAATAAGAAAATGCCGCCATGAACCGAAAACTCCGCCACGATGAACTTCTCACGCAACGTTTGAACAATGAAACAGCGCTTGCTGCAAAGCGTCATCCTGTGTCGTTGTTATTGCATAATATTCGTAGTTTATACAATGTCGGTTCTCTGTTTCGTACAGCAGATGCAGCCTTGGCGGAAAAGCTGTATTTATGCGGCTATACTCCTGCACCGCCGCGTAAAGAAATCGAAAAAACGGCGTTGGGAGCAGTGGATTCCGTGCCTTGGGAGTATGAACAAAGCATAAAGACCATGATTCGTAAAATTCGCTCACAAAATGTGAAAGTCTTGGCGTTAGAATTAACAAATAATAGTCGTTCTGTGTATGAAATTGAGAAAAACGACTACCCGCTTTGTCTCGTTTTGGGCAATGAAATTACGGGCGTGGATGATGATGTGCTTGCGGAGTGCGACGGAGCGCTGGAAATCCCAATGTATGGCGTAAAACATTCGTTAAATGTTAGTGTTGCGGGTGGGATTGCTTTATTTGAAGCGGTGCGAGAGTGGAAAAAAATGCAAATTATGGGAAAATAAACGTTTGGCGATACATTTAGGGCTTGAAATGAGAATGAAACTTGTGTATCTTGCATATTGGTTTGTTGTATTCTCAGGTATCGAAAATGCAAGTATTCTAAGTTTCCAGACCTCATCAAGCAACGTCTTCCGTCGCTTTAATCAAATCTCGAAATACATCCCAGAGTATATTGATGTGCAACACGCTTTGGTAATACGCTTCGTACCCCGCTTTAGTGTGTTTGCCTGCAAAACGCCTTGATTATGAGTATTGTTATTGCAATTCCCACAAATCCCATTTTTGCACCTCTTGTCACACACGCAGACCGTGTTGCTAAGGAAATTGGTGCGCGAATTATTCGTGGAACTGAGCAAGAATGTCATGGATATTTAGGACGGCACATTGCCGATGTTGCTCTTGTTACGCCGCTTGGCTACGCACAAGAATCGCTAAAAGCAGATTTACGCATTCTTCCCACAAGCGCATTAACACTGGATTCCTTGACATACAGCGGTTCGATTTACCTGCATCAAGACTCTCAAGCCGACACCTTTGAGCGCTGTGCTTCGCCAAATTCGGCGGACTTTCTCATGCAAATGGGCGTTGGTGTTTTGAGCGAAAAATTTGATGTGGAATTACAGATTGAACCAGCACAGGGAAGTGTGGCTGAATTGCTGACCAAGTACGATGCTGTCTTGGATTATGGCTTTGATGCTACTCAAGCAGTTGCGCTGGACATTAGCGATGAATGGAGCGATTATTTTGGCGAAATTCTTCCTGCGGCTCTCTGGGTATGCCGCCCGGAGGAAGTGCCGGAAGATATTGGCGATGTCATCGGGCAGTTTCGTGATAAAGAAACTCCTCTTCAGCAGGAAATTTCAGAAATTGAGTATAATGGCACGAGTGCTTATAGAAATGGTGTAATTTCTTTTGAATGGACAGATGAAACAGAAGAAGCATTGCAGCATACTATCGAATTGCTATATTATTGGCAGTATGTTCCCAGAGTGGCGGCTACGAAACTTTGGGGGCGTGATGTCGTTGAGCGAGTATGAATAATACTCTTGAAAAAGCAGAAGGAATTTTTTGGCGCGATATTTGCATTGAAAATTCCAAAGAACTGAAATATACTTTGTTTTATCAATCACCGGAAAACCGGGTTTGCATTATGAAACGTTTAGCGATTACTTGTTTTGTTCTATGCTGCGCATGGATACTTGCTCCCGAAGGTGCAAGAAGTCAAACGGCGACCGGTCCCGAGCAGGATTGCTTTGGGGCTTTGCCCATTAACCGTACCATCATTACTCAGCAGATTCCCTATCGCGGTTCAGGCATTAACGGCGGAGAAATTAGCGTAGGGAATCCGAGTTGTATTCTTGCGCCGGAATCTAACAGCGCTTGGTATCGGCTTAATGTGGCGGCAGACGGCTTCTTAGCCTTTACTATCCGCCCGACAAGCCCTAACGACGATTACGATTTTATCGTATATCGCTTTCCGGCAAATGCTACTAGTCAAGTAACAGGCTGTATTTCCGCACTTTCTAATCCTGGAGCAAATGTTGCTGCGTGTAATTTTCAACCCGGTTTGGGGACAACAGGCTTGGAAACCGGAGTGATGTTTAATTCTTTTGCCGCACCATTGCAAGTTCGTCGCGGTGAAGTCTATATGATTTTGATTTCCAACCGCAATGGCAATGGCGGATTTACCTTCGATTTGTCGAATACAACACAAGGTGTTATCCCAACAACTACCACGTTCCCTGCGGCAACGGTTTCGCTTCGTGCAAATCAAATGACGGGTTGCGGTTCGTCCAGTTCGCTCGTTGCGACCTTCACAGAGCCGATTTTACGCGGCTCTGTTCAGCCAAGTACCTTTCGCTTGACCGGACCGAATAACCAAACATTCACTGTTACCAGTGTTGCTTGTGCTAATTGTCCCGCCTCACCCAATGCAGACAGCAATACCCGTCAAGGGGTGAGTTATACGTTGAACTTCACTCCCACTATCAGCATTTCCGGTAGTTACACACTTGCGCTTTCGACTGCGCCTGATGCCGTTGTACTGCGGAACGTAGATAATTCCGTTCTGAATATCGCTCCTACTTCTGTGATTGTGAATGTTGGCAGTACGAATCTGCCCACTATTGCCTCAACGCGCCCTGTTGATAGCCGCAATCAGACGACCTTTTGTTTGGGGCAGAATGTTACGCTTTCCACTCCCGATACCGGTCCGGGCGCTCAATACCAATGGTTGCGCGAGCTTCCCAGTGGAGCTTTAGTGCCAATCAGAGGTGCAACCTCGACTACCACAACTATCACAGGAAGTTATGCGTTTTTAGAAACACCTGCGACTGATAGTTCCACTGTGGTAACGGTTACACGAATTGTGAGTTTTCGGGTTCGTGTTACCGATGGCAACGGGTGTACCCGTACCTCTAACCCTATTGCCGTGAACGTTAGTCCTGGGTTGCAGGCGCGTATTTTGGAAGCGCCCGCCAATAATGCCGAATTGCGTATTTGCCGCAATGACGGGAGAACTTTAACCGCAGAGCCGGGATTTGCCTCATACCGTTGGTATGCAAACTTTACCTTGATTGATTCTTCGCGCTCTAGGACGCTCTTTGTGCGCGATGGTGGTTCGTATGCTGTAGAAACAGTTGATATGAACGGCTGCCAGAATCTCTCGACAGCGCTCGTCATCAACCCTCAAGATGTGATTCCGCCCGTTGTTCGCGGCGATACGGTGAATTGCGCGAATCCTGCGACGGGTGTGCCGGACAGACCGATTATTATTTCGGTAACGCCTGATTCGACCTACCGCTCGTATCAATGGTTTGATGGTAATAATCGTGCTGTTTCCGGTGGTACAGGCGCTTCGCTATCCGTAACATCCGGCACGTTTTACTTAATTGTTACCTCCCTAAACGGTTGTACGATTCGCACGGCGAATTTTACAGTTCGATTGGGAACAGCGCCGCCTCCTCCGACAATTAGCAATATTGCTTCTGGTATCGTGCAGACATTATGCCCCGGGTCATGTTTCCCACTTTTTGGTCCTGAGGGTTTTTCGCGTTATCAGTGGTATTTTGAAGGCGAGCCAATTGCGGGTGCAACCGCACGTCGCTACGA
>VYMD01000954.1_pt1 | contig 13506 bp, 11 predicted proteins | sample 5115311 | NCBI WGS metagenome assembly VYMD01 (sample SAMN12291779, study PRJNA351875) | freshwater metagenome | isolation source: freshwater lake | place: USA: Michigan, Wintergreen Lake | collected 2013-08-08
ATCAGGGGGAAAATTCAGGTACTTTTTCCCTGAAAATTAGGTAGTTGACCACCTGAAAATCGGTAAAACCCATCCCCCATCCCCCATCCCCCAACCCCCAACCCCCAACCCCCAACCCCCACCGAAAAACTTTTTCAGCAGACCCTAGTTAGAGAGCCTAACTAAAGATGAAATTAGCTTGAGTCAAGGTAGAGGCATTAATTCCATTGAGAATGGCTACATCTTGTCCAAAAGCTTCAATAATGGTATTTGCACCCGCTTGACGATAATCCCAATTAGTGCCGCGAGAACCAAAACTTAAGCTAGTAGAGAAGAAACCAATCAGATCCCCTTGATTTGCTCTGTAATCAGCAATGATATTGGGATTTGCCGGTAAGAGCGCATCATTTTCTGTAATCCAGAAATTATCCTTCCCTGTCCCTCCGGTGACGATATTATTACCACCGGCAGACCCCAAGAAAAGTAGATCATTACCGACACCCGTATCGATACGGTTATTGGTTCCTGCGTAAACGGTGTCATTGCCCGAAGCGGTACGGATGTTATTACCACCGACAGCAAAGCGAACGTTTACAGTGTCATTCCCGCTTCCCGTATTGAGAATTTGATTATTGCCGATAAATTGTTTGCCATCGCGCACAGCCGCGTCAAAAGTATCATCGCCAGACGTTCCGTTAACATTTGTCGGTAAAGGCGCAATACCATCGAGAACCGTATCTTGACGGAAACCGAGGCTTTGAATCCGTTTGTCTTCTGATTGGGGAGTATCGGCCTGGTTGAAGGGCTGTTGTCCCTTGTTATTGTTGTAAAAAGCTGAGAGATACTCCGCGAAGGCATCCTGTATCCGTCCCGGTCGGAGATTGGCCTTTCCTAGAGAATCGGGTTCGTCAAAATCAACCAAGCGTTTGATATTCTCGATCACCGTGGGATAACTATCACCACCATTCGCTAGGAAACCTTGCGTGACAACACTAAAAACGGTGTTAGAAGCAACCACTAATTTCCCATTTTCTGCGATGGTTTGGACGCTCTTACCTGTTGCATCGGCTAGGGCCAGACTGCGAATTCGTTGACCGGTTGGGGCAGTGGGGTCATAACTAAAGTTAAAGCCACCAATTTGACCAAAACGACCGTTCCCCGTTTCCACCGAAGAAATCATGTGTTCGGCCAATTGCAGGAATCCGGTGGCGGTGACTGTACCGACAACTAAATCGCCATCGAACCGTAAGGAATTGGAAATATCAAGTTGAGAGACATCCCCTTCCTCTTTGCCCACTTCGGGATTCGCTTGAGGCGGCAGGGTGATCAGATCGCCCGTTATTTGTTCGATCGCAAACTGTCCGATCTGATCGCGAATCGAACCTCCATTGGTAAAGGAGATATCGATCTTGTTAAAGCCAGATAGTAGGTTATGCTCATTCAAATAGGCTTCGGCGTAGAAATCTTGAGCGTCGGCAGTTAAGTTACCCAAGTTGGTTTCTTGGGTGCGTACATCCCCCCGAACACCATTGAGGAAAACGTCCGTTTGACCGAAAATATTGCCATCTTGTTGGTTAACGAAAGATTGCACCCCATCAACAATGTTAACTATATCTTGATCGGCTTTAGCTTTAACTTGATCTAGGGTAGTAATCGATTCATCATAGAGGCGATCAACTCCCGCAATATCGGTGGCATAGGGACCGCTATCATCTCCAATGGTGCTGACCACGCCCTTATAATCGAAAGTGACGACCAATTGATTCAAGTAGCGGTAGTTCGGGGCTGAATTGACAAAAACAACCCGGTTATCTCCCTCGCCGTAAACTTGAGGAAAGGGTTGGAGTAACTGTCCGTTATTTTGCTGGGTTTCATCTTCCCGTAAGGGAGGAACGCCAGTTTCCGAGGACATAAGTTGGTGAGAACCACCACCCAAGAGCAGATCGACCCCTAGTCCCAAAGCCGCCATTTTTTCGGCTAAAGCGATTTCAATGCGGGATTCTTGCAGGTGAGTCATCAAAACAATCTTATTGATGCCCGCATTGCTTAAAGCTTGGACTTCGGGGGTGATGTTGCGGATGATGGAATCCACTTGCACATCCACGGAAGTCGTCCCGGTAATCACGTTGCCGTTGGCATCCCGGGTGGTTACTTGTATCGCTCCGGTATCGGCGATCGATTTGAGATAGGGGGTAACAATGCCGATAATTCCCACTTTTTCGCCGTTAAAGTCCTTAACCACGCTTCCGGTTAGGGTATTGGGCAAAGGCGCTCCCCCGTTAGCGACCACGGTTAAACCGTTGGGAAGGGTAACATTACTATAATCGAGGTTATTGGCTAAATAGGGGAATGCGGCTCCCGGATATCCTCCTGCACCGATACCGACACCGCCATTCTGCCCATTAACCCAATTAGGATTCGGGGCGACCAAGTTGAGGAAAGAACCGGCACCGCCACTAAATTCATGGTTGCCCACTGAGGCCACATCCCAGCCTAATTCATTGTTAATGAGGATGTCGGCGATGCCCCCTTGATCCGCCTGTGGATTAGCCGTTGTGGCGTTATCGTAAATATCGCGGCTGGCATTAAAGAAGGGACTGGAAATGTAAACATCTCCCGTAGTCAATTTCAGAGTATTGGCGTACCGGTTATCCAAGGCATTCATTACCGCCGAGAAGCCAAGAATATCTTGAAAAGCCGGAATACCCGCTTCTTGATCGGAGGTTTGCAGAATTTGTAGGGTAAACGGCAAGTTGAGGGTTGCAAGGATGGGTTCGTGATCGGCTGGCTGATCAACAAAATCCACGTTGACATGAACAATGTCATACTGGGCATCATCGGCAAGATTATTAGTTACCAAAACGTGGTCTAAGGCTTGGGAGTTACCTTGGAAGTTGAAGGTGGCGCGATCTCTGACATCCAGGGTTTGAGAAAGATTGGTTAGCACCCCACCACTGAGGATTTGCTGGAACTCTTCAAAATCAAAGCCGTTCAAATCCCCTAAAACCACCACGTTAGCATTGGGATCGTCCGCCAGAATCGCGTTGACTTCGCTATTGATAACCGTAGCTTGATTGGCTCGTACTTCCGCGCTTCCAATATTGGGGGGTTGAACATTGCCAAATAAACTATTGCCACCGCGTCTGGAGGTTAAGTGATTGTTAATTACCGTCACTTCCTGTCCGTTAAACGTAAAGGTGGCGACTAGAGGCTTGCGACTGTTGGTAAAAGCACCATCATTATCGGGCGTGGCGATGGGGTCGGTGATCCGTCGGAGGGAACCTTCTACAAAGCTAACGCGATCAGGGTTATAGAGATAGCCAACTCGAATATTAGTACCAGGCGCACCCCCATCTCGATTATTGACGGGATCGATATTCAAGAACTGGTAGGTAGGGCCGCCTGCGGCCGTGATTGCGTCGATTAAAGCTTGATAGGTTAAATCCGCCGCTACCGTACCGTCGTTGATCGGGCCGTTGTTGTCTTGAATTTCCTGAAGTCCGATAATATCGGGAGCTCTCAGGTTATTGACGATTTGATTGGCGAGTACGCCGAATCTCTCGAGGCCACCTGGGTTCGATTCAGTGGGATTGAGATTTTCCACGTTATAACTGGCGATTGTTAGCTTATCTGCCGTGCCTATTAGATTCGTCACTTCCCGCTGCAATCCGCCAGAAGTCGCTTGAACTGGTTCGGTTACTAAGACCCGGTAGTCACCAAAGGCGTAATCAACTACCCCTGTCAGATTCCCTAAGAGATCGCCCACATCAACTCGTGGCAGGCCTGTGGCGCTGATTTGAATCCGTTCGGGGTTGAAATCATCAGGAGCGATGCCAATACCACCGCGACTGTTGATGCCGGTAGCGTCAGCCCCTCGATTCGCCACCGTCCATATTGAATCCGAGCTAGTAGGTCGGATAATCGTCGGACTGACCGCCATGGTATCCTGTACCGTTACCCGCATTCCTTCCAAGCTTTCATAGAAGCCGATACCGGTATTTAAATCTAAGGGGATGTCGAAGGTGTCAGGGGAGAAGTTCGTTCCTGCGATGATTTGGTTGGGGGGTACGCGACCTCCCGATCCGATGAGAATGGGGGCGGGTAAGGGATTGCCCGAACTTACCACTTCGATTCTGTTTCTGTTTAAGCTGGCACGGATCCGGGTGACACTGAGAACAGTAAGGTCGTCTTCTAGTTCCGGGTTGCCGTTTTCGTCGAATACCGGGTTGCCGTCTTCGTCGAGTACATTCACTCGCGGTCGTCTTTCCTCCACCTCCTCTCCACTGACTCGAACCGACGCTCCAACCGTGATATTGAGTCCATTTACACCGAGGTCTCTCGTTCCCGTAAAGACGAAGATGCCTTCCGAGGTTCGCGGATCGTTGTCCGGATCGGGGTCTTGTAGGTAAAAGCCATTATTGGCGATCGCCGTGACGATTCCGGCTACATTGCTCACCGGCGACCCTGTTAGGCTCGATACTAATCCAGTTCCCTGAATGTCGTGGATGCGAATTTCCGAAAAGGTTGTCTCGGCTATGTTCAGGTCGTTGTAAGTATCATCTTGTCCCAGAAGAGGTAACTCTAGTGCGGTTGGATCGGCAATAGTAATCATCGCTTTCTTGTCCTTTGTATCTGGATAAATTACACTCGCTCCGTTTATTTCGTCTATCTGTGACGATGGGGAGTATAGAGTAAAAGTCTGGTGTGTCAAAAAATACAGGTAGAAACAGACGAATAATTTCTGATCTCATAGACTGTAGAGTGGTATTCATCGAATACCGACTTTTTTTTCTACGACCTGCGGTGATAGGGTCTGAAAAATTTCTAATGCGAAAAGCACTTAAAATAATAGACCCAGAAACAATACTATAGGACTTTCTTTAACATCTAAATAAGACAAGATTAACAATCGTCTTTTGCTCGATTAATTTTGTATTGTATCGTTTCTCACAAATGTGAATTGCATATATATTCTTGCCAATAAAGGGGTTTAGCCTCGCAAATATACCTCAAGTTGCTGAGAAACCCTATGACTGGTAACATCCTCGGTTACTCCCAGAGTTTTTCTATTAACAAAAGATTCTCAAGACATTTAATATCAATAGATTGAGTTCTTTGTCATTAATTTTTTAATTTTGATTACTTGGTCAAATTTTTATTAAGAAATAAGGGATCCTTGCTAGGGCATTTGTGCAGCAAGACCGCCTCCCAGATAAGAGTTACAAAATTTATAAATTGTCAGGGTTTTCGGAGAGTACCAGAAGATGGGTAAAGTGAGAATTGCTGCGGGGCTTTCAACTGAAATTTTCGGTAAAGGACTTAGGCTCGGGAGCATCTCATTTATGCAAGTGAGTAATTATACTTGTCCCTAAAACTGGTTTCTAGCAAGGCTTTCAAAATAGCTTGACATAAAACCTGATTTAGGGGTTACAAAGGTGAGTAAAGAAAGCGACTGTATAGCTAGGGTCTGCTGAATCAAGCTAAAAGCCTTTTCCAATAAAGGTTGTAGCTTCTTTCAGCAGACCCTAGTTATCAATCTTTCCACCCTGCTTCGGCAGGTTTTTTGGGCTTTTTTATGTCTGAAATGGAAAAACCGCACTTTTTCTCGGTCAATGATTACAACAAGTTATAACTTAGAGATTAATCAACAACTAAAGCTTATGCTTGTAGCTAAGTGAAATCATTGATTAAGAGACCTGTACTTTTCAATAACTTTTTCAGCAAACCCTATTTAACAGTAAAGCCGTCGTAGAACGACGGGGTTTCAGACCCAAATTTTCGATGACCGAGATCTTAAAGCCAGTAAAAATATTTTGGCCGCAGGGCGATCGTCAGTCCGCCTAAAATTCTGTTATCCTGTAAGTGCAGGAAAAATTATGAGGATTAGCCATCAGGAAGATATTATGACAAATGAGCAAATATTACTGGAAAAATGGAGAACATTACCCGACGACAAACAGCAGCAAGTCTTGGAGTTGGTCGAATCATTCTGTCTTGAGGAGCAAACTATTACATATCCAGTAGCATCGTACCAGCCTAAAACTGAGTTGGGTAAACGGCTGCAAAAAATTCGGACTGCAATTGTAGCATCGGGAGAAAGTCTCTTGGATCTGGAGGGTATTGAACGTGAAAAAGCTGAGAGGAGAGGTGGCTATCAAGGAGATAATGGGTGATCAAAACCTTTATTGATTCGGGTGTTTTAATTGCTGCGGCTAGGGGGAATAGCGAAAAGTCACTTCCTGCGGTACAGGTTCTCGATGACGCAAATCGCTCGTTTGTTTCCAGTCCATTTCTGAAGCTAGAAGTCTTGCCCAAGGCAATTTATAATCAGTGCCGAGAGGAAGCACTATTCTATGAAGCGTATTTCACGGCAGTTACTGACTACGTTACAGATTTAGAACAAATTCTCTTAATGGGTTCTCAAGAGGCGCGTCAGTGGGGTTTGGGAGCAATGGATGCGCTTCATGTTGCAGCAGCGGTAATGGCTGGTGCAAAGGAGTTTATGACAACTGAAAAACCGAGTAGGTCTATTTATCGTACCCCAAGTGTTCAAGTGATTTCAATTTATTAATAAGTCCCGAAAATTTACCCTTAATTAGGGTTTGCGGCAAAAAGTTTTTCTTGGGGGTAGGGTGTGGGGTGTAGGGTGTGGGGTGTAGGGTTTTACCATTTTGGCTCTTCTGGTTTATGTGTGGAAACGAGGTCTATACTGATAGAATATCCGCAAAATAGCCCTAAAAGTCTTGCCCGATAAGCATTTCACGATTCCATAAGCAAAAATTAAAAGTCTAAAAGTCTTACCCAACAAGGTTTTTATATTTATTCAGCAGACCCTAATTAGCTTTAACTTTCTGGACGATCGGATCGGCAGTGGTAGTAGAAACCATGGCCGCCATAACTTGTTCAGGGGAAACCGTAAAAGGTAGGCGATGAATGTCAGAATTAGGCTGACAGGCAATTGCGGCTGCGTGGCGCAATTGGGCAAGGGAAACATCTCTTAATCCTAAATCCTCTAGGGATTTCGGTAAACCAATTTGTTCATAAAACTGGATTAGTTGCCCCCGGGCCGATACTGCCAATTGATTGCCCAAAACTATTTCCTCTAGACGCAATTGGGCGAGGATGCCGTAGGCGACTTTTTCCCCGTGCAGGGCATGATGGCAAGCGGGAATATGGGTTAAACCATTATGAATCCCATGGGCGGCCACGGTACGACAATTAGCGCCCCCTAAACCACCAATTACTCCGGCTAATAAAACGGTGGCATCCACCACCTGTTTCCAGTCCTCCCCGCCGATATTTTCCAGGGCTGCCGGGGATTTTTGGAAAAGAATATCCCGCAAAACCCGGGCCTGTTGGACAGCGGCAATGATCAGGGTTTCTGTGGAATGACCGCTACTGACGGAAGCTTCGTACCATTTAGCGATCGCATCGCCAATACCGGCGATTAAGGTTCTTTTCGGGGCAGTTTGGATAATACCGTAATCGAGAATTAATAAATCCGGGCAACGGGCTAGGGACAGATCGTAAAGAAACGCCCCCGCGTCGGAATAGATGTTAGATAGGGCCGTCCAAGCGGCACAAGTGGCCGCGGAGGTGGGAATCGTGGCGATCGGCAAATGGCACTGATGGGCGAGTAATTTGGCCGTATCGAGGGCCTTGCCGCCACCCACACCGATGATAAAATCTGCCTCATGACTCTTGACAGATGCCTTTAAATATGCTAGGGAATTTTCCGAACAATCGGGGGCGTAACTGTGATAGCTAGGAGTGAGATTTTTCAGGGGAGATGACAAAAAAGCTAAATTGCGATCGCCACCCACCACGAGGGGACGTTTACCCAAATCCGCTAATTTGCCGGTGGATTCTTCTAGGGCATTGTCACCCCGAATCACTTGTGCGGGGGCGATTAACAGGGGCAAAACAGCGACAGCATTGGACATTTTTTGACAACCTCTCAGGATTATTGGCTAAGTTTAGCGAAACTTTCGGGAAAAAGCTGTAGTTCAGGTGTATTATCACCCGGGGCGGAGAAGGATTTTTTAATCTGTCCTAAGTACAAAGGAGCAGATAAACCGGGCTGAGGGTGAACCAGAGTGCGAGCGCTAATGATAAATTGATTATTACCGCCAGCACCGGCGCGACCAGAGGAAAACAGGTCACTAGCGGCTTGTTTTAGGGTTGCTTCCACCTGCTCGGCAGTAACAGTATTGGGCAGGGAGATAACAGCTTGATTAGCTCCGTTATCATAGACAAGGGAGAATCTCACCGCTCCCGGAATTTCGGTACGAGTAAATAATCCTAACCCAAGACCGAAAATTCCGACCGTCAACACAGCCATAAAGCTAGTGACACCGACGAGACGAAAGCGGATTCCCCAACCGACGAGAAAAGCGATAATCGTGAGTACCAAAAAAACCAGCGTGGCAATACCAGACCATTGGATGTATTTGGCAAAGTTCAGGGGAATGTCCATATTTTCTATAATACTGATTCTATGAAAACGGTTAGCATAAACCATTGTACCTATCCTGTTGTCGAAACTTTCCATTCTGTGCAGGGCGAGGGCTTTTGGACGGGAAGCAATGCTTTTTTCCTCCGTTTGGGAGGTTGCGATGTCTATTGCCCTTGGTGCGACCAAAAAGAGTCTTGGAATGCCCACCGTTATCCACAACAATCGGTGCGGGAATTGGTTGAGACGGCCAAAGGGGCTAACCCCGCTATGGTGGTCATTACCGGGGGTGAACCTTTGATGCACAATCTTGATCCTTTGACCGGGGAATTAAAAGATCAGGGTTTACGGGTACATTTAGAAACTTCTGGCGCTCATCCTTTTACAGGGGTTTTCGATTGGGTGACTTTTTCTCCTAAAACTTATAAAATGCCCGATCCTAGTATTTATGCACGGGTGAATGAGTTAAAAATTGTCGTGGCTAATCCAGAGGATTTAGACTGGGCAGCCATCCAGGAAAGTAAGTTATCGGAAGGGGTGATCAAATATCTGCAACCCGAATGGAATACAGTGGAAAGCAAAGAGTTAGTCTTTAATTATGTTCTCCACCATCCCCAATGGCGCCTCGGTCTCCAAACCCATAAGTTTTTAGGAGTCCGCTAGTCAGTTATCAGTTATCAGTGATCAGTTATCAGTTATCAGTTATCAGTTATCAGTGATCAGTTATCAGTTATCAGTGATCAGTTATCAGTGATCAGTTATCAGTTATCAGTTATCAGTTATCAGTTATCAGTTATCAGTTATCAGTTATCAGTTATCAGTTATCAGTTATCAGGAGATTACTTTTTATTTATTCTACCCACTCCCCAATTCATAATTCATGATTCCCAACCCCTAATTTACTAACAAGAGGTTAAATACTATGTCTAACAACAATTCTGAACGAGTAGTGCGTCGTGGTCGAGTTTTTCCAGAGATTCAAGCTACAGAGGAAGAAAAGGCCAAACATCGCGCCCGACAATTAGAATTTTATCATCGTTGTTGGCCGATTTTTCAGAGTTTACAGCCCCGGTTAATGAAACATTATTATGGTTGGTACATTGCGATCGAACCTGATAGCGGCGATTATTTTATCGATCCCGACAAAGAAGTGGCTAGTAAAAAAGCAAGGGCAAAATATCCCGACAAAATCCATCATATCTTTGGCATTAATGAAACTGGAGTTAGTGGCAGAATATGATTGAAGGGAGATTTGGAGAAAATGGTCAAATTTATTTTGATATCGATTTAGTCAGCCCTAATGGTCTGGTGTTACCTGTAGAAGCTATGCTAGATACTGGTTTCACGGAGTTTTGTGTTATGAATGACCAAGATGCTCGCAGTCTTGAATGGCCATTTTTAAACCAAGATAAGTTACGCACCGCCCAAGGAGAAGCATTTTTTGATATATATTTAGGCAGAGTAAGAATTGATGGTCAAGAATACGAAATTCCCGTCTTTGCAGGGGAGGCAATTCAGGAGATTTTGTTAGGTTCCCAGTGGCTCAAACAATTTATCTTAGTAGCTAATTATCAACAAACACAGGTGACATTAGGATAATGACAAAAAAGGCGATTATTTTACTTTCCGGGGGATTAGATTCAGCGACAACAGCAGCGATCGCTCTAGCGGCTGGTTATCAATTAATTGCCCTTTCCTTTCGTTATGGACAAAGACACGAGCGGGAATTAGCGGCGGCGAAAAAAATTGCTAATTTCCTCAATATTAAAGAACATCATCTGATCGAAGTCAATCTATCTTTGTGGGGAGGTTCCGCTTTAACGGATCAATCTATTGCTATTCCCCAAGAGGGAATTAACCCGAATATTATCCCGATTACCTATGTGCCGGGGAGAAATACAGTTTTTATTTCGATCGCTCTTTCTTTAGCGGAAGCAAGGGAAGCGGAGGCGATATATTTAGGAATTAATGCGGTGGATTATTCTGGTTATCCCGATTGTCGTCCCGAGTATTTAGATGCCTTTCAAACTTTAGCTAATTTATCATCGAAAGCGGGTTTAGAAGGGAAAGCACCCCAATTAATTGCCCCTTTGGTGATGGATAGTAAGGTAGATATCGTCCGTCGTGCTGTTAGTTTAGGGGTTCCCATTGCTGATACTTGGTCTTGTTATCAAGGTGAAGTTGAACCCTGCGGTTTATGCGATTCCTGTCGCATCAGAGATCGGGCTTTAATTGAGGCAGGTTATCCCGAATTAGCCACTCCCCTGTTGAAAAACAGCCAGGGAAAATAGGGAGGATAGTGAAAAATGGAGATAATCTAGGCAATTAAATGTTCAATGAGGATTTTACTGCCGATTAATATTAAAACTAAACCGCCGAGAATTTCCACCTTTTGACTAAATAAATTACCGAATTTATGCCCGATAAAAACAGCTATAAAACATAAAGCAAAGGTAATAGAACCGATGACAGTGCAAGCTAAAAGTAAGGGAGTTTTAATCATCGATAGACCCAAACCAACTACTAAAGCATCGATGCTAGTAGCGATCGCTAATCCGATTAAAGTATAGGAATCTAGAGGATTAAATTTTTTTTCCTCGTCATCATTTTGAACAGCTTCGTAGATCATTTTACTGCCGATCGCTCCTAAAATAATAAAAGCGATCCAGTGGTCAAAAGAGGCGAGGAACTCGCGACAAGTTAGACCGATACCCCAACCGATCATCGGCATAATCGCTTGAAATCCCCCAAAAAACAAAGCAATTTTCAAAGCCTTATTAACATGAATATGACGAATCATCAGGCCACTGGTCAGAGAAACGGCCACGGCATCGGCGGCTAATCCCACGGCCACAAAGGAAGTGGTTAAAAGTTCGAGTGAAGTAAACATCTATAGTTGTTTATCCTTTAATTTCCCCTTATCTTAACTAATTTTTACCCAGAAAACTTTCATATTTCTCTCATGATCCTCTCATTTATCTATCATTTCTCTAACCTAAAAATTAACTGCTCGATTAGTGAGCGGATCGAATTGAAAACGTTTAAAACCACATTACTGGTTCCTCACCGATCGCCTGCACCTGATGGAGCACTTCTGGGGCAAAACTGATGATATACTCAACTTCTAGGACTTTTTCAGCCGCTACTGCGATTTTATCGGGAAATTCAGCCGTAGGAGTCCGAGTAACCGGTTTTCGGAGTTAACTAACCAATCCTGCTGTTTCATAAATTCCCCTAAATTTTTTCCAGGACAAAGTTGAGGAAGATACCTTTTCCCATCATCGATCATCCCGTCTGCTTTTAAGGTGGCGAACGCTACCATATAGGAAAAGTGCCCCGTAAAAAATTATGATAATTTCGAGAATTACCAGAGAATCAGAGGGGAGAAAACGGTGATAAAATTAGCTAATTGACTCCAGTAACTTAAGCCCCCAATAACCGCTCACTGAAAATATGGCTGATTTTTTTAACACCTATGGTTTTTTAATTGTTTCAATGATATTTGGAGCCATATTAGGCATTTCAATTTATCTGCCCTTAATGGCCGGTCAATTATCCTTAGCAACCCCCGGTTTTTACGCTTTAGGGGGTTATGTGTCCGCCATTCTTTCTACGAAAGTTTTTACTAATACCGGCAGCAATTATCCCCTGGCTTTGGTCTTTTTAGAAATGTTAATTGCTGGCATTATTTCAGGAATATTAGCCATAGTTTTAGGTATTCCTGTTCTCCGTTTGCGAGGTATCTATTTAGCCATTGCCACGATCGCTTGGGTAGAAATTTTGAGAATTATTGCCCTTAATCTCGAGATAACTGGCGGTGCGGTCGGTATTTTCGCCATTCCCCAACCCTTCACTACTCAATTAGCCTACCTTTGGCTGGCCTTGCCCCTCTTATTCCTAACTATGCTGTTTCTCTACCGTTTAGAAAACATCAAAATTGGTCGGGCATTTAATGCCATTCGTGCCGATGAATTGGCAGCTGCAGCCATGGGAATTAATCCCACCTATCACAAGGTTTTATCCTTCACTTTCGGGGCAGTTTTAGCGGCAGTTGTGGGAGCGGTAAGCGCCCATTTTCTCAATACTTGGAATTCCCGTCAGGGAACTTTTGATGCCAGTATTATTTTCTTGGCTTTCGTTTTAATTGGTGGTTCAAGAACTTTTGTTGGTCCGGTGGTGGGAGGCATTGTTTTAACTGCTTTGCCCGAAGTTTTACGCGCCCTCGGTGGTGTGAATGGTTTACCAATTTGGTTAGGGAATTTCTTGCGCGATGGTCGTTTGATTATTTTTGGAATTTTAATTGTTTTGGGAACGATTTTTTATCCCCAAGGCTTAATTACACCTGAATTAATCAAAAAACTAATGCCTTTTAAAAGACGTTCCTCTCTTAGTCAAGTTGATTCCTAATTACAGCAGAATTGAGTGGACTGCTATGCTATGGATCGACGCAGTTGAAAACTTACAACCAACAGCAGGCAATTTTAAGGATTCGCTATCGCTTGGGAGAAGGAGAGACGGCTGAGTTTCTGGAATCTCAGGTGAAAAGAGAGGGGTTGAGAGGGCAATTGGTGGGTGCTTTCTGAAAAGGTGAGGGAATTGGTGCAGCTGACGGGTTGGGATGGAAACGCCATCAACTGACTGAATGAAGGGGAAATTAATTGCATTTTTGGAGGCAATTTAGCCGACTTTTGGCGATACTAATCCCTCAATTAGGTCTTTCTCCTGAACAAGAAGTTAAAATGTAGCTTTGACATCCTCACCGCCGTAAAACGGACGGTGATTCCTCACCACGCCACCTTTTTAGAATGGTCGCGTCAATGGGGTTGACGCTTCACGGGATGCTGCTTCTTTAACAGAAGTCTTACGCTTTCCGACCCGTCCATTTTGAGTGTCCGAATGCCCTCCAGCCACTTTGAACAAGTCGAAAAAATCTCATGTTCCACCTTATTTCCTAGAAAGTATTACTCGTTCAAGGCCGAATTTGAAGTCTTTTCTGAACGAAACCCCCTACTATCTGTGGTCAAGGTTCAGTTTTTAGCTTGGTTATCGCTTTTTCCATTGTAGCTTAAAGCCGT
>VYMD01000271.1_pt1 | contig 13434 bp, 14 predicted proteins | sample 5115311 | NCBI WGS metagenome assembly VYMD01 (sample SAMN12291779, study PRJNA351875) | freshwater metagenome | isolation source: freshwater lake | place: USA: Michigan, Wintergreen Lake | collected 2013-08-08
TCATGTTCGGTAACGCCGCCCAGAAGGCGAAGTACCTGCCGGGCATCGCCTCGGGCGAGATCATCACCTCCTTCGCCCTGACCGAGCCCGAGGCGGGGTCGGACTCCGCCGCCGTCCAAACCCGGGCCATCCGCGACGGCGACCACTACGTGCTGAACGGCGCCAAGCGCTACATTACCAACGCCAACAAGGCCGACCTGTTCACCGTCATGGCCCGGACCGACCCCTCCAAGCCGGGCGGCGGCGGGGTCTCGGCCTTCCTGGTGGAGCGGAACCTGCCGGGCCTGTCGGTGGGCAAGCCCGAGAAGAAAATGGGCCAGCAGGGCGCCCATATCTGCGACGTCATCTTCGACAATGTCCGGGTGCCCGTCGAGAACCGCCTGGGCGGGGAAGGCGAGGGCTTCAAGGTCGCCATGCAGGTGCTGGACCGCGGCCGGCTTCACATTTCCGCCGTCTGCGTCGGCGTGGCCGAGCGCCTGATCGCCGACTGCGTGGCCTATGCCTCCGAGCGCAAGCAGTTCGGCCAGGCCATCTCTCAGTTCCAGCTGGTGCAGGGGATGATCGCCGACTCCAAGACCGAGTCCCTTGCCGCAAAGGCCCTGACCCTGGAGACCGCCCGCAAGCGCGACGCCGGCGAGAGCGTCACCATGGAGGCGGCGGCGGCCAAGTACTTCGCCTCTGAGATGGTCGGGCGCGTGGCCGACCGGGCGGTGCAGATCTTCGGCGGCGCCGGCTATATCGCTGACTATGGGATCGAGCGGTTCTACCGGGATGTGCGTATCTTCCGGATCTATGAGGGCACCAGCCAGATCCAACAGGTCATCATTTCGCGTGAGACCCTGAAGCGGGGCGGCTGACCATGGCCGTGGACATGGAGGCGGTGATCCTGGAGGTGGTTTCCACCCTGGCGCCCGGCAAGTCGGTCTCCTCCGAGGCGGTTGCGCGCGCGGCGGACCCCGAGAACTGGCGGCGGCTGACCGGGCATGTCCGGGGTGCGGCCAAGGGCCTGGCGCGGCAGGGGAAGATCGTGATCCTGAGGCACGGCAAGCCCGCCGATCCCGAGGCCTTCAAGGGCGTCTACCGCCTGAGGCTGCCCGACGCCGGGTGAAGAGGGGGAGTCCGTTGACCCCCTCCGGCCCGCTGCGCGGTCCACCTCCCCCTGGGGGGAGGAATTGGGCGCTCAAAGGGGGAGCTCCCGGCGAAGCCGGATGAGGGGGTCTGCGGCCTCTCAGCAGGCGCCTTTCGTCGCTTCAGCTCAGACCTCGGACAGCTTCCGGTTGCGGGGTTCCTTCACCATGAAGACCAGGCAGGCGAGCCCCAGCACCAGGAAACCGATCGAGATCCCGAAGACGGCCGGGTAGCCGAGGGCATCGGCCACCAGCCCGCCGACGATCGGGCTGATCGAGGCCGTGATCCCTTCCGCGGAGGAAGAGATCGCGATCCTCATGGGCATTTCCTCTCGGTTGCCGAACTCCAGGATCATGGTCTGGGCGGCCATCATGTAGCCCGACTGGGCCGCGCCCAGGCCGAAGAAGGCGATGAAGAGGGCGACGGGGGTCTGCAGCATCATGAGGATCACCGTGGCGAGGATCCACATGACCAGGGAGATCAAAAGGACATGCCGGAAGCCGGTCCGGTCTCCCATATATCCCCAGAGCAGGTTGGAGAGCGTGTCCGCTCCGAGATAGGCCAGGGCCAGGAGGCCCAGGATCGCACCTGACAAGCCCATCGAGGAGGTCGCATATATGGCGTAGAAAGGCACCGCCATCCGGCTGGAGGTGGCCAGCATCTGCACGAGCAGGAAGGGCCCGTAGCCGGGATCTGACCGGATGAGGGCCGGGAAATCGCGGACCCGGTCCCGCAACCGCGCCTTGGCCGGCAGGTTCGGCGGTTCGGGTTCCCTGAGCAGCACCTGGAGGGCCCACAGGCCCAGGGTTGTCAGGACGGCGGCGAGCATGAAGGTCACGGAGTAGCCGTGACCGAACATGTCCGGCTCGATGATGTACTTGCCGGCGACCCAGGCGAGGATGGCGGCGATCAGGCCGCCGGTGGCGTTGCGCCAGGCCTGAAGGCGCCCGCGCCGGCTCAGGGGAATGACCTTGGCCATCAGCATCCCGAAGACCACCCTCTGGGCGCCCATGAAGACGCCGAAGAGGAAGAGCAGGGCCAGCATGGCGTATACTAGGGACTGGCCCTGCAGGAACCAGCCCGCGGCCGCCATGCCGACGATCTGGACGCGGCCGAGACCGCCCATCCACAGGGCGGCGGGCATGACCTTCTTGCGGTGCTCGATGGCGTTGGCGCCGAAGATCGGCGAGATAATGCCTCCAACCTGCTGCAGGGCCTGGGCGAGCCCCACTATGGTGTTCGAGCCGGAAATCATGTGGATGTAGACCGGCATGAAGGTCGGCGCGTTGATCAGGCGGAAGCCCGTCATGCCCAGCATGCCGTGCAGGTAGTTGCCGATATAGTTGCGCTTCAGGTTGTCCCAGACGAACCGCTCGTACTCCGCCTCCCTGGCCTCCAGGTCGGCGGGCGAGCCGTCTGGGTTCGGGACGCCTCGGTTCGGGTCGGCGTCAGGCGACGCCGGGGGAGACTCGTCCCTGGTCACTTTGAATTCGCCCGCTCCGGCGCAACCGGCGGCGGACCCTCCCGGAATATGGTTTCAAGTCCTAATGGCCTTCGGGTCTACCAGAGTCCCCCGCTCCGGCAACCCCGGCTCCGCCGGACGCGGAGCCTACCGCGCCAGCTCCTTCATCGCCTTCTCGAGGCCCTCGAGGGTAAGGGGGAACATCCGGTCGCCGACCAGCTGCCGCATGACCTCGAGGGACGGGGTGTAGTCCCAGTGCCGCTCGGCCGTGGGATTGAGCCAGACCACGTCGTCGAAGGTCTGGGTGACGCGGTCGACCCAGATCGCCCCGGGCTCCTCGTTCCAGTGCTCCACCGAGCCGCCCGGATAGGTGATCTCGTAGGGGCTCATGGTCGCGTCGCCGACGAAGATGACCTTGTATTCGCGGCTGAACTTGTGGAGCACGTCCCAGGTCGGGATCTTCTCGGCGTGGCGACGCCGGTTGTCCTTCCACACGCTCTCGTAGAGGCAGTTGTGGAAGTAGTAGAACTCCATGTTCTTGAACTCGGTGCGGGCGGCGCTGAACAGCTCCTCACAGACCTTGATGTGGCTGTCCATCGAACCGCCGACATCGAAGAAGATCAGGACGCTGATCTTGTTGCGGCGCTCGGGCCGCAGCTTGATGTCGAGATAGCCCTTCTCGGCCGTCCCGCGGATGGTGCCGTCCATGTCCAGCTCTTCGGCGGCGCCGTCCCGGGTCCACTTGCGCAGGCGACGCAGGGCGACCTTGATGTTCCGGGTGCCCAGTTCGACGCTGTCGTCGAGGTTCTTGTACTCGCGCTTGTCCCAGACCTTCACGGCCCGGCCATGCCGGCCCTTGTCCTGGCCGACGCGCACGCCCTCGGGATGGTAGCCGTTGGCGCCGAAGGGGGAGTCGCCATTAGGGCCCTGTCCGCCCTTGCCCTTCCCCTTGCCTTCACCGTCCCCGTCGTCGCCGTTCTCGCGCTGCTGGCGCATCTGCTCGGCGAGGGCCTCCATCAGCTTCTCAAAGCCGCCCATGGCCTCGATCTGGGCCTTCTCCTCCTCCGTGAGGAACTTGTCGGAGATCTTCTTCAGCCATTCCGCCGGTATGTCGGAAAAGCCCAAACCTTCAAGTTTTTCAAGCCCCTTGAAGACGTGCCCAAAGACCTGGTCGAACCGGTCGAGGTTCTTCTCGTCCTTCACCAGGGCGGAGCGGGCGAGGTAGTAGAAGTCATCGACATTGCGGTCGATCACACCCTTGTCCATCGCCTCCATGAGCATCAGGTACTCCTTGAGGGTCACGGGGACCTTGGCCTCGCGGAGCTCGGTGAAGAAACGCATGAACATGGTGGGCGCCCCCTTGCGGGCCGAACGGATGTTTGAAGTCCGAATGTGAGGCCCCCGGGGCCGGCTGTCCAGTGCGGGACGCCTTAGAAGGCCGGGCGTCGGCGGAGGATGAACTCGTGGTCCACCGTCTTGCCGACTGGAAAGCCGTACTCGCCCACCTTCTCGAAACCGCGCCGGGCGTAGAAGCGCTGGGCGCCCAGGTTCTCTGACCAGACCCCGATCCAGATGTCGGGAGGGGCCTGGGCGGCCATCCAGTCCATGACTTCATCGAAGAGGCGCCCGCCCAATCCAGCGCCCTGTGCGGGTCCGGTCAGGTAGATCCGCTTGAGCTCCAGCGCCGCGTCTCCGACCTCGGGATGGGGAAGTCCGCAGGGGCCGGCCGTGGCGAAGCCGACCGGCTCGCCGGTTTCGGTCTGGAGGAGCCAGCTGGCCTGCAGGCTGTCCTCAAGGCTCTCCCGGGTGGCCTCAAGGTCGTAGGCGGACGGCAGGTAGGCGGCGAGATCCTCGGCCGGATAGAGATGGCCGAAGGTCTCCACGAAGGTCTCGCGACCGATACGGGCCAGCAGGGCGGCGTCGGCGGTCGTTGCGCGGCGGAGGATCGGCGGGTTCATCCTCGGCCTCCTACATCTACGCCGGCCCGGCTGAAAGACCGGAGCTCGCCGGTCCGCATTGCGGGCGGCGGCGGCGATGTCTAGGTTCCGGGTCTCAGGACGGGGATTCCCATGGCGGACGCCACAGACATCGCAAGCCTTTCGTTCGAGCAGGCCCTTGCCGAGCTTGAGCGCATTGTTGGGCAGCTCGAGACCGGCCAGGCGCCCCTTGAGGACTCCATCGCCCTCTATGAACGGGGCGCCCTGCTGAAGGCCCATTGCGAGGCCCGCCTCGAGGCGGCCCGGCTGAAGGTGGAGAAGATCGTCGTCGGGCCCGCCGGCGCTGTAGCCTCTGAACCCGCCCGGTTCGAGTGAGTCCCGACGCCGCCAGCCGCCTGTCGACCGCAGCTTCCCGCACCGACAGCGCTCTGTCCCGGCTCCTGCCTCCGGCGGAGGGGCCGGAGGCGCCCCTTGCAGAGGCGATGCGCTACGCCGTGCTCGGGCCGGGCAAGCGGCTGCGTCCCTTCCTGGTCTTTGAAGCGGGAGCGATCCTGGAGATCGAGGCCAACCGGCTCGAGCGCGTCGCCTGCGCCCTTGAGTGCATCCACGCCTACAGCCTGGTTCACGACGACCTGCCCTGCATGGACGATGACGACCTGCGCCGCGGGCGACCGACTGTGCACCGGGCCTTTGACGAGGCAACGGCGGTGCTGGCTGGAGACGCGCTCCAGGCCCTGGCCTTCGAAATCCTCGCCGCGCCGGAGACTCATCCTGACGGGCGGGTCCGGGCGGAGTTGGTCCGCGCCCTCGCCCGGGCGTCCGGCGCGCAGGGCATGTGCGGCGGCCAGATGATCGACCTGTCCGGCGTCGGAGGCGACCTGGGCGCGGTGGCCCGGATGCAGAGGCTCAAGACCGGAGCACTGATCTCGGCCGCCTTCGAGATGCCCCTGGTCATGGCCCACGCGGCCGAGCCGGAGAGACACGCCCTTCTGGCCTTCGCCCAGGACCTGGGACTGGCGTATCAGATCGTTGATGACCTCCTGGACGCCGAGGGCGAGGCCGGGGTCGTCGGCAAGACGACGGGCAAGGACGCCGCCCGCGGCAAGGTCAATTTCGTGACGCTTCTGGGGATTGAAGATGCCCGCTCACGCCTCGATCTCATCGCTGATCAGGCCTGGGCGCATCTGAATCCGATGGGGCCTAGGGCCGCCGGGCTTCGGGCCTGTCTTGATTTCGTGCTTGATCGTCGAAGCTGATTGCGAGCAAAGCAACAGCCATGCCGCCCCTGACCCCGCTCCTTGACACTGTGTCCTCGCCCGCCGACATCCGCGGGTATTCCGTCGCCCAGCTTCGCCAGCTGGCGGATGAAGTTCGCGCTGAGACAATCGACGCCGTGTCCCAGACAGGCGGGCACCTGGGCGCCGGCCTCGGCGTGGTCGAGCTCACCGTCGCCCTGCACCATGTCTACCGGACGCCTGAGGACATTCTGATCTGGGACGTCGGCCACCAGGCCTACCCCCACAAGATTCTGACCGGCCGTCGCGACCGCATCCGCACCCTGCGCCAGGGCGGCGGCCTCAGCGGATTCACCAAGCGCGCCGAGAGCCCCTACGACCCCTTCGGCGCCGCCCATGCCGCCACCTCCATCTCCGCGGCCCTGGGTTTCTGCGCCGCCCGCGATGCTGAGGGGCGCGGAAACAGCGTGGTGGCGGTGATCGGCGACGGCTCCATGAGCGCCGGCATGGCCTACGAGGCCATGAACAACGCCAGCGAGACCACCGGCCAGCTGACGGTGATTCTCAACGACAACGACATGTCCATCGCCCCTCCGGTGGGCGGCATGAGCGCCTACATGGCTAGGCTGGTCTCCGGCGGCGGCTACCAGTCCCTGCGAAAGCTAGGCAAGTCGATGGCCAGCGCCCTGCCGCGACCCCTGCAGGAGGCGGCCCGCAAGGCCGAGGAGTTCGCCCGGGGCATGGTGACCGGCGGCACCTTCTTCGAGGAACTCGGTTTCTACTATGTGGGACCCATCGACGGGCACGACCTCGAGGCCCTTGTCCCGATCCTGCAGAACGCCCGGGAGATCCGCGATCGTCCCGTTCTGGTCCATGTGGTCACCCAAAAGGGCAAGGGCTATGCGCCCGCGGAGAGCGCCGAGGACAAGTTGCACGCGGTGGCCCGTTTCGACGTCGTCACCGGCCGCCAGGCCAAGCCCGCCCAGCCCGCGCCGCCCTCCTATACCCGGGTCTTTGCCGACGCCCTAATCGCCCAGGCTGAGCGGGACCCCCGGATCGTCGCGGTGACGGCGGCCATGCCGTCGGGGACCGGCCTCGACCTGTTCGGCAAGCGGTTCCCCGACCGGACCTTCGATGTCGGCATTGCAGAGCAGCATGCCGTCACCTTCGCCGCGGGCCTAGCGGCCGACGGGATGAAGCCCTTCGCCGCCATCTACTCGACATTCCTGCAGAGGGGGTACGACCAGGTGGTGCACGATGTCGCCATCCAGCGCCTTCCGGTCCGCTTCGCCATGGATCGCGCCGGGCTGGTGGGTGCGGACGGTCCCACCCACGCCGGGTCGTTCGACATCGGTTTCATGGGCGCGCTTCCCGGCATGGTCCTGATGGCCGCTGCCGATGAGTCCGAACTCGCCCGCATGGTGGCGACGGCCGCCGCCATCGACGACCGTCCCTCGGCCTTCCGCTATCCGCGCGGGGAGGGCTTGGGCGTCGCCGTCCCGGAATTTGCTGAGCCACTGGAGATCGGCCGCGGCCGGGTCGTCCGGGAGGGCGCCACCGTCGCCCTGCTATGCTTTGGCGCGAGACTGGGCGAGTGCCTGAAGGCCGCGGACCTGCTGGCGGCCCGCGGGGTCTCGGCCACAGTGGCTGACGCCCGGTTCGCCAAGCCGCTGGACGGGGATCTGATCCTGCGCCTTGCCCGGGAGCATGAGGCCCTGATCACTGTCGAGGAAGGCGCCATCGGCGGGTTTGGCGCCTTCGTCCTGCAGATGCTGGCCGCCCGCGGCGTCCTCGACTCCGGGCTCAAGGTGCGGACCCTCACCCTTCCCGACCTGTTCCAGGACCAGGACAAACCCGAGGCGATGTATGCTCAAGCCGGTCTCGACGCCGCGGGCCTTGCGGAGGCGGCCTTCAGTGTCTTGGGCGGTGGGATGTCGGCACGGGGCGGTCTCAGAGCCTGACCATACGGCGTCCGGATCCGGTTCGATCCTCGGGAACCGAGTATCGGCTCGAAACCGAATCCAAGCCCAAGAGCCCGTTCCTTTCAGACGGACCGTCTGAAAGGACAAAAAAAGCTGTCATTTCAATAGGTTAGATCATGTTTCGATCCGATAACCGGTTCCCACTTATCGGAACATGATCTAGAAGGGCCAGAGCCTCGTGACGATAGCCTGTCCCGCCGGAGCCTTCTGCATCGCCGAGATGTCGCCCCGACCCCCATAGCTGATCCGCGCCTCGGCGATCTGGGTATGCCGGATCGTGTTGCCGGCCGAGATGTCTTCCGGACGGATCATGCCCGCAACCGTCAATTGGCGAACCTCGGCGTTAGTCCGGACCTCCTGAGTGCCTTCGATGATGAGATTTCCGTTGGGCAGGATCCCAGTGACCACTGCGGCCACCGTCAGCGTGATGGACTCCGCCCGGTTCACGCTTCCCGTGCCTGAGTTCGAGAAGTTGGACTCGGTGTTGAAGGGCGAAGCGCTGTTGACGTCGTTGCCAGGGGGCAAGAGGCGACCCAGCCTGTTTTCGAGGCCGAAGAGGTTGGTGAGCGCCGCGTCCGAAGAAGAGGTTCTGTTGGACGCAGTGGTGTTCGAGGTCCTGGCCGAGTCATTGATCGCGATCCCCACGGTGACAATGTCTCCTATGCGGCTCGCCCGCTGATCGATGAAGAAGGCCCTGGCCCCTGTCCGCCAAAGCGAGTTGGCGGAGGCCGGGGTCACCTCGGACGGGGGAGGCATCATGCCAAGATCCGGTCGGCGTTCCTGCGGCGTAACCGGGTAGTCTGAGGGGCTCAGAGTGGGTCCGATCGCCGCCTCTTTGATGGTCGAGCAGGCGGCCAGGGGCAGTGTGGCGAGAAGGAGTGCGGCGGCGAGTCTCATGTGAATTGCTTCTCTCTAGAAGGGATCAACGTCGGGCGATGCGACTGGCGACACGGGTCGCGCCAGCGGGGGCGTCGGGCCCGGCAGCAGCCTGTCCTGGGCCGGTGACCACGGCCTGGATCAACTTGCGGGATGAAAGGTTCTGGAGCGAGATAAGCTCTCCCACGGCGCCAGCCCCGAGCGCCTTGACCTGGAGGGTCAGGGAGACGCCGCCGTTCTGGTAGGTGACGGCGACAAGGTCGCCGGCCTGAATCACAACGGGCGCGCCGACATCCCTTGCGGAAACCAAGGCGCCTTCGCGGAGGGGACGCCGGGCGATCATGCCTATTGCGGCGTCGGCATCTCGCAGGGCATCTGCGGGCGCCGCAGCCGCGCGGGTCCAGACCAGGTCCGCCGGTTGGATCTCCTCGCCGGCGGCAAGGCTTCGCGTATAGGCCAGGGCCTGCACCTCTCCCCTCCGGCCTGTTGAGGCGGCCGGCGCGGGCTCGCCCGCCCGTACGATGATCCGCCGCAGGCGATCGGGATTGCTCCAGTCCAGCCCGTTACGGCGGGCCAGTACCTGGACGGCGGCGGCGTCCAGAACGACGCTGGAGCCTGATCGGCCGGCTACGCGGACGCTGGAGGCGGCCGCCGCTCCCTCGAACAGATCTCCGAGGGTCACGACGCCGTCGCTGTCGGCGGGATCGGCCCTCAGGGCGACGAGCGCGCCGGCGTGAGCGCCCACAGGAAGCATCAGAGAAACCGCGAGGGCGAAGATGATCAGGCTTCGCATAGGATCAGCTCTTCACCTGGTTGGCGGTGGAAAGCATCTCATCTGCAGAAGTGATGACCTTGGAGTTCATCTCGTAGGCCCGCTGCGCGACGATGAGGGCGGTGATCTCGCCCACGGCGTCGACATTCGAGGCTTCGGTGAAGCCCTGCAGAAGGGCGCCCGCGCCATCCACACCGGGAACACTCAGGGTCGGCGCGCCAGAAGCGCCGCTTTCGAGATAGAGGTTATCGCCGATCGCGTCCAAGCCGCCTTCATTGACAAAGGTCGCCAGCTCAAGGTTTCCGACGATTGAGGGGGCTGTCTGGCCCGCCTGCTTGACCTGAACCTGACCGGACTTCGAGATCGAGATGTCGACGGCGTCGGGAGGGATCACGATGGCAGGCTGAATCTGGTAGCCGTCGGCGGTCACCACCTGCCCCTGATCGTTGAGCGAAAGGTTGCCGGCACGGGTGTAGGCGATCTCGCCTGTAGGCATCAGGACCTGCAAATAGCCCCGGCCCTGGATGGCGACATCGAGTTTGTTGCCCGTCTGGGTCATCGAGCCCTGCTCGGTGATCCGATAGATCGAGCCTGCCTTGACGCCTGTGCCTATCTGCAGGCCCGTCGGGACGACCGTGCCCTGGTCGGAGGACTGGGCGCCGGCCCTCTGGAGGGTCTCATAGAGCAGGTCCTGGAACTCGGCGCGACGACGCTTGTAGCCCACCGTGTTCATGTTGGCGATGTTGTTGGAGATGACCTCGACATTGAGCTGCTGGGCGGCCATGCCGGTGGTGGCGGTCCGGAGAGCTTGCATGATTAGTCAGCCTTTCTACTCGACGCGTCCGAGCCGCTCGACCGTGCGCCGGGACAGCTCCTGGGTGTTCTCCATCATTCGGGCCATGGACTCGTAGGCGCGGGTGACCTCGATCAGTTCAGTGACCTGGACGATGGCATTGACGTTGGATCCCTCCAGCATGCCCTGGCGGATCAGTGATCCTGTGGCTGGCTGGGGCTGGGCGTTGGAGGTATTGCGAAACTGATTATTACCGACCTTCTCGAGGACCGAGAGGCTATCGAACGTCACCACGCCGAGCTGGCCGACCTGTTCAATGCCCTGACTTATGGAGCCGTCGCGGGCGATCTCTACGGGGCCATTACGGGGATCGATAATGACCTCTGCGCCCCCCGCATCCAGAACGGGCTGGCCGTTCTGATTGACGATCCGGCCGATATCGTCCAGCCGGAAGTGGCCATCTCGGGTGAATCGATCTCCCGCAGGGGTCGCGATCTGGAAGAAGCCTGGCCCGTCGATCGCAAGATCAAAGGTCGCGTTAGTGATCTTGAGGGAGCCTTGTGAGAAGTCTCGGGCGAGGCCGTTGTCGAGTACGAACTTGATGGGGTTGGGCCCGTCATCCGAGCGGGCGGGGGCTCTCGGCTCAGTCTGCACCAGCGGCTGTTCAACTTTGAAGCCTGTGGTGTCCGCGTTGGCGATGTTGTTGGCGACGATGTCCAGCTGCCGCCGAAGCGTCATCTGGCGCGATAGTCCAACATAGAGCGCGTTTTCCATCGACTCTTAAGCCTGCCGTTAAGGGCCCTAGGGTTCACGGCATACCCTGCAAGGCTTGGGCCAAACGAAAAACTCAATTAAAACAATAAATAAAATAGTTAATCCAGGTGGGGGTGCGAATTCTGCCGGGTCCTTTTCTCCTTGCCTGCAGATGGGGAAAAACGGATCGTTAACTAAACGCGCAGATACTCGTTCCTAGAAGCGCGAGGAGTTCCGGCCGTGGCCAAACCCCCCAATAGTTCCGATGCAGATCAAGTCGAGGCCGATAGCTCCGAAGCCGAAGAGGCGGGCGGCGGCAAGAAGCCGCCGCTTCGGCTGATCATCATCGCGGCGGCTGCCTTCCTCGTTTTGGTTGGCGGCGGCGTTGGGGCCTATTTCGCTTTCTTCAGCAAGCCGCCCGAGGCGGATGGCGCCAAGGTCGAGAAGAAAGCCGAAGAGAAAGACAACAAGAAAGAAGGCGCAGGCGAGAAGAAGGAGGGGGCTGAGGGAGAGTCGGGCTCTGAGGTGATCATCACGGAAGGCCCTGGCGGGGTCGTTTTCTGTGGTCTGCCCAACATGGTGGCGAACATGCAGGCCAAGGATGGGAGGCCTGTCTACCTGAAGCTGAAGCTGACCCTCGAGGCGCCTGACCAGGCGACGGCGGAAATGATCCAGCCCGCGATGCCCCGTATCCGCGACATGTTCCAGGGTTTTCTCCGGGAGCTCCGGCCCGAGGACCTGCAGGGGTCTCAGGGGACGTATCAGGTCCGGATAGAAATCCTGCGCAGGGTCAACCAGGTGATCGCTCCCGCCCGCGTAAACTCGGTTCTCATTGAAGAGATGCTCATCAGCTAGGTCCGGGGCCGCTTAGAGATCACGCCATGTCGAACACCGACGAAACTTCCCCGAGCGCCGAAGGTCGAGACCGAGGCGATTCCGCTGACGCTATAGCCGGCGCCGAGCGCATCCTGAATCAGGATGAAATCGACAGTCTCCTCGGTTTTGATATCTCTGGCGATGATTTGTCCGACCGGACTGGTATCCGGGCGATCATAAACTCGGCGCTTGTTTCTTATGAGCGCCTACCGATGCTGGAAATCGTCTTTGACCGCCTAGTGCGGTACATGACGACGTCTTTGCGTAATTTTACCTCCGATAACGTCGAGGTCAGTCTAGACAGTATATCATCAATAAGATTTGGAGATTACCTGAATTCCATTCCGCTTCCGGCCATTCTCACGGTGTTCAAGGCCGAGCAGCTGGAGAATTATGGACTCCTGACCGTAGACTCGAACCTGATCTACTCGATCGTGGATGTCCTTCTGGGTGGGCGACGCGGGACTGCGGCTATGCGCATCGAGGGGCGTCCTTACACCACAATAGAGCGCGTTCTGGTGCAGAGAATGGTGGAGGTCATCCTCGCCGACGCCAAACTCGCATTTGAGCCCCTGACGCCGGTGACCTTTACTCTGGACCGGCTCGAGACCAATCCCAGATTCGCGGCTATCGCCCGGCCTGCGAATGCGGCCATTCTCGTCAAACTCAGGATCGATATGGAAGACCGAGGCGGACGGGTGGAGCTTCTCCTGCCCTACGCAACCCTCGAGCCCATCCGGAAGATGCTTCTGCAGCAGTTCATGGGGGAGAAGTTCGGTCGCGACAACATCTGGGAAAGCCATCTGGCGACGGAGCTCTGGACAACCCAGATGGATATCCGCGCCGTGCTGGACGAACAGCAGCTTCCCCTTCAGACCGTACTGAACTTCAAGGTTGGTGACACGCTCATGCTTAACGTCACGCCGGACAACCCGGTTGAACTCAGGGCTGGAGCGGTTCACCTGACGACGGCTCGGATGGGTCGTCGCAATCACCAGATCGCCGTTCGGGTGGAAGCCCCGCTTACCCGGACCGCTCGTAAGGCCGTGCAGGAGATGTCCAGCTCATGATTTCGATAGTTCTCAATCTTCTGCTCGCGGGTTTGCTTTGCGGCGCTATCTGGATGGGGTGGCGGTTGAACGAACGACTCAAAGTGTTGCGCCAGGGACAGATGGGTTTCGCCAAGGCCGTGGCCGATCTTGACGCCGCCGCTGCTCGAGCGGAGCGCGGGCTGGCCGATCTGAAGGCTGCGAGCGATGAGATGGCTGAAGTGCTCGTCACCCGTATCGAGCGTGCGCGGGTCCTGGCCTCCAAGCTCGACCAGCAGTTCGAAGCGGGCGCCCGAGCTGGACTTGCGGTCGATCCGCGAGATCCGCAGGCTTCCGAGGCTGACATCGAGCGTCTCAGCCGAAATTTGGGCTCGCTCCTCGCCCAGAGCCGTGAGGCCCGCGCCCGTGGGCGGGAAGCCGTCGCCCCCGCCGTCCGTCGACCGATTGTTGGGGTCCGCCGCCGTCCGGACTTCGAAGATGACCTCTTCCTCGGCGCGGGCGCAGAACCCCAGTCCCGTTCAGCCTTCTCGGGAGGCCGTTGATGAGCCGTTTGCCCCGTATCCTTCCCCTC
>VYMD01000272.1_pt1 | contig 13411 bp, 11 predicted proteins | sample 5115311 | NCBI WGS metagenome assembly VYMD01 (sample SAMN12291779, study PRJNA351875) | freshwater metagenome | isolation source: freshwater lake | place: USA: Michigan, Wintergreen Lake | collected 2013-08-08
TGGATGTGAACCCCGAAAGCGTCGAAATCACGCGGCTTTCGCTGTGGCTCAAAACGGCAGACCGCTCGAAAGAACTTACCTCGCTTGACCACACCATTCGCTGCGGGAACTCGCTCGTAGATGATGCGAATGTTGCCGGAGAAACGGCATTTGATTGGGCGGCGGCGTTTCCTGAAGTCATGCAGCAGGGCGGCTTTGATGTGATTGTGGGGAATCCGCCGTATGGGGCGCAATTAAGTCAGCGAGAACAAAACTATCTCACCTTAAAATTTGCACTTGGTTCTTCTGAAACAGCAATTTGCTTTACCAAGCAAGGTTTTGAGATGCTTACAGCACAAGGTAAACTTGGGTATATCATTCCAAAAGCATTTGCATTTGCTTCCAACTATGAACAAGTTCGCAACTACATTTGGGATAATATCACGGTTTTAGTGGATTGCCGTAAAGTTTGGCAAGAGGTAAAATTAGAACAGGTCATTACCGTATTCAGCAAGAAGAAAACGGATATTTACAATTCATATATTCGGCAAAACACAGAGATTATAAGTGTTGGAAGCATAGCCAAAAAGACTTCACGGACATTTGGTTTTCTGTTAAATGGTGTTTCCGACGCAGAAATAGCGGTAGCAGAAAAGATGCGCTCTCCGTCTGTGATGCTCAATTCTATTGCCATAAATCAACGCGGTGCGATGCTACAACAGCATATTAAGGAGCATGGGGATCTTACCGTTCTTGGTGGTGCAGAAATTGGTAGAATGGGCTTGAGAGGAAGTAAAGGCAAAATTGACAGCAATGTTATTGAAGATGGTAAAGCCTTTGTTAAACCGAATAGTGTCTTGGCTCAAAACATAGTCGCGCACATTGAAAATCCAACAGACCATATCAAGATTATTGCTACGCTTGTTCCCGATGAAGAAACGTCCGCTATAGCAATCGTTGATACTATCAATCAAATCACTATTCAGCCACCCTATAAGGCTCATTACGTCTGGGCTTTGTTAAATTCAAAAATTGTAAATTGGTATGCGTATCGTTTTATTTTCGGCAAAGCAGTACGAACTATGCACTTTGACAGTCCAATTACTTCAAGGCTACCAATACCGAAGGCATCTGAAGCCGACCAACAACCCTTCATCACTCACGCCGAAACCATGCTCACCACCACACGCGCCCTCGCCGACCTCCGCAAGCGAGTCCTGACGCTGCTTTTGAGCAAAACAGGCATAGCCAAAGCCAGCACAAAACTTCAGGAGTGGGACGCGCTCACGTGGGCGGAGTTGGAAGCGGAGTTCAAAAAAGCAAAAGTGAAACTATCCTTGAACGACCAAGAGGAATTGTTGCAATACTTCGAGCAGAAAAAAGCAGAGGCAGAGCGTCTGAAAACCACGCTTGCCACGACCGACCGCGCTATTGATGCGCTGGTGTATGAGCTGTATGGTTTGACGGCGGAGGAGATTCGGGTGGTGGAGGGGAAATTATGAGCCGTTCCTATCTTGAGTTATCTGCCGCAACGATTGATGCTTTTTCGCAGTTTCATACAGCATTGCACCAACCAAGAAGTTTTCTTGATACACCATTTCTTTTACCGTTCTCTATCGTCTATCTTGACCAGCATTTACGCAATCCTTTGCCAATTTCGCACCGTCGAATAGAGATGCAACAATCTACCCACAACACGTATTTGAAGCATATTGGGTTTGAGTTTTTAGCGGATGATGCGCAAGTACACCAATCGTGGTTTAAGAATCAAAATGCTATTCGCCTACGAAATTTTACGTCGTTACACGAAGCAGAGCAAAACATCGTAGAATGGGTAACAACGTCTGTTTTGCCGCACTTTCCCAACTGCACAGCGCCATTACGAAAAGATATTGTTGAGCAGTTTTGGGAAATTGTCGGTAATGCTTTGGAGCATGGGCAATCACCGGCGGGAGTAACGACGTGTGGACAGTATTTCTCCAAGATGAACTATGTCGAAATTGCGTTTTACGATGCCGGAATTGGCATTCCGTCAAGTGTTCGCAGATACGACAAGCGTTATGCGGGCTTCAGCGATGTAGAATGTATTGAATGGGCAATGGTGGCGGGAAACACAACTCGTTCATCAGCACACGTGGGAGGTTCGGGGTTGCACGTCCTCCAAAAATTCCTTGCAATCAACAAAGGAATTCTTCAAATTGCATCAGGTGTAGGATATTACAAACAAACTGGAGCGACAAAAGAAACACATACTCTTCAACACCATTTGCAAGGCACACTCGTCAATATACGAGTTCATCGGGATTCACTTCTCTATTCGTACAAATCTTGAACACAAGAACCTCACTTTTAGGAGAAATGCTATGAAAACACTCAATGTTATTGAGGTTGTCGGAAGCCCTGTTCTTCTCAATTCCGACAAAGGCGACCAACTCAAAGAAGCGATGCGTACTGCATTGCGTGAAACATCCCAGATTACGATTGATTTTGAAGGGTATCAGTTTCTTTCCACTATGTTTTTGAATTTTAGTATTGGCAGATTGTGTTTGGAAAATAACTGGGGAGAGGCAGAGTTTCGGCAGCACGTAACGATGATGAATCTGGCAGACGATGACTGGAGCGACGTTGAGCTTGCCTTTGAAAATGTGCAGAAACGCCGTGAATTATCTCAAAACAACATTAACATCACCGAATACTACGACAGAAACGTTGTTGCATAAATCACAATAATTATGGCGCGTGTTATTGATGTTCGTCCGTGTAGTCCTGCAAGTATGCCATTTACGCGAGACCTCTGCACAAAAATTGGCTGCACTGCGTTTTTTATAGATACCAATGTTTTGATTGACTTCAAAGACCCTTTGGGTCGTGCGCTCGAAAAGCGCGGCGATATTCAACGCCAAGAACTTGTTGCCAATGCAATTTCTGCCCTTAAGGGTAACCGGTATCCTTACCTTCAGCACCTTGACCGTTGCCATAGAATACTACAAGTATCTGCAAGTAAATTTCTATCAAACATATTTCAACCAACAATTTTCCACGCTAAACTTCAAACAACTTCGTAATAGCGATGTAGGTTTTGCCGACGGTTGGAACAAGCATATCAAAAAATTCAAGGAGATTTTTGGGAGAAAATTTCCTGTTTATACCGAAACTCAAACGAGTGTCCCCATTGCAGACATGACCGAAGAAGTAGATTTCGGCGATTTTGCCCTATACGATGCCGTCCGCCGCCTTCCACCAGCCCACCGTTTTATATTTTCTAATGACAGTGATTTTTACTCGTTCTCTGATATTACCTTGCTTACTGTCAATCCAAGCGTGATTGAGAAAGCGCGAGAAGAGGGTAGGCTCTTCGTATTGCAAAGGTGAGACTATCCTTGAACGACCAAGAGGAGATTTTACAATACTTCGAGCAGAAAAAGGCAGAAGCCGAGCGGCTGAAAGCGACGCTTGCCACGACCGACCGCGCTATAGATGCGTTGGTGTATGAGTTGTATGGTTTGACGGCGGAGGAGATTCGGGTAGTAGAGGAAAAAACTTCGTAATAATGCAGCGTTACCGAACAATTCACAACACACATCACCATCATTCAACAAAAAACATCATGCAAACACAGAAATACGAAGTGCAGCAAAGTTTGATAGAAACATTACTGGCATTTGTCAAATCCAAAGAGATTGCCATTCCCGAAATACAGCGCCCATTTGTTTGGGATAGTACAAAGGTGCGAGACCTTTTGGATAGCTTGTACAAAGGGTATCCGATTGGGTATGTCATCGCGTGGCGCAATCCGAAAGTTCGGCTGAAGGACGGTACAGTTTCCGAAGGAAAGAAAATACTTATTGACGGACAACAGCGTGTAACGGCACTTGCTGCGGCGATTCAGGGGCAGCCCGTTATCAACAAAGAGTACAAAAAAGTAAAGATTGTTATTGCTTTCCATCCCATAGAGCAACGATTTGAGGTGCTGAATACGGCGATTCAGAAAGATACCGCGTGGATACGGGATATTTCTCCTATTGTAACGGGAGAAGAGCGAGTGAGCAAAGTCGTAAAAACATACTGCGAAAACAATCCCAACGCACTTCAAGACCACGTAGAAGATGCTTTGGAGAACTTGAAATCGCTAATGAAAAAACAAATCGGCGTGATTGAACTTAGCCCGGATATTGACATTGAAACAGTAACGGAAATTTTTATCCGCATCAACTCTAAAGGGGTGGTACTCAGTCAGGCAGATTTTTCCATGTCGAAAATTGCCTCCAATGAAATTTACGGCGGAAATATGCTTCGCAAGTGCATTGATTATTTTTGCCATTTGGCTGTTGCACCGGAGTTTTATTCTCACATAATAGAGGTGGATAAAGAGTTTTGTACCACGGAGTATTTTGCTAAAATCAGTTGGCTTCGCAACGAAAATGATGATTTGTATGACCCCGACTATAATGATTTACTGCGTGTCGCCTTTACGTCAGAGTTCAAACGCGGGAAACTCAGCGACCTTGTGAGTTTGCTTTCGGGGCGAAATTTTGAGAAGAAAATTTTTGAAGAAGAAATTGCGGAAGAATCTTACGCCAAACTCAGACAGGGCGTTTTGCACTTCATCAATGAGACGAATTTTAAGCGTTTTGTGATGATTGTCAAATCAGCAGGATTCGTTGATTCAAGCCTTATCAGTTCCCAAAGCGCACTGAATTTTGCTTATATCCTCTATCTCAAGTTGCGTGCCGACAAAGTGAATGATGCAGAGATTGAATCAGCCGTACGGCGGTGGCTGGTACTTTCGTTGCTGACGGGCAGATACTCCGGCAGTTCCGAATCAACCATAGATTTGGATATTCGCAGTATTGAAGGCAGAGGATATAAAGAATATTTAGCAGAACTTGAGGCAGTAGAACTTTCGGACAGCTTTTGGAACGCTGAACTGATTCAACAACTCAATACGTCCAGCAGCAGCAGTTCCGCGTTTAAGGTGTATTTGGCAGCACAGAGCAAATTCAATGACAAAGGTTTTCTTTCCAAGGATATTGCGGTAAAAGACCTTATTGAGCATAAAGGAGACATTCATCATTTGTTCCCCAAAGATTATCTCAAAAAACAGGGCTTAACAAAATCGCAGTATAATCAGGTCGCAAACTATGTGTATATGCAAACGGAAATCAATGTCAAAGTTGGTAACAAAGCACCAAACGACTATTTTGCGGTGTTGAAAGAACAGTGCGAGGGTGGCGCATTACGTTTCGGAGGCATCGCTGATATTCAGACATTGACAGATAATTTGCAAGAGAATGAAATCCCACTCGGCATAATGGAAATGACAATCGAACACTATACAGAATTTTTGGAGCAGAGAAGAAAACTTATGGCAAACAAACTTCGTCGTTATTATGAAATGCTGTAATGTAGGCTACTGTGGAAATGGCATTATAGTAACTGCTCTCACCGACCGCGCTATTGATGCGCTGGTGTATGAGCTGTATGGTCTGACGGCGGAGGAGATTCGTGTGGTGGAGGGGCGTTCTTGATTGGGGAATGCGGGGCGAATTATTCGGGACTTTGAGAATTTGCTTGCGGCACAAGACCTGCACGTTCAGGATAGGTATAGAGTCTGTTTTTCCCTTCTTCTTCGAGATATTTGCCAATAATATTCGCAAAGCCCTTTGAAATTTTTTCCCCACGAATTTCCGCATGGGCATAGTTACGTGGACACGGGGCATTTGCTTTCTTCGAATGTTCGGGGCAATACTCTTGAGTGCTATTATGCGGACAAATACACACGTTCTCAAATGCTGCAACAGGATACTGCTTATATTCTTTTTGAACAGGGCAAGGGTCTTGAATAACCTTGAGGTCAGCAGGTTGTTTTGTTTCCGGATTTGGATTTTCTTTTGCAAGACGTATAAGTTCTTGGACTCCGAGACTTCCAACTTGAATAATCATGCGCTCAGGCGGAGAATCAATATCAGCCGTGAAGATAGGAAAAAGCTCTTCAATAGTCAGTATCTGCAACCGACTGACAGAGATGTTACGCCCCTCGAAAAGTTTGTAGCGTAATATTCCGGTCTGTGCGTCATAATGTTGTGTGTGAATAGCACGGACGATGACTTCATCAGGCGTACAGGGCGCACCGTGTTGGATATTCATTAGGTTCAGGCGTTGGCAAGTTTTTGTACAAGCGTTGAAATATCACGAATGGCAACTTTACCTTCTTCATTAAGCGTTTCAATGTAATACTCAATGCAGTCTGCATAAAATTCTAGCGACGTTGTTTCATTATTTTCGGAACGCCAGACAAGTTCAAGATTACCCTCTTCCGACAAAAATAGCGAACACCGCTCAGGAAAAGAACTATACTGAGCTAAAAACAATTCGATTGAATATAGCGAAGCAGCTTGGAGAGATTTGCCTTGCCCAAAATGCCAGCCGTCTTTGAGAGAGACCAATTCAGAAAAACGCCCGACGTTGTGCGCTCCCAATGCCTCGACAGCTTTTGAGGACAGCCGCAAAGAACGCGGGAAGTCAGAATTAGGCTGATTCTTTTTGAGAATGATATTCGTTAATATATCACCCGTCATGTCAGGATAAAATCTTACATTGTCATATATGGGCTGTGTCGTGCGTGCATAAGCGTTCGGCATACTCTAGTACTCAGGGTTAAGGGTGTTCAAAAATTCGGATTGGAGTAATCCAAAGAACAACTCTTTTTCGATAGTATGTGCTACATCCAGTGCGTCAATGATTGTGCTGTTGTGCAAATGCCCCTTTTCAAGGGAAATGTCAATATCAATTAAGGATGCGGTGCTTTGCTGATGAGGTTCAGTTAGTTCATTGGATACTTGAAGCAAGCAACCAAAAGTATCACGACGAAAGAAGGTACGAAAATATGATGTCCCTTGTGTAAATCCTGAAAACTCTAGGGCAAGCGTAGGTGAAAGAGAAGTTTTCGAGAAAATCTCAATATCCTCAAAAACATTTGTGTACCGTAATCCAAGCCGCTCAATTTCTTGTACTGCACCTAGTTCATTCACCATGTTCCATATCTTGAGGGATTCGTACTGAAATGCTTCCCAACCAAGATACGGCTTGGAATTGACAACAGAAACCATACGCGCCCCTAACAGCAATATCAGAGAAGATGTCGTAGCTTGGTAATAAGGTTGATACCGTAAAGCCTCTTCATGGTCTAAAATTTCCTGTGGTATTTTTTTGATAGGAAGTTCTTCAAAGGGGGGATATTGGTTGTTCACACGAGAATAGACTGCCTCACGAAGCCGCTCTACATCCCAATCCGTCAAGAAACGGAACTCAACCGTTGCGTTTGCAATCGGACACGGAGAAATCCTTTTAGGAATGTTTACCATACAAGAGCAGCCAATAAACAAGTGATAAGAAGCAAATTGAGGAAAAGTATCGTAGCCCAAAACACACAAACAATCTATATCGTTACAATTCTTGAACGCCTGTATTGACGCTCTCTCTGGGCGCGAAGTTACAAAAAATCCTCTTATTTTCAACGTATTCTTTGCATAGTGTCTTACAAGTTGTTGCTTGTAAATAATTTATAGGATATTGTCCCGTCCTGAAAAAAGGACGTAATCTCATTGGCAAAAGTAATACGGTATTCTTTACTGATGCTATTGCGTATTGTGTACGACAGATGTATGAACCCAATGCGTACATGAAGAAAAAAGGTGGGCATAAATTTCACGAGCGTCCTGACCCCGTACTCGTGAAAAAAGCCTCGTACAAGCACCCTTTGGGGATTGTAGAAGTCTAAAAAAAAGGGACGAAGCCGTCCCGGGTGAATCCTACTCCGTAGTCTGGCTGCGTTTCGGATTCACCATTAAACTACGACAATTTTTTGATGTCACCCAACAGAAATGGTGATGTTCTCACTGAATTTGTCCGCGAAGGCTATAAATGCAGAGACACATTTTTGCTCAAAAACTATTTTATTGTCAATTTCCCTCAAAAAACAACACCCCAAAACTTGACCTTTTTTGGCCTAAATTTGACCTACATCGGCAAAAAAACGCAAAAAACATGACAAGTTGAGCGAACATTCGCGGACAGCGTAAAAATACAAAAGCCTGTAAAGTATTGCTCTACAGGCTTTGATATAAACGTGGACTCAAGGGGGATCGAACCCCTGACCTCTTGAATGCCATTCAAGCGCTCTCCCAAAACTGAGCTATGAGCCCGTGACGTGTTCTAACGTATTGATGCGGCTTTAACGCATGGCAAAAATACTCTTTTTTCGTGTCGCTGTCAAGGTTTTTTCACCCGTTCTGGGTTCATTTCAATAAACTCTTTCCACGACGAAGCCTTCTTCTTGCCGCCTTTTCCGGCAAGCGAAGCAATTTGATACGAATGGCAAATTGCCACTGCCAAGGCATCGGTCGCATCATAAAAATCCGGTGTTTCCTCAATGCCAAGCAGGTTTTTTACCATGTACTGCACCTGCTCTTTGCTGGCGTTGCCGTTGCCCGTAACGGCTTTTTTGATGAAGCGCGGCGCGTATTCCACCGCCGGAACATCCAGCATAATTGCCGCCAAAATAGCAGCGCTGCGGGCGTGAGCGAGTTTGATAATGGAAGGAACGCTTTTGCTGTAAAAAATCGTTTCGATGGCGAGTTGGTCAGGCAAAGAACGTTCAATGACTTTTTGCAAACGGGTGTAAATCGTCTTGAGACGCAAGGGAATATCCTCGTGCTGTCGCTTTGCTTCGATAACGCCGTATTCGATGAGTGTCAGATTTTTCCCTACTTTTTCCACCACACCGTAACCGCACACAACGCTTCCGGGATCAATACCCAAAATCCGCATAAATACTCGCTCCGTGACAAAATACCAGAAAGTGTTGAGTGCTAAGTCTTGAGGGTTGAGTGTGAAATGCTCAGAAAGTAACCAAGCACCAACTAACCAAGCACCAACTAACCAAGCACTACAAAATATATTTGCTCAAATCCTGATTTTTCGCAATCGCCGACAAGCGTTCTTTCACAAAATCCGGTGTGATGGTAACGGTCTTGTCCGTCACGTTGTCCGGCGTGTTGTAAAGCGTTTCTTCGAGCAAGGTTGTGAGAATCGTGTGCAAGCGCCGTGCGCCGATATTCACCACTTCCTGATTCACATACGCGGCAGTGGAAGCGATTTCTTTTATTGCAGCATCCTCAAACACCAAATTCACCTCTTCACTCGACATGAGCGCTTGATATTGCTTGATGAGCGCGTTTTCGGGAATCGTCAGAATTTTGAAGAAATCTTCTTCGGTCAAACTATCCAATTCTACGCGAATAGGGAAACGCCCTTGCAATTCGGGAATGAGGTCTGACGGCTTTGCAACGTGGAATGCGCCGGAGGCAATGAACAACACGTGGTCAGTGCGAACCGGTCCGTATTTTGTGGAAACGGTCGAACCTTCCACAATCGGCAGTAAATCTCGTTGCACACCGGAACGCGATACATCCGGTCCGCCCGAACCGCCACCGGTGGTGGCAACTTTGTCAATTTCGTCAATAAACACAATGCCCATATTTTCTGCTCGTGCGACAGCCTCCTGCATAGCGGCTTCCATGTCAATCAATTTTTCTGCTTCTTCCTGTTCCAAAAGCTGACGTGCTTCGGCAACGGTAACTTTGCGCTTGACCGTGCGCTTTGGCATCATGCCTTCTAGCATATTTCCTATGTCTATGCCCATATTGTCCATGCCGATTGGTCCCAACACGTGCATTTGCGGGGAGTTGTCATTCATGTCAATTTCGATAACGCGGTCTTCGAGGTCGCCGTTTTGAAGTTGCTGCAAAAAGCGGTCGCGTGTGGCGGCGTTTTCAATCACTTCGCCTTCTTCGCCTGTTTCAAAGCCAAAACTTCCCGAACGGCGAACTTGCGGCGGAATGAGAATATCCAAAATCCGCATCTCTACGGCTTTTTTCGCTGCCGCCCGGACTTCCTCACGTTTTTCGGCACGAACCATATTTGCGGCAATTTCCGCCAAATCACGAATCATTGACTCCACATCGCGCCCGACGTAGCCAACTTCCGTGAACTTTGTGGCTTCCACTTTCACAAACGGCGCACCGGAAAGTTTCGCCAAACGACGTGCAATCTCGGTTTTGCCAACGCCTGTCGGTCCAATCATAATGATATTATTCGGCATAATTTCATCGCGCATCTGCCCTTGCACATTCTGCCTACGCCAGCGATTGCGCAGTGCAATAGCAACGGATTTTTTCGCGTTTCCTTGTCCGATGATGTATTTATCAAGTTCGGTAACGATTTCACGCGGTGTGAGCGCTTGCAGTTTTTGTACGTGTGCGGGAAGCGCTGTTTTGGTCTCGGTTGAAGATGTTGGCATAGTTCAAAAAGAAAACAAAAGAATAGCAAATAGCGAGGCGAATATAGCAAATTCCTATGGTAGAACAACGCAGAAAATGTTTACCTGATTATTCGATACAAAGTTTCGTGCAAAGTTTCTCATAAAGTTTCTCATAAAGTTTCGCACGAATGTTCGGACGTTTGGCGTATATTTGCAGGAATTTGTTGTTGCAACTATCGCACTATTTTCCACAGCACCATACCCAATGTTTCAGACCGTACCCCGCATCCCGCTTCGAGATTTTTTCCGCAATCCCGAAAAATCCGGTTATCAACTTTCTCCTTCCGGCACGTTTATTTCTTGGCTTGCTCCCTTTGAAAACCGCATGAACATTCATGTTCAAGACCGTCGTGATGAGCGCATTATGCGCGTTACCAGCGAAACGGCTCGTGATATTTCGGGGCATTTTTGGAAATCCGACAGCCGCATTATTTATGTGAAAGACTTCGGCGGTGATGAAAATTTTCACATCGTTGCCGTGAATATCAACGGTGAAGATTTGCGCGATTTAACGCCGTTTGAGGGCGTACGGGCGCAGATAATTGACCCGCTCGAAGATTTTGACGAGTTTATGCTCATCGGCTTAAACAAACGCAATCCCGAACTTTTCGATGCTTACCGCCTGAATGTCGTTTCCGGCGAATTAACACTTGTCGCAGAAAATCCGGGTAATATCACCGGCTGGATGACCGACCACAAAGGCGCTTTGCGCTTGGCAATAGCCACCGATGGTGTAAATACGACACTTCTGCACCGCGCAAACGAAAACGAGGAATTTCGCCACGTCATTACGACCAATTTCAAGGAAAGCATTGACCCGCTTTTTTTTACGTTTGACAACGCGCACCTCTACGCCTCATCCAATCTGGGGCGCGACAAAAGTGCTATCGTTGAGTTCGACCTTCAAACTGCGAAGGAGCGCGATGTCCTTTTTGAACACGACGACGTAGATGCTTCGACGCTTTCCTATTCCCGCAAACGCAAGGTTTTAACTTCCATCACCTACACGACATGGAAACGGGAGCGCGTCTTTCTGGATAAACTTGCAAAAAATCTTTACCAACGAGCAGCAGCGCGGCTTTCAGGCTATGAAGTCGTTGTGGCGGATATGAACCGTGACGAAGATGTGATGCTCATTCGCACCTACAGCGACCGCTCTTTGGGCGCATACTATCTGTTCGATACGAAAAAAGACAAACTCTCGAAACTGAGCGATGTCAGCCCTTGGTTGAACGAAAAAGACCTTTGCGAAATGAAGCCCGTGCGCTACGAAAGCCGCGACGGACTGACTATCAACGGCTATTTGACGCTGCCGAAGCTGCCTCGCAACCGCCAAGCGCGAGATTTGCCTGTGGTCATCAATCCACACGGCGGTCCGTGGGTGCGCGATGCGTGGGGCTACAACCCCGAAGTGCAGTTTCTTGCCAATCGTGGTTATGCGGTCTTGCAGGTGAATTATCGCGGTTCCACTGGCTACGGGCGCACGTTCTGGGAAAAGGGCTTCAAGCAGTGGGGGCGCTCCATGCAAAACGACCTTTCGGACGGCGTGAAATGGCTCATTGATGAAAGTATCGCCGACCCTAAACGCATTGCGATTTACGGCGGCAGCTACGGCGGCTACGCAACGCTGGCGGGACTAGCATTTACGCCGGAATTATACGCTTGCGGCGTGGATTACGTCGGCGTGAGCAACCTTTTTACGTTTATGAACACTATTCCGCCCTATTGGAAGCCGTATTTGGCAATGATGCACGAAATGGTTGGCAATCCCGATACCGATAAAGACTTGTTTCATGCGGCTTCTCCGGTATTTCATGTGGAGAACATCAAAGCACCACTTCTTGTGGCGCAAGGCGCAAAAGACCCGCGAGTGAATATCGAAGAATCAAATCAAATCGTGGAAGCACTGAAAAAACGCGGTATTGACGTTCCCTATCTTGTCAAAGACAACGAAGGACACGGCTTCCGCAACGAAGAAAATCGCTTTGAATTTTACGAAGCAATGGAGGAATTTTTAGCGAAGTATTTATCGGACGACGAGGAAATGTAGATTTTGACTACCGTGCGTTGCACATTCTTTCATCTCAACTGTTATGCACTACACCGTTCAACGCTGGCAAGAAGCGACATTTTCTCCCGCAGAATGGAATAAATTCGTGCTTTCTGCCGATAATGGAACAATATTTCACGAGCGCACGTTTTTGAACTATCATCCGCCGGAGCGCTTTACCGATCATTCCTTGGTGATTCGCTCTAAAGGCAGGATTCAAGCGCTTTTTCCGGCAGTCGAATGGACGATTGACCGCGACAAAACGCTTTTTTCGCATAGGGGCGCATCGTATGGCGGGTTTGTCTATCAGTCCGTTTCGTTGGAGCAGGCGTTGGGCTGGGTGCAAGCATTAAAGCACTATGCACGGGAAGAAGGTTTTACGCGGATATTGATGACGCTTCCTCCGATGCTTTATGCTGCGCAGCCGACGAATTATTGTGATTTTGCGTTGGTTTCCGAAGGCTTCCGATACCAAAAGCGAGAAATGACGGCAGTTTTCGCCGTTCCTCCCACCGAAGACGAGATATTTTCCCGCTTCAAACAAGAAGCCCGCACTGCGACGCGCAAAGCCGAAAAACTTGGTGTGCGCGTCGAAAAGTCGCTTGACTATGCGGCATACTACGAGATTTTGTCGCATAATCTGATGATGCGGCACGGAGCAACGCCCACACACACTTTAGCAGAACTCGAATACCTCGCCAAAACCTTCCCAGACCGCATTTCGCTGCAAGCTGCATTTCTTGAAAAGCGCATGATTGCAGGCGTGGTGAACTTTATTGCCAACCCGCGCACGATGCTCGGCTTTTACATCAGCGATAACAAAGAATTTCAAGAATACCGCGCATTGAATCTGCTGTTTTACGAAATTTTTCGGGAATGTGTTGCAAGTGGCATAGAATGGTACGATTTCGGTACATTTACGCTGAATATGCAGCCTAATTTTGGCTTGGGGAAATTCAAAGAAACCTTCGGCGCACGCGGAATTTTCAGGGATACACTCG
>VYMD01000323.1_pt1 | contig 13209 bp, 12 predicted proteins | sample 5115311 | NCBI WGS metagenome assembly VYMD01 (sample SAMN12291779, study PRJNA351875) | freshwater metagenome | isolation source: freshwater lake | place: USA: Michigan, Wintergreen Lake | collected 2013-08-08
GCCTGCTGCGAGCGGCCGTGATAGGCAAGCTTGAGACCGAAGGCTTCGGCCCGCCGGGCAATGGCCTTGCCGATGCGTCCAAGGCCGAGAATGCCCATGGTCTTGCCGCGCAGGGTGTCGCTCAGCGGGAAGTTGCCCTTGAGCCAAAGGCCCTTGCGCACATGCTGGTCGGCCTGCGGAAGCCTGCGCATGGTTGAAATCAGCAGGCCCATCGCGAGGTCGGCCACTTCATCCGTCAGCACCTCCGGCGTGTTGGTGACCACGATCCCGCGTGCCTTTGCGGCCCTGGCATCGACCAGATCATAGCCCACGCCGAAGCTCGACACGATCCGGAGGTTTGGCAGTGCTGCGAAAAGGGCGTCGTCGCTCGCGGCTCCCTGGCCGGTCACCACGCCCTTGAAGCGCGCGCCCTCCTTTGCGAGAAAACCGGCGCGATCAGCCTGTTCGTTGAGATGAACGAAGGGAAACCGGCTCTCGATGCCCTGCTGGATCAGCGGCATCATGGGCTGAGTGATGAGGACGGGAAAATCAGGGTAGCGCATCGGTTATCCGGAAACAGAAGGGTGACGCGCTCTATGTGCCGCGCCAGCCCCATTTGGGAAAGCCCCAATTCTCTCAATCCTCGTCGTCCCCGGACATTTCGCCTTCCTGGTCGAGATCGGTGCTGCCGGGATTCTTCGCAAGCCCCTTCGAGAGGCGGCGCAGCAGCTTGCGCAGTCGCCTGGCATCCTTGTCGGCGAGGAGGTCGGCGATCTCCTCTTCCATGAGGCTGGTGAGTTCACCGATTCGCGAAAGCTTCGCTTCGCCCTCCGCGGTGAGAGTCACCAGAACGATCCGCGCATCATCCGTGCGCGAGCGCCGGGCCACGAGGCCCTGGGCGGCCAGCCGCGTGATGGTTTTCATGGTCGCGCCTTCTGTGCCGGAGAGGGCCTGAAGCACCAGTTCCTGCCCCGGAAAGATCGAGATCTCCGCAAGGAGTTCCGCCATCCGCGCCCGGTACAGGCGGGAAGCCAGCATCAATTGCTGCCCGACCGTCTTCTGCGAATTCATCTTCATGGCGCCCCTGCCCCGGGAAAGTTCGCATCGATCTGAACCGTAAGCCGGCTTCCCATAGGGCTCAAACCACGCCTGCATGACGACTTCATGACAATGGCCTTGCCGGAACTGCGTCGGCGTGAGGCATGAGGCTGCGGTCTTGAACAGTTTTGAGGCCGACGGACTTGCATCGCGGATCAATTATCCTTATACACCGCTCTGCCCATATTCGCACGTGCCTGTGGTTGCGTGCTGGTCGGTGGATCTCCGGACAAGAGGCCGGAAAAACGCCAGTCGTCGAGGGTCGCGAGCAACTGCTCCACCCCCAATGAACGGACCAGCAGCCGGAGGCGAACCGGCGGCCCCGCCCGAAGCGGGTGACGCAGCTCAAAGCAACGACGGAGCGGGCTTTTTCGGTCTCTGCCGGGTTCCAAGTCCGGCAACTGAAGAGGCTTGTCCATCTTGCCGGGCGTGCGGTGGGGTTTCCCCTTCCAAACGATGGCTCTGAGGTCACTCTGGTTGCGCATATCGCGCGTCCGGGGCTTTCCGACGACCAACGGCGCAGCGTCACCGCTGCCCTCTCTCCTCTCCGGAGGGGCGGGCAGCACGGATGCACCGCGTAGACGTGTCCGCATTTCCACCCTGCGGCACGATGAAACGATGCACCCAGTTTGACCATCGCCAGAGCGGCGCGAGGCGCCGCATGAGGGGATGCTGCCATGACTGAGCGAATTCTCGACTACCTCCGCACCCGTCCGTCGGAGGGCCCGCGCCTCATCGTCGATATCGATGTCGTCCGCGACAATTACCTCGCCTTCGCAAAGGCGATGCCGGATACGCGTGTTTTCTATGCCGTGAAGGCGAACCCCGCCCACGAGATCCTCGAGCTTCTCGCGAAGCTCGGCTCTTCGTTCGATTGCGCCTCCATCGGCGAAATCGAGATGGTGCTGGCGGTGGGTGCCACGGCGGATCGCATCTCGTTCGGCAACACGATCAAGAAGGAACGTGACATCCAGCGCGCCCATGAGCGCGGGGTGCGCCTCTTCGCGGTCGATTGCGAAGCCGAGGTGGAGAAGATCGCGCGGGCCGCGCCGGGCTCGAAGGTGTTCTGCCGCATCCTGTGCGATGGCGCCGGGGCGGAATGGCCCCTGTCGCGCAAGTTCGGCTGCCAGCCTGAAATGGCGCCGCGCGTGCTGGAACTGGCCCATCGCCTCGGTCTCGTGGCGCATGGCCTCTCTTTCCATGTCGGCTCGCAGCAGACGAACCCGAAGATGTGGGACGAGGCGCTTGCGTCTTCGGCGGCGATCTTCCGCGATCTGGCCGAGCGCGGCATCCAGCTCGCCATGGTCAATCTCGGCGGCGGTTTTCCGACCCGCTACCTGCGCGATATCCCGAAGGTCCAGGCCTATGGCGAGGCGATCTTCGATTCGCTCTGCAGGCATTTCGGCAACCGCATTCCCGAGACCATCATCGAGCCGGGCCGCGGCATGGTCGGCAATGCCGGCATCATCGAGAGCGAGGTGATCCTCATCTCGAAGAAGTCGGATGATCCGAACGAGCCGCGCTGGGTCTATCTCGATATCGGCAAGTTCCACGGGCTGGCCGAGACGATCGACGAGGCGATCCGCTATCCCATCCGTACCCGCCATGACGGCGGCGAGATGGGCCCTTGCGTGATCGCCGGGCCGACCTGCGATTCGGTGGATGTTCTTTATGAGAAGACGCCGTATCTGCTGCCTTTCAGCCTTGAGATCGGGGACAGGATCCTGATCGAGGGCACGGGCGCCTATACGACGACCTATTCCACCGAGTGCTTCAACGGCATGCCGGGGCTCCGACAGATCGTCATCTGAAATCGGACGGAGCCTTCCTTTCCGCCATCACCCGTTCGGCAGGCAGCCGGATCGACATGATCCGGCTGCCGAGGCGCGAGGGTCTCCCTGAACCCGCGCTCGCCAAGCGCGCCATGGCCGCGAGGCCAGGAGACCGGACATGATCCGCATTGACAATGAACTCCCCCGGGAGGCCCCCGCACGCGAGGCCATGCTTGATCGCGCCTTCGGGCCCGCCCGTTTCGTGAAAACCTGCGAAAGGCTGCGCGAAGGTCGTTTGCCGGCTGAAGGCTTGTCTTTCATCGCGCGCGCCGGTGAGATGCCGGTGGGCACCCTGCGCTTCTGGCATGTTGAAGCCGGTGGCGTTCCGGCGCTCATGCTCGGCCCGCTCGCGGTGGATGAGCGGCTGCGCTCGGTCGGCATCGGCGGCACGCTGATGCAGATTGGCCTGGCACGCGCCGCCGAGCTAGGCCATCGCGCGATCATCCTCGTGGGTGACGAGCCCTATTATGCGCGTTCGGCTTCCGCCGGGCGCTGGCCGAGCGGCTCGCATTGCCGGGCCCGGTCGATGCCGCGCGCTTCCTCGCGCATGAGATCGTGCCGGGCAGCCTCTGTTCGGCGTCTGGCCTCGTGCGCGCCACGGGTGCGCTCGCACCGTCCTCGTCCCTGACAGGAGGCGGCCATCGTCGGCTCGCAGCCTGACTTTTGCGCCTTCAACCGCTATCGCGCCCCTTGACGGCTGGCTCTGCCGGTCTCCATAGGGGCGCGGATTTTTTCAAAACCCTGCCCCTCCAACCCTGCCCCTCCACGAGATTTTCGCGCGAGAGACGAAGAGATGTCTGAGAACTGGCCCAACCACGGCACCATCGCCGGCCCGATCGTGATGATCGGCTTCGGCTCCATCGGGCGCGGCACGCTGCCGCTCATCGAGCGGCATTTCCGTTTCGATCGCAGCCGCTTCGTGGTGATCGACCCGGATGACAGCGATCGTCGCCTGCTTGACGAGCGCGGCATCCGCTTCCTGCAGGCGGCCGTGACGCGCGAGAATTATCGCGACATGCTGAAGCCGCTGCTCACGGCCGGTGAGGGACAGGGCTTCTGCGTGAACCTCTCGGTCGACACCTCCTCGCTCGACCTCATGGAGTTCTGCCGGGAACTCGGCGTGCTCTATATCGACACCGTGGTGGAACCATGGGTCGGCTTCTACTGGGACACGTCGGCAGGCCCGGCCGCGCGCTCGAACTACATGCTGCGCGAGACGGTTCTCGCCGCGAAGCGCAGGAACCCCGGCGGAACGACGGCCGTCTCCTGTTGCGGCGCGAACCCGGGCATGGTCTCGTGGTTCGTGAAACAGGCGCTCGTGAATGTCGCGAGCGATCTCGGCCTGCCTTTCGAGGAGCCGACCACCCGCGAGGGCTGGGCGAAGCTGATGCGGGATGCGGGTGTGAAAGGTGTGCATATCGCCGAGCGCGATACGCAGCGTGCGAAGAATCCGAAGCCGACGAATGTTTTCGTTAACACCTGGTCGGTCGAGGGCTTCCTCTCCGAAGGCATGCAGCCGGCCGAACTCGGCTGGGGCACGCATGAGCCCTGGATGCCGGAAAATGGCCGCACCCACGAAACGGGCTGCGGCGCCGCGATCTATCTGCTCCAGCCGGGTGCCAATACCCGCGTGCGCACCTGGTGCCCCACCAATGGCGCGCAATACGGCTTCCTTGTCACCCATAACGAGTCGATTTCCATTGCCGATTATTTCACGCTGAAGGATGGTCACGGCAAGGCCCTGTTCCGCCCCACCTGTCATTACGCCTATCACCCGGCGAATGATGCGGTGATGTCGCTGCATGAGCTCTTCGGCAATGGCGGCAATATCCAGCCGGAGCACCACATCCTTGACGAGCACGAGATCGTCGATGGCATTGACGAACTCGGCGTGCTGCTCTTCGGCCACAAGAACAACGCCTATTGGTATGGCTCGCAGCTCTCGGTCGAGGAAACGCGCGCGCTTGCGCCCTACCAGAACGCCACCGGGATGCAGGTGACCTCCGCCGTGCTCGCTGGCATGGTCTGGGCGCTCGAGAACCCGGATCGCGGCATCGTCGAGGCCGACGAGATGGATTACAAGCGCTGCCTCGAAGTGCAGATGCCCTATCTCGGCCCGGTGCGCGGCTTCTACACCGATTGGAACCCCACCAAGGACCGCGAGAAGCTGTTCCCCGAGGACGTGGATTACAACGAGCCCTGGGCGTTCCGGAACGTGCTGGTGCGGTGAAGTGACGAGGCCGGGGAAACCCGGCCTTCTTCATATCAGATATACTTCACCGCGCTCTGCACATCGCTTTCCGTGATCTTCGCCATCGGCTTTTGGATCTTCACGGCCTGCGTGGCCTCGCCCTCGCGCATGATGAGCAGAATGGTCTCGAGGCCGGGGCAGGCGGGATCGCCGCAATCAATTTCGGAAATGGTGAGCGTGAGGGGCGGGTCTTTCCCGAGCGCCGCCTCGGCCCAGCCGCGAATGGCATCGCGCGCGGGGTTCGCCTCGGGTTTTTTCCGGAAGGGGTTGGGGAAAGGCGCCATGCCGCGCCGCCCTTACACCGGCAGGTCGAGCAGGCCGGCCGCACCCGATTCCGCGCCGAAAATCAGCCGGCGCCCATCGTGATCCCAGGCGAGAGCGGTGATTGCCGCGCCATCGCCGCCGGCACGCACCAGAAGCTCGCTGGCATCGGTGAGGCGCACGAGCAGCACCCAGCCATCGGCATAGCCGATGGCGAGCACCAGCGCTTTCGGGTGGAACGCGACCTTGCTGACGCGCGCCGGCCGCGCGCCGCATTCGCGGGGGGGCTTGCCCATCGGCCCATCCTTCGCGAAGGGCCAGATGATGGCGGCCTCCGCGCCGGAGGTGGCGAGCCAGAGCCCGTCATGCGACCAGCTCATGTCGCGCACCTTCGCGGGGTAGCCCGACATGCGCATATGGCCCTTGTCAGCCAGGCGCCAGCCGTGAAGCTGGTTTTCCTGCATCGAGGTGAGCACGAAGCGCCCATCCGGCGAGACCTCGCATTCGAGATGCGAGCCCTTCCATTCGAGCTTTTCGGGCTCGGCGGCCATGTTCGGAAACCACAGCGCAACGAAGCCGTTCTGCGACACCGCGAGGCGATAGCCCTTGGGGAAGAAGGCGAAACCGCGCGCGCTGGATGCCAGCGCCAGGCTTTTCACCTGGCCTTTGCCATCCCGCGTGAAGGCCTGCCGGCCGATGCTCCAGGCGGTCGCGCTATCCGGGCCGAGCGCCAGCGCATCCACCCAGCCCTTGCCTTCGCCGAGAAGCTTCGGCGCTTGGCCGGGCCGGCATTCTATCACGCGGCCATCATCGCCGGCCGTCACGATGCGATCGGCCACGATCTTCGCCACCAGAATCGCATCAGCATGCGGCCGCAAGGCCGGCGCCTCGCGGCCGATCTGGATCGTGCCCTCGGCAGTGACGATCACGATCTCGCCGCCGAGAAAGCCGGCAGCGAGAATATGGGCATCGAAGGCGAGCGATTGCACGCGATCGGCGAGGGAGGAGGCAGGCTGGATCATGCCCCGTTCTTGCCTCAGGCCGCGCAGGCGAGGAAGCCCTTTTTGAGTTCGTCTTCCTTGAGGTTGCGTCCGATGAACACGATGCGGCTGACGCGTTTCTCGTCCGGTCGCCAGTCACGTTGCAGGTCGCCATCGAGGATCATGTGCACGCCCTGGAAGACGAAGCGCTTCGGCTCCTTCCTGAAGGCGAGGATGCCCTTGGACCTGAGGATGTTCGGCCCCTCGACCTGCACGAGATCATTGATCCACGGCATGAACTTTTCGGGATCGACATCGCCCTCGATCGCAACCGAGACCGACTGCATGTCCTCATCGTGATAGTGCTTCAACCCGCCATGATGGTGGTGATCATGATCATGGTGGTGATGCTCGTGGTGGTGATGATCATGCGTGCAGCCCGGGCCGCATTCATGGTCATGGTCGTGATGATGGGGATGATCATGGTCATCCGCCTCGAGGAAGGCGGGCTCGATCTCGAGGATGCGCTCGAGATCGAAGGCGCCACGGTTCAGTACTGCGTCAAGCGGCACGGCGCATTTCTGCGTGCGATGCAGCACCGCATAGGGGTTGATGGCGCGGATGCGGGCTTCCACCTCGCGCAGCTCCGCCGGGCTGACGAGATCGGTCTTGTTGAGCAGAATGACATCCGCGAAGGCGATCTGGTTCTTCGCTTCCGGCGCGTCCTTCAGGCGGTCCTTCAGCCACTTGGCATCGGCCACGGTGACCACTGCATCGAGGCGGGTCTTCGCGCCGACATCCTGATCGACAAAGAAGGTCTGCGCCACCGGGGCAGGGTCGGCAAGGCCGGTGGTTTCCACGAGAATGGCATCGAAGCGGCCCTTGCGCTTCATCAGCCCCTCGATGATGCGGATGAGATCGCCGCGCACGGTGCAGCAGATGCACCCGTTATTCATCTCGAAGACTTCCTCATCGGCCCCGACCACGAGGTCGTTGTCGATTCCGATCTCGCCGAACTCGTTGACGATGACGGCGAATTTCTTGCCATGCGGTTCGGTGAGAATGCGGTTGAGAAGTGTCGTCTTGCCCGCGCCGAGATAGCCGGTGAGCACGGTCACGGGGATTTTCTCGACGGGCATCTGGTCGGAAGCGGGTTCGGTCATCGGGAATGATCCTTCTCGGCGCGTCGGGGTTCAAGGCCCCGCGCGGCAATGTCAGCCATATGGGCTTCGGACGAGCGCGATGCAAGCGCCGGCGAGGCCCCGTTTCGGGGTTAGAGCGAAATTCGATCTGAACGGATCAGATCGACCGCTCTATGTTTTTGTTATTGAACGCATTTTCTTCGATCAACCGGTATCCACTTGATCGAAAAAATGCTCTAGTCCTTCAGCGCGTCGGCGATCGTCTTCGCGTTGTGGCGCATCAGCGCGAGATAGGTGGGGGCGGGGCCCTTCTCGTCGGTCAGGGCATCGGAATAGAGCGTGCCACCGAGGCGCGCGCCGGTTTCCCTCGCCAGTTGTTCGGCTATGCGCGGATCGGCCACGTTCTCGAGGAAGACCGCCCTCGCCTTGCGCTCGCGCGCGGCCCTGACAATGCGGGCGATGTCCTGCGCGGAAGGCTCCGCCTCGGTGGAAAGCCCGCGCGCGCCCTCGATTCGGATGCCGAAATCGCGCGTGAAATAGCGGAAGGAATCGTGGTTCACGATGCCCAGGCGATTATCCCTCGGGATGGATGCAAGCAGGGCGGCAATCTCGGTTTTCGCCTTGTCGAGTTCGGCGAGATATTTCTCGGCATTGGCCCGGAAGACCGCCTCGCCCTCCTTGTCCGCCGCGATGAGGCCGTCGCGGATGTTTTCGACATAGATCTTTGCGGCATCGATCGACTGCCAGGCATGCGGATCATTCTTGCCATGGTCATGCGCGTGGCCATGCCCGTGATCATGCCCGCCGGATTTGGGCTTTTCGAGTGGCTTTAGCCCGTTGCTCGCGGTCACCACACGCGCCTTCGAACCGGAGGATTTCACGAGCCGGGGCATGAAGCCATCAAAGCCGAGCCCGTTGACGATCAGCAGATCGGCTCCCTTCACGGTCTTCGCATCCTGCGGGGTCGCGCGGTAGACATGCGCATCGCCGTTGGGGCCCACGAGGCTCACGACATGCACGCGGTCGCCGCCCACCTGCTTTGCGAGATCGGCGAGGATCGAGAACGACGCCACGACCTGAACCGGCTTCTGTGCCTGCGCCATGGCGAGGCCGGGCATCATCGCACCGGCGAGCACCAGCCCGAGGGCAAGGCAGCGAGAGACGTGAATGTTATTCTGTATCAGATCACTCATGCGGAACATGGCGAACATTCCTTTCGTGAATTCTCAGGCTTCGAGATGGCGGCGCGGCATCCATCGGCGCAGGAGACCGAGCGGCGCCACGATCAGCGAGGCGATGTAGGAGAGCCCCGCGACGAGAATGATGGCCGGGCCGGAGGCGAGGCCCAGGTGATAGGAGACCAGCAGGCCCACGAGGTTTGCGAACATCGCGGCCAGCACCGCAATGCCCAGCATGGCCGTGATGTCGTCGCTCCACAGCCGTGCCGTGCCGGCGGGCAGCATCATGATGCCCACCACCAGCAGGGTGCCCAGCGCATGGAAACCGGCGACGAGGTTCAGCACGACGAGCGCCAGGAACCCGAGATGGAAGAGGGCACCGTGGCGGCTGACACCGGCTGCGAAGCCGGGATCAAGGCATTCGAGAACAAGGCCGCGATAGCCCAGGGCCAAGGCCACCATCGTGAGGCTTGAGACGCTGACGATGAGCAGCAAGGTGGAATCATCCAGCGCCAGAATCGAACCGAAGAGCAGGCTGAGGACATCCACATTCGACTTCGCGCCGGCGAGGATCAGCACGCCGGTCGCCAGCGACAGCAAATAGAAGGCGGCGAGCGCCATATCCTCCTTCACGAGGGTCGCGCGGGAGATCGCGCCGGCCAGCAGCGCCACCGAGAAACCCGCAACGAGGCCGCCGATGGTCATCGCGCCGAGCGAGAGCCCGCCGATCAGGAACCCCAGAGCCGCGCCGGGCAGGATGGCATGGGCCATGGCATCGCCGATCAGGCTCATGCGGCGGAGCATCAGGAACAGCCCGACGGGTGCTGCGCCGAGCGAGACGGCGAGCCCCCCCGCCAGCGCGCGGCGCATGAACGGAAACTCGATGAAGGGGCCGATGAGGAGATCGTAGAGGAGCATCACGCGGCACGCTCGCACAGGGCCGCCTCGCGGTCGAAGGCTTCGGACATCGAGCGTACGCGGGCGAGATTGGCGTCGGTCAGCACCGTGGCGGTCGGCCCCCAGGCGATGGGTTCCCGCGCGATCAGCAGGCTTTCGGGGAAGTGTTGCCGAACCACTTCAAGATCATGCAGCACGCAGAGGATGGTCCGGCCTTCGGCATGCCAGTTCTCGATGATCGCGAGAAGATCGACGATGGTGCGCTGGTCGATGGCCGCGAAGGGCTCGTCGAGCAGGATCAGGGGCGCATCCTGCAGCATCAGCCGGGCGAAGAGCAGGCGTTGCAACTGCCCGCCGGAGAGCGTGCGGATCGAGCGGTCCTCGAAACCATCAAGGCCGACCCGGCCGATCGCCTCATAGGTGCGGTCGCGATCCGAGCGCGAGATCCGTCCGAAAAGGCCCCGCCGGCTGCACAGGCCCGTCAGCGCGAGATCGAAGACGCTCACGGGGAAATCGCGGCTGAGATCGCCGATCTGCGGCATGTAGGCGAGGGCGGGAAAAGCGTTCGCGATTGAACCACCCAATGGCGCGATCTGCCCGGCAATGCCCTTCAGAAGCGTGGATTTGCCGCCGCCATTGGGGCCCACGACGGCGATCAGGCTGCCGGCCTTTACCTTGCCATCAAGGTGATGCACCGCAGGGTGACGGTCATAGCCGAGCGTGAGATCGCGGAAGGCGAGAACGGGTGTCGACATCAGCTTATCGCCCAGTAGGCAACAAGCCAAAGCCCGCCGAGGATCGGCAGCACCAGCAATAATCGCTGCCCGGCAGACAAGGCCATCAGCGAACGGATGCGAGCCGGTCGCGCCTGCCGCACGCGCGGCTCGGCATGGGCGTGATCATGGCCATGCGAATGCCCGTGATGATCATGCTCTCCAATATCGTGCCCGACGACGGCAGGCTCGTGCCCGCTGCCGTGACGATGGTCCGGCGCATGGCGATGCGGGACAGGCGAGGGGGGAGCGGTCAGCATGAAAGTGTTATAATGTTACATATCCCGCTCCGCAAGGGCCGACCCGCGTCAGCCGCCTTGAAGGCGGGTTATTCGTAGAAGGGTTCGGCTTTCATCGCATTGCGGACGAAGATCGCCGTGAGATACGCGCCGCCCGCGAGCGAGAGGCCGATGAGTCCGTAAGTCATTTCCTGGCCCCAGCCCAACAGGCCGCCCAGCGCCCAGCCCAATGCCAGGGCGACGGCCAGGATTTCCGTGCCGACGAGAATGGCCGCGCAGATCACCGCGAGCGCATTGGAGCGGTTGAAACGCTTTTCGGCCATTCTATCCTCGTTCCCTGGACCGGCCCTCGCGCGAGGCCGATCTCTCCGCTATCGGATCGTGGCCCGGCTTGCAACCGTCGAGCGACAATCCCTGTCCGTCGAACCCGCCGAATGAGGTTTTTCATGAAAGACACTCCGTTTTTCGCCCATGCCGCTGTCGCAGCACCGCATCGGCTTGCCGCCGAGGCCGGGCAACGCATCCTCGCGGCTGGCGGCAATGCGATCGAGGCGATGGTGGCGATGGCGGGCGCGATCGCGGTCGTCTACCCGCATATGAACTCGATGGGCGGTGACGGCTTCTGGCTGATCCGTACCCCGGATGGGAAAGTGCGGTCCATCGAGGCCTGCGGCTATGCGGGCAGCAAGGCGACCATCCCTGCCTATCGCGCCAGGGGTTATGACGCGGTGCCCGTGCGCGGGCCCGACGCCGCATTGACGGTAGCCGGTGCCATTGGCGGCTGGATTCTGGCGCTGGAACTCTCGAAGGCGCTTTGTGGCAAGGTGCCGTTGAAGGATCTCGTGGCGCAGGCTGGGACAATGGCGCGCGAGGGTGTGCCGGTCAGCCAATCCGAGGGGCGCTATATCGTGAAGGAGCGCGAGGCGATCCTCGCAGTGCCGGGCTTCGCGAAACATTTCCTCGGCGAGGGGGGCAGGCAACCGGAGGCGGGGTCACTCCGCAGGCAGCCGAAGCTTGCGGGCGTGTTCGAGCAACTGGGCCATGCCGGTCTGGCGGATTTCTACAAGGGCGACATCGCACGGGAAATGGCGGCCGATCTCGAACGCGCCGGTTCGCCGGTCACGCGCGAGGATCTCGCTCGCTACGAGGCGCGCTGGCGCGAGCCGCTCAAGACGCGGATGCCCGGCGTGACGCTTTTCAACAACCCGCCGCCCACCCAGGGGCTGGCCTCGCTCATCCTCCACGGCGTATTCAACGGTCTGCAGGCGGAGGAGGCCGAAAGTCCCGCGCATTGGCACGGGCTGATCGAGGCGGCGAAGCGCGCCTACGCGATCCGCGATCGCGTGGTGACCGATTTCGATCACCTCGCGCATGATCCCCAGAGCTTCCTTACGCCGGAGCGGCTTGCCGAGGAGGCGGATGCCGTGAAGGCCAACCGCGCGGCAAGCTGGCCCTTCGCGACGGATGACGGCGACACGATCTGGATGGGCGCGATCGATGGTTCGGGCCTCGCGGTGTCCTTCATCCAGTCGCTTTACTGGGAATATGGCTCAGGCGTGGTGTTGCCGAAGACGGGCATCCTCTGGCAGAACCGGGGCGTGGCCTTCTCGCTTGATCCCAAGGCGCTGAACCCGCTGCAGCCCGGCCGTCGGCCCTTCCATACGCTCAACACGCCGCTCGCGGTATTCGATGATGGGCGCGTCGCCTCCTACGGGGCGATGGGTGGCGACGGCCAGCCGCAATTCCAGGCGCAGGTGTTCTTCCGCGCCATCCGCTACGGCCTGCCGGTTTCCGAGGCTCTGGATCGCCCGCGCTTCCTGTTCGGGCGGACCTGGGGTGCGGGCAGCGCCACCCTCAAGGTCGAGAACCGCACGGATGGGCATCTGCTGGACCGGCTCGCGAGCATGGGCCATGAGATCGAGGTCATCAACAAACCCTATGCCGACATGTTCGGCCATGCGGGCATGCTGATCCGCGATGCCAAGGGCGCGATCGCCGCGGATCACGACCCCCGCTCGGATGGGGGAGCGGAAGGTCTTTAGAGCATGATGTGTTCAGACGGAAGCACATCATGCTCTTATCTTATGATTATCGCATGCTTTTTTGTGAAAAACCGGATTCCACTTTTTCACAGCATGCTCTAGCTCCCGGTGGTCATCAGGCCGGAGAGCAGCGCCGCGCCGATGGCGATGAGCGCGATGCCGGCCAGCATCTCCAGCGCGAGCTGGGCCCGGAGCGCCGTGTGGCTGCGGCCGCTCGCGAGCCAGAGCGCGACATGTTTCGCTTTCACCGCGAGCATCGCGAAGAGGCTCGTGCCGATGGCCGTGCCCAGGGCCATGGCCAGCACGGATGCCGCGCCCAGCAGATAAAGCCGCTGCGAGAGCGCGAAGACCAGCAGGATGATCGCCCCGGTGCAGGGGCGGATTCCCGCCCCGATGGCCGCCAGCGCGAGGCTCGCCCGGCTGCCCTTCGCGAAGACGGCGGGGCTTGGCCCATGGTCATGCGTGCAGGCCGCTTCGGCAGGCGTGACGCCCAGCAGCGCGCGGCCTTTCCGCCAGACGATCCAAAGCCCCATCGCG
>VYMD01000278.1_pt1 | contig 13128 bp, 9 predicted proteins | sample 5115311 | NCBI WGS metagenome assembly VYMD01 (sample SAMN12291779, study PRJNA351875) | freshwater metagenome | isolation source: freshwater lake | place: USA: Michigan, Wintergreen Lake | collected 2013-08-08
GCGGCGGCCCCGGCGGGGTGCCGATCGGCGCAGGCGCGGACCCGAACGCCCGGAGCCTCATGGTCGCGCCAGGCATCCGCGCGCGGATCACCGCGAGCGACAACGTCGACCTCCTGCCCGATGCGACCAAGCGCTCGGGGCAACTCTACGAGCTCATGCCGTACGTGACCGCGCGGGTCAACACGCCGCGCGCGGTCGGGGAGGCGTTCTACGGCTTGCGTGGACAGATCCGCAACGGTGGCATCGACGACCGGAACGAGCTCCGGAACGACCTCCGGGCGTTCGGCGACCTGGAGCTCGTCGACAACGCGGTCCGACTGTATGGCCGCGTGAGCGTCTTCGACGTCAACACATCGCCGTTCGGCGCGTCGTCGTTCGACCCTGCCACCCAGCGCACGAACCGCAGCCAGTATCGGGACCTCGAGCTTTCTCCCTACACGTTCGGGCGCTTCGGCAGCGAGGGCGAATGGACGGTCCGGTACGGCCTGCGCTACGTCGACCCGGGCGCTTCGGTCCAGTCGAACACGATCCAGTCGCTGTTCGGGCAGGCCCGCAGCACCGCCGGCCGCGGGCCGGTGGGCTGGCTCGCGCGTACCGACAGCGCTCGCGTGGCATACCAGGCGGGCCTCGACTACGATTCCAGCAACCTCGACCTGCTGGGCACCTACCGCTTCGACACGACGCTCCTCGCCGGACTCGGCGTCGGCTACTCCCGCAACGACATCCTGTTCAACGACCGGGGCGAGAACAGCGGCTGGGGCGCGAGCGCGTTCGTGGAGTGGCTGCCGGGCCCGCGCACGCAACTGCGCGCACGATGGTCCGACCGCTACTGGGGCAACGCGGCCGAGGTCCGGGCGCTACACCGGGCGGCTCGCTGGACCTTCGGGCTCGATTTCTTCGACCAGATCCGCGACGGCAACACTGCGGGACTCAACGGCTACAACACTGCAGCGCTGTTCACGCCGACGACCGCGACGGGCGCCCCGAGCCCGATCGGCACCAACCCGATCGCCGACGGTCTGGTGAACCAGAACCTGCTGTCGCCGACCGGTACGACCTTCGGGGTCGGCGCGATCAACAGCCCGCTCGTGTTCACGCGGTCGGCGATCGGATCGGTCGGCTGGATCGACGGACGCAGCTCGCTGCTGGGCACCGCGTTCCTGACGAACCGCCGCACCGCGGTCGCGTTCACGAACGGCAGCGGCAACGACATCGACCAGTACGGCGGTTCGCTGACCTATGCGTACAGCCTCGACCCACGGAACGTTGCCTCGTTGACCGGACGCCGCACCTACAGCGAGAACAACATCGACGGCTCGACCTCGACGCTCGACGCCGCGCTTCTGACCTGGCTCTATCGTCTGTCGCCGCAGGCGAATGCCGCGCTGTCCGGTCGGCTGCAGCGGCAGCGCGGCGACGGCACCACCGTCCGATACGACGAGGCGGCCCTGACCGCCACCCTGGACTACCGGTTCTGACCCGGAGCACGCCGCCATGTACGAGAAGCACTTCGGACTGAGCGCGAAGCCGTTCCAGCTGAATCCGGACCCGGACTTCTTCTTCGGGAGCCGGGGTCACCGTCGCGCGATGGCGTACCTCGAGTACGGCCTGCACCAGGCCGAGGGCTTCATCGTCATCACCGGCGAGGTCGGTGCGGGCAAGACCACGCTGGTGCGCGGCCTGCTGCGACGGATCCAGGACGACCGCATCTCGCCGGCGCAGATCGTCAGCACGCAGGTCGACTCCGACGACCTGCTGCGCCTGGTGGCGTCGGCCTACGGCATCGCCACCGAGGGGCTCGACAAGGCGACGCTGCTCGTGCGCCTCAGCGCGCACTTCGAGGGCCTGCACGCCGACGGCCGGCGCGCGCTGCTGATCGTCGACGAGGCACAGAACCTCTCGCCGCGCGCGGTCGAGGAGCTGCGGATGCTGTCCAATTTCCAGCTCGGCACGCAGTCGCTGGTGCAGAGCTTCCTGGTGGGCCAGCCCGAGTTCCGCGCGATCATGCGGCGGCCGGAGATGCGGCAGCTCAAGCAGCGCGTGATCGCGTCGTACCACCTCGGCCCGCTCGATGGCAGCGAGACCCGGCACTACGTGGAGCACCGGCTGCGCCACGTCGGCTGGAACGGCGACCCCTCGTTCGACGTCGAGGCGTTCGACGAGATCCACGCCGCGAGCGGCGGCGTGCCTCGCCGCATCAACGCGGTGTGCGACCGGCTGCTGCTCGCGACCTTCCTCGCCGAGCGGCACGCGATCGGCCTCGACGACGTCCGTGCGGTCACGACCGAGCTGGAGGCCGAACTCGGCGACCCCGTCGCGACGGAAGAGCCGCCAACGCTCGCGGACGTGCACATGCTGCCGTTCGCACGCCCCCCGTCCCACTCCGCCGCAGGCACGGTCACGCGCATGCGTGCCGACCCCGACGCCGAGCTCGCCGCCTCGATCGTCCGCCTCGAGGAGCGCATCTCGACGCTCGAGGCGTCCAACGAGATGCTGCTCAACCTCGTCAAGAAACTGCTGCGCGTGATGCGCGAAAACAGCGCGCTCTCCGAGCGGAACCAGTCGACGGGATCGTGACGCGATGGGGATCGTCAACGGCTTCTCGATCGATGTCGAGGACTGGTTCCAGGTCGCCGCTTTCTCGCGGGAAATCCGCCGCGAGGACTGGAACCGGCTCGAGCTGAGGGTCGAGCGCAACGTCGACGCGCTGCTGGCACTGCTCGAGGCGCGCGACGTGCGGGCCACGTTCTTCACGCTCGGCTGGATCGCCGAGCGCGCGCCGGCGATGGTGCGCCGGATCGTCGCGAGCGGGCACGAGCTCGCGAGCCACGGCCACGACCACCACTACGTCGGCGAACTCGGTCCGGAACGCCTGCGGCTCGACCTCGCGCGCGCGAAGTCGACCCTGGAGGACGTCGGCGGGGTCGAGGTCCGCGGCTACCGGGCGCCGAGCTTCTCGGTCGGGCCCGACACGCTGTGGGCACACGACGTGATCGTGGAGGCCGGGCACGCGTACAGTTCGAGCATCTACCCCATCCGACACGACCACTACGGCATGCCGGAGGCGCCCCGATTCGCTCACCTGCGGCCCAACGGGCTGCTCGAGATTCCTGCGACGTCCATCCGCTGCCTCGGGCGCAACCTGCCGTCGTCCGGCGGTGGCTATTTCCGGCTGCTGCCGTATGCGGTCTCGCGCTGGACACTCAGGCGGGTCAACGAGTCGGATGGCGAGCCCGCCGTCTTCTACTGTCACCCATGGGAGATCGATCCGGACCAACCCCGGGTGCCGGGCGCGAGCACCCGGGCCAGGTTCAGGCACAACGTGAACCAGCGCGGTCTTCTGGCGAAACTCGATCGACTTCTGCGTGACTTCAGATGGTCGACGCTCGCCGACGCGGCAGAAGGTCCGGCGCGCATGCGACTTGCCGCCGCAGCGCCGATACCGATGCCGCGATCGTCGTTCGATGCCGTTCGCGAACCTGTCTGAGCCGAAGTCGGGTCGACCGCTGCTGGTCTTCGCTGACGACTGGGGCCGGCATCCGTCGAGCGTGCAGCACCTCGTCGCGCGGCTGCTTCCGACACGGCACGTGCTTTGGGTCAATACGATCGGCACGCGCCCCCTCAGGCTCGATGCGCGGACAGTCCAACGGGTCGTGGAGAAGCTTCGACATTGGAGCAAGCCGGAGGGCAGGCCCGAGGACAGTGCTGCATCGACGCATTCCTTCGCTCCGGTCACGCATGCCCCGCGAGTCATTTCGCCCCGGATGTGGCCATCGTTCGCGAGTCGGTGGTCGAGGAACCTGAATCGGAGGCTGATGTCGGCCGCCCTCATGCCCGAGCTGACTCGCCTGCACGCTCCGCCGCTCGCCATCACGACGCTCCCGATCGCTGCGGACCTGATTGGGCGACTGCCGGTTCACAAGTGGGTGTACTACTGCGTGGACGACTTCTCGCAGTGGCCGGGCTATGACGGCGCGACGATGCAGACGATGGAGCGCGAGTTGCTTCCAGCGGTGGACGAGGTGATCACAGTGAGCGACACGTTGGTCGATGCGCTCCGCCAGAAGGGGGTGTCACCACGGCTACTCACGCATGGCGTCGACATGGGATCGTGGCAGCCCCCCCCGCCTTGTACCGGGACAGCGGAGTTCCAAGCCCTGCCAGCTCCGATCATCCTCTTCTGGGGAGTCATCGATCGACGCATGGATGTCGAATGGCTGCGAAGCCTGTCCAGAGCCATGGATCGCGGCACCATCGTACTCGTCGGTCCGCAGGAGGACCCGGACCCGGCGCTGATGAAGCTGGAACGCGTCGTCCTTCTGCCGCCAGCCACGCCCGCGCGACTGGCTCGCATGGCTGCCGAGGCAGCCGTGCTCGTGATGCCCTATCGGGACGCCCCGGTGACTCGGGCGATGCAGCCGCTGAAGCTCAAGGAGTATCTTGCGACCGGTCGCCCCGCGGTGGTCCGATCGCTCCCATCGACACGGAGCTGGTCCGACGCCTGCGACGTCGTTGAATCGGACGCGGCGTTCGTGCAGGCGGTCATGTCACGCCTGCGCATGCCGCCCCCCTCGTCACAGATGATCGCGCGCAGCAGACTCAGGCAGGAATCCTGGGAGCGCAAGGCGGTGCAGTTCGAGACATGGATCGAGGATGACGCATCCCCACGGGCAGTGGAGTTGGGGCACGAGACCGACCACCGTGAAGGTTGACGCCCGCCCGATGGCTCTGCTCGCTGCCTCGATCCTGGCGGCAGGTGCTGCAGGGGCCGCGCTGTTCGTCGTCTCGAGGGACGTGCCTCCGCGATTGGCGATCGAGCAACTCGCACGTATCGGGGTCGCCCATGTGGGCTCGGTCGTCTATGGATCGGACCTGACGACGTCGATCGAGCGCACCGTGCACTATCGGATCGGCACCTGGGACAGGCCGGTCCCGGAGTTCGTCTTCGAACGCCATGACTCGCCGCATCTGACTGCCTTCCGACAGCGGTACGGCCTCGACTCGCTCCTGGGGGGCGCCTCTAACGAATACGATGCGCAGTTACGGTTGGCCGCGTGGGTCGGAAGTCGATTCGAACACGGTACCGATTCCGTCCCCGGAGGCAACCACGTCTGCAGTCCGACCGATGTGGTCCAAGCAGGCGCAGCGGGAGCAGCGTACTGGTGCGAGATCGCAGCGCGGCTGATGGTCCAGGCGGCAACGGCAGTCGGCATCCCCGCGCGTGTGATCACAGCCTCGAGAGACGCCTACACCTGGGAACACGCTGTTGCCGAACTGTGGTCCAACCAGTTCAACAAGTGGTTCGTTGTCGACACCGATTTCAACGTCGTTTTCGAGGCGGATGGTCGGCCGCTCTCCGCGTGGGAGCTGGTGCACCGAGGCCCCGAACTCCAGCGTAACGGTCGGCTTCTCGTACGCCGATTTGCGAAGTTCAAGGAGGGGCTCGTTCCGCAAGACCTCCTCAGATTCTTCGCCTACGTTCATCTGGACAAGCGGACCGACTGGTGTACTCGCAAGCTGCGCCGGGGCAGTCCTGCCGGAGGTGACCTCGCAACCGTCTGGACCGCGCGGCCCGGTTCCGAGCCGCCCCTCACGGCAATTCCACGTGCTCGCGGATCCGAGGCTTTCGACTGGCCAGTGAACGTCACAGCCATCACATTGTCGCCGGATGGGCGCACGGTCCGACTCGGCACCTGGTCTCCCGTCTTCGCCGAGTTCGAGTATCGGCTCGACGAGGGCCCCTGGACAACGGCAGCCCACACCGAGATCGTCTTGAGCCACACGTCGCGACCCGAACGGATCGAGGCCCGGGTGCGGACGATCCGGAACGATACCGGGCCGGTCGCATCGCTCACGACGCCGAGGCCATGAACGGTATCGCCATGCGCCCACTGAAACGGCTGCATCAGCCACCGATCATGCCCATGCACCGCGCGAGTCATCGTGGAGCAGTCGATTTTGTACCCGCCGGGTAAGTCGAAACACCTTCCTTGGCCGCTTCCCAAGAGGCGGATTGGCGACGCACACGGAAGCACGTCGATGTCTCAACGTACGGCGTTCACGTACCCCTCGCCGGCTCCGCCCCCCCCCTCGGGCCTGATAGCAACTCCGCCTTGCGTTGTCTTGAAACGATCACGAGAAGCCCGTTCGACAGCAGCACGAGGTAATGGAACAGTTCGAACTTCTCGAGCGAGAGAAACACAGCGCACACAAAGAATCCCACAAGCCCCGAAAAACACGCTTCGTTGAGCCCCTGCAGCCGCGTCGACTCGGGATCCTGGCTTGCGCGGAGGATCTTCCCGGTCTCGTTCAGCCGCCACAGCAACACAGCGAAGAGTGCGAGATAAGCGAGCGAAGCGAGTACTCCGCCTTCAGCGCCCACCTGCAGCACAGTGTTGTGGGCGATCTTCGGACGCGTATCCGAGAAGTCCGGGTACGCCTGGCCGAACGATGCCAACCCCACCCCCGTGAACGGATGCTTTGCGATCATCGCTAGAGCTGCCGTCCAGGCATCGAGTCTGTCCAATGCCGACTGCTCTTCCGAAAACCCTGAGATCGTTGAGGATCGACTATGGAGCACGTCCCCGCCCTGCCAGAGAAACGCTCCTATGAAGGCAACGAGTACGAGGACGCCTAGGGACTTCCTCTCTGAGCGCAAGACAAGGGTCAGCAACACCGCGCCAGTTGCGACCAAGGCGCCGCGAGACGCGGTAAGGAACGCCGCGTGCCACATCAGAGGAATCGCTGCCCAAAGGGCAAGGCGCAGAGACCAGGAACTCAGTTGCAGCCCAAGGTAGTAAACGAATGGGAATCCGACGACGAACAGAACGGCAAAGATGTTTTCGTCGTTATAGATCCCAACGCCACCGGGACTGGTTGGTCCACCGATACGCCCGAACCGGCCTTGACTCAAGTACTGGTCGTTAGCCCAGTAGGTCATGTACAGCACCGTGACGATCAACGGTACCGTAGCCAGCAGCAGCTTGCGAGGACGATCCAAGATCAGGACAGCTGCAAAATAAATGATATAGGCCTTGTAGATGACTTCATAAATCACCTGCGCATCGTAGAACTTGAACGGCGAATCGATGTTCGTATACTTGCCAAAGAAGTACCCGATCGAGCTCGTCAACAGCAGGAGGGCCATCAACGCGTTCGGCGTCGTCGCGAGATTCCTCCATGCTGCGCGCCCACGCAAGGAAAGAACAATCAACCCAAACAGCATCGGCGCAACGACCCACTGTAGCGGTTGCACACCCTCGAATGCCCACCACCAAACCGCCTGTGGACTCAAGAGAATCACCAAGTAGCTCGCCAGGACTCCTATCCAAGGCATCGCGATGGAAAGCAGCCCATTGACTACAAGAAAGACCGCGAACAGTGCGCTGACCATCTAGCAGAAACTCATGCCATCGAGTCGCGATCGACCCGAACGCGCTGCATGGTGCCTCGCCGAGCGTGGAAAGCGCATGGCAAGTCCGCCAAGCTAGCGCGGCTTGATCTCATAAACATGAACGGTCGGACGGTTGCCGCCCATGGTGATAAACAGCCGGCTCGTCTTCACGTCGAATCCCGCACCGTAGATCGATCCACTCGGATCCGCCGCAGTAACCTCGGGGAGGCTCCAAGTCGCATACGGCCTGGGCTCCCACGCCTTCATCGAGCCACCCTTGACCGCGACGAGATCGCCAAGATCGTAGGCCCACATCTGGTACTGGTAGGCCGGAGAGTGCGGGCCTGTAGTCTGGTGGAACGGGTCGACCATTCCCCCCGGGCCGTCGGTGCGCCCTCCATACCAGTACCCGCCGAATCCCTGCGTTCCGACAAAGAAGAGAGTGCGTGAACCCTGAGCAATGCCTTTTCCAACGATCAGGCTAGTAAGATTATAGACGTTGTTTTGCGTATTTTCGCAGCCAGGGGCCCCACATACTGGATTAGTCCCCGGATACCAGAGAAGAGTGCGCCCGGGAATCGTCGCACCACGACCAACATCGTCAGGGTCGAAGATGGTGAGCGTCGGTCCGAATGAGTTAGTCCCCGTCAATGGTATGGACTGATTTCCGGTAAATGCTGGACCACCTAGAGCCGCTCGCCACTCTTCTGGAATCATCCCCATGGAACCACCGAGCGCACGAGCAGGGGCCAAAACATCTGGGTTGAACGAAAAGAATCCGCGAAAATCATTAGCGAGCGAGAGGTCAACTCTGGAAACACCATGCGATGCGAGCTGCACGTTGTTATAGTAATGAGTGACCGCTACAATCAAACGATCCGCGTAGGCCAGCAAGCCATATACGGGAGCGCCATTCGAGTAGCTTCCCGTCGAGTTGGGCTGCCTCGACAGTTCTCCGTCAGTAACGTCAAAAAATGGTTGCACCACTCTACCGATAGGCAAAGACTCGTACGGACCAACGCCGAGGGTGTCAGGCACTTCGAGCTCAGCAACATGTCCGTCGAACTGGTTGTGCCCCTGCATGAACAGCGACGTTCGGCCAGTCTTCGAGTTCTGGTACGCGGTGACGGCCCTACCGCCATAGTTGAACGTTGAAGTGCCCAGCGGCCAAGCGGTCGGCGCCCGGAAGGCGCCCAAGTATCGAACGTCAGAAGCGCCAAGACGAGGTAGCGCCAACGATCGGCCCAAGGCAAGTCTCGCTTCCTCCGCAGTGCTGCCGGAGGCCGACAAGCCGGTCGGTCCTTGTGCAGAGCCCGCGAGCGGGCTGAACGGGTCAAGGGAAACCACAGACCCAGGCGCGTCCGATTGCTCTACCACCGACCGGCCGAACGTCGTCTCACCGCCGGCAGAGCTTTCGATCTGGGCCCCGCCTCCGCACCCCACGATGCCCAATATCAAGACAGGCACCAGGAGCCACCGGGTGCGATTTGCGCTCATCAAGGTTTTCGCCCGATAAGAGGTCGTCACACCGAGCATGCTGGATCTCCTCTTGAGCGGGTGTTCCGCACGGCCGTCCCAGATGAAAAGGCTCAGCGATCGCTCTTGTCAGATGATCCACTTCGACACGCCGCCGTCCGACAACACACTTTCGGGCGGTAGACGTGACTCGACGAGTGGCACGAACAGGCTCACCCGCACTACAGGGCCCTTTTCTCGATCAATTGAGCCAACTTCAGATCATCGCGAATAAACTCTCCGGGATCCTTCTGAACCGCTGCAATATGCGGCCCCGGATACAAGCGGAGGTCATCAAAAAACTGCGGATCGCGCCAGTCGTGCGGGAAGACCCTGAACAAGGCGAAAGGGGGCCGCAGCTTGGTCGACTTTCCACTAACGGCACGACCCTGTAACCACCATTTGTACCGAAGAATTGCCGCGTCCCGGACCATACCGAAGTGATGGACGGTGAATTCCGGTTCCCCCTGCCCCCAACTAAAATCCTGCCCTCGCAACTTGACATTGGATCCATCGCCCCAGAACTCGATCTCTGGAACGTTCCGATGAATGATCATCTTTTTGTCAGGCCAGCGAACCTTCTCAGGATTCGCGTGATAGGTCCTGTAGCTGCCGTAAAAGTTAATGAACTTTACCGGAAGCATGTATTCCTTAGTTGACTCGAGTCGCTGCCTGATGGATGAGAACTCCCACTCGGGGATGAACTCGTCAGAGTCCAAGTGAATGCACCAGTCTCCAGTCGCTGCAGCTTTGGCTGCAGTCTTGAAACCGACGCACCATGCCTCGTCCTTCGGCTTTTCCCACTCCGACCGGAACACGCGAATCTTTGGGTCGATCCGTGTGATTCGTTCGTAGGTCTTGTCGGTCGAAAAGCCCTCGTTGACAACTATCTCGTCCGCTAGAGCTAAGTGGTGTCGCAGCATCGCTTCCGCGTGAAGGTCCTGCGAATAGCCATTCTTGATCGCTGTGTAGACCGTTAGCTTCATTTCACGATGTCCCCGTCAGGTAGCGTCCTTCGCCACCACGATCTCCCCTCGCGGGTCTGGCGCTCCTCACGCGCAGTACTCTCCCAAGGGTTAAGTGCCGTGGACCGCAGTTCTTTCGTGCTGACCCGAAGACTCTTGTTGCAACTTCCCTATCGATGACCGACTCTCTTCGGATGGCGAGGATTTCCGCTGGAGTGAATGGGCGCTTCCTTGCGCAGCAAGCTTCTAGACGATCCATCAGTCCGCACCAGCGAGTAGACACATTGGGATACTTCGCTCCTATGCGCACGCTTCAAATCCGTCTACTCGCCTTGTTCGTCGGTTCCTCGGGATGCTTCACCAAGAACTTCCCGATCGCCAGATAATCCAGATTCCCCAGCAGGAACGCCCGGATCGCATCCTCCGGCGAGCACACGATCGGCTCCTCGTGCATGTTGAAGCTCGTGTTGATCACCGCCGGGATCCCGGTCAGCGCGTGGTACCGGCTGAGGATGCGGTGGAAGCTCGGGTTGGTCCGCTCGCTCACCAGCTGCGGCCGCGCCGTGCCGTCGATGTGCACGGCCGCCGGGCACTTCGCCTTCATCTCGTCGGTGCAGTCGAAGGTCACGGTCATGAACTCGGCCGCCTTCTCGCACCCGTCGAGGTTGACGAACAGCCGGTGTGCCTCGGAGGCCAGCGCCGCGGGGGCGAACGGCATGAACTCGGTCCGCCCGAGCTGGTGGTTCAGCCACTGGTTGACCGCCGCCTCCTTGGCCGGATAGAGCACCGAGCGGTTGCCCAGCGCGCGCGGGCCGTACTCCATGCGGCCGTTGAAGCGCCCGACGATCGCGTCCTGGCTGAGGAGCATCGCCACCCGGTCCTCGAGGTCCTCGTGCCGCTCGGCCGGGAGGTTCGCCGCCTGCAGGGCCCGGACGATCTCGGCCTCGCCGTAGTCCGGCCCCCAGTACACGTCGTCGAGCGCACGCGGCTTCATCGCGTCGCCGAACACCAGCATGCCGGCGCCGGTGCCGCAGCCGCCGTCGCCCATATTGGGGTAGACGAAGATGCGCTCCACGCCCTTCACCGCGCGGATGCGCTGGTTGAGCTTCACGTTGGCATGCACGCCGCCCGACATCACCACGCTGCGCAGCCCGGTCTTGCGGACCCAGTGCTCCACGACCCGCGTGGCCACCACCTCCAACACGTGCTGGTAGGCGGCCGCGATGTCGCGCTTGGCGATGTCGGTGGCGAGCGCCCGCGCGAACAGGTAATTGCCGGCGGCCCGCATCACGATGTCGCCGTCGGTGGTGTCGAAGCGGTCCAGCAGCGCGGGCGCCAGCAGCTCGGGCCGCCCGTACGCGGCCAGGCCGACGATCTTGCCCTCGTGCCGGCTGGGCTTGAAGCCGAGCGCGCTGGTCACGTGCTCGTAGAACTGGCCGAGCGAGTTCGGGAAGGAGAAGCGGATCAGGTTGCGCAGGCCGCCCGGTCCGCCCTGGTAGACGCCGCCCGCGTTGCCGGAGCCGTACCCATCCAGCGTCACGATCAGTGCCTCCTCGAACCCGCAGGCGTAGAAGGCGTTGGCCGCGTGGGTGTTGTGGTGGCTGAAGCGGCGCAGCTTGGGCAGCAGCCCGTACTGCTCCAGGCCCTCGCTCAGCTGGTCGGTCCGCAGCCGGTGGTCGGCCACCGCGGCCTGCACCCACTCGCGCATGCCCTTGCGGTGCGCGAGCCAGTCGGCCCGGGGCGACGAGAGCACGGCCTGGTAGACCATGCGCTTGTGCACGGCCTTGCGCGGCATGAACTCGTCCTCGGCCGTGTCGATCCCGGGGATCGTGGTGCCGCGGTCGAGCCGGTACCCGCCCTTGAGCAGCGCGCCCACCTTCTCGAGCGAGGCGGCGGTGTCGCCGGGTCCGTAGGCCTGCGCGTCCTTCTCGATCGCCTGCTCGATCAGGCGCGCCTCGCCGTCGGCGTCGAAGAACGCGTAGGCCACCGCGTCGATCGAATCGGCGGACCAGCCGGTGCGCGCCAGGCCCATCTGCACGGCCCGGTGCGGAAAGCCGTCCTGCAGCTTCACGCGCGAGAGCCGCTCCTCGCCGCAGGCGAAGACGACCTTGCCGTCCTCGATGAACGATGCGTTCGCGTCCTTATCGAGGGGACTGATTCCGAGTACTCGCATGCCTGCTCTCCAGTGCGGTCGCGACGTGGCTGGCCGTGGCGGGCTCGAACCCGGGCAGGCGGCGCAACGTGGCGAAGACGTGATCGATCTGCTCGAAGATGCGGCGCTCGTCGTCGGCGCTCCGGGTGTAGGGCCCGGGTCCTGCGACGAGCGAGGAACTGTGGACGGTCAGCGTGACGCAGGGCACGCCCATGGACTGCAGCAGCGACAGGAACGGGGTCCAGTCGGACCGGTCGCCGATCTCGAAGTTCAGCCACACGCGACGCACGATGCCGAGCCGCTCGGCGATGCCGATCAGGCGCAGGCGGCGCAGCGCCGTGGTCTCGATGCGCTCGAACACCTTCGCCCAGGTCGCGAACGGCCGGCGGCTGTAGCCGAGGCTGAGCGGCAGCTCCCACAGCGCGAGCTCGCCCGGCTCGCGCGGGGCGAGGCGCACCGGCATCACGTCGCGGTGGCGGTAGTCGGGCGCGCCGTCCTCGGCCCAGCCGGTGTACGGCACCACCGAGCAGTCCGCCACGAAGCGGCGCCGGCGCAGGAAGTCGTGGATGCGGCCGCCGCTCGAGTAGCGCCCGCCCCGGAAGCTGGTGGGGCGCAGGCCGGCGTCCACGAGCGCGCCCCATGCAGCCTCGAGCTTCGCGTCGACGACCTCGGGCGGCGCGTTGTGCAGGTAGGTGTCGCGCGAGGTCACGCCCTCGGTGCGCTCGATCGGCGGCGTGTTCCAGGGGTGGATGTGCATCCCCACCTCGACGCCCGGGCGCGCGGCCAGCGACTGCATCGTCTCCCGGCCGCGCGCGTCGGCCATCACCGCGTGATTGGTGAAGTAGGTGGCGTGCATGCCGTGGCGCTCGCACAGCGACTGGAAGCGGTCGAGCCCCTCGACGTTTGCGACCGAGGTGCGGGCGACCGGGTACGGCCCGGACCAGTCCCACTCTTCCTCGGTGTCCACCGTCGTCATCACGTAGACCGGATCGGCGGTCATGGCGTCAGCCCTCCGGGAAGATCCGCGCCGGCGCCGGCGGCGTCCGGCGTGCCGCGGCCGGTCAGGCGGTCGAACAGCGCGGCGTAGCGCTCGGCCATCGTCG
>VYMD01000286.1_pt1 | contig 12981 bp, 13 predicted proteins | sample 5115311 | NCBI WGS metagenome assembly VYMD01 (sample SAMN12291779, study PRJNA351875) | freshwater metagenome | isolation source: freshwater lake | place: USA: Michigan, Wintergreen Lake | collected 2013-08-08
GCGTTGCGGCAATTTCACGAAGCCCGATTTGATGCGCTCCGGCAAGGCAAAACACTATTCTTTTGGCGGAGGGAAAGGTCATGCGGAAGAAATTGCCGCAACGCTGTCGGCAGTGCAAGCGGGGAAGCCGTTTCCGATTGATTATGCAACCATTCGTGCCGTTACCAAAGCGACGTTTGCCGCAGAGGAATCGCTTGCAACGGGCGCAGTGGTAAGGCTTTGAGGGTAAATTCGAGAAAAGTATAAAGGATAAATTATGAAGTATGAAAGTGAAGAACGTCGTTTTGAAGCGCCTTCGGAGCATTAATCCTGCGAAGTTTGTTCTCGCAGAGCGGTAATTTGTACAATCTCCGTTGCGATTTTCATTCCTTGCTCATTTTCCTCAGGAAGCGGAACATATTTTGCAAATTTGACCATATCAGCTTTTTTCAGCACTGTTGCCAAAAGGTCAATCGTCGGCTGTGGGCAAGATTTGGCGCGGAGTTCCGCTAAAATTTCATCAGTTGTTGCCTCAAGCGTAATTACGCCAAACGTACCTTCCAAATATACCCGTAAAATTTCCGAAAGTTCGGTGTGATATTCTTTCACAGCGCCGCTTTGCCACAGGCGTTGTTCGCGCAAACGTTCCAACTGCTCCATAGCGATTTCGTAGGGAGGGCGCTTGGGTACAAGCACCGCAGGAATATTTGCCAGCGCCAAGGCACGGCGCTTACGCCAATACCACACACCCCAAATAATTGCGCCCAAAAGGGCTATCGCGCCAACAAGATATGGTGCGACTTCCAAGAACGTGCGCGGCACGGCAAGCGGCGGTTTGATGTCGCGGATATTGTCCTGCTCTTCGGCTTGCGTGGAATCTTGCAAAGGTGGTGCTTGCGGCAGGGGAACGCCACTGACAGCCAGCGTTAATGGCTGTGTTTGGATGCTGTACTCGGCTTGGTCGTTGGGTTTGCGGTAAGTGAAGGTTAGGGCGGGAAGATCGTAAGCGCCTTCGTCGAAGGAAGTCAGTGTGAAGGTTTGGCGCTGCAATGCACGTCCATTTTCCTGCACCGTCGAATCAATCGCTGTTCTATCAACAACTTCCACCTTGCTCACAAGTGAATCCGCGATAAACGGGAACTGCACTTGGATTCCGGGGGAGTGTTCAATCGAAAGCCTGAGGCGAGTCTGTTCGCCGATACGCATTGATGCGGTGTCTAGCCAAGCACGAACACGGACATCTTGCGCAAAAAGCGAGGATGAAACAGTGAGGATAGTAACAATGGAAAGGAGTGCAGAGCGCATAACAACAAGGGTTTCTGAAAAGAAACGGACTTGTATTGGAGGTACAAGAGCGAAATTCAGGTGAGGCAATTATTCTTTTTTTTGCAGACCGCCGAACATTAGAAACGAAAATAAACTGCTTTGTTGTCATGCACGACAAAGCAGTTTATTCCGTAAGCTATTGATGTTTAGTTATTCACGCCAGTTTTGAGCGGAGCGGGTTGCGTAGCGCTTGCGGATGAGCCGCGCTTCATGCGCCAATATTTGCGTTCCGCTTTCATTTCTTCGGAGGTTTTGTCAGCTTTAGCGGGAATCACAAATTCTTGTCCCGGGTAGATAATATCAGGGTTGCGGATGATATTTTTGTTTGCCACCCAGATTTTGGGCCACAAAAAGGCATCATCATAAATCTCATTGCGAGCGGAGATATTCCACAGACACTCGCGGTTTTCCGCCCATGTTCCGACGGTGTAGGTGCTTGTTTTCTTCTCGCGGTACAAGCCCTTGATTTCCTTGGCAAGGAAAATAATTTTATCGTAAAATTCCGGCAGAAGGGCGATTTTTTCTTTGCGCATGGCGTTGAGTTCATTTTCTAGCGCCCGCACTTGGTCTTGTTTGTCTTTTTCTGCTAAAGCATCATCGGAAAGTGCCTTCAATTCGCGCACTTTTCCTTCCAACACGCCTAAACGCTGGCGAAACGCCGCTACATCAGCTTTGGAAGCATTCACAAGGGCATAAAATGCGCTGTCGCAATCGGCGGCAGCTTTTTGCAAGTCAGCAAGTTTTTTCGTTGTTGCAGCAAATTTGTCTTCACCTTGCTTGAGTTGCGCTTCCAAGCCTGTTACCGCCTCGCGGAATTGCTTAATGCGCACATCGGCTTCATCTTTAGTGAGTTGTTCGTCGGGTTTATTGGGGTCGAGCGGAACGGGTTGCTGTTGAGCAAACGCAAGCGGGGAAGCTGTTTGAAGGGATACCGCCACAACAACAGCCGCCAGAAAAGAGAAAATCGTATGAGTACGACGTGTCATATTTTCGTGGAGAAAAGGTGAATAATTCCTTGTTTGTTGTTGTCAAGCGTTATTTTTTCTTGCCTGTGCTTGTTTTAACAGTGTCTTTTGCGGGTTCGGTGTAATCGGGCCACGCATTGGGGAATTTTGCTAAACGCTGTTCCAATGCTGTTTTGTCTTCGTTACACTTTGCAACGGCACGCTCACGGTCGGCTATTTCGCTTTCCAAACGGGCAATTTCGCTTTGGCGCAGTTTTATTTTCTCTCCCAACGAAGCCTGTTGGCGACGGAGTTCGGCGATTTGTGCTTTTTGCTCATCGGTAATTTTTGCGGCACCGCAACCTGTCAGCACGGACACAGCGATAAAGCCGCCTGCGGCGATAAGGTATTTAGCCTTCATAGTAAAAATCTCCTGTAAACGATTGATAAGTGTTATTCGTGTTCTAAGGTTTTAAGCCGTCTATCGTAGTTGAAAACGACACTGTTAATGGTTGAAACATTCTGATTACTATTGCCGTACTTCGTCGTTAGGGTTTCCCATTCGGCGTTCTGTTTATGCCTGAAACATGGAAAAGTTTCGGAATATAAGAAAGTCAAGCTATCTACCCAAATTTTTTCCGTCCCCAAGCAAACCATTTATGAGACTTCTTCGTCGAAATGATAGGTTTAATTCTTGTTCCACGCTTACTACTCTGCCGCTATGAATCGCACCGTTGCTGCTCTGCTTTCCCTCTTTTTATTCCAAACGATGTGGCTTTCTGCACAATGGCTTTATGCACAGCCCTCACCAAGCGCCGATGAGGTGTTTAATGCCGTCCAAAAAAAAATATGCTGACGGTGCTTCGTTGCGTGTGAAGTTCGTCATGAAAAGCGAGGATGTGCGCGGCTCACTGGCACTCAAGCGTGGCAATAAATATATTTTGGAAGTTTCGGGGCGGACGATTATTTGCAACGGCACAACAGTGTGGAATTATGACGCAGCACAAAAAAAAGTCGTTATATCGGATTTCCGTGACAACCCTGATAATATCTCGCCGGAACGGATTTTTATGAATTTCCCGCGTGGGTACAAACCAAGCCTCAGTGCCGAAAAAAGCAGTAACGACCTGCTTCTGAGCCTTGCCCCCGCAAAATCACGCGACCAAATTAGCGATATGCAGCGAGTGGGTATGCGCCTTTCACGAGATTTGAAGCTCAAACAACTCGCTATTTACGACGGCTCGACGCTGCATGAATGGGAAATTAGCAGCATCATTCCCGATGCAGGGCTGACCGACGCGATGTTTGAATGGAAGCCGCCACAAGGTGTGCAGGTGATTGATTTACGGGATTGAATTTGCGGGATTGAATTTACAGGATTGTTGCGCACAAAATCAAACTTCTCACCTAAAAATCCACATAGGACTTTCGCAAATCTGTTGGGCAAGGGGTCAAAGACCCCTTGTTAAATAAAGACTTAGCAACAAGAGGTCTTGACCCCTTGCTTTAAAGAATGCACTTTTGCGAAAGTCCTACCACAATAAAGTTTTGTTTCTTAGTGCTGAACGCCTAAATTGTGCCGTGTTCAAGACTACTGCCCTTGATTATCCATTTTTCTCATTTTACCCACCCTTAACGCGGGAGTACAAACTATGCTCGAAGCATTACAACGCCGCTACACAACAGAGAACTACACCGAAGAGCGCTACAAAACCTTTTTGAAGGATTTAGACGCTTCACTCGGCACAACGATTGAATTTCGTGTCTGCGAGATGCCGCTTTTTCTTTCGAGTACATTTGCACGAAAATTGGAAGAAGCCGCAGTTTCTATCTTGTTGGAGTGCATTACACCGGAGTATTTGGACTATGCCAAACCGTCGTTGGAAGCCCGCTACACCGTGCCAAATCAGCACCCGCACCCGCTTTTTGGAATTGTGGATTTTGCCGTGACAAAAAATGCCGATGGTGAATATGAGCCAAAACTTATTGAATTACAAGGCTTTCCCTCGCTTTACGGTTTTCAATTTTTCTATTCGCAAAAAGCAATTCAGCATTTCAATCTCGACCCGCGCCTCTACTACATTTTGAGCGGAAAAACACCTGATGAATATCTCGCAACACTCCGCAAAAACCTCCTCAACGGGCATGATAAAGAAAATGTTGTCTTGATGGAGCTTACACCCGACAAGCAAAAAACCTTGCCAGATTTCCTCGCAACCGAGCAACTGACGGGTGTTCGGGCGGTAGATATTTGTTCGCTCAAAAAAGAAGGGCGTAAACTTTTGTATGAACGCGACGGGAAATGGATTCCGATTCACCGCATTTTCAACCGCGCAATCATTGATGAACTTGATGACGCAAAAGCGGTCATTCCTTTCGATTGGCGCGATGATTTGGATGTGGAATGGGCGGGACATCCAAATTGGTATTTCCTCATCAGCAAATATTCCATGCCGTTTTGAAGCACAAAAGCGTTCCCAAAACACATTTTCTTCATACGCTGCCGGAAATCCCACAGGACATCGAAAATTACGTGCTGAAGCCGCTTTTTGCCTTTGCCGGTAAAGGCGTAAACGTTAATCCCACCCGCGAAGATGTGCAGAATGTTCCCGCAGAAGAGCGCGACAAATGGATTTTGCAAGAGCGTGTACATTATGCCGAAGCGCTCTACACGCCGGACGGCATGAACAAAGCAGAAGTGCGAATTTTGTGTATCTGGGAGCCAAATTCTCCAAAGCCCGTTCCGTATTTGTCGCTTCTGCGCTCAGGGCGCGGACCGATGCTGGGAGCGCGGTACAACCGCATTCCTTGGACCGGCGCATCAAGTTGTTTCTTTGGGGATGAAGCAATTTTTGGGTAAGTTCGCACCGCGTGAAATTAAAGACGTTTGACACGTTGTAGTCCGCTTGCAAGGCTCGCCCGCTTGCACTGCGGGCTGCAACTATGAGTTCCATCGCCAATTCTACAACTCTCTCCGCTCACTCACCACCTCGTCGCGCTAGTATGCAAGAGCCTTCCACGCCACAACCCTTTTACAACAACCTCACCTTCCGCGTCATTATCGCTGTTGTTGTCGGTATTATTCTCGGGGCATTTTTTCCTGAGACCGGAGCAGCAATGAAGCCGCTTGGCGACATTTTTATCAAAATGGTCAAAATGATAGTGCCGCCGATTGTCTTTTGCACGATTGTTACAGGCATAGCGCACGTAGGCGATATGCGGCGTGTGGGAAAAATTGGTGTTCGGGCGCTGATTTATTTTGAAGTTGTTACAACGCTGGCGCTTATTATCGGTCTTGTGGTGGTGAATCTTTTGCAGCCCGGAGCAGGCTTTAATGTTGCCGCCGTACCACAAACCGACCTTTCGCAATACACCTCCGCCGCCAAAGCGCAATCTACGCTGGATTTCGTGATGAACATTGTCCCAAAGACATTTGTTAGTGCCTTGGTTGATGGTGAATTGCTGCAAGTCCTTTTTATTGCGCTGCTTTTTGCCTTTGGTTTGTTGTCCTTGGGTGAGCGTGGGCGCGTGGTCTTGGAACTGTTGGAACGGGTAATGGAAGTGCTGTTTCATATTATTGGCGTGATTATGAAAGTCGCACCAATAGGCGCTTTCGGGGCTATTGCCTTTACGATTGGGAAGTTTGGTCTTTCCGCTCTTATTCCACTTGCGAAATTGATGTTGTCGTTTTACCTTACCTGTTTTCTCTTCGTCAGCGTTGTTTTATGGGCGATTGCGCGGTGGTACGGGTTCAGCCTTTGGCGTGTTATTCGGTTTATCAAAGATGAGTTTATCATTGTTTTAGGCACAGCTTCATCCGAATCGGTGCTTCCACGCATGATGCAAAAACTTCAGCGTTTGGGCTGTAGCCGCTCCATTGTTGGTTTAGTCCTGCCGACGGGATATTCATTTAACCTTGACGGAACGTGTATTTATCTGGTCATGGGAGCAATGTTTATCGCACAAGCCTACAACATACCACTTTCGCTTGGGCAACAACTTTCAATTCTCGCACTACTCCTTCTCACATCCAAAGGCGCGGCAACTGTTACCGGAGCAGGCTTCGTAACACTCACGGCAACAATTTCCGCCACAGGATTACTTCCGGTGGAAGGAATGGCGCTGCTTTTGGGCGTAAATCGGTTTATGTCCGAAGCCATGTCCACAACAAACCTTGTCGGAAATACCATTGCGACAATCGTTATCGCCAAAAGCGAAGGCGAATTAGACGAGGCACAAATGGCTGAGGTACTAGCAGGACAGCGCTTTGCATAGCACTTGCGTAGAAAAAGCGAGACTCTCAATTTTCTCGAAGATGCAGGAATTAAGCGCCCCACAAGACTAATGACCAATCAACTAATGACTAATGACCAATCAACCAACGACTAATGACCAAGCAACCAAGCACCAAGCACCAAGCAACCAATGACTAATAACCAACATTTTCCCCCGCCCAGACAAGGCTGGTACGCTATTGCCGTCTTGCTCTTAGCATACATTTCGTCTATGATTGACCGCGTGATACTTGGGTATTTAGTCGGACCAATCAAAAAAACATTTGGCGTGACGGATTCGGATATGAGTATGCTCATGGGCATAGCATTTACGCTCTTTTATACGTTCTTGGGTATTTCCGCCGGACGTTTGGCAGATACCACTGTGCGGAGGAACGTGATTGCAGGAGGCATCGCACTGTGGTCGCTGGCGACGGTGTATTGCGGCATGGCGAAAAGTTATGTGCAGTTGTTTATCGGACGTGTAGCCGTCGGCGTTGGCGAGGCAACACTCAGTCCGAGCGCATACTCGCTCATTGCCGATTATTTCCCGCCGGAAAAGCGCACAACGGCGATGAGCGTGTATTCGATGGGCATCTCGGTCGGTAACGGCACGGCAGTTATGCTCGCGGGAGCAATAGCGGGATTTGCTGCAAGCGCAGGGATGATGCAACTTCCGCTTGTGGGCGAAATTTATCCTTGGCAGTATATTTTCTTTTTGGTGGGATTACCCGGACTGCTCGTAAGTTTGCTGCTTTTCACCGTCAAAGAGCCGCCACGCATTGGTGCGGACAACGCCAAAAGCGTGAACATTGCACAGGTTTGGCAGTATGTGAGCAAGCACAAAAAAGCTGCCTTTTGCCACACGATTGGCTTTGGAATGTTTTCTATTTTCAATCAAGGTGTTGGGTTTTGGTTTCCGGAGTTTTTTATACGCACATACGGCTGGAAACGCCCTGAAATCGGGCTTTGGCAAGGTTCGACGAGTATTCTTTTTGGTACTCTAGGCTTATGGGCTGGGAGCCGCTTGGCTGCGTGGTTTTTGAAAAAAGGGCGCACCGATGCAAATATGCTCGTCATGCTAACGGCCGCGGCAGGTTTGCTTCCCGTTGCAGTCATGATGCCACTTTTGCCCACAGGAGAAATGGCAGCGTGGTGTTTTATTTGGACGGCATTTTTTGGTTTTATGCCCTACGGAGCGGCTCCCGCAGCAATTCAGCAACTTATGCCGAATCAAATGCGAGGACAGGCAGGAGCGCTTTTTCTCTTCACAATCAACGTCATGGGCGGTGGCACGGGACCGATTATCGTTTCATCGCTGACGGACTTCGTTTTTAGGAATGATGCGGCTTTGCGGTATTCGATTTGTGTAACGGCAGTGCTGAGTTTGTCGGCTGCGGTTGCGTTATACGCTATGGGTTTGAAGTATTTTCGGGCGAGTTTAGCTACGACCGAACAGACATCTTCGTAACGAAAGTTTAACGAAAAAATGCTATATTTGATGCTGCATGAACACTATCTTTTATTGCCATAAAAAAATGTGCCGAGCAGTGTTGCAATACCTGTAATAAGTGTCGCAACGCTACCCGCAGGCTCGCCATGCGTAATCAAGTACAACGAAGAAGCAAGCGTAGCTGTACCGAAAGAAAAGCCAAACCATTGCGCTCGTTTGAGCAAAGAAATTTGTTCTTTTGCAACAGCAATATCTTCGCGCTCCAAGCTAACACGCTCCTTTGCTAATGCAAAACGTTCATGCTGTTCTTTTTCAGCTAGAGCAACAATACGTTCTGCTAACCCGGGTACAACACGCTCATATTCAGCAAGCACTTCGGGCGGAGGCAAGGGACCGACAAAATGCTCGTGAGCAGTGAGAGAGAAAATTTCCTCAGACTGCGCACTCGGCTCAATATCTTGCTTTACGGGCTGTTCAGGATTTGTGGGAAGCGGAGATTTCTCTTCGTTCATAATTGTTGATAACGGTAGTGAAATAAGCACCAACATTGTTCCAATGGCTTGCCAAGCCTGATTCAACCGATTGCGTGAGGTCTATGTCATATTCATTCATCCAATGACGCGCACGGCGAGATGAAGATGAGTTCTCACCTAACAAGTCATTAGGCAAATGCGGAAACATTGTCAAAATACTGCTAAAGCCCCATGCAAAGAGCTTTGCGTCAGTTTTCTTGCTTGTTTTCATTGTAGTTGCATTTTGGTCATCAAGGAGAAGGATTATCACAAATATACATATCACAAGACGATAATTGTATCAATTTTTTCACACTCAATCTTGTAAAAGCCTCATGTCCACACGCATTGAAAAAGACACCATGGGCGAAATCGCCGTCCCAAGCGATAAATACTACGGCGCACAAACAGCGCGTTCTCTCATCCACTTTGCCATTGGCAATGAACGTATGCCCCGCGAAGTGATTCGCGCAATGGGTATTTTGAAAAAATCTGCCGCGATTGTGAACGCCGAACTTGGCTTACTTCCTGCTGAAAAGCGTGATTTAATCACCAAAGCAGCCGACGAAGTTATTGCCGGAAAACTTGATGACCACTTCCCGCTTTCGGTCTGGCAAACAGGCTCCGGTACACAAACCAACATGAATGTCAATGAGGTAATTTCTAACCGCGCAATCGAAATGGCAGGCGGTGAAATGGGTAGCAAAAAGCCTATTCACCCCAACGACGATGTGAACAAAGCACAAAGTTCTAACGACACCTACCCAACGGCGATGCACATTGCCGCCGCCGAAGAACTTGTCAAACGCCTCATTCCTGCCGTTACAAAACTCCGCGATACGCTTCAGCACAAATCCGAGCAGTTCAAAGACATCATCAAAACAGGGCGCACACACCTCATGGACGCTACGCCGCTCACGCTTGGGCAGGAGTTTTCGGGATATGTGCATCAGCTTAATCAGGCTCTAAGCCGCGTGAATGCTGTGCTTCCGGGCGTGTATGAATTGGCATTGGGCGGTACTGCCGTCGGAACGGGCTTAAATACGCACCCCGAATTTGCCGAAAAAGCAGCAAAGCAAATTGCGAAAGAAACGGGTTTGCCGTTTGTGTCCGCGCCCAATAAGTTCGAGGCGCTGGCAGCACACGACGCACTCGTTTTTGCTCACGGAGCGCTTAAAACCTTGGCTGCCAGCCTTATGAAAATTGCGAATGATGTGCGCTGGATGGCTTCCGGACCGCGCTGCGGCTTGGGCGAACTCAGTATTCCCGAAAATGAGCCGGGTTCATCCATTATGCCCGGAAAAGTAAACCCCACGCAAAGCGAGGCAATGACGATGGTTGCAGCGCAAGTCATGGGTAATGACGTGGCAATCAACATCGGCGGCGCGTCCGGCAATTTTGAACTCAACGTCTTCAAGCCGCTTATCATCTATAATTTCAACCAGAGCGTCCGTTTGCTTGCCGACACCTGTATCATGTTCGAGGAGCATTGCGCAGAAGGAATAGAGCCGAACCGCGAGAAAATTGAGTATTACATGAAAAATTCGCTTATGCTCGTGACGGCACTGAATCCGCATATCGGCTACGATAACGCAGCAAAAATCGCTAAACACGCCCACAAAACAGGCGGTACGCTGCGCGATGCAGGCATAGAACTTGGGTTGATTACGGGCGAGAAGTTTGATTCTGCCATCAACCCCGCAGCAATGACGAAGCCGGGAATGGAATAATATCTCCAAGATTCAAGATTTCAAGAGGCTTTTGGGGTACTTTGGCTTCAAGAGCCGCTTTTTTTTGAGGTATTTACGATTAACTTTCATAGAACTTGTTTTTAAGCGTTATTTTTGCATAAAAACTGCTAAAACTTTCTATAATTACCATGCTTATTGAATTTAGCGTCGGAAACTTTCGCTCCTTTAAGGACATTCAAACTCTTTCGATGCTTGCTACTTCATTTCAACCCGCAGATGATGTTGCAAATGATCGTTGTATTATTTCTACGCCATTTGGTTTTAATCTGCTCAAAAGCAAGGCTATCTACGGAGCAAATGCTAGCGGGAAAAGCAACTTAGTTAAAGCATTGTTTACATTTTTGCGGATTGTACAAGAATCCGTTAGAGATGAGAACATTTTGAGTAAAACGATTCAACCTTTTTTGCTTTCTACAGAAACAGAGCGTGAACCGACTTTTTTTCAAATTATTGTCATTCTGGGTGAAGTCCAATACAGATACGGTTTTGAAGCAACAGACAAGTACATTGCCTCCGAATGGCTCTTTATGAAATCTTTAACAAAAAAAAAGGTACGCGAAATCCCACTTTTTGTGCGTGAGAAACAAGAAATAACACCCCATGAGAAACATTTTCGTGAAGGGCGAGTTTTATTAGAAACCGATTTGTTCAAAGAAAATATCCTCTTTTTGCGTGCATCTGCCTTATTTATTGGAAAGGAGAGCATTGCTAAACAGGTCTTTGATTATCTTATGCTCATTATTGTTGCAGAGGGTGACAAAACAACACCGTTACATTCGACAGCGTTACAATACCTTGGAAATACGAACTTACAGACAAAAATATTGCAAATGCTCCAAGTAGCTGACACAGGGATTGAAAATATTGACTCTGCACCCTTTCCCAGACAAAATATACCTGAACATTTGAGGAAATCTGCTTTATCAGAAGATGACATGATGAGAATGGCTTTAACACTGCATAATGTCTATGATGCGGAGAAAAATCTTATTCGTACACATTTTTTTCTGCTGGCTGAAGATGAATCCAGAGGCACAAATAAAATCTTTGAGTATAGTCCAATACTTCTGAAAGCTCTCGAAGATGCCAGACCGATTATCATTGATGAAATTGAAGCTTCTTTACATCGTCGGCTGACAAAAAAAATAATTGACCTTTTTCATTCTTCCACTAACCAATCTTCACAAATCATATTTACTACGCATGATGTAACATTACTCTCAGAGAATTTGCTACGCCGTGACCAAATTTCCTTTGTTGAAAAAGACAGCTATGGCGCAAGCCGACTCTATACATTATCTGATTTTAAGGGTGTCCGTAAAGGGGCTATAATAGATAAAGAATATATGCGTGGGAAATACGGTGCAGTACCGTTTGTAGGTGATTTTGATGCTATTTTTGAAAAGGAGGCATAAATGGCAAAAAACCCTCGCAAACCCAAGAAATCAGACATTGGAAAGGCATGGCTAAAAAAGCAGGAATTATCACGCTCTCGCCCAAGATTAACAACCAGAACGACATTTTATATTGTTTGTGAAGGGCAGACTGAAGAACTCTATTTCAAAAATTTCCCTGTAACTTCAGCAGAAGTTATTGCTAAACCACTTGGAACAATACCCCCGAATATCGTCCAATATGCAAAGAAAAATGGGAAAAAATATGACCAAATCTGGTGTGTCTTTGATATGGATGATAATCCCGAAAAAACTCAGCAAAAATCACAGTTTGATAACGCAGTCAATGCAGCAACAGGAAAATTACGATGTGCTTATTCTAATGATTCTTTTGAGCTATGGTTTGTTTTGCATTATCAGGATGTTAAATCGGCGGAATTGCGCACTCGCTATAACAAGATTTTAAGCGGTATATGGGGAATTGACTATGAAAATGAAGGGAAGAAACAATGCTTTGCCGCCGGAATATACAAACGCCTACAGAATGATACCCACGCAAGCCAAGACAGTGCGATAAAACGCGCTCAACAGCTTCAAAGAGAGCATGAAGGCAAAGCACCACACCAACAAAACCCAGTAACTACAGTTGAGGCACTAGTTCTGGAACTTAATGCACATTGCAGGAAGTAATATGAAAAACCGATGTCATCGATTGCGAAACCTTGCATTAAGCATAATTTTTCTTACCTGCACAGCGTTGGTACGCTTGTACTCCCAAGACACCGCCTGTACACGCACCACAAACGCCCTCAACCAAGCAACAACGCTGCTTTTAAGGCTCTCCGCTTCACAAAAACGTGATTCGCTCACGATAGACTCCCTCGTACAAATTACCCGCAAAGCTCATGATGACGCGCTTTCCTGCCAATCCCATCTTACCGCAATGATGCTTCTCGCCACAAGCGAATCGGCTCGAAAACTCCCGAAAGCTGATAATATCTTGATGTTCCGCATGGCTGTCCGCGACACACGGCTTTTTCTCGACGAAGCAAAACGGTATTGGGTAGAGCGCCGCTAAAGTGCATTATTTTACGCTCTTATCATCTCGTTAAAAAATGTTAAACACCCGCATCATTGCTTGAGTTGTGCCAACTTCGTTGTAGATTTGTACGTGTCAAAAGAGGAATACCTCTGCATTTTCCATTGATGACTGTATTTGCCAATTTTTCTTTCAACCGTTATGAATAAGCGCACAATTTGGACTATTATCGCCCTCATGCTCATTGGTCTTTTGGGCATTGTTGCCGTGCAGGTGTATTGGCTGGCGAAGGCTTCAGCACTGGAGCAG
>VYMD01000833.1_pt1 | contig 12934 bp, 11 predicted proteins | sample 5115311 | NCBI WGS metagenome assembly VYMD01 (sample SAMN12291779, study PRJNA351875) | freshwater metagenome | isolation source: freshwater lake | place: USA: Michigan, Wintergreen Lake | collected 2013-08-08
TTCGTACCATGCTTGTGTTCTGACATGGAGAGCTTTATTGTCAACTAATCTTACACAGCCCAAAGTGCGCCGCAATAGCGACTCTTGTTCTGGTGTGGGGTAAAATCGAAACGAATAGGCTTTTTCCATGGGGAGCATTTTAGCATATATTTGGTAAATGTGCTAATATTTAACGGTAAAGCCGTCGTTCTACGACGGGGTTTCAGACCCAAATTTTCGATGACGAAAAACGTTAACAATATCCACTGGTTCGGGGATAGCCTCTAGAGAAGGATAGCAGCTTTGACCGTCAATTTGCTTGACCATAGGATTGACCGGATAGACTCGATAACCCACCGCTTGCAGGAATTTGGCCACCTGATAACTGGCGCGGCTCGATTTCTCGGAATGCCCGACCACTGCGATAATTTTACTATTGCTGAAAATGGTTTTGAGCGCACCATCGTCTCCTTTAATATTCGGCATTGTCCCACCTATCTTAGAACAGAGTTTCGTTTCTCATAAAGATGAAGTGTAACCTAATTTGGTATCGACTTTTGACTCCAGCTTTAGCCACTCTAGAAAACTGACAGGAATGTTTAACTTTTCTACAGGAAAAACAGTTATTACAAATCGAAATCAATCCCTCGGTATCTGTAGGAAAATTTACCCGATGGTTGCCACTAAATACTCTGACTTTAGTTACCGCAAAACCTGATGAATTATCTTAGTATTATCATTCCGACTCTTAATGAGGAGTTAGGAATTGCAGCAACGTTAAAACAGATAGGTGCGGGAGTAGAAATTATTGTTGTCGATGGGGGAAGTACGGATAAAACTAGAGAAATAGCGAAAAAATTGGGAGATAAAGTAATTACTTCACCCAGAAAAGGTCGTGCATTTCAGATGAATTTAGGAGCAAAAATAGCGAAAGGAGATATTTTGTTATTTCTGCATGGAGATACTTTACTACCCCATGAATTTCAAGAACAAATTATCAATACTTTATCCCAATCTGGGATAGTAGCGGGGGCCTTTGAATTAAAAATTGATGGAGAGGAAAAAACCCTGCGTTTAGTGGAAAAATTAGTTAATTGGCGTTCTCGCTGGCTTTCCCTTCCCTACGGAGATCAAGGAATATTTTTAAAAGCCGCAATCTTTGCCGATTTGGGCGGTTTTCCTGAGTTGCCAATTATGGAAGATTTTGAATTAATACAAAGATTGAAAAAAAGGGGTAAAATAGCCATAGTTTCTGCATCGGTGATTACCTCGGCAAGACGTTGGCAAAAATTAGGAGTCTGGAAAACTACCTTAGTTAATCAATTAGTTATTATTGGTTATAATCTAAAAATTCCGCCTCGTTTGTTGAAAAGTTTTTATCGTTTATGGTCATAAAGGCTTGCTTAAAAAGTATTTTAGGTCATTGTGTAATGTAGGAGCGCAACGCTTGCGCCCATAATGTGACGTTGTCAACATTTTTCAGCCAATATCCAAGAGAGCCAAATACAATTATACAATCGAAGAAACCCTACCAAAGAAGATGTTTCCATGAGCCAAACATTAACAAAAATAATCAAAAATGCGGGGGGGGGGTAAGCATTACTTATTTGTAGCAGGGGCAACCAGTCTTTTGAAAAATAAAATAGTAATATAATGGGAGAAAACTTACCAAAGAGGGTATGACAAATGACTCAATTATCAGCAAAACTAATCAAAAGTGCGGGGGGGGGGTAAGCATTACTTATTTGTAGCAGGGGCAGCTCTAGCTATCCTAGCTCCTTTCCAAGCCGCCCAAGCTGTAATTATCGATTTTCAAAGCTTAGAACAAAATAACTCAGTCGTTAATTATGCCGGTTTTACCTATACCGAAGACGGTTTTACCCTAGATAGCCTGTCTACTTCTGAGCCCTTTGCATTTTTTGGCACTCAGGAATCTCGTTACCCCGGTTCCACCGCCTTATTCAATAATGATATTGATGGAATCACCAGATTAACCCAAAATGGCGGAGGCTTATTTGACTTAAATTCTATTCAACTAACTAGCCTCAATGGTGATGATAGTGTGACTGTCAATTTTACAGGAACAAAAGCCGATTCTAGTACCGTTACCCAAGCTTTTACTACCGATGCAATTCTCAGTCCCCTAGAAACTTTTACCTTTAATTCTAGCTTCACTAATTTAGTATCTGTTGAATGGATTCAGGCATCCCCGTTTCATCAGTTTGATAACATCAATGTCACACCGGTTCCCGAACCTTCAGCAATTTTAGGATTATTAGGTTTAGGACTTTTGGGCATCGGTTCTCAATTCAAACAAAAACGATAAATTGAAAAGTATGGGGATGGGATTTTTTCCATCTCCACTTGAGGAAAAACGCGGTCTAGAAACCTTCCAAATTTAACTCTTAATTTGAGTAAACAAATTTTTTTAAATTCCCTGGCAATTACTCAAAAAATTTGACATCTTATAGCGGACAGGTAAAAATAAAAACTTTTCTTTGCCAAGGCACCGATCGATAGGATAATTGATCATCGGAACATCTGCTCTGAGAATATGTCTCTCGATCGCCGTCAATTTCTTTATCTTTTAGGTGCTACCCTTGGCACAGCCACTCTTGCTGGTTTTAACCCTGCCGCTTTTATCGAAAAAATTAGATTTATTCAGCCAACTCTATATAGGGTTTTCATCCCTTGTAACCCCATCCATCGCATAACACAAACCGAAGAACCGGGCTATCTTAGGTTTGGTGGGTAAAATGTATTCTAAGATACAGTCCTGCTGGCGAGGGAGTGGAAGGAACCACAGAGACACAGAGGACACAAAGATTGATCGCTTCTATAGTAAGTTAAACTGATCACACAAAGAACTGATAGGCTTTTAGCGGCTTGAGAACAAGCTTTATCAATCTATTCATTTGACATCCTCGCCGCCGTAAAACGGACGGCGATTCCTCACCACGCCACTTTTTTAGGGTGGTCGCGTCAATGGGGTTGACGCAGATAGCGAAAAACGCTTAATTGCTTAAGCCCCCTACTATCTGTGGTCAAGGTTCAGTTTTTAGCTTGGTTATCGCTTTTTCCATTGTAGCTTAAAGCCGTCGTAAAACGACGGGGTTTTAACCCAAATTTTCGATAATTGAAAATTATCAAAAGCGCACACTGCCGGAAAGCCATTTATTTTTTACCGAAAAATTGGGTTTAAAGCCTCGCCCTTTGAGGGCGACTTTATAGGATGTATGATATTAAGAATAGGGGGCCGGGTAAGCAACCGCTTAAAAAACCCAGTCATCAACCGTAGAGATGAACGCACCTTGAAAACTAGAGTTATGGGGTTCTCTAGGGGAATGCTCCTATAGGTAAAAATTCTCAGCACCAAGTACCAGAGAAACCAAGTATTTTAGAGGTTTTGAACTGTATCGTAGGGGACCCCGAAAACAGGCTTCTGTAAGGTCGCGAAAGTCTGAGGAGAGAACCACCTCTGGGTGGGATTTCGCCAGGAATCTAATTCAAGTCCACATCGTTGAGCCAGAAATTCTCAGCAGTCTGGCAAAAATTAATCAATGTGGCCGATGTCTCTTGGCATCCTTTGATTGCAAAGGCTGATGTTCCCTTGGGTTTAATCGCTAAACCGGGGTTAATCTATCAAGCTGTCACCCGTCTGACTCCCATTCCTATCCGGGTTTTCGTGGAAAATGTCCGCCCCGGTGAACTCCTCAGCCTCAGAGTTCTCGCTATCCCCGGCATGGAACAGAAAATGACCTACCAAGTGGAATCAACCCTCTGTGGTAGTTATATTTCCTATTCTGTCACTCTGCGGGGTTGGCTGTCCCCCTTTATCTGGTGGTTAAGTCGTCCCTATTTAGCCAAAGTCGCCGCCCAACTAGCCCACGCCGCCGAAGAATTAACGGTCTAAAAAAAATTCCCCCCAATTGTGCTAATAAATAATCTGCCAAAGGTCAAGATCTAAGTCACAATGGTATATGGATAGACTTAAACAAAATTTTAGTCAGCTACATTGGTACATATAGTCTACTGATATAATCCCGACGAGTTGAGCGCAACAACCTCAATCCGCCGGGATGAACTATCTCTAGAGACTTTACTGATGAAGTAAGCTCTACAGGAGGGAATTATGGGGGAATTAAACACAGCCGAACTTCTAGTCAAATGTCTAGAGAATGAAGGGGTCGAGTATATTTTTGGGCTACCTGGGGAAGAAAACCTCGATGTTTTGGAAGCCCTGAAAAACTCCTCGATCAAATTTATCACCACCCGTCACGAACAGGGCGCGGCTTTTATGGCCGATGTCTATGGACGCTTGACGGGAAAAGCGGGGGTTTGTCTCTCCACTTTAGGACCGGGGGCGACTAACCTGATGACAGGGGTAGCCGATGCTAACCTCGATGGGGCGCCCTTAGTGGCCATCACCGGCCAGGTGGGAACCGATCGGATGCACATTGAATCCCATCAATACCTAGATCTGGTGGCCATGTTCGCCCCGGTGACGAAATGGAATAAACAAATCGTGCGGCCGGGTATCACCCCAGAAGTGGTACGGAGAGCCTTTAAAACCGCCCAAAGTGAGAAACCGGGGGCAGTTCATATCGATCTTCCCGAAAATATCGCCGCTATGGCTGCCGATGGTCATCCCTTGCCCCTCGATAGTCAGGAAAAAGTTTACGCTTCCTACCGGACTTTGAACATGGCGGCGGCGGTGATTTCTAAAGCGAAAAATCCCTTGATTTTGGCGGGAAATGGGGCAATTCGCGCTAATGCTAGTGAGGCTTTAACGGAATTCGCCACGGCCTTGAATATCCCTGTGGCTAACACTTTTATGGGTAAGGGGGTGATTCCCTATACCCATCCTCTGGCTCTTTGGGCGGTAGGATTACAGCAACGGGATTTGATTAGTTGTGCCTTCGAGCGCAGTGATTTAATTATCGCTGTTGGTTACGATTTAATCGAGTATTCCCCGAAAAAATGGAATCCAGACGGGAAATTACCGATTATTCACATCGGCATGACTCCGGCGGAAATTGACAGCAGTTATGCCCCGGTGGTGGAAGTGGTGGGTGATATCACCGATTCTCTCATCGATATCCTCAAACGGGCCGATCGCCAGAATAAACCAACTCCTGTCACCGCGGGATTAAAGACGGAAATTCGGGCCGATTACGAAACTTATGCCAATGATACGGGTTTTCCGATCAAGCCACAAAAATTGATCTACGATCTGCGTCAGGTGATGGGACCGGAAGATATCGCTATTTGTGACGTGGGCGCTCATAAAATGTGGATGGCGCGCCAGTATCACTGCGATTGTCCCAATACTTGCATTATTTCTAACGGTTTCGCCGCTATGGGTATTGCTATCCCCGGTGCGATCGCCGCTAAGTTAGTTCATCCCGATAAACGCATTGTAGCGGTGACGGGGGACGGCGGTTTTATGATGAATTGTCAGGAATTGGAGACAGCTTTGCGGGTGGGAACTCCCTTCGTCACTCTCATCTTTAATGATGGCGGTTACGGTTTAATCGAATGGAAGCAGTTTAACCATTTTGGGACATCTTCTTTTATTAAGTTTGGTAATCCCGATTTTGTTAAATTTGCCGAAAGTATGGGATTAAAAGGCTATCGGGTGGAATCTACTCAGGATTTGATCCCGATACTAGAGGAGGCTTTTCGGCAAGAGGTTCCCACTGTTATTGATGTTCCCGTCGATTACGGTGAAAATCTGCGTCTTTCCCAAAAATCGGGCGATCTAAGCTGTCAGATTTGGGAATAGAAGTTGATAGCGGCAAGCAACCCCCTCGGTAGCTTGCCGTTAACTTCTCGAAAAAAATCCCCTAACTAAATCTCAGTTAGGGGGAAGTAATTAGGTTGGCTTTGGTAACGTTAGAAAACCCGATCTAGAATAACCATTCTAGAACCGCCTCATCTTTAGTGTTGGTATTGCGAGAGGGGGTTTCCCGGGTAAATTTCATGTGGATAGAACGATTTTGTTCACCATCGGCAGCCACGGCCATAATCGGATAATCGATTAAACCATCTTGGAAGGACATCTGATAGCGGAAAGTGCCATCGGGATTGAGTTTAATCGGACGACCACCGATAGTTACGGTGGCATCGGGTTCCGTAGCACCATAGACGATTAATTCTGCATCGGCAACTAACCAGAATTTGCGCGGACGTTGTAGGGTTTCCGAAGCACCCATACCGATGCCGGAAGCAGTTATGCCGATACCGGAAGCAGTTAGTCCCGATACCGTGGGAACTGCCCACATACCAACCCCAGAGGGGAATACATAAGAACTGATCACTTCCGAGATTGGTACGGAACCAGCGACGTGCTGCATGGAACCAAACAAGGAACCGGCCACCCGTAGGGCTTCGATATCGCCGACACTCTCGAAAATTTGGTCGTAGATGGGGCTAGTTCCCGTGATTCCTGCGCTGCTGCCGTAGCGTTTGCTGGGGGGAACGAGTTCGTAAACAGTTTTGCCCACCAGTTCTTCTTCCCAGTTAACGGTGACAAAGATATCTTCAATCCAGTCGGAAGGATAGACGGGAGGAATCCGCACTAAAGGAGAACGGGCCAAAACTAACCAACGACCATCAGCACAACGATAACCGATATCGATAACATAATCTCGATCGCTGACCGGAACCGGTAAATACCATTCCCGGGCTAATTCATCACAGAGATATTCTTGGACGCTATGCGCGCCTTGGCTATTGAGATCTATATCGGTGACATCATAAAGACGCAGGGCTAACTGTTGTCCCCCTTGACGACGTAGATCTTCTTTTGATTCGTTGGGGATATCCCAGTAAGCATAGGCCCACTGAGGATCGCGAGGTAGGAGGGTAATGCGATTTTCACCGTAGCCACCGGGCAGATCTCCTAAACCATCATCCACCGAACCTAGTATATCTTCGATCGGGTTAGCTTGACCTAATTCAAATTTTGCTGCTTCCACTGGTTTTTCCTCTTTAATAGTAGATTTAAAATTGCCGCTTACTCCCATAGCTTGGGTAATTGCCTCGATTAATTGCGTTTTCCGCATCCGACTGTAACGAGAGATGCTGTATTGACTGGCAACTCGTCGTAGTTGCCGCAAGGTCATCTCATCTAAGGGGGGGTATTCTGGAACCATGAGTTGACACTCTCCGATTAGTTACGACGGCAAATGTTTTTGAGCATTTGCAAAAGCAGTGATCTGGGTAATCCTTCTAACTACTCATCGATTGCTGTGTGAACGAGAGATCCACTCGATGGGGATCAAGGGAATCGCTTGTTATAAATACCTATTAAACAGTAAGATTCCGATTTTGACCAAGTACCTTGTCATGATTTCTTGACAAAATCGCCAAACCCTTGATCCCCAAAAGATTTTCATGTCAGGAAGTTTTGATATTCTGTCCAGCATTGACACTGTATCTGAGAAATTTTAGTACAAATGCTCGGACTTCCTCTCCCTGCTCCCCACTGTTTACTGATCACTGATCACTGATCACTGATTTGTACTCCGATCCCGATCGCCTGTAATCTGATATTGAGACTTTTAGTTAAGGAGACTGAACCGCTTGGCTACCCGTGTGATTATTGTTCGTCATGGACAAAGCAGTTATAACGCAGAGCAGAAAATACAAGGTCGCAGTGATGGCTCGGTTTTGACGGAAAAAGGCCATCTGGACGCGGAAAAAGTAGGAAATGCCCTCAGTCAAATCGATATCGCCGCTTTTTACTGTAGTCCTCTCCAAAGAGCCAAATCTACTGCTGAGGTGATTCAGTCTCGTTTAAATAACTCTCCCGTCATTCAACCCACTTCGCAGTTACTAGAAATCGATCTGCCTATCTGGGAAAATATGGTCAAAGAGGAGGTAAAAGCTCAATACCCCCAAGAATATCGGGATTGGCACCAAAAACCTCACGAATTTAAGATGATACTGCCCGATGGTCAAGAACATTATCCCGTTCTCTCCCTCTATCAACAGGCCCAGGATTTTTGGCGAGAAATTATTCCCCAACACGAGGGCCAAACTATCCTCATTGTTGCCCATAACGGCATTAATCGCTGTTTAATCCTCAGTGCGATCGGTATTCCAGTTTCCTTATACCATTCCCTGCAACAATCTAACTGTTGCGTTAATGTTCTCAATTTTACAGGTGATTTTGGTGATCCTGTGCAGGTGGAATCCCTCAATCAAACGGCACACTTAGGGATAGCTTTACCCCCACCGCGTCCTCCTTTCCAAGGTTCCAGGCTGCTGCTTGTGCGTCACGGAGAAACCCAATGGAATCGGGATAAACGTTTTCAAGGTGTGCGCGATATTCCTCTCAATGATAATGGCAAGGCTCAAGCTGAGAAAGCCGCCGAATTTCTGCGAGAAACGGCGATCGATCACGCTGTCACCAGTCCTTTGTCCCGTCCCAAGGAAACTGCCCAAATTATCCTGCAATATCACCCCGATGTCACCTTAGATACCCAAGTGGCTCTGACAGAAATCTGTCACGGACTTTGGGAAGGTAAATTAGAGGAGGAAATTGAAGCGAGTTTCCCCGGGATGTTAGAAGACTGGAAAAATGCCCCGGAAACCGTGCAAATGCCGGAAGGGGAGAATTTACAGGAAGTTTGGGATCGAGCGATCGCTTGTTGGCGGCAAATCGTTAAAACCTATAGTAATAGCGATAGTCCTAAGACAATTATGGTAGTGGCCCACGATGCCATTAATAAGGTGATTCTTTGTTATTTATTGGGTTTAAAACCCGCCAATTTCTGGAATATTAAACAGGGAAATGGCGCGGTTAGTGTGATCGATTATGCCAAAGGAGTTGACTCTCAACCCGTCCTGCAAGCAGTTAATATTACCTCTCATCTAGGATCGGGAATACTCGATCGCACGGCAGCTGGCGCTTTATAACAGTTATCAGTGATCAGTTATCAGTTAGCAGTTAGCAGATTTGAGTTTTAAGTGAGCAGTATTAAATAGCAAGTTTCCGGCTGTCTTTTATACTGTTTACAGTTAGAATTGATCAGTGATCAGTTAGCAGATTTGAGTTTTGAGTGAGCAGTATTAAATAGCACTTGCCTACTGTCTTTTCACTGTTTACTTGTTTACTGGGAGCATCTCATTTATGCAAGTGAGTAATTATAGCGTTTCCTGTTGACAAGAGGTACATTCTCAATCCTGAAAAGCTTAATCAGCAAAGGTTAAACTGTGCCACACAGATGTGAGAACCGCTATATACTTATCACTAAAACTGTTTTCTAGCAAGGCTTTCAAAATAGCTTGACATAAAAACCTGATTTAGGGGTTACAAAGGTGAGATGCTCCCCTGTTTACTGATTACTGATTACTGATTACTGATCACTGAAAAAAGCTGCCTACCCCCACATCCTGTCTCACTTTCAATCTGCTTGTCAGCTGGTTAGCTGCCCTTGGCTTTCTTAATTAACAACAGACTGCCCCCAAGTATGGCGAAAGCAACAACCGCATTGGGTTCAGGAACTTTGGTGGCAAAAGAAGCATTGTCAATGCTAAAACTATCGACATCTGTCGTATTATTGGCAAAGATAACAGAATTAAATTCTGCTGTCCCGATAATACCGAGAAACCCATTCTCTCCACCAATTGTAGGATTGATAGAAATAGTTTGGTCTCCTGTGCCATCGAAATTGCCAGTAAGAGTTAACTCATCAATGCGGGAAAAGTCAGCACCAAAAGCCAACACGGTAGCAGGAAACTTCCAGGTTATGGTATCAGAAGCACCCGTAAGTGTACCGGAAGCATTATCGTAAACACCATGACGATGCTGACACTGTTGTTATTAAACGAATTAGGCAGTATGGGAGGAGCGGAATTAGTGGAAACAATCCCTGAATCTAGGGTAATTGACTGTGCCGAAGGAATGGGATTGCTAAAGGTATCGGTGGTAATCTTGTACGAGGGGTTAGTGGCGAGTGCCGCTTCCCAGGCAGTCCGATTTGTATAAATGGTATAAGCACTAACAGAAGACACGCTACTTAACAGTAGAGTTACTGTCCCTGTGGCGAAAGCTAAAGAATTAAGGGCATTGAGCTTCACTAGGTTATTTCCTCTCATTAAAGGTGAATAAAAACCAGAGTATCAGAGCAGGTACGAAAAATCCTCTCATCTTTGTACAGAATAATTACAACCCACTTTCCACACTTCTTAACATTCAATTGATAATTTTTACTAACATATTGCTGACAAACCATTGCCAGTAAGGATTATAGCTACAATGATGGATTTTTACCAAGGTGAAGAATTGTAATTTTTTTTCTCAAAAAAAATCAATTATTGAAAATGTTCTCAATAGTAGTTTCTACAATGAAGGTTTTTTCGTCAAAACATCGTGGGGAATGTAGGATATAAAAGTAAAGATGTGCGGAATGTCGGTTACAAAGTGTATTGATCTTCACTCTCCTTACCTAGTTCGGTATCTGATAATACAAAACGTCGGGACATAAGTAGGGTTTGCTGAATAAATGTGAAATGTAGGCAAGGTAAGGGTTTTAGGGCTTTTCTCGCGAAACAGGTGCAAGATTTTGAGAGAATCGTGCTTCAAAACCTTGCGTCTTCATCGGCCCGCGTCCTGTAGGGGCGAAGCATTCGGGCAATAACCTATCGGTGAAACCGTAGATTCTCAAAAAAAGCGCCAGAAACAAACGTTGAGAAATCGAAGTAGGGACTCAAAACCCTTGCACTTTCCGGAGGCGAACACAAAGCGCTCGCTACGCGAGAACGCCAAGGGTTCCGCTTCCAGGCGCGCGAGGTCATTCTGTTACTCTGACTTCCCCGACCGACGACCGGCTCCTAACCCCACCAACAAACTTTTTCAGCAAACCCTAAATAGCAAGTTTCCTGCTGTCTTTTCTACTGTTTACTGATCACCGCTCACTGTTTACTGATCACTGATTACTGATTACTGATTACTGATCACTGATTACTGTTTACTGATCACTGATTACTGTTTACTGATCACTGAAAAAAGCTTCCCACTTAACTAAAAGCTAATTTATTTTCAATCTGTCTAACTACCGTTAGTGCCGAATAGCTGACTCCGGCAGTGCCTTCTCCCGGATGGGTGGAATCTCCCACTAACCAAAGATGGGGGATCGGAGTGCGCGTCGCTACGCCAAAAGGGCCAAAAGTGGACAGTCTTTGACCAATACCGCCGACAATGCCCTGATTTCGCCCCGTAAACCGTTCAAAAGTGCGAGGAGTAGCTGATTCGATGTGAACGATGTGATCAGGGCTAAGATGGAAATAATTACCGAGACGCTCGATCGCCTCTTGGGTGTATGCTGCTTTTAATTGCTGATAATTATCTTCTCCTTTTCGCCACCAAAGACTGGTATCGGTGAAGGAAGAAGCAATAATCGTCGCTTTTCCCACTGGGGCGCGGCCATCCCCTTCTTTACTCACGGAAACAAACAAAGAGTTATTTTCGCCGATCATGCCATCGTCATCGTAGAGGAATTGCAAATGGGGAGGACAATCGGGGGGAATAGCAGCGCGATCAACTCCTAAGTAGGCCACAAAAGCACCGGATGCGGGGGGAAGTTTTTCGATTCTCCGGTGATAAAGACTGGGAATGGCTTCGCGATCGATTAATTGTGGTAAATTTTGGATCGGGATATTGGCGACAATCTCATCGGCCATTTCTGGATGTATTTGGCCATTTTTTTGATTTATGACGATAATTCCCGTGGCTTTTCCCTTTTCTGTCAGTATTTTTTCCACTGTGTGGCGCATTTGCAATTTACCGCCGTATTTTTCCAAAGCTGCCACTAGGCGATCGCTTAATACCTGCATACTACCCTGAAGGTGGGATAAACCTTGGGGAGACTGAGAAACTGCTAAAGCGGTGGCGGCATAAAGTAAAGCGGTTTCATCGGCAGTAACTTGGGAATAAAGCTTTAACTGGAGATCAAGGAAGGTTTTTAGGCGTTTATCTGTCTCTAAGCCGTATAATCGCAGAGCATCGCCCACAGTCATCAAAGTAAAAGGGAAGGTAATGGCAGTATCTAAACGCAAAGCGGCGATTAATTGCCCTAAATCCCACCAGTTGCGCGGGGGTAAAACTGGATCGCGACTTTGAAAACGCCAACTTGCTTGAAAGAGTTTTTGTAATAATTGCCAAAAAGGTTCGCTGCCCGGAAATTGTTTTTGTCTTTCCTCTTGCCACTTTTGCGGATCGCGCCAGACGTTAATCGCAGTGGTTTCCCCCGGCAGAAAAACAGCACAAGCGGGATCACAGGGGACAGAATCGGGTAAATCTATCCCTAATTCGGCAAAAATGCGCTGATGAATGCCCCCTACTTCTAATCCTGCCACTTGAGTTGCCCCCACATCAAAAGTAAAACCCCGACGGGAAAAAGTCGAGGCACAACCTCCGGGGACAAGCGCCTGATCATATACTGTGACTTGATAACCTCGACGCGCCAATAATGCCGCCGCCGTTAGTCCGCCAATCCCTGCACCAATAACGGTAATTTGCGTCATTTTCTTAACAATTATTTATATTTATTTTTATCCTAACACTGCTGTCTTTTCACTGATTACTGATTACTGTTCACTGATAACTGATAAAATCTCCTTATGAATCCCTGTTGTGACTTATTGTCTATAGACTAAAAAGTAACATACTTTTATTATCCAAAGCATGAGTGTTAGATTACTTTTTGGTCAAAATGTCAAAAAAGTTCGTGAGCAGAAAGGCTGGTGGCAAGATCGCCTGTCTGAAGAGACAGGATTACACCGAACTTATATCAGTGGTATTGAACGAGGCGTTAGAAATCCAACAATTGAAATTCGCCGATTCAAGTCTGAAGTGCATCACCTGAAAAGCTTGACAGAGGAAAGCTCATCAGTTAAAGTCGGATATTGCTCAAAACAAACAGACAAACTAATGAACTACTCACAT
>VYMD01001166.1_pt1 | contig 12927 bp, 8 predicted proteins | sample 5115311 | NCBI WGS metagenome assembly VYMD01 (sample SAMN12291779, study PRJNA351875) | freshwater metagenome | isolation source: freshwater lake | place: USA: Michigan, Wintergreen Lake | collected 2013-08-08
CTCACGTCAGGCACTGAGCGGCTTAGTAACGGCGGAAATAGGCGGTTTCCACACACAAGTCTCCATCATCAATTACTCCGCAACGGTTTTGGGCATTACGCCTGTTTTTCCGACGATTGAACATACTATCCTGAGCGTCAGTGCTGATGCGGGGTACAAGCATCAATTTACCGATGCGTTTTCGTCGTCGCTGAATTTTACGGCAAAGCACTACCAATCCGCCTACGAAAGCCGCACCAATGCTCAAGATTTTATTTTGGAATTGACAAATTATTACGAACCGAATCAAAATTTCAAGTTCCTGCTGGGCGGCTTTCTGAATGCGCGGCAAGGAACAATCGTGAACGCAACAAACAGCGCAATCGTGCTGATTCGCCCTTACAACCAACTCTGGTTTACGGGCTACGCCGAAGCGCAATGGCAGCCATTGGAGGCACTGCGCCTGAGTGCCGGAGTGCAAGTAAATAAGCCGGAATTGACGGATTTCGACATTGTTCCCCGTGTGAATGTTATTGTCAATTTCACACCCGAAATTGGTCTCAAAGCATTGTACGGTCAGGCATACCGCGCCCCGTCTGCGTTTGAGATGTTTTTGGATGGTCCGGTTTCAGTCGGAAATAGGAATTTACGCCCTGAAAAAGTTGCGACGATTGATGCGGAATTGTTCTGGGAAACCTCGCAAACGCGCCTTTCTCTGGCATACTTCAATGGTTTACAAACCGATGTGATTGCTCCTTCAGGGCGCATTGGAAACCGCAATACACCCGTCAATCAAGGGCAGTATCAAATGGAGGGCATAGAATTTGAAGGCAAAGTTGCACCGTCGAATGACCTGTATCTGCTTGGTTCGGTGCTGTTGCAAAGGAATTTGCTCAATAGTACGATTGCTACTTCCGCCCCAACACCGAATCTGACCGTAAAATTTGGCGCAGGATACGATAACCATGACGGGCTGTCTGCAAGCATTTTTTACATCTATACGGGTGAATACGGGCTGCGTACAAGCAATACCTTCACCCCGAATCCGATTCCGCGCCCCTATCACATTTTGACCGCAAACATCAATGCCGACATTGTAGAACTCCTGAATTTATCAGGGTTACCGCATATTATTCTGAATCTTCGCATTGAAAATGTGTTGAATGAAGAAAAGTGGTATCCTAATCCGGGAACAAATACTAATGCGCTACCACTCTCGCCCGGACGCGGCATTTATGGTGGCATTATTGTCAAATTTTAATCGTTTTTTTGAAGAATGACAAACGTTCATCATAGCATACTGCCTATCAAGCCTTATTTTGTAAGGCTCAGAGGTATGTTGTGCTTCTTTGTGGTGAGTTTTGTTCTTCATAGTTTTACGGACATACTTTTCGCACAGACTCTCGCACCAGCTAGTAAACAAGCGACCGAAGAGCGAGTATTCAAAACGAAACCAACTCGCAAGCAAATTCTTTCCATGAAGTTCGAGGATTTAAGCGCGTTATCGCTGGAAGAACTCACCGAACTTTCTACGATTGTTGGCGTTTCGTCGGTGGATGAACTGCTGAAACTCCTGGTCAATACTGCTTCCAAGACGAATGAAACACTGAACGATGCTCCGGGCGTAATCTCGGTTATCACGGCAAAAGAAATCGAACTTTTTGGCGCACGAACACTTGCCGACGCGCTGAACTACGTGGTTTCTATTCAACTTTTCGGAACGACGCTTTATCAAGAAAATATCACGATGCGGGGCGATTTATATCGCACCATTACGTCTAAGCATATTTTGATTTTGATAAACGGTCGTCCGCTTCGGGAATCGCTGTTTGGAGGCATCTACGCACAAGCACTAAACGGCTTCCCGCTTGCTTCGGTGGAACAGATTGAAGTTTTGCGCGGTCCCGGTTCGGTGTTGTACGGCACAAATGCGTTTACGGGAACAGTGAATATCATCACGAAAACAAGTAATGGAGCGTCTTTGAGCATACTAGGCGGTGGCAACGGAACCGTTTCAGCGACGGGAAATGTGGGAGTTTCCTTTCCAACATCACTCGGTGAAGCAAGGATTGATGCGGGTTTGCTCTACAATAACAATAATACAACGTGGAATGTGCCGTTTTCTCTGCAACCTATTGGTAATCGCCCGCCCGCCCGGATTACCTACAATCCTTATCAACGCTCGCTTAGTGGGATGCTGACGGCTTCGCTGGGCGGTTTCAAGGCACAAATTTTTGCGACGGACTATGCCGCCGCAACGCTTGGACCGGAGGCGCGTCGCCCACAGATACTGCTGACAAACCGCACCCTCAACGCCGACATTGGCTATACACACGAGTTTAGCGAGGTTTTAAGCGCCTCTGTGAATGGTACGCTGAATCTCTACGACACGCGGCACGTGGAAATTTTGCAATCGAATGACGCGCTTGTAGAACTGACCATTGCCTACAAACCCCAAAAGACGCTTCAGTTCTTACTTGGCGGCGTGGCTCACGCTCGGAGCGGCATTGGTACATCTGCCACAACAGGGAATGTGCTTGTGCCGGAGTATAACCAAATTTGGTGGAGTGCCTACGCCGAAGCGCAATGGCAGCCGCTTGAAAACCTGAAACTTCGCGTTGGAGCGCAGCTCAATAAGGCTGTAAACATTGATGCTGATGTGTCGCCGCGCGTGGCTGCAATTTGGAACATCACCTCTGAATTTGGTATCAAAGCCTTTTACGGTCAGGCTTTCAGGGCTGCTTCAGGGTTTGAGAATTTTGCGCTTTCCATGAATGCCAGAGGGAATCCCCGTTTGCGCCCGGAGACCAATGAATCCCTTGACGGAGAGATTTTCTGGGAACAAGCAAATATGCGCCTTGCAGCCGTTTATTATCGAACATGGCAATCGAATCTTATAGCGCCACGTAATATCGCACCTCCCGGACAGCCACCAAATAACGTTACGCAAAATTATCTCACCTTCCAACTTGAAGGCGCGGAGTTTGAGGCAAAATACGCTCCTTTCAACGAGGTCTATATTCTTGGTTCGGTATCGTACCAGACCAACGGAGGAACGCAAGACGGACCTTCTTCACGCGATATAACCTTGCTTTCGTCGGTTATGCTCAAAGCAGGCTTTGGCTATGACAATAAAAACGGCCTTGCAGTGAGCCTTTTTAATGTGTACAATGCTGCGCCTTTGATTCCACCAATGCAAATGGGGGCTATGCCCACACCGGTGGTAAATCCCGCCGCAACCGCATTCAGCCTTCTCAGCGCTCAGGTAAACCTTGATATTTCCGAAATTGCAGACCTGCGAGGTTTACCGCATTTTATCCTCAACCTACGCGGAGAAAACCTTTTGAATGCTGACAATATCTGGATTCCTGATGTTACACGTCGTATCAATTCTTTACCGATGTTTCCCGGACGCGCCTTCTATGGTGGGATAACCGTAAAGTTTTGAATTGCTATTAGTCATTATACAGATGAAGCATTGAGAACCTTTCAGTGGCACAAGCATTTCTGCCTGTGCGAGTATCAGCGCTATGTTCAAGGACTACGCACAGACAGAAATGTCTGTGCCACTGAACATCAGTATTGATGCGCTTTACAGGAGTTTTATTGCCATAAACAGCTAATCCGTATAATGTCTATTGTTACCCTTTTACGTTACCTACGTTCCATGAATCACGTTTTTCGTCATATACAGCGCCAATGCTTGCTTTGCGTGATGCTTTGTGGCGGTCTTATTCAGCAATTATCCGCTCAAGGCACAACGCAGCAATCACTCAACGAGACAACCGTAACGCTAGATTCTATGCGTAACTTCGATATGTTTTCGTCGTGCAGTTTTCTTTACGATGAAACGGGAAACCTCGCATTTCACGAGGTTTTACGGGCTTCGGAGCGTGGTCAATTCACAAATGTTGGGGCAAAAACGCTGAGGGTACGAGGTCAAGAAGCTGTGTGGGTGCGGTTTACCGTGCGCAACACGAAATTGCTGGATTGGGTGCTGCTTGTGGGAAATTCTCGCATGGATTCCGTAACGCTCTACACACCAAACACCGCATCAAAACTGACCTTGGATACGAATGACTACCTCGTCTCCCATTCCGGTGAAATGACCTCAATGCGCATTCGGGCGATGCAAACGAAAGATGCAAACTTTCCGCTTGTTTTGGCTGACGACGGTGCATACACGTTTTACGTGAAAATTCGTGCGATATATCTTGGAGCAGTACCGATTTTCCGCATAACGCCCGCAGAATGGTTCTCCGAAGGCTCACGGCTTTTGGATATTGCTGCGTTTATTTTGCTGGGAATGTTGCTTTTCGCGGGATTGTTCAACCTTGTGCCGCTTGTTATCGTGCGGGACAAAGTGTATTTCTGGTACATCATTCATATCGCTTCGCTCTTTGTTTTGACGCTGCTTGCTTGCACGGTGCTTACGGAGCGTTTTTTAGAAACAAGCTGGAAACCCAGTCTCAATGCGGCTGTTCGGCTGAGTACTTACGCTATTTTTCTCCAATTCGCACGAGTTTTTTTGGATGTCAAAAACCGATTACCAGTTCTCTTTGACCGCCTTATGGTCGTTGTGATTGTGATGATAGGCTTGGTTTTTCTCCTCATACCACTTGGCTTAGGGCGTTATTATATCAATGCTCGTCCCCTTGTTTTCGGCTTTGGCGGAGTGCTTGCTTTGGGTATTTTTTCTATTGAGCTCATCAAATCCCGCAACCTACCGACACGTATTTACACACTTACCATGCTTGGATATACGTTGTTGGAAATGTTCATACAAATTCTTGGTGTGCAGTATGAAAACCTTGTTCGCAGCACCTTTGGCGTTGGTGAAACGCTGCTTTTTTCCTTTGCCCTTTCGGGGCGATTAACGCAGATGCGGGAGCAGGTCATCCATGAGCGACAAGAGCGTGAACTTGCCGAAAAAATGCGGGAGCAAGAGCGTTATCGCAATGCAGAACTTGCTTCGGCAAACATGGAAATTAGCCGCCAAAACAGTATTTTGGAAGAGCAATCGAAAGAAATTGAACTCGCCAATGCACATTTGAACGAGGTTGTATTGGAATTAGACGCAGCGCTGACTGATTTGAAAGAAACGCAATCACAGCTGGTGGCAAGTGAGCGCGTTGCGGCTGTGGGGCTTTTAACTTCCGGCGTGATGCACGAAATCAACAACCCGAATGCGGCTGTTTATGCGGCTTTGGAGCAGTTGCAGATTACTCTTCTGGATATTCAGACCTTCTTTTTTTCGTTATTAAGTGACGAGGACAAACAATCTGCGGAAGCGGACAAATTTAGTACATTGACAAATGATGCAAAGCGCATGATTACTATTGCGAAGGACGGTTCTACTCGTGTAAAACACATTGTGGCTTCGCTGCGCAATTTCACCAAACATCAGGAAGTCGGCAATAAACTTGGGCATTTGCAGGAAGAACTTTTTGCTACAATCGAAATGTTTCGCTATCAATTCAAAGAAGTGCAGGTAATAAGCGACTTTCAAGGGAATAGTTCGATTGAAGCAAACTTTGGGGAAATCAATCAAGTAGTGTTAAATTTGCTGGTCAATGCTGCCCAAGCCGGAGCAACAAGGCTGTCCGCGATAATGGTCCGGGAATACCAAAACCGATTTTGGAGCGAATGTTTGACCCGTTTTTCACAACCAAAGGCGCAGGAAATAGCGGTTTGGGACTCAGCATCAGCAAGGGAATTTTGGATAAACACGGTGCGCACTTCAACGTCGCTTCTGAACTTGGCTCAGGCACAACATTTACCATACGTTTTCCGAAGGGTAATCACGCATGAAACTCAATCTTACCTCGCAACGAGCCGCTCAGGAGCTATCCCCCCAACAGGTACACTCAGTCGCAATCTCGAAACGGAAATTGCTGATTGTGGATGATGAAACAATGTTGCTCATGGTGCTGACGGATATTTTTCAAACACACTACGATTTGAAAACGGCTGAATCCGGCGAAGCAGCGTTGGAAATGCTCACTACGGGTTGGCAACCGGAAGTAATTATCGCCGACCAACGCATGGGCGGTATGTCGGGCGCACAATTCCTTGCGCGGAGCATCCCATTTGCTCCCGAAGCTGTGCGCGTGATTTTGACGGGTTATACCGATGTGCAGGACATTATTGACAGCATCAATCTGGGCAATGTGTACAGGTTTATGACCAAACCTTGGCAACGCGACGAACTCTTGGAGGCGGTCCGGCTTTGCTTTGAGCATTATGATATAATGACCAGAAATATCGAACTTGCCGAAGCGCTTCAGAAATTGAAAGAGTTGGGTAAGGAAAAAGATGAGTTTTTAGGAATTGTCGCGCACGATTTGAAAAACCCTCTGCAAGTTATTCGTGAATACGCCGAAATGTGTAACGATGAGCCGAATATGCCTCAAGAACAGCGTTCAATGATGCTGAAAAGTATTGTCAAAACATCGAACAGAATGTTTGCAATTATTCGTAATTTGTTGGACATCAACGCGCTGGAACGCGGCGCGATGAACATCCAAGCAGTGAGATTTAATATAGCTTCGGCAACAGAATACGTGCTGAAAGATTACGCCAAACCTTCGGCAGCAAAAAATATCAATCTCCATTTTCAGAGCGACAGTGAAAACGTCGTCTATGCTGATGAATCCTTGACAATTCAGGTTATCGAAAACCTTGTTTCTAACGCAGTCAAGTATTCACCTCGTGACAAAAATATTTTCATAACAATCTCCAAAAGCCCGTCAAATCTTGTTCGATTGGCTGTTAAAGACGAAGGACCCGGCATTTCGGAAGAAGACAGAAAAAAACTTTTTGGGAAATTCTCACGCTTGACCGCTCGCCCGACGGGAGGCGAAGATTCTACCGGCTTAGGGCTGTCTATTGTCAAAAAAATTGTCGAATATATGCACGGAAGAGTTTGGTGTGAATCAACGCTAGGAGAAGGAGCGACGTTTTTTATTGAATTACCAACAGCAGCGTTGTAATTGCCAATTTCCGATTGCAGTTTATTACGCAGTAAATTAGCTTGTTTTTCAGGGAATTTTTTTGTGAAGACGAGGTTGAACAATGACATATGGCAGCCAGAACAATCAGGATGTAAACGAGCATGACGCATTAGATTCTTTGCGTCTGCTCAGTGCTGTGCATCAAGCGCAGCAAGCATTTATTCGCGGAAAGCATACCGTAAAAGAGGTTTTTGATGTCCTTTTGGAGCGGCTCTTGGATGTTACAGCGAGTGAGTATGGCTTTATCGGGCGTAGGCTCTTAGATGCCGAGGGAAAGCCTTATTTGAAGGTGATTTCTATGACCAATACCGCTTGGAACGAGGAAACACAGGCACTCTATAAACACTACGAAACTGAAGGAATGGAGTTTATGGAACTCTTTTCACTGTATGGTGAGGTTTTGACTTCTGAACGACCTTTTATCGCCAATTCACCCGCAGTAGATCCAAAACGTCACGGTACTCCTAGTGGTCATCCGCCTTTGAAGGCATTTTTAGGAGTTCCAATTTGTGGCGAAAACGCTATGCTGGGAATGTTCGGTATTGCAAACCGTCAAGGCGGCTACAACGAAGAAATCATCGCGTTTCTGCAACCTCTCACCGACACTTGTGCTGTTATTATTGATGCACTGCACGAAAGACAGGCGCACGAAGCGCACGTTGAGGAACTTCGCCAAGCAAACGAACATCTGCACCACAAAGAACAATTCTTGCGCTCATTAGTCGAATCTCAAACGCACTATTTGGTCAGAACGGACTTGGAAGGGCGCTATACCTACGTGAACGAGGGATTTGTCAAGCATTTTGGCATAACCGAAAAAATTATTGGATTCGATTCAATGGAAACCATCCATCCCGACGACAGGGAGGCTTGCGCAGATGCAGTAATGTACTGCTTGCAAAATCCGGGCAAAATGAAAACAGTCCTGCTCCGCAAGCCAACTGTTCACGGAACATATCTGGAAACGGAATGGGAATTTATTGCTGTTTTAGATGAACTAGGCACCCCCTATCAAATTCAATGCTTCGGGCGAGATATTACCGAAAGGCGAGACGCAGAGCGCCTTGCAGAAGCATTTCAAACGGAACTTACCGAACTGAACAAAACCCTCGAAAAGCGTGTAACCGAGCGAACTAGGGAATTACAAGACCTCAACCGTGAAAAAGACGAATTTTTGGGCATTGCAGCACACGATTTGAAGAACCCTCTTGCGGCAATTAAAATGAGTGCCGAAAGAATTCTTTTACATTACAAGCGCGAAACATTTGCGATAATTCCCAGTGTTGCACAAACAATCAACATGGCTTCAGAGCGTATGTTGAGCATCATTGACAACCTTCTCGACATCAACAAACTTGAAAGCGGACAATTCTCAGTCTCCCCTGCCGAATGTGATGATTTATACTTAAAAAAATTGGTCATGTCCTATATGGAACGTGCGGCGGAAAAAGGAATCACTATTTTGTACGAACAATCACCAAAAAATTTCACCTTCCGAGCCGACAAAGAAGCCCTGCACCATATTCTGGACAATCTCCTTTCCAATGCTGTCAAATACTCGCCTCAATGGAAAAGAATTACCGTGACGGCATCCCTTGTTCCAAGCGCTTCTTCGGGCATTGCCCCACAATTACGCATAGAAATTCAAGATGAAGGTCAGGGAATTTCACAAGAGGATAGAAAGCGCTTATTTTCTAAGTTTGCACGACTGACCGCCCGCCCGACAGCCGGAGAACACTCAACAGGTTTGGGGCTGTTTATCGTCAAAAAATTGGTGGAATTGCAGCAAGGGCGCGTGTGGTGCGAGTCTGAACAGGGCAAAGGAGCAAATTTTATTGTGGAAATTCCGCAGTAAATCTTCTGAGTGATTTCTGACGAAACCTCACACTTACTGGTATTTTTTGCATTGACAAAAAATGTTCCGTAGATTAAAAGAAATTTATTCCGCAAATCATCAAAACCATTTATGATTATTCAACTCGAACCCAAACTGAACGATTCGACAAAAACCGATGTATTACAAGCAATAAAAAAAATCGGCTACAAACCAAGCCCCGTCAATACTCAGTTTGGCAACTATGTTGTGTGCATTGGAAAGAAAGATTTTGATATTCGTGCCATCGGGAGTTTGCCCGGAGTACGCGATATTCACTACGTTTCCGACGATTACCAACTCGTTTCACGCAAATGGAAGGTCGAGCGCACGGCGATTGACCTTGGAGACGGCGTAAAAATTGGTAATGGTGCGTTTCAAATCATGGCGGGACCGTGTTCGATTGAAAGCGAAGCACAAGTAGAAAGTATCGTTCAACACCTGAAACGATGCGGTGTTCGCGTTATGCGCGGTGGAGTTTTCAAACCTCGCTCGTCGCCGTACAGTTTTCGCGGAATGGGCTTAGACGGCTTAAAAATGTTTTCGGCTGTCTGCCGCGCAAACGGCATAAAACTTATCACTGAGGTCATGGAACTTGCTCAAATTGAGCCAATGTACGACTATATTGACGTTTACCAAGTCGGCGCACGAAACAGCCAAAATTTCAATTTGCTGGATGAACTCGGCAAAGTAGATAAACCCGTGATGATAAAACGCGGTATATCCGGCACGATAGAAGAACTGCTCTATTCCGCAGAGTACGTTTTTTCCGCAGGCAATGAGCGCCTTATGCTTTGTGAGCGCGGCATCCGCACCTACGAGCGGGCGAGCCGCAATACCTTCGACATCAACGCTATTCCCATTTTATGCGACAAAACTCACCTTCCCGTCATTGTGGACCCTTCTCACGCTATCGGGATTCGGGAATTTGTCGCGCCCGTTGCACTTGCAGGCGTGGCTGCCGGTGCAGACGGTATCATCATCGAAATCCACGAAACGCCTGAAGAAGCAGCATCCGACGGCGCACAAACACTGAATTATGAAGAATCTGCCAGACTTTTTATGCAGATTCGTGCCATTTTGGATGTTCCAAAGGTGTGATTCCTCATTGTTTTCGTACCATATTTCATGGAGATATTATGATTATTCGGTTGTTTCTATGTGTCGTTCTGCTCGGAGTCTTCTGCATATCACCACCAATTTTGGCGCAACTGGGAGCGGATGATTTACGCAAAGCCATACCGCCAATGGATACAACGGGCTGGTCAGTGAAGGGTAATTTTGGCATTAACTTTACCAGCATCGGTTTGTCGAATTGGGCTGGCGGTGGCGATAATGCTACCTCTATTCTCGGTTTACTGAATCTCACGGCGAATTATCACACCAAAACCTTTGCGTGGGTGAACGCTGCGGAATTTGGTTACGGTTTAACGTGGCTTGGACCAAATCCTTCGGCGCGGAAAAGTGATGACCGCATCATCATTATCTCGAAAGCAGGTCTGGCAGCAGCAGAAAATCTGCGTTGGACGGCATTTCTGGATTTCCGTACACAATTTGCCATTGGAGAAGATTATTCCAGACCTGTCGGCTCTGAGCAGCGTAAAATCTCGAATCTTTTTGCTCCTGCTTTCCTGACAGTAGCTCTTGGTGCTGAGTGGAAGCCTGCTGATTACATGAGTGTTTTGGTTGCACCGGTGACAGGTCGCTTTATTTTTGTCGGAGACCCTGATTTGTCGAGGCGCGGTGCGTTTGGGGTTCCTGCGGGGCAGTCAAGTTTTGCCAATCTTGGTGCGCTGGTCAATGTGCAGCTCAAACGTGATATTTGGGAGAACGTGAATGTAGCGACACGATTGAACGTTTTTGCACCGTATTCAAATTTTACGGCTCCGATTGTAAATTGGGAGAACCTCATTATACTCAAAGTCAATAAATTCTTGAATGTAAGCCTCGCGGGAGACCTTATTTATGGCGTTCCCGTGCCAAATTCGACCAATCTTTTGCAGTTGCGCGGTATTGCTGCGATTGGCTTTGTACTGCCCTTCTAACGGAAAACGGTTATCACACTTTTCCCTTTCGACTTAATTCATTTTTTCCATTCTTACAAGGAGTTGCGTCATGGGATTGATGCAAGAATTCAAAGAATTTGCCGTGAAAGGCAATGTTGTTGATCTCGCCGTCGGTGTCATTATCGGCGGCGCATTTGGTAAAATTGTGTCATCACTGGTGGATGATGTCATTATGCCGCCGATTGGCTTGGCATTAGGTGGTGTCAATTTTAAGGAACTCGCTTTGACCCTCAAAGCTGCTTCGGCAGACGGCAAAGTTCCGGCTGTGATGCTGAAATACGGTGCGTTTATTCAAACCGTGTTTGATTTCGCAATTTTGGCATTCGTGATTTTTATCATGGTCAAAGCCATTAACAATTTGAAGAAGAAAGAAGCAGCAGCGCCTCCTCCGGCACCGCCTGAGCCATCGGCACAAGAAAAACTGCTCATGGAAATTCGTGATGCCCTGAAAAAATAAGCATAGTCACACTTGCCAAAACGTGCGGATTGCCTTGCTGCAGCCTGCACGTTTTTTGGTAAAATCCTCTCAAAGCCTCGCCTATCCTCGCTGCGTAAGCAATACCCCGACCAAGACAAGCGCCCCGCCAACAAAAAATACCGCCGAAGGATTTGTTCCCAAAACCAGCACGGAAAAAACCGTTACCATAACAGGCTGTAAATTGCTGAAGACCGCAGCGTTGCTTGCGGGAATACGTGCCAGAACGACATACCAGAGCCAATATCCCAGCACCGAAGAAATCAACGCCAAATATCCCGCATACAGCAGCGTCATACCGTCCATCGCTAGTAGTGGTGCGGTGGTGGGGAGAAAGGGAAAAATCACCGAATACCAAGCCATACCAACAATCATCGTTAATCCGGTAGCGAAGGACGCGCCATATTTCAAAGCGAGTTTCCGCCCCAAAAGGCTGTACCAAGCCCATGAAACGGCAGCACAAAGTTCCATCATGTTGCCTAGAAAAAATGTCGAGGTAAAATCCAATCCTCGTTCAAAAATAACCACCAGCGTTCCGGCAAATGCCAAAGCCACTCCGAGCGTTTTTGTTACCGTTGTTTTTTCACCAAAAAACATCACTGAAAAAAGCAACACAAACGCCGGAACAAGAGCGTAAGCAAGCGCCGCGTTGGGCGGAATGGTGTAGCGCAAACCAGCCACAAATAAGAGTTGATTACAAGGGATGTTCAGCAAGCCCAAAAATACAATTAAGCGCCAATCTTCGCGTTCGACAGGGCGTAATTGCTTGCGTTGGAGGAAGAGAATTACTGCAAACGCTACAACAGTTATGACACCCCGCACAAACACAATCGTAAACGGGTCAGCGCCTTGGTTGGCGTATTTTGCGATAAAATGTGTGCTGGCGGCTATGGATTGTTGAACGAGCAGTACGCCGTACATCGGCGCAAGCGAGTTTTTATGCGGTGTTGTGATGCTTGACATAAAAAAAGAAGTGTCAAAAAGGTGTGCCAACGATACATTCCAATAACAACAAAAAACCCGCACGGCATAAAGCACCATGCGGGTTTTGGGGATGTGGTCAGGGAGGGAATTGAACCCCCGACACGAGGATTTTCAGTCCTCTGCTCTACCAACTGAGCTACCTGACCGCGAAAGAACAGACTTGCAATATACAGCCTGTGAAAAGATTATGCAAGATTTTTTTCTTACAGAATTGAATCTGTGCATCGGGAACGCAAGCAATTATCTTGCTTTCCAAGCATTTACATTACAAAGGGCAATTTTGTCATTGTCAAAACTTGCCTTGTTTCCACGCCTTCCGCGTCGGTACTGCAAGCAAGCGCCTCTGCGCCCGGATTGGCAAATTGCGACCGAATATAGCCCAAAGCAATATACTGTTGCAATTCGGGAGAATATGTGCTGCTGCTCACAACGCCAATATCCGTGCGCTTTCCGTCCGATTCATCGTAAAAATGAGCGTTTGGAGCAATAGGTTCATTTGCCGTAAAGCCCATGAGACGCACTTTTACTTTGTTGTAG
>VYMD01000292.1_pt1 | contig 12839 bp, 9 predicted proteins | sample 5115311 | NCBI WGS metagenome assembly VYMD01 (sample SAMN12291779, study PRJNA351875) | freshwater metagenome | isolation source: freshwater lake | place: USA: Michigan, Wintergreen Lake | collected 2013-08-08
GGCAATGTCCTTCGGGCGCACCTTCAAAGAGGCTTTGCAAAAGGCACTCCGCAGTATTGAGAAAAATCGTCATGGCTTCGGGTATGATAATGCCTCGTATTTAGAGGCTGTCTCGCATTTTCGCGTGGACAAAGAAGTCCATTTAAAGCGGCTTTTCCGCAGGAAATCGGATTCGATTTTCGACCTTTGCGAAGCCCTCAGAATGGGCATGACAACGGACGAAATTTTCAACGCAACCAAGTACGACCCTTGGTTTATTGAGCAGTGCAGGCAGATTGTGAATGAAGCGGAAGGATTGTTAGCAGAAGCCCGCGCCTTTCATAACCCTCACCCAACCCTCTCCCAAAGGGAGAGGGCTTCAGAGCAGTCGCCAAATTCTTCTCCCAGTTCTTCTCTTAACCCTCTCCCTTTGGGAGAGGGTGCGCGTAGCGCGGGTGAGGGTCGGCTACGTGCGTTTGTGCCGCGCCAACTCCTTGAAAAAGCCCGCGAAATGCGCAAAAATCCAACAACTGCGGAAGATGACTTGTGGCAATTCCTTCGCAATCAACAATTAAACGACCTCAAATTTCGTCGTCAGCATACGCTTGGAAACTACATTCTTGATTTCTACTGCCATGAGTTAAGGCTTGCGATTGAATTAGATGGTAGCGTTCATGCGGAAATTGAGCAACAACAACGCGATGAAGCACGGACAATGTTCTTGAATGAGCAAGGTGTTACTGTGATAAGATTTAGCAATGATGAGGTTTTAGGAGGAGTAGAAGGAGTGTTGGAAAGGATTGCTGACTTTGCATCCTCACGCAACCCTCACCCAACCCTCTCCCAGAGGGAGAGGGCTTCAGAGCAGTCGCCAAACTCTTCTTCTCCTAACTCTTCTTCTCTTAACCCTCTCCCTCTGGGAAAGGGTGCGTATAGCGCGAGTGAGGGCGGCGCAAGATTCCTCCAAACGCTCACCGCAAGCCGCCTCTTCCGCCTCAAGCAATTCGGCTTCTCCGACCGCCAACTCGCCATTTTGACGGGTTCGACGGAGAAAGAAGTCCGCGCTCATCGTCTCAAACTCGGCATAAAACCTGTCTTCAAGACGATTGACACGTGCGCGGCGGAGTTTGAATCGGAAACGCCGTATCACTATTCTACCTATGAGCAGGAGAACGAATCGGTGCGCTCTGCACGGAAAAAAGTCGTGATTTTGGGCGGTGGACCGAACCGCATCGGGCAGGGCATTGAGTTCGATTATTGCTGTGTGCAAGCCGTGTTTGCCTTGAAACAAGCGGGATACGAGGCGATTATGATAAACTGTAATCCTGAAACCGTTTCCACCGATTACGACATTACGGACAAGCTCTATTTTGAGCCGCTCACGCTGGAAGATGTATTGAACGTGCTGGAACACGAGCAGCCCGACGGCGTAATTGTTACCTTCGGCGGACAAACGCCGCTCAAACTTGCCCACGCCATTGATGAAGCGGGTTTCAAGATTTTGGGAACGTCGCCCGAAGGTATTGACCTTGCTGAAGACCGCAAACGCTTTGGGAAACTTATTGACGAACTTGGTATTCCCTGCCCGAATTACGGCACGGCGACAACGGTTGATGAGGCGCTGGAAATTGCCAAGCGCATCGGTTATCCGGCACTCGTGCGCCCAAGCTACGTGCTGGGCGGACGCTCCATGCAGATTTGTTATCATGACGATTCGCTCAGGCAGTACATGAGCCGCGCTATCAACGTTTCACCGGAACGCCCGATATTGATTGACCAGTTTTTGGAAAATGCGTATGAGTTCGATGTGGACGCGGTTTCCGATGGAGAGCGCGTCATTATTGGCGCAGTGATGCAGCATATCGAAGAAGCAGGTGTACATTCAGGCGATTCGTCGTGCGTGCTTCCGCCGTACAACATCACCAATGAGCAATTTGACCGCATCGTGGAATACACCCGCAAACTCGCAAAAGCACTGAAAGTGGTGGGCTTGATGAACATTCAATTTGCCTTGCAGGAAGATGAACTCTATGTGCTGGAAGTCAATCCCCGTGCCTCGCGGACGGTTCCTTTTGTGTCGAAAGCGCGTGGTGTGGCGCTTGCGCAAATTGCAACGCACGTGATGACGGGCAAAAAATTCGACGATGCAGGTGTGCCGCCGATTGAAGAGTTTTCGCTTTCGGCAAGCCGCGTGGCAATTAAAGAATCGGTTTTCCCCTTCACAAAGTTCCCAAAGGCTGATATTTACTTGGGGCCTGAGATGCGCTCCACAGGCGAGGTGATGGGCATTGACCGTGATTTTGCAACGGCGATGATAAAAGCAAATATTTCTGCCGGAATCAATATCCCCGACAAAGGGCGGATTTTTGCTTCGCTCTGTGACCGCGATAAAACCTCGCGGACGGCACACATCATCAAAGGCTATTATGAACTTGGCTTCGAGATTTTGGCGACGTCCGGCACGGCTCAATGGCTGAAAGAACACGGTGTTCCGGCTTCGACGCTGCTGAAATACTACGAAGGCAGTCCAAACGTCATTGATTATATCGAACAAGGCTCTATAAATCTCGTCATCAACACGCCGAAAGGCGAGAACTCCCGTGTGGACGAGCAAGTGATGGGACGCGCTGCAATGAAGTTCAAAGTACCGTTCATCACAACGCTGGCGGCAGCACAGGCTTCGCTGAAGGGCTTGCAGAATGTGCGAGCTTCGGATGCAGTGCGGGTGCGGTCGTTGCAGGAGTATTATGCGGAGTAGCGATATGAGAACACAATTTCAACAAAATCATATTCGATTTGAGGCTCTTTCCGAAGTTCATCGTCAAGAATATTGGCAGAGCATTGAACGTTCAAGGAATGAAATAGAGTCGTGGTTGGGAGCATTTTTTTCTCCACAGACGGAAGATTTAGTGACCCTATTTCTTCGAGATAGATATTCCGACTGGCAACAAGGAAATGGCTATTATTTTGCAGTTTTCAATGATGAGACTTTGATAGGATTGGGTTTCGTCAATACCATCAATGCTCGTCATAAGTTTGCAAATCTTGGGTATTGGGTTGATTCAACGCAGACTGGTCGCGGATATGCGACAAAGATAGTTCGCGGTTTAGCCGAGTTTGCATTTCAAGATTTAGCACTTTTTCGAGTTGAACTTGTGATTGATGTGAATAACAAAGGTAGTCAAAAAGTAGCAGAAAAAGCAGGTGCTGCCTATGAAGGAATCTTGAGAAACCGTTTGTATCTTTATGACAAGCCTTGTAATGCGGCAATGTATTCACTTGTTCCGTGATCTATCTTCAGCATAGGTGTACAAAGCCTTCATCACAACGCTGGCGGCAGCACAGGCTTCGCTGAAGGGCTTGCAGAATGTGCGAGCTTCGGATGCAGTGCGGGTGCGGTCGTTGCAGGAGTATTATGCGGAGTGAGGTTTTATGAGCGCAATCTCGGATTTTCGCTGGATAATAGTCTCACGCACGGTACAATCAATAGAGCAGAACTTACACAACCACGTGATTATTGCGGACATCAAATTCTCATCGAAAGGAGAGCAAATATTATGATGCTTTATCAAAACATCATCACCATCGAAGAAGGAAAGCGTGGCGGTAAACCGTGTATTCGTGGTATGCGGATAACAGTCGAGGATATTCTCCGTTGGCTGGCTTCAGGAATGTCATTTGACGATATTTTAATGGATTTCCCTGAACTCACCCGTGAAGATATTACCGTCGCATTGCAATTCGCTGCAAATCAGCAGCAACGTATTGCATATGCAGCATGAAAATTTTGCTTGACCAAAATATCTCATATCGGTTGATAGAGCGCATAAAATCTGTATTTTCAGAGATTCAACACGTGAAGGATATGGGACTCATAGACGAGAATGACTATGCTATTTTTATGGCAGCACGCGAAGCCAGATTTGATGCGATTCTTACGCTTGATGCAGATTTTCATTATCTCTGGCAGCAGTTCGGTACACCGCCAAAAGTGATTTGGTTACGTGTGGGGAATTGTTCGACAGCATTACTGGCGGATATTCTTCTCGGAAATAGCCAACGTATTGAGGAGTTTCTCACCAATACCGAAAATGACTGCCTTGAGATTTTTTTGTGAATACTTTTCGACAAGATCAGCATGAGGTTTTATGCGGGCTTCACCCTGAGCTTGTCGAAGGGTTTGCTAATCGGTATAATGTCTAATGTCTATTTATAGCCCATGTATTTTCGGAGGTTCAGCCGTGAATCGCAAAAAGTAAGCATCAACGATCCTTCAAGATACGTCCTCGAACTTTCGCCCGATGATATTCTAACGCACGTTACGGTCGCAATTCCTGAATTAGCCCTCTAATCAAGGTATCAAGCCATGAGCAGAAACTTTCGTATATCAGCATTGTACATTTGCTCTACCATTGTTTGGTGCAGTGTTTGTGCTGTTTCTGCGTTGGCGCAAACAATTATCCAAACACCGCAGCAAGCAGATTCCCTCAGACGTGTGATTGCATCTAACGTGCATGATACCACGAAAATAAATGCGATGAATGAGTTGGCGGAGTATTTCAGACGATCAGAATCGAAATATGACTCTGCTATGGTGCTTGCTCAGGACGCTCATAAAAAGGCAAAAGCTATTAATCATAGTATAGGTATTGCCTTTGCTCTCAGAAATATTGGAGCAATTTATTATAACATAGGGAGATATGGCGTTTCTTTGGAATATCTTTTGCAGTCAGCCCGCATTTCAGATGAAATAGGGGACAAATATGGAGTTGGGTTATCCTTCAACTATATAGCTAACGATTTAGCAGAGCAGAAAAAAGAGAATGAAGCCTTAACCTATTATCTTCGATCTCTGCAAACCTTTGAGGAAATACAAAATAAAAGAGGCATAGGGATTGTCTTAGGTAATATTGGTGAAGTCTTAACTGAGCAAGGAAAATTACAAGAAGCAATGCTCTACAATTTTAAGGCACTTCAAATAAGCCAAGAAGAAGGCAACCAAATATCAATAGGCTATACTTTCAGTAGAATAGGCAAAGTGTATTCCTTGCAAGGTAATTACAATAAAGCTATTGAATATCACTTGAAAGGTTTGGCAACACAAGAGACAATAAATAATAGATATGGTATTATTTTTCAACTGAATCATCTGGCAGAAACATTGCAAAAGCAAGGTAAATACCAATCTTCAATGCCGCATTTATTACGTGCGCTGACAATAGCAGATTCTATCGGTTATGCTTTGGAAAAGAAAAGGTCGCTATTTCTCTTGTCACAAGGGTACGATATTTTGGGAGAATATCGGCAATCATTAGCATACCACCGTCAATATACGAGACTTCAAGATTCTCTTATCAGTCTCGAAACCCTCAACAAAACAACGCAACTGAAAGAAAGCTACGAAGCTGAAAAACGCGAACAACAGATAGCCCTGCAACAAAGCGAGCTTGAACGTCGGAATGTGATACAATGGTCTCTTGTGGGAACACTAGGCGTTGTCGCCATTGCAGCAGTTTTACTTGGTGGACTGTATCGTCAAAAACTTCGTGCAAATAAGAAAATTCTCAAGCAGCAACAAACACTGGAAGAGCAGGCGCATACAATCGAAGAAGCCAACCGCGAACTTAACGCAGCAAATACAGAATTGCAGACGACAAATCAAGAACTTGATGCTGCAAACCGCATGAAAACTCAACTTCTTTCGATGGCAGCGCACGATCTCAAAAATCCACTCGGCGTGATTATCGGCTATGCGGACATTGCGCTCATGGATTTGCCGGAAGAAGCCCCTACAAGCAGCCTCCTACGCACGATGCAAGCAACCGCCGACCGCATGAACAAACTCATCAAAGATTTGTTGGATTCTGCTGCAATGGAAATGGGAAATATTTCTTTGGAGCGTTCAGAAGTTATGCTCCCAAGCCTCGTCCATGCTGTTGCGTCGCGCTATTCATACAACGCCGAAAAGAAAGAACAGCACATAGTCGTTGAAGCAAACGACCATTTCACCGTGAGCGCAGATGCCGACCGCATTGAACAGGTGTTGGACAATTTGATTTCCAATGCCGTCAAATACTCGCCTACAGGTAAAACTATTTGGGTGCGGGCAATGCAACGAGGCGGAGTTGCACGAGTCGAAGTGCAGGATGAAGGTCCGGGCATGAGCGATGCTGACCGTGCAAAGCTCTTCGGCTTTTTTCAACGCCTGAGCGCACAACCAACTGGCGGCGAAAGTTCAAACGGTGTCGGCTTGGCAATCGTAAAAAAAATTGTTGATTTGCATAAAGGCAAGATATGGGCAGAATCGGAGCTTGGTAAAGGTACAACCTTTGTCGTAGAATTACCACTTGCTGGTATTGCTTCGGAAAGATGCGAGGAATAAGATGCTTCGGACGCAGTGCGGGTGCGGTCATTGCAGGAGTATTTTGTGAACTAATAAATCAATTGGCTTGAATCAACCACCTCATACACATTACAACATCAGCAACCATGATACAATCACGCATAAAATCACTCTCTGCGACTATATTTTTTCTCATTTTCACTGCTTCTCACGTATTTGCCCAAACGACCGATGCGCTGCGCCAACAAATTCAGCATATTGTTTCGGCAAAGAAAGCAACCGTAGGCGTTGCAATTATGAGCAGCAATGGCAAAGACACACTATCTCTGAATGGCGAACAGCATTTCCCTATGCAAAGTGTGTTCAAATTTCACATTGCGTTGGCACTATTATCACAGATTGACAAAGGAAAGTTTTCGCTAGAGCAAAAAATAGCCCTTAAAGGAAAAGATCTTTTGCCGGGTCTTTATAGCCCGATTAGAGAAAAATATCCACAAGGTGCAGAGCTTACCGTCGCAGAAATTATCGAATACACGGTCTCTCAAAGCGATAATGCGGGCTGTGACGCGCTCTTGCGGCTTTTGGGCGGACCCCAAAATGTTGAACATTATTTTGTCAACAATGGCTTCAAAGACATTTCCGTCAAAATCAATGAAGAGGTAATGCAAAATAATTGGGATTGGCAGTTTCAAAATTGGACCACACCTAAAGAAGCAAACAAAGTTCTGTCAAGTTTTTATGAGAATAAAAACAATGCTTTATCGGCACAAAGCCACAGTTTTATTTGGAACGTGATGAAGCAAACAGCAACCGGAAAAGACAGAATCAAAGGGCAATTACCGAGCGGAACGGTTGTTGCTCATAAAACAGGTTGGTCGGGAACAAACAAGCAAGGTATTACCGCCGCCGTGAACGATATTGGCGTGGTATTTTTACCGAACGGACAGCATTTTTTCATCAGTGTCTTTGTTACCGATTCAAAAGAAAATTTCGAGACCAATGAAAAAATCATTGCCGATGTAGCGAAAGCAGCGTGGGATTATTTTGTTGATCGGAAGAATTAATGATTGTTTTGGACGAAGGTAAACCGCGCTTCTTGAATTCAACCCGCACTATCATTCACTTTCTGAATCCTCAATGAAACCACTTCTCACACTCGCTTTCTCTCTTGTCTTCACGTTCATTTCCGACTCCCCAGCACAAACACGGGACTCGCTCGACCTCAAAATCGCACAAATGCTGCTTATCGGCTTTCGTGGGATGTCATTGCCCGAAACAGACCCGTTTTTGCGTGATGTCAAAGCCGGGCGCGTAGGAAGCGTGATTTTCTTTGATTACGACGTTCCAACGAAAGAATTTAAGCGGAACATTGAATCCCCCCAGCAAGTACGCGCCCTCACAGCACAACTGCGCAAAGCTGCAAATGAAAGTGGTGTGGGTTTGCCGCTTTTTATCAGCATTGACCAAGAAGGCGGGCGTGTAAACCGCTTAAAACCGAAGTATGGTTTTCCGCTGTCAGTATCACAGCAGTATTTGGGAAAATTGAACAACCCTGATTCTACGCGCTTCTATGCTGCAAAGACCGCACAAACACTGGCTGATTTGGGCTTTAATCTCAACTTTGCGCCGTCAGTGGATGTGAATGTGAATCCCGAAAACCCTGTCATCGGTAAAGTAGAGCGCAGTTTTTCACCGGAACCGAGTGTTGTTGCGGCGCAAGCGGCTATCATCGTAGAAGAGCATCGTAAAAAAGGCATTATCACAACGCTGAAGCATTTTCCCGGACATGGCTCGTCAAAGGCTGATTCCCACAAGGGTTTTGTGGATGTGAGCGATACATGGACATCGAAGGAGATAAATCCTTACGCTGACCTCATCAAACAAGGCAAGGTGGATATGATTATGACGGCGCATATTTTCAATAACCGCTTAGATGCTGATGTTCCGGCAACGCTCTCCAAGCGCGTGATTACAGGCATTTTGCGCGATAGCTTGAAGTACCAAGGTGTTGTTATTTCCGACGATATGCAAATGGGTGCAATCGCTGACCACTACGGACTAGAAACGGCTATCGAAAAGTGCATCAATGCAGGTGTGGATATTTTGTGCTTTGGTAATAATTTGCAGTATGACCCCGACATTATCTCCAAAGCAGGCGGCATTATCAAGCGTTTTGTGAAAGAAGGAAAAATCTCGGAAGCAAGGATTGATGAGTCGTATAGGCGAGTCATTACACTTAAACGAAAAATACAGTAGGACTTTCGCAAAAGTGCATTTTTTAGAGCAAGGGGTCAAGACCCCTTGTTGCTAAGTCTTTATTTAACAAGGGTTCTTGATCCCTTGCCCATCAAATTTGCGAAAGTCCTATACAGTTAAATATCATACAAATCTAACCAATGAATTATGCACGATTTTCAAATTGGAAAACACATCATCGGTGCGGCTCATAAGCCGTTTGTTATTGCAGAAATGAGCGGTAATCACAATCAATCGCTCGACCGCGCATTAGAAATTGTCGATGCTGCCGCGAAATCCGGCGTACACGCCATTAAACTCCAAACCTATACCGCTGATACAATTACGCTGGATGTGCAGGACGGCGACTTTTTTATCAGCGACCCGAACAGCCTTTGGAAAGGTACGTCTTTGCACAAACTCTACCAACAAGCCTATACACCTTGGGAGTGGCACAAACCTATTTTTGACCATGCTCACAAATTGGGGGTGGAAGTTTTTAGCTCGCCCTTTGATGAAACAGCGGTAGATTTTCTGGAAGAACTCGGTGTGCCGTGCTACAAAATTGCTTCCTTTGAAAACATCCATTTGCCGCTTATTCGCAAGGCTGCATCTACAGGCAAGCCTCTTATTATCTCAACGGGTATGGCAAGCATCGCAGAACTCGACGAAGCTGTGCAAGCCGCTCGTGGTGCGGGATGTAAGGATTTAGTTCTGTTGAAATGCACTAGCACGTATCCCGCAACGCCTGAAAATACGAACATCCTGACCATTCCGCATTTACGCGAACTTTTCGGTTGCCACATCGGGCTTTCTGACCATACGATGGGCATTGGTGTTTCGGTAGCGGCTGTGGCGCTTGGTGCGCGGGTGATCGAAAAGCATTTTACCTTGCGCAGAGCTGATGGTGGCGTAGATTCAACCTTTTCGATGGAGCCGGAGGAAATGGCGGCAATTGTGATTGAATCCGAGCGGGCGCACCAAGCATTAGGACAAATCAGCTACGGTCCGACGGAGAAGGAGAAAAAATCTATTCAGTTCCGTCGCTCATTGTTTGTTGCAGAAAATATGACGGCAGGCGAAGCCTTTACCACAGAAAATTTGCGGGTTGTCCGTCCGGGAAGTGGCTTATCGCCAAAGTTCTACGAGACATTACTGGGTAAAACCGTAAAGCATGATGTGAAAAAAGGTACACCTGTTTCGTGGGATATTCTTGGATAATCTGATGAAGAATATACTCATAGAAAAATTGGTACTGGGAACGGTACAACTTGGTATGCCTTACGGTATTAACAACAGCGCCGGGCAACCAAGTAACAAAGAGGCTTTGAAGATATTAGAAGCTGCCGCAGCAGGCGGTATCAAAACACTTGATACCGCCGATGCCTACGGCACAGCGATTGAGCGCATCGGTGAATTTCATGCAACTTCACCTGCGAAATTTCGTATCATCACAAAGTTTCACGCTGAGGCGGAAACCAATCTTTTGGAAAAAACTCCGCAAACCCTCACCAAACTTCACGTTTCATCGCTCCACACCTACCAATTTCACCGCTTTTCGGACATCGCGGATTTTCCGCATCTGCGTTCACAACTGGAAAAACTCAAAAAACTCGGGTTGATTACTCGTATAGGCGTTTCGGTTTATACGAATGAGGAAATTATTGCTGCTGCCCGATTGCCGATTATTGACGTGATCCAGTTTCCCTTTAATCTGCTTGATAATATGCGGCTACGTGGCGATTCCATGCGCATCGCTCATGATGCCGGCAAAGAGTTGCATACGCGCTCGGTATTTTTACAGGGCTTGTTCTTTAAGCAGTTGGCAGACATCCCGCCGAAACTTGCACCACTCATGCCTTATATTCAGCGTTTGCATAGACTTCAAGAAAAGGGTACATTTGCACAGAATGTCAATGCAACAGTAATAACACTTCAGTCGCTTGCGCTTAATTATGCCTTGCACAATCCACTTATTTCCTCAGTGCTGTTTGGCGTCGAGACACTGGCGCAACTCAGGCAAATTCTGGATTCGGTACAGGAAAATTTTGACCAAGAATTGCAACTGGAGATTGAGCGAATCGTCGTCAAAGAGCTGTCATTGTTGAATCCGGTGAATTGGAATACGTAAACAGACCATAAGGAACAATCGGTATGGAGGAACATTGGGATTTGCATGATGCCCTTACCCCAGATCGTTATGCAGATGTGATTGCCATTTGAGGGTATGACTGTTATGGCGAAAAAAGACATCATCAACAAAATGAGCAGTATGACGATATTCGCCTTGCGATAGACATCGTTTCCAAAGCACTCTCCGAGTGGCTTCAATAGAGGTATGAGAAGCTAAATTTTCTCCTCAAGAATTTGCTACATTCGTGGATGAAAAAATTGTGGAAGTTCAGGCGCTCGACGACATTCTGAACGGCTACCTTGAAAGCGCAGACTACTAAAATCATTTTACCAATTTTATTATGCCCAACATCGTCGCAATTGTTCAAGCCCGCATGAGTTCTACGCGCCTGCCGGGAAAAGTCTTAAAGCCGCTCGGCAGTAAAATTGCCGTTGCGAGGGTAGTTCACCAGCTTTCCGGCTCAAAGCGAATCAATCATATTGTGCTTGCCACAAGCATTGATGCTTCCGATGACCCGCTTGTCAGCTGGGCGCGGCGGACAAGAACCGAATATATGCGAGGCAGTTTGCACGATGTTTTGGACAGATATTACCGCACGGCAACGCACTTTAAGGCGGATATTGTTGTGCGGATTACGGCAGATTGTCCGCTCATTGACCCCGTGATTGTTGATAGTGTGATTGAACGCCTCTTAGAAGGCGATTGCGACTATGCTGCTAATGTGAATCCACCAACGTTCCCCGACGGTTACGATAGTGAAGTAATGACCTTCGAGGCACTAGAGCGGACGTGGACAAATGCCCATGAGCAGCCGGAGCGCGAGCACGTTACCCTGCATATTCGTAATCATCCCGAATTATTTAGAGTGGCAAATGTTGCCCACACAGACGACATCAGTAAACTGCGCTTAACGTTGGATACGCAAGAAGATTACGATTTTCTGAATCGTGTTATCCAAAAACTTGAAATGAAGCATATTTCGGAAGCAAACCCGCGATTTTTATTGCGCGATGTCTTAGAAATGTTGAACAAAGACCGTTTCTTGTTTGCAGACGCTCCGAGTAATGACGGATACTCGCCAAAAGAAAGTTATTATTCGTTGCTGCAAAGCCAATATATGCCACGATTGTAAGAGAAAGGAGGTTTTACGAGCATTTCGCTAAAAACTAGGTTTAAGCAGCCGTTTGGCATATTCTCATACTCAACATTTCAACTCAATACTTCTTCTCAATAATGCAGCGAATCACGAATTTCACAAAATCGAACGAACACCGTTCCAAAATTCACGACCTCATTCCGGGTGGAGCGCACACATACTCGCGTGGCGACGACCAATTTCCCCAACGTTCGCCAACGGCTATTTCGCATGGAAAAGGCGCGTATATCTGGGATATTGACGGCAATAAGTATCTTGATTGCCCAATGGGGCTTACGTCGGTCAGTTTAGGACACGCATATGAGCCTGTTTTGGAGCGGGTTCGAGAAGAACTTTTGCGCGGTGTAAATTTTCAACGCCCCTCGTACATAGAGCGCGAAATAGCAGAAAAATTTCTCGCACTTGTGCCACAACACGATATGATAAAATTTGCTAAAAATGGCTCAAGCGTGACAACAGCAGCAGTAAAGCTGGCACGAGGCTTCACGGGGCGCAAACTTATTGCTTTTCCGGGCGACCACCCATTTTACTCGTTTGACGATTGGTTTATCGGCAAAACGGCGTGTAATCTGGGTGTTCCCGAAGAAATTTCCGCATTGTCCGTAACCTATAAAGGCTGTGATATTCAGTCTTTACGTGAACTTTTCGAGAAATACCCCAATCAAATTGCGGCGGTGATAACCGAGCCGGAGCGTAACGCTTGCGGCAACGGCTGCGGCTGTGCGCACGGGCAGGAAGCACCCAAGCACTTTTTGCAGGAAGCAATCGAACTTTCGCACAAGAACGGAGCGCTATTTGTAATTGACGAAATGATTACGGGCTTCAAAACACATTTTCCCGGAACGCTGGTAAAATATGGCGTTGAGCCGGATTTAACGACGTGGGGGAAAGGCATCGCCAACGGTTTTTCATTCTGCGCACTGACGGGCAAAAAAGAAGTTATGGAACTTGGTGGTATTCGCAAAACAGGCGCAGAAAAGCTCTTCCTTATT
>VYMD01000293.1_pt1 | contig 12837 bp, 17 predicted proteins | sample 5115311 | NCBI WGS metagenome assembly VYMD01 (sample SAMN12291779, study PRJNA351875) | freshwater metagenome | isolation source: freshwater lake | place: USA: Michigan, Wintergreen Lake | collected 2013-08-08
CCTTTGCGGGAGTAGATATTGCGCTCTTTTCGGCTGGAGGCGCTGCCAGCAAAGAATTTGCTCCGTCGGCGGCAAAAGCGGGCTGTGTGGCGATTGACAATAGCAGCGCGTGGCGGATGCACAAACACGTGCCGCTTGTTGTGCCGGAAGTCAATGCTCATGCGCTTGAGCATCATCACGGTATTATTGCCAATCCGAACTGTTCGACGATTCAACTCGTCGTAGCGTTGGAGCCGCTTCATAACACATTCGGATTGAAGCGTGTGGTTGTTTCCACCTATCAATCCCCAAGCGGTGCCGGAAATCAAGGTGTGGAGACGCTTCAAGGAGAATTGCAGGGTAAAGAGGTGAAATCGCCGTTTTCTGCGCCGATTGCCTATAACACGGTTTTTCATACGATTAAAGAGCAGTTTGGTTTTTCAGAAGAAGAAACAAAAATGCTGAATGAAATCCGCAAAATTATGGAGTTGCCGGAACTGAAAATTGCCGTAACCTGTGTACGTGTGCCGACGCTGGGCGGACACGCTGAGTCGGTGAATATTGAAACGGAAAAATCTATTTCGCCCGAAGCTATGACAACCGCTCTGAAAGCCGCTCCGGGCATTATCATCGCCGATGAGCCGCAGAACGCCGTCTATCCAACGCCACGCATGAGCGACAACCGTGATGAAGTTTTCGTTGGTCGTATTCGCCGCGATGATTCTGTGGAGAATGGTGCGTATATGTGGGTTGTCTCAGACAATATCCGCAAAGGTGCTGCTACCAATGCGGTACAGATTGCCGAGGCGCTTGCCCAAAAAGGCTGGGTGAGAGGTACGCCGCTTGCTGCGGGCGAACATTTTTCAGCCTAAAGTTCGTTTCGTTTTCGCAACATTGTGAAAAAAGTTTGTAATTAGTCATGCTTTGTGTATTTTCACAGCCTATAAAGTTTTTGCCAAATAAAAATATAGCTAAGAAAATTTCCTTCTATCGTCTCAATTTAACTATCAGGAGAAACGTTAATGTCGCAGAAAGTTCTTACATTCCGTCCGGGCGAGGTCATCATTCGTGAAGGTGAACGCGGAAAAGGATATTACATCCTTGAGTCCGGTACCATCAGCCTCAGCAAACAAGGAGTGAAAATTTCTGAATTAGCCGGTTCAGGTACGATTTTCGGTGAAATGAGTGATATTCTCGACGAGCCGCGCACCTGCACGGCAACAGCCGAAACTTCTGCGCAAGTGTCGTATTATCCATTCAGTTTGGATGAGATTATTCGTCAGCATCCCGACATCGCCAAGCAACTCGTTATCGCGCTTGCAGAGCGTATTTCGACAACCACTGATGCGCTGACACAAGGGAAATTGGCATTTTTGGAATTGACGCGGAAATAATTGACGCAGAAAAAACAATCATGTTTGCTTGTGCCGTCAAAGGCTCATTATCGTCAAAAACTCATCATGCTTGAGTTCATCTATTTTTTTCTTCCATGCCCTTAGGAATAGCAAAAGAATAATTATTCAATCCTCGACGTAGCACAGACATTCTTGTCTGTGTTCTTAACGCCGAAAGGCGTATTGCCGTAAACTGCTACAATAAAACCATTTGAAGATTATTCGCTTCGCTCATTTCGGACACAGACAAGAATGTCTGTGCTACGAAGAAAAGTTTATCTACTTATTTTTCGTTCAATCCTTAGCAGGAGTTACTACATTTATGAGCAGAACAATTTCGTTCAAGCCGGGCGACATCATCATGCGCGAAGGCGACCGTGGCGGCGACGGTTTTTATATTTTGGAAAGCGGTAGTTTTGAAGTGATTAAGCAAGGCGTGAAAATCCGTGAAGTGATTATCGCCGGAACAATTTTTGGTGAGATGTCCGACATTCTTGGTCAAGCGCGTTCTTGCACGATTGTCGCAAAAACTCCCTGTTCCGTAACCCACATCACCCAAGGGCTTGACGAAGTTATTCGTGCATACCCTGACACGGCAAAAGAACTTATTACGTCGCTTGCACGTCGTCTTTCCAGCACGACCAACCAATTTACCCAAACCCAATTCCTCATTTGGAAGCACAGCCAAGACTAAGAATGGCAAAGGGATACGGGAAAAAGGATAAGGGTGTTCTGTGTAATTGAAGCACCGATGATATATTACAAACTGTGAGATTCTCAGTCGTTATTGAGGGTCTCACTTTGTTTTTTTTACAGCCTCGTGCTTTTTTATTGTTGAAGTCCGACAGAAAAAGTCGTATATTAGGAAACATCTTCGCCAATCAGATTCAGTGCCGTTTTTCGGCGGTGTTTTGCAATACACGAAAAGCGGACTGATTCCGTCTTATATGCCATGATACGACTTTCTAAAAAATCCGAATATGCGCTTATTGCGTTGCAGTATATCGCAATCAACACAGGGCGCTTGGTCTCGGCAAAGGAAATTGCCGAGCATTATGGCATTTCGTTTGAATTTGTCGCCAAAACGTTGCAAATTTTGATGAAAAATAAACTTGTTGTATCGCAGCAAGGCGCAACGGGCGGCTATGCGCTTTTACGGCTGCCGCAAGAAATTTCGATTGCACAGGTGATAGAAGCAATTGAGGGGAAGTCGCAAATTGTTGAGTGTTGTGGCGAATCCGGCGGCGATTCTTGCTCCATGCACGGGCGCTGCACAATAAAAACACCAATGGGCATTTTACAACGCCGCATAGACGATGTACTTTCCTCAATGACCATTCACCAAATCGCATTTCCACAGGTGGAGCGCTATTACACTGTTCAAAGCGTTTTGTCAAATGGGAATGGGATGCTCAATTCAAACATGAGTAATTAACCCCAATACCTACAAGCAGCATGAGCAATAAAGCGATGTTGCTGAGTATTTTTAATTTTTATTTCACAATTTGGTACAAGAGCTATGGTTGAGACCATTTCCACAGGAATCGTCGGCACAACAATGGACGACGATATTAAAGTAACCCAAAAAGCAATCAGAGAAATCAAGAAAATCCGTGAGCAAAACAGCATTCCCGCAAATTACGGTTTGCGTGTCGGCGTAAAAGGCGGCGGCTGTTCAGGGCTTTCCTACACGCTCGGCTTTGATGCGGAAGCCCGCGACAACGACAAAATCTTATCGTTGGGCGAAGAAGTCCGTATGTATGTTGATAAAAAAAGCCTTTTTTACCTCATGGGTGTTGAACTTGATTTCACCGATGGTTTGAATGGACGAGGTTTTACATTCAACAACCCTAATGCGACCAAAACCTGCGGTTGTGGCTCGTCATTTGGTGTGTAAAGCATTTTTATTATCGCAATGTAATTTGCTTCTATGGCGCATCCGCGTTACGAATACACGTTTGTTCGCTTCGGCGAAGCATGGATGGAAGGCGGAAACGTCGCACAGGACGATTACCGCCATATCATTCAAGAACACGCTGCCGAAGGCTGGCGTTTGGTACAGATTTTTGCGCCTGAAGTCGGTAGCCAAGAGCCATACTACGAACTGATTTTTGAACGACCACTCCACCATGAACACTAAAAAGTAAGTATGGAACAGCAAGAATTTGAATACAAATTTGTGCGACTTGAATTCAGTTCGTTTATCAATTCCTCAAGGCAAGCCGAAGAAGAGTACCAAAACGTTATCCACGAACACGCAAAAAAAGGCTGGCGTTTGGTACAGATTTTTGCTCCAGGTGATGGTATGACCGGTGTTGTTCGTTATTACGAAGTTGTCTTAGAGCGTAGAGTTCAATCAAGCAAAACACCATGAAAACACAGCAAGAGTGGCGAGAATTAGTCTTTTCCTCGCATTACCTGACAGCAGCTGCAATCCAAACGGAACTGCTGGACGGCAATGTGGAAGCGGCTTTGCTTGGCACAAGTGAACTCATTGAATCTATGTCAAAAATTGCCGACGTGCGGTGAGAAGTCATCTCACGGTGCTGATGATGCACATTATCAGATGGAAAACGCAGGAAAGCCAGCGTTCTCGCTCGTGGAAGCATACTATCCGCAACGCTCGGCGTGAAATTGATGCAATACGCGAGGCAACACCAAGTATTACGGAGGCAACCATTCGTGGGTATTGGGACAAAGCGTTTGCCGACGCGCTGGAGGATGCGGAAGATGAAATGGAACAAAAGTCGGGACTGACAACCCTGACGTGGCAAGAAGTCTTTGACGATGAGTATTCGCTGTGAATGTTCTTGATGGTACAATCGTTTTCAAATCAATTACACTAGAAAATGCCATGAAAAATTGGGCTGAACTTGCAAGCACATCGCATTACCAAACAGCCGTCGAAGTGCGTCAAGAGCTGTACGCAGGGAATATGCAGGAAGCTATCATGGGTGTTACCGAACTCATTGATGCCTTAACGCGAAGCGACAAACGAGCATTGCAAGGTCAGTTGGTGCGATTAATGAAACATATTCTCAAGTGGAAACTTTCACCTGAATATCGCACCGTTGCTTGCTCCCTGAGCATTTTAGAATCTCGCCGTGAGATTAGCAATATCCTTGAAGATACGCCTGCTCTTAACACCTCGCATATAGAAGATTCATGGCAGCAAGTCTTTGATATTGCAGTATTAGAAGCGGAAATTGAAACAGGGCATGAACCAACGACAACATTGCTTTCATGGGCGGAGGTTTTTGATAATGAATATGCCTTGTCTCGCCTTGAGAATGGCAACAATTCTCAATAACTTTGCAGTATGGGACGACGAGACCGTAGGGCAATAGAAAGCCATTTGATAATTCTTATGCAGCATATTATCAAATGGAAAACGCAACGAAATGGTCGTACAAAAAGCTAGAAAAATAGTATTCAAGCCGCACGGCAGAATATTATCCGGCTACGGAAAATTTCGCCCGGCATTACCGACGAGTATATTGCAGCATCATTTCCTGCTTGCTTTGAAGCGGCACGGCGGGCTGCTGAAACAGAAATGAAGCAAGAAGCAATACTTCCCCTGCTAACATGGCAAGAAGTTTTCAACGACGAGTATTTACTACCATAGAACACCATGAACCCAATGGAACAACTTGCTCAGGAGGCACAAAAGCAGCAATCCGCAACGCCGGATATTGTCATCGGTGCGCTTGATGTTGGTACGCACCTCATCACATCGGCTGACGAGCCCGTGGATGCTGCATTGTCGGCAATTACCGAATCTGCTTCAGCGCTCGCCGACGCGATTCCAGACATCGCTGCTGAAGGCGCAACTACGCTTGCGGAAGCAGCAGGAGAATTTTTTGCAGGGCTGTTTTAGAAGCCTGATTCTGTGCAATGTGTATGCAATAATTGACCCAAAAAACTATTACCACCAACCTTTCACCACTACCCCGGCTATGGCTAAAGAAAACATGGATATTTTGGACGAAGTTGTTTCCAGTGAGTACAAATATGGCTTCGTTACGGACATTGAGCAAGAAATCGCTCCAATTGGTTTGAATGAGGACGTTGTGCGCATGATTTCGGCAAAGAAAAATGAGCCGGAATGGATGCTGGAATGGCGCTTGAAAGCGTATCGCAACTGGCTGACGATGAAAGAACCGCAATGGCAAAACGTTACATTCCCAACGATTGACTACCAAGCAGTCAGCTATTATGCGGCTCCCAAGCAAACCGTCAAACCCAAAAGCCTCGATGATATTGACCCCGAACTCCGCCGAACACTCGACAAACTCGGCATTTCGCTCCAAGAGCAAGAGCGTATCACAGGTGTTCACGACGGACTGACGGGCGGCATAGCGGTGGATTTCGTTATGGACAGCGTTTCGGTTGCCACATCGTTCAAGGAAAAGCTTGCGTCGCTGGGTATTATTTTCTGCTCCATTAGCGAAGCAATTCAGGAGCATCCCGAACTCGTAAAACAGTACATCGGCTCAGTTGTCCCGCAATCCGATAACTACTTCGCAGCGCTTAATTCTGCGGTTTTCTCGGACGGTTCATTTTGCTACATCCCGAAAGGTGTGCGTTGTCCAATGGAACTTTCCACGTATTTCCGCATCAATGCCGAAAATACGGGGCAGTTCGAGCGGACATTGCTTATTGCCGATGAAGGCAGCTATGTGAGCTATTTGGAAGGCTGTACAGCGCCCATGCGAGATGAAAACCAACTTCACGCGGCAGTGGTAGAACTTATTGCTCTCGACAACGCAGAAATCAAGTATTCCACCGTGCAGAATTGGTATCCGGGTGATAAAGACGGCAAAGGCGGCATTTACAACTTCGTTACCAAACGCGGGACAGCATACAAAAATGCAAAAATCTCGTGGACGCAAGTCGAAACCGGCTCTGCAATCACGTGGAAATATCCCAGCGTGGTGTTGAAAGGTGATAATTCCGTCGGCGAGTTTTACTCGGTGGCTGTTACGAACAATATGCAGCAGGCAGACACGGGGACGAAGATGATTCACATCGGCAAAAACTCGAAAAGCCGCATCGTGTCGAAAGGTATTTCTGCCGGAAAGAGCCAGAACAGCTATCGCGGGCAGGTTCGCGTGGGTAAAACAGCCCAAAATGCGCGGAATTTTTCGCAGTGCGATTCGCTGCTTATCGGCGACAAATGCGGTGCGCACACCTTTCCCTACATTGACGTTGAAAATCCGACAGGAACAGTCGAACACGAAGCAACGACTTCCAAAATCGGCGAAGATACGCTCTTTTACTTCAACCAGCGTGGCATTGATACCGAACAGGCTGTTTCCATGATTGTAAACGGCTACGCAAAAGAAGTGATGAACCAACTTCCGATGGAATTTGCTGTGGAGGCTCAGAAGCTGCTTGCCGTCTCGCTTGAAGGCAGCGTTGGGTAATAATTTTAGAATGAGCTTTATAGCATATTCGCAATTCACATCGCTTGCGGCGGTCGCGCAGGAGTTTCAAATTCAAATGCACATTGCTGTTTGCATTGCTCACCGAGACAGCATTGCACCCAGTACAAGTTTTCTTGAGCGATTACCGATTATTCTCGCTCAAGGTTTGCACAAATCATCGGAGGCAGCACGCTGTGAAATGCTCATTGCGCCAATTCTGTACGAGGTTTGGTAAGAATATCGTTCCATGCTCAAGCTATGGAGTCACGTTGCACTTGACCATGATTCCGTGCTGTGTGAAACGCCGGATTACTTGATAGCCAAGCAATCGGAACTCGGTGACGCTGTTTTGGGCAAACCAATTTTGGTGGCGATTGAAGCGAAGCAGGACGATTTTGAGCTAGGTTGGGGGCAATGTTCGGCAGAGATGGTTAGTGTCCAAAAAATCAACGCCGATGAGGAAATGACGGTGTTCGGTATTGCCACCAACGGTGAATCGTGGGAGTTCGGAAAGCTGGAAGGCAAGTGCTTTACCTACCCCTATACGATAGGCGACCTTGAGAAACTCTTCGGTGTGCTGTCCTACATCATGGAAGAGTGCGCAAAGCAAGTAACACAAGTTCAACGTTCAAATAGTAAAGGTTATGCAGGTATTACAAGAAATCGTTCTCGGCAACCGCAAACTGAACGCGGGGGAAAAACTCGGACTGGCTATCGGCGGAGCAGCATTGGTGCTGTATGTAACGCGCTTTGATATTTCCACATTGTGGCTTGTTGGCGTGGCTATCTATGCAACCATCGTGCTGTTATTGCTGCTGCGTGGGCAGCGTTTTGTCATCCTAAACGCTGAAGGCATTGATTACAAACCCACAATCTTCGGGCAGGCGACGTGGTACGAATGGGCAAATATCATCAAAGTTATTGCAAATTCGACGGAAGTTGCCTTGCACTTCAAAAACGGCTCGGTCGTGGAATTTAAGGTCAGTGAATCACAATGGTTCAATTTTCGCAAGTTTCGCACAACAGTTGAGCGCTTTGCACGTCTTCACAATATCAACATTTTTATTCAAGTCGTCGAAGTAGCCGGAGACCCGCCGGATATGAAACGGCTGCATGAATAAATGAGGAACATAGGTATAATTACATCAAGCAAGTTCAAATCATCATCCCTCACCTTATTCCTTTAAGTGCTATGCGTTGGTTCAATAATCTTAGCTTGCGCCAAAAACTAACCAGCGTGTTTGTTTTGGCTGCGCTCTTGACCGCCGGTATGAGTTATAGCGGCTTTGTTACAACAGCCCGTATTGTGGACAGAACAACGACAACCTACAACAAAGACATTATTCCCCTTGAATATCTGAATGATATTTCGTTGGCATTTTTGTCTATTCGCGTGGATTTGCGAGATGCAGTTTTTGCAGCAACGCATGGTGACCAAGAACAAATGCGCCGATTTCACGAGCGGGCAGCAAAATATCTCGCTAAGGTGGAAGAGCGCAGTGCACAATATGAGCAAGCATTACGCACCGACGAAGGTAAGAGACTTTTTGCCGAGTACAACAAATCTATGCAGACCTTTAAGGCGGTTGGTGTTAAAGTGCAGAATCTGACACAAACTGCGGATTACGAAGGTGCTGTTCGCGCCATTTTGACCGAGTGTATTCCGGCTGCTGAGACCGTGAAGAACAATATTGAAAAGTTGATGGAGCAGAAACAGCGTGTTGCCAAGCAAACCAACGAAGAAAACTTATCGCTGCTGGCAGAAAACCGCCTTATGCAATATGTTGTTATTGCCGTTGGTTTTGTTACAATTATTGTTCTTGGTTTCTGGCTTTCGGGTAAAATTGGTCATGCCGTTGATGCTACCGCTACTTCCAGCACGATGATTTCCAGCAGCGTACAGCAACTTTCAAGCGGAATGCGAATGCAATCAACGCAAGTTTCCGACATCGCCTCTTCGATGGAAGAAATGACCGCTACGATTGAAGAAAACACGCGCCAAACAGCACTTGCCGCAAGCGAAGCAGAGCGTACCAGCGAGGAAGTACGCCGTGGTGGACACATCATGCAGCAAGCAATTCACGGCATGACGACGATTTCAGATTCTGTTATTCGCTCTTCCGATACGATGATTTCGCTTGTGCGCAGCAGCGAAGAAATTGAGCAGATTATACAAGTTATCGGTGAGATTGCCGACCAAACCAATCTTCTGGCACTCAACGCCGCTATCGAAGCTGCCCGCGCAGGCGACCAAGGACGCGGCTTTGCGGTTGTTGCCGATGAAGTGCGCAAACTTGCCGAGCGTACACGCAAAGCAACGAAAGAAATTGCCGGAATGATTCAGCAAATGCAGACTAAAACCAGCGAAGTGATGGAAGTCATGAACGAAGGCAGAGCCGAAGCCGAGAACGGACGCGAACTCGCTCAGGAAGCCGCCGCAGCGCTTGACCAAGTTTTGGGGCGCGTACAAAATGTTTCGGATGCTCTCACACGCCTTGCTGTGGCAAGTGAAGAACAGTCGAAAGCAAGCGGTGAAATTGCCCGCAGTGTTACGGTTATCTCCGAAATCATTGACCAATCCTCACACGGCGTGGACCAAATTGCAATTTCCGTGAACGATTTGCACAGTCTGGCATTGTCGCTGCGCTCGCTTATTTCCAAGAGCGGTGAGCCACTCACACCCGAAATGCGTACAGCAGTGAATGGTTTGAATGACCGTTTGGCAATCGCCCAGCATACTCCGCGCTATACTTCCATGCGCCGCAATAACAACAACGTTTCCCTTGATTTGGAGCGCCCGAGACGATAACGAGTTAATACAACACAAGAAACAATACACTTTCACCATTTTTAGGATAGATTAACTAATGCTGACCATCACCAATTTGCAAGCCTCTGTCGAAGGCAAAGAGATTTTGAAAGGTATCAACCTCACCATTGGCAAAGGCGAAATTCACGCGATTATGGGTCCGAACGGCTCCGGTAAAAGTACGCTGGCATCGGTGCTGGCAGGGCGTGAAGATTACGAAATTACGGGCGGTTCGGTAGATTTCGACGGGCAAGACCTTCTCGAAATGTCTCCCGAAGAACGCGCCCGCGAAGGTGTTTTTCTTGCCTTTCAGTATCCCGTCGAAGTGCCGGGCGTAAGCAATACGAATTTCCTTAAAGCTGCCGTGAACGAAGTGCGCAAACATCGCGGTTTAGACCCGATGGAGCCGAAAGCGTTCTTGAACATGATGCGCGAAAAAATGGCGCTTGTGGAAATGGATCAAGCAATGGTCAGCCGTTCCGTGAATGAGGGTTTTTCCGGCGGCGAGAAAAAGCGCAATGAAATTTTCCAAATGGCAATGCTGGAGCCGAAACTGTCTATTTTGGATGAAACCGATTCGGGCTTGGATATTGACGCGCTGAAAATCGTGGCAAATGGTGTCAATAAACTCCGCTCCAAAGAGACCTCTACTATCGTCATCACACACTATCAGCGTTTGCTGGATTATATCGTTCCCGATTTCGTTCACGTTCTCTACAAAGGGCGTATTGTCAAGTCCGGTGGGAAAGAATTGGCGTTGGAACTTGAGGCAAAAGGGTATGATTGGGTGAAGGAATTGGCAATTGAGGAGGTTGCAGCATGAGCGACATAATGACATTGCAAGATAAACTGGTCAAAGAATTTGGACTGCTCGAAGGCTCCCTCAACGGACAAGCACAAACACCCATTCATGTTATCCGCCAACAAGCGCTGAAGCGCTTTGCAGAACTTGGTTTCCCAACGATTCGCCATGAAGAGTGGAAATACACCAATCTTATGCCCGTAGTGAAGCAAGATTACGTGTTGGGGGTGCAAACCGCATCACATCTTACAAAAACAGACATTGAACCCTTCCTGATGCCGGATGTGGAAGCAAATGTACTGGTTTTTGTCAATGGTACATATTCTGCCGACCTTTCGACGATTATTTCCGATAAAGGCGTAGAAGTGATGCCTCTTTCAGAGGCATTCAAGAAAAAAACGGCGACTGTGGAAAAGCACTTTGCGCAGTATGCCGCATGGCAAAACGACGCAATGCTGGCGCTGAACACCGCATTCGCGCTGAACGGCGCGTACATTGAGGTTGCGAAAGGTGCAGTTATCGAAGAGCCGTTCCACCTTGTGTTTGTGAATGATTCGCGCAAACAAAGCACCTTCACACCCGCACGAAACCTCGTTATTATTGGGGCGAATGCCGAAGCGACTATCGTGGAAAGCGTACACACACTTATTTCCGGTGAAAATGTCGGCTTGACAAATCTTGTGAGCGAACTTGTGCTTGCCGACAACGCAAAACTGAGCCACTACAAAGTACAGAATGACGTGGAGCAATCGCACTTCGTCGGCGCAATTCACGCGCACCAAGAAGCCACAAGTGTTTTGAATACTGTCGTGGTAACGCTTTCGGGCGGTGTTGTGCGGAATAATCTGAACGCTGTTCTTGCCGGAAAAGCCGCCGATACGCACTTCTATGGTTTGTATCTGGTGAACGGCAAAACACTCGTGGATAACCACACGCTTGCAGACCATGCCGTTGCGCATTGCACTAGCAATGAGCTCTACAAAGGTATTATAGATGACAAAGCGACGGGTGTGTTTAACGGGAAAATTATGGTGCGTCCCGATGCACAAAAAACCTTAGCGTATCAGTCGAATCGCAACATTTTGATGTCGCCTCATGCGACGGTAAACACAAAACCGCAGTTGGAAATTTTTGCCGACGATGTGAAGTGTAGTCACGGTTGTACGTCGGGTCAGCTTGACGACGAATCGCTTTTTTATCTCCGCGCTCGCGGTTTGGACAAAGAGCAAGCAAGGGCGCTTCTGCTCTACGCTTTCGCCGGAGAGATTACCGAAAAAATCGAACTCGAACCGCTCCGAGAGCGCTTAGAATCTATCATCGCAGAACGTTTGCATCAGGAATTACTATAAATTTCCAGTCAAACATTCAGTTTTTCCAACGCTCTGCGGCAGTATTTTTGATGCGCAGAGCGTTTTTTTTTTGAGATGATTCTGCCTTCGTTCTCCCGTAGTATGGCTGAGGAGTACAATAACACTGCCGTGCTACGGGTTTGTACAGTACCGCGAAACCCGCTCTATCGCTATGAAGCGATAGGACGGGGTAAAAATTGTTTTGATGCGTCACACTAAATCTCAGTATTTATGCGCCTTTTCGCCCTCATCATTTTCTCAATGTTTCTGTTGGTGGAAACCACTATCGCCCAAACGAAAGTAACATCCTATCCCGACAAATCTTCGCTGCACGGTATGATGTTTTTCGGTGGGAAAAAGTCGCCCAGCGTCTATGCGTCGCATTTGCCGATGTTCCATACGCCGCACGATTACCAAATTATTCTCGAAGTGGAAATCGCCGATGAAGCCCGCGCCGCATACCAAAAAAGCCTGCGCACAAATCCCAAAGAAACCGTTTATACGCTTGTGCCTGAGGTCTTTGTGCTGCCGGAAATGCTGGATAACCCGCGCCCGTTCAAGGCGGAAATCTACACAGGGCATTTCGAGCGTGGTGGCAAGCCGATTACGGGGAAACTGCCCGTGAGCATTAAGCGCGTTATCTATCGCCAAAAATTCGACACTGCGGCAAAACGCCCTAAAACCGCATCATACCTTGTTTTTGGCAATAACAAAGAACAATTCGCCGCGCATACTATTACGGCAAAACCAGATTTTGACCAGATTGTGAGCCTTCGTAATTGTCCCATTGCAGAGGAAAGCCTGAAGTCGAGTAATTATACGGTTTGCAGCCTTGCAGAACAAAATCGCCCACTCAAAAAAGGAAACTTCTCGGCTCAAACTAGCGTTAATGCAGGAAAAATGCTCCTCAAATTCGATAAAACCTTGTATCTTGAGTTTGATGATTTGCAGTAATTTTCTTACCGTTTTTCAAAGGTGATGTGATGAAACGTGTGTTCGACTATCTTAGCAAAAGCAGCATCGTTGCTGCCTTGGTAATTGTGATAGCAGTTATGCCGCTTGCGGCGCAGGGTGTTTT
>VYMD01000295.1_pt1 | contig 12816 bp, 7 predicted proteins | sample 5115311 | NCBI WGS metagenome assembly VYMD01 (sample SAMN12291779, study PRJNA351875) | freshwater metagenome | isolation source: freshwater lake | place: USA: Michigan, Wintergreen Lake | collected 2013-08-08
GGACCGTACCGCGCCATGCGCACATACACATTTTTGCCGCTCGCGGGGTCAATGCCTAAAAGTCTGTCCGTGCGTTCTGTAAAGAGCCTGAGAGCCTCCTCCAGACTGATAGTTTCGAGTGACTGACCGGGGCGAAGATTTGCATATTTTTTATCTTCGTCTTCGGCATCACCGATTTGTGCCACCGGACCGTACCGCGCCAAGCGTGCATAGACATTACGCCCTGTTTCGGGGTCTTGCCCTAAAAGCCGCTCTCCGCTTTGCCTGTCGGCACTTTGGACGGTTTTTTCGACGACTTCGTGAAACGGAATATAGAAATTTTCTATCATCTTGTTCCACACTTTTTCACCACGCGCAATTTCGTCAAATTCTTTTTCGACAGTTGCAGTGAAATTGTAGTCCAAAATTTGGTTAAAATGTTTCACCAAAAAGTCTGTAACTAGCATCCCTACGTCGCTGGGGAAGAGTTTGTTTTTTTCTGCACCGTAATTTTCATTTTCAGTGCGTTTGGTAACGGCGTTATCTTTGAGCGTAAAAATCGTTACATCCCGCTTCTTTCCTTCGCGTTCTTCTTTGACGACATAGCCGCGTTTCTGTACGGTGGAAATCGTTGGCGCGTAGGTGGAAGGGCGACCAATGCCGAGTTCCTCCAGCTTTTTCACCAAACTTGCTTCCGTGTAACGCGGCGAGGGTTTGGTGAAGCGCTCTGTGGCGGTCATTTGCTTCAAACGCACGGTTTCGCCTTGCTTCAAAGGTGGCAAAATTCCTTCATCATCGCCGTCGCTTTCGTCGTCGGTGGATTCGAGATAAAGTTTCAAAAAGCCGTCGAATTTAATCACCTCACCCGTCGCGGTGAGGGTTTCTGCCACGGTTGAAATGCCAATCGTTGCAATGGTGCGTTCCAACTGCGCATCTGCCATTTGCGAGGCGACGGCGCGTTTCCAAATCAGTTCATAGAGTCTGACAGCGCTTGCATCCACATCACCACTTGGCGCAATGACGCGCCGCGTGAAATCGGTGGGGCGAATAGCTTCGTGCGCTTCTTGGGCGGAATCGTTTTTGGTAACGTACTTTTGGGGGTTGCTGTATTCTGCACCGAAAGCGTTGGAAATTGCTTCTTTTGCTGCATCTATCGCCAAATCCGACAAATTCACCGAATCGGTACGCATATAGGTAATATGCCCCGCTTCGTAAAGACGCTGCGCCAAGAGCATCGTTTGAGTAATAGAATAACCAAGTTTACGGCTTGCTTCCTGTTGAAGTGTGGAAGTAGTAAAGGGGGCGGCAGGAGATTTTTTTGCGGGTTTGGTTTCGAGGTTTTTGACTGTGAAAGCCGCACCTTTACAGGCGTTGAGGAATTTTTCGGCATCGGCGGCGTTCTCGAAGCGTTTGGGCAGTTCGGCTTTGAAGGTGCGTCCCCCCGCAGACGGCTCAAATTCAGCGCTGAGGCGGTATGACGACGTAGCGGCAAAGTTCATCACCTCACGCTCTCGCTCGACGATAAGCCGCACCGCGACTGACTGAACGCGCCCTGCGGACAGACTCGGACGAACTTTTTTCCAAAGCACCGGAGAAAGTTCAAATCCCACGAGGCGGTCAAGCACGCGCCGTGCCTGCTGGGCATTTACAAGGTCTTCGTCAATGCTGCGCGGGTTCTGCACTGCCTTCAAAATGGCAGGTTTGGTAATTTCATGAAAAACAATGCGTTTGGTCTTGTCTTTACGCAGATTCAGCGCTTCAAACAAATGCCACGAAATAGCCTCTCCTTCGCGGTCTTCGTCCGACGCAAGCCAGACAGTTTCTGCTTCTTTGGCAAGTTTGGTGAGGTTGCTGACCACTTCGCGCTTGTCGGGCGTAACTTCGTAGCGCGGCAGAAAGCCATTGCGAACATCTATCGCATCATCGCCTTTCACAAGGTCGCGGATATGACCAAAGCAGGATTTTACGGTGAAATCCTGACCTAAAAATTTTTCAATCGTTTTCGCTTTAGCGGGAGATTCAACGATGACGAGGTTTTTAACCATAATGAAGTGAAAAAAGTCTTGTCTGCAAAGTTTGGGAAAGCCGAAAATAAAAAATTGCTTGGAAATAAATCTACAAACCTTTTCCGATTTCGTCAAAGGCTTTTCTTGCGAAAGGCAGGGAAGAACATAAAAAAATCCCTCCTCCGCTTCAGAAGGCACATCAAGAAGTGTACCAACGATGCGGTTTGGAACTAAAACTGTGGAAAATTAGGTTTTGTCAAAGAAAAATTGTAATTTAGTAATCTTTTCCGTCCGGTGCGGCGAGAAAATTTCAATGCAAATAACTCATTCATTTTTCTTTTTTTACGTTTTTTAGAGCAAGTATCATGTCCTCCACCGCAGTTCCCCTTGAGAAGGTGCGCAATATCGGTATTTCTGCGCACATTGACTCCGGCAAAACCACCCTTTCCGAGCGCATCCTGTTTTACACAGGTCGTATTCACGCTATCCACGAAGTTCGTGGAAAAGACGGCGTTGGTGCGAAAATGGATTCCATGGATTTGGAGCGCGAAAAAGGTATTACGATTCAATCCGCAGCTACCTACTGTATGTGGGGCGATTACAACATCAACCTCATTGACACTCCCGGTCACGTGGACTTTACGGTTGAGGTAGAACGTGCTTTGCGCGTTCTTGATGGTGCAGTGTTGGTACTTTGTTCTGTTTCGGGCGTTCAGAGCCAATCTATCACGGTAGATCGCCAAATGCGCCGTTACAGCGTTCCGCGTGTTGCGTTCATCAACAAAATGGACCGCGCCGGTGCAAACGCTGATAAAGTTGTTAGCCAACTCCGTGAGAAACTTAATCACAATGCGGTCATGGTAACAGCACCTATCGGTCGTGAGGCTGATTTTGGTGGTATTATTGACCTTGTGAAAATGAAAGCGGTTTACTTCGATGGCGAATCCGGCGAAAACATCCGCTACACCGACATTCCGGCAGACCTTTTGGCTGACGCAAAAGAGCGCCGTCACAAACTTGTCGAAGCAGTTTCTGATTTTGATGACGCAATCATGGAAAAATTCTTGGGTGAACAAGAAGACGCAATCACCGAAGCGGAAATCACAGCAGCTATTCGCAAAGGTACGCTTTCGCTGAAACTTACACCTGTGTTCGTTGGCTCGGCATACAAAAACAAAGGCGTTCAAACCTTGCTCGACGGTGTTATCAGCTATCTTCCCAGCCCACCGGAAACCAAAATCGAAGCGCTTGACCAAGATAACAACGAAGCAAAAATCGAACTCAAATCCGACCCGTCGAAGCCGCTTGTTATGCTTGCTTTCAAACTTGAAGACGGCAAATACGGTCAGCTAACCTATATGCGCATTTATCAAGGCAAAGTGAGCAAAGGCGACACGATTATTAACATGGTCAATGACAAAAAAGTAAAAGTTCCGCGCCTTGTGCGAATGCACTCTGCCGAGATGAACGAGATTGATTCTGCGCAAGCAGGTGACATCGTGGCGCTCTTCGGTGTGGATTGCGCTTCGGGCGACACTTTCACTGACGGCAAGCAAAACGTAACAATGTCCTCCATGTTTGTACCGAATCCGGTTATTGAATTGGCTGTTTCGCCGAAAGATAAATCCGGTCAGGTGAACTTCTCCAAAGCGCTCAACCGCTTTACCAAAGAAGACCCGACCTTCCGCGTGTACCGCGACGAGGAGAGCGGCGAAACCATCATCAAAGGTATGGGTGAATTGCACTTGGAAATTTACATTGAGCGTATCAAGCGAGAATACAACTGCGAAGTAAACGTTGGTAAGCCGAAAGTAGCCTTCCGCGAAGCGCTCACCAAACGTGCAGACTTCAACTATACCCACAAAAAACAAACCGGTGGCTCTGGTCAATTTGGTCGTGTTGCTGGATACTTCGAGCCTGCGGAACTTGAAGGCGATAAAAACTATGAATTTGTTGATGAAATCGTTGGTGGTGTTATTCCGCGTGAATACATCCCTGCTTGCGACAAAGGTTTTGCCGAGCAGTTCTTGACCGGTCAGCTCATCGGTCAGCCGGTAATGGGTGTGCGCGTTGTCTTGAACGACGGTGCATATCACTCGGTGGATTCTTCGGAAATGGCGTTCAAAGTTGCAGCGATGACTGCTGTCCGTGAGTTCTACAAAGATGCCGGTCCGGTGATTTTGGAACCGATTATGAACGTAGAAATTTCTGTACCGGACGAGTTCCAAGGTCAGGTTATCGGTCAGTTGAACCAGCGTCGCGGCGTGATTATGGGTACAGACACTGACGGTAACTACGTTGTTGTCAATGCGGAAGTACCGCTTTCCGAGATGTTCGGTTATTCCACCGACCTCCGCTCTGCAACACAGGGCAAAGGCGAGTTTTCGATGGAATTTGCGAAATACTCGCAAGTACCGAAATCCATTCAAGAAGAAATGACAAAAGAATATCAAAAGCGCCGCTCGGAAGGTAACGCATAATCGTTATTGTTCCTGCTCGGGGCATTCTGCAAAAACACAAAGCGGCAAGGTTTCATAAGCCTTGCCGCTTTTTTTTGTTAAGTTTTGTGTCGGTTTAAGAACCCAAGCCTAAGTTTTGCTGTTCGGGGCGTGGAATATGTTGATGCACTTTGACTACTTCATAGTGCTTGTTGATAAAAGTATTTGCTGTTTTATCATATACTTGATGAATGTTCAGCGAGGCCACAAGCATATCACCTTTAGCAAATTTTTCTCCTTCGTTAATGCGCTGAAAAAAATCCTCATCGGAAACCTTCGCAGAAATTCGATTCCCGCGATAGTAAAATTCCCATTTCCGCCCCTCATCAAAAACGATTTTGAATACACTAAGTCGCGCTTCTGCATCATTTTCAACTTTGGTGTTTTCTTGAAAAACTTCAACGGATGCCGATAAAACCTTGAATTCGTCTTGTGTAATTGAAATTACTGGTAAATCTTCACTGTCAGCTATTTCCAGCCCTGAAACTGAGGGGTCATTCTCAAGAGTTTCAAAGGTCTTGGTAATTGCCTGTTGAAAATTTTCGTTGGTAAAATACAGGTTATACGTGCGATTGTTGATGACCGTTTTACCGCCCTCACTATTGGTGATGACGAATGAGGTTTTATCGGACTGCTCAATCTTTTCTGGTTTTTTGCTTTTGAGAAATTGTTTGAAAGCGATTGAACTACCCAAAATGCCCGCAATCCACGATAAATACTCAATATTCTCCCGAGAAAACATTTGGTTAAGAATATCCCCGATTGAACCGATTAGTTCTAAATGCACAAGAAAACTTCCGCTTGAAAACGCATTTACCTTAATCTCAATTTTTTTATACTCGCCAATTTCCTTGCACAGTTCATTGTTGATTTCGGTGATTGCGTTAGTAATGTGCAAAAGAGAGTTAATCAACGTATTTACGTCAATTTGGCTGACTTGTCCGTCAAACTTTATTTTTAAGTCGGTATTTTGCTGTACCAGATTCATAAGTGTGAAGAATTGGTGTAATTGATGTGCAAATATAGCGTATTTTAGACCGCCTACAAACTCTGAAGGTTTCTATGTTTTTCGTCAAAAGCACATAAACAGACGTTTATTGTTGGGATAAAATTGGTAATTTAGCGGTCTAAGCAATTTTTGAAGTTTTAGAAATCTATGTTTCATGACTACACCAGCACAACAAGAACAAACCCCAAAACGCCCCGTCATTTTTAGTGCAATGCAGCCGACAAGCGGCGCAGGAGGTGGGCTAACGATTGGTAATTACATCGGAGCGCTGAAAAACTGGGTGGAATTGCAACGAGATTATGATTGTGTCTATGGTGTCGTGGATATGCACGCATTGACCATTCGTCCTGAGCCGGCAGCTTTGCGGAAACAAACGCTGGATGTTGCAGCAATGTACATAGCAAGCGGCATTGACCCCGAAAAAAGTGTTGTTTTTGTTCAGTCGCACGTTCCGGCACACGCGCAGTGTGCATGGTTGCTGAATTGCTTTGCATCCATGGGTGAATGTCAGAAAATGACACAGTTTAAGGAAAAATCGGAAAAACACAGCGCGACAGTTGGTCTATTCACCTATCCCGTGCTGCAAGCAGCAGATATTCTTCTTTATCAGGCAAATCTTGTTCCCGTCGGTGAAGACCAAAAGCAGCATTTGGAATTATCGCGCAATCTCGCGGAGCGTTTTAACCATTATTATTCCAACACCTTCACGGTACCGGATGTCTTTATTCCCAAAGTTGGCGCACGGGTGATGAGTTTGCAAGACCCGACAAAAAAAATGTCGAAGTCGGACGACAATCCGAAAGCAACGATTTTTCTGACCGATACAGCCGACGAAATTCGCAACAAAATCAAACGCGCCGTTACGGATTCCGGCTCGGAAGTTCGCGCCGGAGACGACCGCCCCGCATTGACGAACTTGCTGGAACTTTACGGTGTTGCCACAGAAACAAGTGTGGAAGCGGCAGAGCAGCATTTCGCAGGAAAAGGTTATGCGGAATTTAAGGCGGAACTTGCCGATGCGATGGTGGCAATGGTAGAGCCAATCGGCAAACGTTTCCACGAGATTCGTAACGACAAAACTACGCTCAATACCATTCTGAAAAAAGGTGCAGAAGAAGCAAATCGCCGTGCTATGCGAACGCTCAGAAAAGCGTATAAAAAAATGGGCATTGTTGAACTTGAGTAAAAAACAGGTAAAGGAGCGCTTCGGATGAACATTGTTTTTATGGGAACACCGGATTTTGCCGTTGCTTCGCTGCGAGCAATTCACACACAATTTCCCGTGAAGGCGGTCGTAACGGTGCCGGACAAACCGAAAGGGCGCGGTTTGGAAGTGCAGCCCTCGGCGGTAAAAAAAGCAGCGCTGGAACTTGGCATTACCACTATCTTGCAGCCCGAATCGTTGAACGATACTGCATTTCAGGAGGAACTAAAAGCGCTCAAGCCTGACATTATCGCTGTTGTCGCTTTTCGTATTTTACCGCGAGAAGTCTATACCGCAGCGCGACTTGGTGCGTTTAACATTCATGGGAGTTTATTGCCGAAATATCGTGGTGCCGCGCCGATTCATTGGGCAATTATGAGCGGCGAAACGGAATCCGGCGTAACGTCATTTTTGCTTGCGGACAGCGTAGATACAGGAGCAATGTTGGGAAGGCGCACCACGCCTATTACCGACGGCATGACAACGGGAGAACTTCACGATGTCCTCATGGTGCTTGGTGCGGAACTTGCCCTAGAAACCTGTCAAATGCTTGCATTCGGCACTGCCAAGCCTTTGCCGCAGAATGACAGCGAAGCTACCAAAGCGCCGAAACTTTTCCGCGAAAACTGCCACATAGATTGGAACAAATCAGCACATGAAGTGCGAAACCAGATTCACGGGTTATCGCCTCACCCGGGCGCATGGACGACGTTACCTGACGGAAAGATGCTTAAAATCATGCGTTGTAGCCTAGCAGACCATGAAGGTGCAGCAAATTTGAAGGTGGGAGAATATCGCATCGAAAGCGGAGAATGGCTTGTCGGCTGCTTGCAAGGCGCTGTTCAACTTGGCGAAATACAGCCGGAAGGAAAACGTGTTATGGCTGCAAGCGATTTTTTACGCGGTTTTCGAGGGGATATACGTGGAGAATTTCAATAAATAAATCGCTTTTGCGGTAAACTGTCTGTGACCTTGTGCCTCCTTTGGGAGAATTATCGCTCATGCCTCTTTTTTCACCTCTTTACGCTATTTTTTTGCTAAATTCGTTACACAAAAAATCGTTCTTTTTTTACCGTTTTTCCTGTTTATGTTCTTCTCCTTCACACTTCGCAAAACCGCTTCCATAGCCGCTTTGAGCGCATTTATTCTGCTCGGTTGCACCAACAACGATGCAGAAGCACAACAGAAAAAAAAGGCAGCACCGTTGCAAACAACAAGTAATCAAGCCGCTTCAACAGTATCTTCCGGGGCGAAAGTTTATACGCTCAAAAATGTCCAAATGGCAAAATCTCCCGTGATGCCTGATTTTTCATGGACAATGGACGGCAAAGAGGTGAAATTTTCCGAATATACCAAAGGCAAAACCGTCTTTTTGAACTATTGGGCTACTTGGTGTCCGCCCTGCCGCCGTGAGATTCCCGACATTATCGAACTTGCCAAAGAACATGGCGACAAGGTTGTATTTATCGGCATTGCGCTGGAAAATGAAGACAAAGCCTCTGCCGCAGAAAAACTTGTTTCTGCGTACGCTAACAAAAGCAATATCAACTACATCAATCTTGTGGGCGACGCAAAACTCATTCAGCCGCTTTCCGGCTTGTATGGCGAAGTTCAAGCAATTCCGACCACATTTATTTTCGGCAAAGACGGCAAAATTGTTCAGCGAATTGACGGTTCGACCAACAAAGAAGGCTTCTTGGGCGAATTGAAAAAAGCAATGTAAATGTGAACTCATACGCAAAACTTGAGTGCAATTCGATATTTTTTTCTGAGGCAAATGTATGAAAAACCGCATCAAATCCCTGCTGTCGGCTGCTGTTGCGATGGTGATTTTTGGCACGATGATGCAAGCGCAACCAAGTTCACAGCGCATTGTTCGGGACTTTGAACATAATGCAGGGCTTGAAAATGTGCATCTGCACGACAAAACAGTGCTGGACGTGAACGCCGCAAAGCGAGGTTTGGCGATAGTGTCTCAGAAACTCTCGCGTGGAGTCATTGTTTTTCAGGAAAACGTGCAACTCAGCAACGAAGCACCTTTTGTGATGTGTGGTATTACGCTTAAACTCGACAACGCAAATGCAGAAAATGTCCGCGTGTTTGTTCGTGCAAGGCAAGAATCAGCCTCGAATACCGAAGTTTCGATGCCGGAAAGCGCATGGCAACTCCTCCCTTTCGACACACACACCGAAGACGAAACCGAAGGCATTACGCCGGAAGAGGCGTTTGGGGCATTGGTGGGACATCTCACGCTGCGCACTCACGTTGCAACACTTCCTGCTACTACGCGCTCGGTTGAGGTAAAAATTGAACTTCAGCGCTCTGCAACACGCATTGCACCTGTGATTCGGCACTATCAATGTTTGCTCCATAATCCGGGAAAAACAAGCGCAGAGGAACTGGCACGTATGCGCGAGGCTTTGACGGTATTTTCGCGGACAGAGAAAAATTCGGTTACCTTGCAAAATTCTCGTATCCCTCGCCCTGTCTTCCTTACGCGCACTCAATGGGGCTGCCCCTGGGGGCAAACAAGCGGTCCAAACACACTTACGCCAACTGTTCCAACGCACCTTATCGTGCATCATTCCTTCAGCCCGGGCAACGACATAACTGATTGGGCAGCAGCAGTGCGCGGTGTATGGAATTTTCACGTAAATTCCAATGGTTGGTCGGACATTGGCTATAATTGGCTCATTGACCCGCAAGGCGTGATTTACCAAGGCAGAGCGTGGATTGATTCGATGGACAATGCACAAGGAGCGCACTTTTGCGGCTTTAATCGTGCAACGATGGGTGTGTGTATGCTGGGTGATTTTAACAGCATCACGCCAACAGAAGCAGCGCAGCGAAGTTTGGTACGGCTTTTGGCATACAGGGCATCGGTAAATGCCTTAGACCCCCGTGCGATTAGCTTTCATGCAAATTCTAATCGCACGTTGAACAACATTTCGGGACACCGTGACGGCTGCGCAACGGATTGTCCGGGGAATATGCAATATCCTTTGCTGGCAACATATCGAAACCGCGTCTTTGCGTATATGAATCCGCCCGTGATTGCCCCCCCCACCGCTACCGTAGAATCCGCGCAATCTGCGACAGTTTCTGCGTTTGTTCGTCCGAACGGTTCTGCAACGCAGGTGTTTGTCGAGTGGGGCAGTGCGCTCTCTTCCCTCATGCCTCCACAAAATCGCCGTTTAGTACGCCAATTTACAGCGCAAGATACTGCTACAACAGTGACAGCCACACTAACGGGGCTTCAGCCCAATAGTCCATTTATATACCGATTTGTTGCACAAAATTCCGATACTTCTGCCCAATCTGTATTCGGAATTTTGACCACGCCGGCTTCGACCGGAAGCGCTTTGCAAAACAGCGCAGATAGAATTATGCTGAGTGTTTCGCCGAATCCAAGTCAAGGCGAAATGCAGTTTCGCTTTACTGTTGCTGCAACAAGCCACGTGCGCATACTTATACGCGATGTGCGTGGAATTGTTGTCGGGCAGCCTTTGCAACAGACGCTTGCAAGCGGTGAGTATAACATCACATTTCGTGAAGATAATCTTGCAAGTGGCATTTATTATTGCTATCTTGAACTTGTGAATGGGCAGCAAACCCAATTTGCAACGAAGATGATAAGTATTTTTCGATAATTAAATCGCACACTCGGTAATTCAATAATTTATTTGATAGGTTCTGTGACCTTCTCATTCCCGCCTTATTCCGCACGATTTTATGGAATCCACCTCACCATCGCCATCATTACAAAGTTCAGCACCACCTGTCGCAGTGGAAATGCCACAATCGCTGGTTGATCCAAAAGACACATGGATTCTTATTGCTGACGATTTACAAGACAATTTGAATATTGTCAAAGCTGTGCTTGGTTACAAGGGCTATAATGTCGAAACGGCAAAAAATGGAAAACAAGTGTTGGAGCAAGCTGCAAAGCGTGTTCCCCACTTGATTTTGCTGGATATTCAAATGCCCGAAATGAACGGTTTCGATGCGTGTCGGCAACTCAAAGCAAATCCGCATTTTCGTGATGTTCCGATTATTTTTCTGACAGCAAAAGTGGAGAGTTATGATGTCGTTGATGGTTTTAAACTTGGAGCGGTGGATTATATCACCAAACCATTCAATACGCTGGAACTCCTTGCCCGCGTTCACACACATCTCGAACTCAAACACGCACGAGATTTACTAACCGCAAAGAATAAGTATTTAGAAGTCATTACCAATGGGCTGACAAAGTTGAATAACGAAAAAAACACGTTTATTGAAATCGCCGCACACGACTTAAAAAGCCCGCTTTCTACTATTAAAGGGCTGGCAGAATTTTTGAGGCGAGACAGCGCACTACCCGTAGAGAGTATGAAGGTGATGTTGTGGAATATTATTCGCTCGTCGGAACGAATGTTTTCCATCATTCGGAATTTGTTGGATGTGAGTGTTATTGAAGAAGGAAATTTCCGTTTTGATACCACGCCTGTTGATGTTGAGGCGATGTTGCTGGACTTGATAGACATTCATTCACACTATTCAGCCGATATAAAAAATATTCGTTTTGCGCTGAATGTACAAGAGAACTTTTCTGCAAAAATGAAAGGTAATTCCGACAGTTTGTTGCAAGTGTTTGATAATCTTATTTCTAACGCCCTTAAATACTCGCCGCCGGGGACAACCGTTACGTTAACACTGTCCAAGCAAAACAACCGATTGCGTTGTGAAATTCATAACGAAGGGGAAGGCTTAACCGACGAAGATATACAAACGATGTTTACCAAATTTGCAAAACTGTCGGTGAAGCCAACCGGAGACGAGGCTTCAACCGGTTTGGGTTTGTATATTGCCCAAAAATTCACACAAGCTATGAATGGTGTCATTTCTTGCCAATCAGCACCGGGCGAAGGTTCAACCTTTATCTTGGAATTCCCTGCCTTGCCGGAATAAGCAAGTACGAGTCATTCGCTACCTTTAGCATAAAAGTTCAACGTATCAAGGTTTAAAAGTTGGTGGTGCGTAAAGCCTATTGCACAAATTGCTCTGTATTTTTTTCGGTAAGCTCCGTATCGTTATACCTTCTACGAGAGGTTTGCCGATAGCACCTGTTCTTTAAGCATCCGCTCTTTGTGTAAGGCTCAAACCGAAAGAGCAGATAAATACTTGCTTGACAAAGATACCTCACCGATAATCTGTCTTTTTATTGAATGTTCCGTTTGTCTGCACGTTAATCCATGAAACAGCGTTTACTGTTAATGTGTTGCTGCGCCATTTGCGCTGTAACGCTTGTGGTTGGGCTACAAGCGCCACCACGTTTTGATTTGCGCCCCGGAAAAAAATTGACTGTCAAAGGCAATATGTTTGGTGCTGGAAGTGCTGTGCTGGCTGCAAGCGAGATAGTATGGTTAAAAGAGTTTGCTGACTATTTGGTAGAGCGTCCTAACTTGTACCTCGTCATCACAGGTTACACCGATAATCAAGGCGATTCCCTCGCAAACAAGCGTTTATCGGAAGCGCGGGCAAAATCTGTGCAGGAGTATTTGATACGGAACGGAATTGATGCTGCGCGGCTCAAAACCTTTGGCAAAGGCTCCGAATCCCCGATTGCAAGTAATGAAACCGACGAAGGACGTGCGCTGAACCGCCGCGTAGAGATTATTGCGACAAGCCCCTTTACAGAGCGACCACTCACAAATGCGAACGGAAAAGCCCTTGCCCCTGAAGGGCGCATTACTGCTATGTTGCCGCCTGTTCGCTCATTAACGCCTTGGGAAACAGAATGGATGCCAACGCGCTTAGGAGAATCTATCTATGAATATCATCGCCTTGAAACAGGCGTAAAAGCACGTGCTGAAATTACTTTCTCAAACAAACACCGTATTCAAATCGCAGAACAGTCCCAAGTGGTGATTTACGGCAAAGGCGCGTCCCCTCTGGCGGGCAAGCCCAACGAGCAACTTCGTTTGATGCAAGGCGGTTTGTGGGTGAATATACAATCTTTGCAGCAAACCGAAGCACTCCGCATTAGCACAAATACGGGGGAGTTTGCACTGGGAAAAAGCAGCGCAAAAATTGAGGTAGATTCGGCAGCGCAAGCGCTTCTTTCGGTGCATAGCGGCA
>VYMD01000400.1_pt1 | contig 12813 bp, 7 predicted proteins | sample 5115311 | NCBI WGS metagenome assembly VYMD01 (sample SAMN12291779, study PRJNA351875) | freshwater metagenome | isolation source: freshwater lake | place: USA: Michigan, Wintergreen Lake | collected 2013-08-08
CCAGGCGCCGGCGTCCATGTCGCCATCCTGCATGATCCGCGGATAGACCCCGCCCACCTCGTGGATGATGTCCTCGAACTTCAGGTTCGGGCCCAGGGCCTTTTCCTTCTCCAGCAGGCGCTGAACGGCGGCGTTGTTCAGCACGCGCTCGGTGTTGCGCAGGGGGCGCATGACCAGGCGGGTGTCCAGCTCGGTGGCGTCCACGATGGCCTGCTTGACGTTGTCGTGGACCGGGGCCTCCTTCGTGGCGATGAACCGGGTGCCCATGTTGATGCCCTCGGCGCCGAGGGCCAGGGCGGCCGCCAGCTGCTTGCCGTTGGCCACGCCGCCGGAGGCGACGAAGGGGATCTTCAGCTCCTCGGCCGCCCGGGGCAGGAGGATGAAGTTGGGCACGTCATCCTCGCCGGGATGGCCGCCGCACTCGAAGCCGTCGACGCTGATGGCGTCGCAGCCCACGGCCTCGGCCTTCAGGGAGTGGCGGACCGAGGTGCACTTGTGGATCACCTTGACCCCCGCCGCCTTCAGGTCGGCCATGTACTTCTGGGGGTTGTTGCCGGCAGTCTCAACGATCTTCACATCGTTTTCGATGATCGCCCGGATGTAGCCCGGATAGTCCGGCGGGTTGATCGAGGGCAGAAAGGTCAGGTTCACGCCGAAGGGCTTGTCGGTCATTTCCCGGCAGCGGCGGATTTCCTTGCCCAGGTCGTCCGGCGTGCGCTGGGTCAGGCCGGTGATGATGCCCAGCCCCCCGGCGTTGGAGACGGCGGCGGCCATCTCGGCGAGGCCCACGAAGTGCATGCCCCCCTGGACGATGGGGTGCTCGATGCCAAACAGTTCAGTGATGCGGGTCTTCACGGGAGGGTCTCCGGGGTTTTGAACGATACGTATGGAAACTGTGCGGCGCCGGGACCGGCAGGGCAAGGGTGCAGGCGCCGGCCTCAGGTCGGGAGCGCCACGGCCTCCTCGCTGTGGGCGTGGGCCTTGAGGGTTTCGGTCCAGATTTCGTGGAACAGGGGGCTGTCCTTCAGGAGGGTGCGAAGGTCGCCCCGCGCCGCGATCCGCCCGCCCTCGACCACCAGGATCTGGTCCGCCCGACGATAGGCCTCCAGCCGATGCGAGACGGCCAGGCAGGTGGGACGGTCGCCCTCCTGCTCGAACAGCCGGGTCCAGAAGGCGTGCTCGGTGCGCACGTCCAGGGCGCTGGAGGCGTCGTCGAAGACCAGCAGGTCCGGGCGGCGGGCGAACATGCGGGCCGCCGCCGACCGCTGCACCTGGCCCCCGGACAGGGTCACGCCACGGGTGCCCACCCGGGTGTCCAGGCCCTCGGCCAGGCGCGCCACGTCCTCCTCCATCACCGCCAGGTGGACGGCCCGGTCAAAGTCGGCGGGGGACAGGTCCAGGCCCATGGCGATGTTGTCGCCCAGGGTCTCGGTGAAGAGGCGCGGGGTCTGGCCGGTGTAGGCGCAGCGCGGCGGCGTCAGGAAGGTGGCGGGGTCGTCGACGCGGTCCCCATTCCAGTAGACCTCGCCGGCCTGGGCGGGCAGCAGGCCCAGCAGCCCCCTCAGCAGGGTCGTCTTGCCGGCCCCGACCCGCCCGGTGACGATGGTCACCGTGCCCCGCTCGAGGGTGAAGCTGACATCCTCCACCCCATTGTCGGTCCCCCCATGGCGNCCCATGGCGACAGGTCAGGCCGCGCACCTCCAGGGTGCGCAGGGGCTCGTGGCGACCGGTGGGCTCCGGGCCCTGCGGCGTCGCCTCGGTGATCCGCTCGCGGGGGGCGTCGCCCAGCAGGGTCTCGATGCGCATGAGGGCGACATCGGCGGTGCGCTTGCGCGCCAGCAGCCGGCCCAGCCAGCGGGGCGCCGAGGTCGCCGCGCCGACATAGGCGGCGAAGAGGGTGAAGTCGCCCACCGAGAACTCGCCCGCCTTCATGGCGCCCGCCGCCAGCAGCAGGATCAGGCCCAGGGCCAGGCTGGAAGTCCCGGCGCCGAAGGTGTCCAGGAGGGTGACGTAGATGCGGTGACGCACGGCCGTCGTGCGCCGGGTCTCATTGAGGTCCGACAGCCGGCCCAGGACCCGGTCCTCAGCGCCCGCCACCCGGACAGCCTGGACGGCGGTGAAGGTCTCGCCTACGAAGGAGGTCACCCTCGCCTCGGCCTCCCGGGCCACGCGGGAATAGCGGTGGATGCCGGCGGTGATCTTCTGGGTGATGAAGACCATCAGGATCATCGGCAGGATGATGGCCAGGGTCACCGGCATGTTGATCCGCCACATGATGATGAGGGCGAGGACCGCAAAGACCGCCTGGCCGAAGGTCTCGGCCCAGCCCTCCATGAAGGCGATGACCTCGGCGACGTCGTCCCGGAAGCGGCTCAGCGCCTCGCCCGAGGTGCCGGGCGACACCCGCGGGCCCCGGGCGAACATGATCCAGCCCATCATGTTGGTCCGGATCATCAGCCGGGAGGCCGAGGTGAAGGTCACGAAGGCCCAGGGCGTGAAGTACGACACGAACAGGGGCGACAGCTGGGCGGCGAACCACAGCCCGACCAGGGTCCAGACATTGAACCCCGCCTGGGCGTGGCCGGACAGGTTGTCGAAGATCTCCCTCTGCACGATGCCGGACAGGAGGGGCAGGGCGTAGAAGGCGGCGTAGAGCGCCATGCTGACGCCGAAGAGCCAGGGCCGGGCCGCGGCGATCCGCACGGCCTGGCGGAAGGCGGTCTGGTCCGGCGCCGGCAGGGGCGGCGGGATGTCCCCGGTTTCGGGGTCGGTCCGGGCGCTGTCGACCTCGCTCACCCCATGACCTCCGCGAGGCCGGTGCGCAGCAGGCGGGCGTAGGCCGACTCCGGGTCCGCCTCCAGCTCCGTCCTCCGGCCGGTCTCCACGAGGCGGCCCTTGTCGAGGATGGCGATCCGGTCGGCCCTCTGCACGGTGGAAAGCTTGTGGGCGATGATGATGGCGGTCCGCCGCCGACCGGTCCCGTCCGCGCCGAGGAGGCGGTCCAGGGCGCGCTCGATCATCTGGTCCGTGGCCGGATCGAGGCGCGACGAGGCCTCGTCCAGCACCACCAGGCCGGGGTCCTTCAGGAAGACCCGGGCGAAGGCCAGCAGCTGGGCCTCGCCGGCTGACAGCCCGCCGCCAGCCCGCAGCATAGTGCCTAGCCCCTGGGGCTGGCGAGACAGCCATTCTCCCAGGCCCAGGTCTTCCAGGACCTCAATGATCCGGGCGTCGTCGATGGCGGGATCGAAGAGGCTGGCATTGTCCCGGATGCTGGCGTCGAAGAGCTGGACCTCCTGGGTGACCAGGCCGATCCGCCCGCGCAGCTCGGACAAGCGCGCCGTCCTGATATCCGTCCCATCCAGGGTGACGGCCCCGCCCTGCGGGTCGTAGAGCCGGAAGAGGAGGCGGGTCAGGGTGGTCTTGCCGCTGCCGGTCCGGCCCAGCAGGCCCATCACCTCGCCGGCGGGGACCTGCAGGTCGAGGCCGCGGATCACCGGGGTGTCCGCCCGGTAAGCGAAGCTCAGCGCCTCGAAGCCAACGGCGGGCGCGTCGGTGCGCCGCCCCTCCCAGCCTACCCCCGGCCCGTCGGTCAGTTCCGCCTGGATGGCGCGCAGGTCGCCGATCCGCTTCAGGCTGGCCGAGGCTTGCTGGAACTGCTGCAGCTGCTGGCCGATCAGCATGATCGGCAGGGACATCATCCCGGCGTACTGCATGAACATGAAGACGGTGCCGATCGTGGCCTCGCCGCGCTGGAACAGCCAGACGCCGAGGGCAAGGGCCAGGCCGAAGCCGATGGAGAAAAGGGCGCTGGCGGTCAGGAAGATCCAGTGGCCGCGGCGGGCGGCGTCGACATTGGCAAACAGAAGCTCTGCATTGACCTCGCCCATGCGCCGCATGACGTGGGGGCCGCCGCCATTGGCCCGGACGTCGTCCATCCCCGCAAGCCGCTCTTCCAGGAAGCCGGAGAAGGCCGACCAGGCCTCCCGGAGGCGCTCCCAGCGCCCGCCGGCGATCTGGCGGATGGCGTGCAGGACCAGGCCCGCCACGACGGCGAAGCCGGTCAGCAGGGCCCCGATCCGCCAGTCCTGCAGGTAGAGGACCACCAGTATGCCGGCCAGCAGCAGGGCGCCGCCGATGATCTGCAGGATGAACTGGGAGAAGAAGGCGGCCAGGGCGGCCACGTCCCCGTCCACCCTCTCGATCAGCTCGCCCGGCGACTTGGCCGTGTGGAAGGCCATGTCCAGCCGCAGGGCGTGTTCGGCCAGGTCCTGGCGCATGCGATTGGTGGCCGACCAGCCCAGCTGCTCGCTGAAATAGGTGGAGCCGATCTGCAGGACCTGGGCGAGGATGGTGACGGCGATGAACAGGCCGGCCAGCATCCAGAGACGCTCCAGAGACGCGTCCGGGCCGCCTTGCGCGGCCGTGTCGATGAAGGCGCGGATGATCTGGGGCGAGGCCAGCTGGACCGCTGTTCCGGCCACCAGGAAGAGGGCGAGGGCGGCCAGGCGACGTCCCTCGGGCCGCAGGTAGACAGCGAGCACCGCGGCGCCGTCCGCCGGCTTGCCCGTCTCACGCCCCACCTGAACGCACTCCCCGACTGGAACCTTCCGCCGTCAACGCCCCGTGAACCTCGCCGGTCGCTTCTCGAGGAAGTGGGCGACGCCCTCCTTGAAGTCCTCGGACTTCAGGCTGAGGGCCATGTCGGCGTTGGCGTCGACAATGGCTTCGGAGAGGGACTGGAAGGGACTGTTCCAGAGCTCGCGCTTCATGACGGCGAGGGAGCGAGGGGAAACCTCGCTGGCCAGCATCCGGGCGTAGGCCATGACCTCGTCCCGGAAGGTGGCGGCTGGGAAGACCCGGTTGACCAGGCCGATCCGGAGGGCCTCGGCGGCGTCGACCCGGCGGGCCGAGTAGAGCAGGTCGGCGGCGTTTGCCATGCCGACGATCCGGGGCAGGAGCCAGGACATCCCGTGTTCGGCGATCAGGCCCCGGCGCGAGAAGGCGGTGGTGAAGACGCTCGCCTCCGAGGCGAACCGGATGTCGGTGTAGAGGGCCATCACCATGCCCAGGCCGGCGCAGGCGCCGTTGATCGCCCCCAGGATCGGCTTCGGGACGGCCGGGAAATAGGGATATTGAAGGCGGAAGTCCGGGCGCGAGGTCGGGTCGAAGGCGTCGGGCGCCCCGCCGCCGGTTCCCCCCGCCGAGACGGCGCCCTGCAGGACGTCCATGTCCGCACCGGCGCAGAAGCCGCGCCCGGCGCCGGTCAGGACAATGACCTTTACCTCCGCATCGTCCGCCGCCAGGCGCATGGCCTGGCGGAGCTCGGCCTCCATCACGCCCCGCCAGGCGTTCAGCCGGTCGGGGCGGTTGAGGGTGACCGTCGCCACCCCCGCCTCCACCTCGTAGAGGATGTCTTCAAAGGCCATGCGGGCCAGCCCGGGGCCGTGCGGCCCCGCTCCCTCAGGCGTCCTGGCGGCGGTAGATCGAGCGCTTGGGTTGGGCCGTCACGCGGTGGATCATGGGCTCGAAGGCCGACAGGGGCATGGAGTCATAGGCCGGGTCGAAGCTGTTCTGGTCGTAGAGGTGGCAGAACTGCGCCGTATACTCGAACCAGGGATGGCCCCGGAACTCGTCGCGCATGTCGCGGTCCAGGCCCAGGTGATGGAAGAAGTAGTAGCCCTGGAAGATCCCGTGCTTGTCCATCATCCAGTAGTTCTGCTCGGAGATGTAGGGCTTCAGGATCATGGCCCCCAGCTCGGCGTGGTTGGAGGGCGCCAGAATGTCGCCCACGTCATGCAGCAGGGCGCAGACCACGTACTCTTCGTCCCGGCCGTCGCGGTGGGCGCGGGTGGCGGTCTGCAGGGAGTGCTCCAGGCGGGTTACGGCGAAGCCGCCGCTGTCCTCGCCCAGCATGTTCAGGTGGGCGATCAGCCGGCTCGGGAACTCGCGGTGGAAGGGGGCGCTGGCCCGGCCGATGGCGGCCCAGTCCTCGGCGGTGCTCTCGGTCATGGCGTGGAAATTCGCCTTCATCTGCATCTCACCGTCCGCCATGTCGGCCTCCCTGCCCTGGCTGCCGGAGCTGGATCCGGCTTTTTTGATGAGCGGGTATCCTGAGGCCGCCCCGGGGAGGTGTCAACGCGCGCTCCCGTCTGCAGTCCGCCCAAAGACAACGCCGCCCCCCGTTTCCGGGAGGCGGCGCGCCTGAAACCTCGGCTGAGGCGATCAGTAGGTATAGCGCAGGGTCAACCCATATGTCCGCGGCTGGCCCAGGAAGGCGTCGAATGACCCTGGCTGGAATGGCGCGTCAAAGGCGACCTGGTAGTAGACTTCATCCAGGAGGTTCTGCGCCCAGGCCTCCACGGACCAGCGCTTGTCCTGGGACGCGAGGCCGAGGCGGGCGTTTACGGTGGTGAATCCCGGCTGGTTCTTGATCGGCGCCAGGTCAGACCCCGTATTGTACGACGAGACGCTCTTAGCGTTGAGCGCTGCCTTGCCGACCAGGTCATCCGTCAGGTTACGCTCATAGCTCAGGGCCAGCGAACCCGACCATAGCGGCGCCAGGGACAAGCGGCTGCCGGGCAACCTGGCCCCAAGAGCCGCGGGAGTGGACTTCGCATAGGCCGTATCGGCGTAGGTCACCCCGCCGTTCAGCGTCAGGCCGTCGACCGGTGTGAACCACAGGAAGTCCACGTCTGCGCCCTGGGAGACAACTTCCGGCACCGAGGTGACGGTGAACACCAACCCGTTGAAGGCGTTCAGCTGGAAGTCCTGGTAGTCCTGGTAGAACAGGGTGGCGTTCAGCAGCAGCGAGCGGTCGAACAGGGTGTTCTTGAAGCCGATCTCGTAGGAATCAACCAGTTCGCGACCGAAGCGCGTGTCGAGAACCGGAGCGGTCGCCTGCCCAGCGACGATCTGAGTCGTCGTCGCGATCCGGTCCAGGTTGAAACCGCCCGCCTTGTAGCCGCGTGCATAGGAGGCGTACGCCATGACCTGTTCGTTCAGGCGGTAGGCGGCCTTTACAGTGCCCGTGAACTCCTGCTCGTCCAGGGACTGGGCGTTCGTGCCGATCTGACCAAAGCGCGGACTGTTCGCCGCGGCGCAGATCAGCTGGTATCCGGCGCCGAGCAGTCCGCCGGGACGGATCAGAGAGCCGTTGGCCGGGATCGGCCCGCCGAGGGCCTGGGCCCGGGCGAGCGCGGTTGCGCAGCCGATCCCGCCGTCCGTGTTGCTCCAGACGCTGCGAAGCGACTTGTCTTCCCAGGTGTAGCGGGCGCCGACCGTCAGCTCGAGGGCCTCAGTCACCTGGAAGCTGTTGTTGGTGAACAGCGCGAAGCCTTCCTGCTCCTGGGCGTAGGTGTCATTCTGGCCCTGACCGGGGCGGAACACCTGGCCCGTGGCCGGTTGGCCTGTAAACAGCGGCAGCTGCCCGCCGAGCAATCCGCTGAGGAAGGGCTCAAACTGGGCGCCGTAGGTGATCGTCCGCACGCGAGAGTCCAGGTCCTCTCGGGAATAGAAGGCGCCGACCAGCCAGTTGACAGTTTCGGTCCCACCCGCGAGGCGGACTTCCTGGGTAAAGGTCGTGAAGCCCAGGGAGGCGGGGTTCGGACCTTCCAAGCCGGCCGTGTAAAGGATGTCAGCGCCCGTCCAGTCAACGTCGCCCCCGCCCTTCTGGCTCCATTCGCGATAGGCGGTGATGGAGGTCACCTTCGCGCCATCAAACCAGGGGGTGGTCCAGTCGGCCTGGACCGAGACGCCCTTGTCAGTGATCTCCTTGAGGTAGCTGCGGTTGCCGTAGTCGCGGAAGCCGCCGATATCGACCGGGTTGGACAGGCCTGCGCCGGCCGGGGCCAGGGCGGTCACCAAGGCTGCAGTGCCGCCATTGAAGATCTGGACTGCACCGCAGCAGCGCTCGTCGCGCTTGGTGTAGTCGATCGCGACATTGATATCGAGATCGGCCGAGGGCGTGAACAGAACCTGCAGCCGACTGGTGTAGAAGTCCTGGTTGTTGTTATTGGGCTGGTTAAGGCTGTTGTAGTACCCATCACGAGCCCGCGCGGCGACAAACAGGCGGGCGGCGACCGCGTCTTCGACCAGGGGACCGTTCAGCGACAGCGATGCGCCGAAGCCGTCGAGGTTGGATGCGGTCGCTTCGGCCGACGCCCCCAGGTTGAACGTCGGCCGTTTGGTGATGACATTGATCACGCCCGCGGTGGTGTTCTTGCCGAACAGGGTCCCTTGTGGGCCCTTCAGAACCTCAATGCGGTCCGGCTCGCCCAGGTCTGTAAAGGCGACACCATTGCGGGGCCGGTAGACGCCATCGATCACCACGCCGACGGACGACTCCAGACCGGCGTTGTCGCCGACCGTGCCAATGCCGCGGATCCGGGCCGTGGTGACGGCGGCGCTCGACGTCGAGGTCACAATCAGGCCAGGCGTGGCGATGGTGAGATCCTTGATGTCGCGGATGCCCGCGTCCTGAATCTGTTGCGCGCTGACCGAGGTGACGACGATCGGCACGTCCTGAAGGCTCTGTTCGCGGAGCTGTGCGGTGACCACCACCTCATCGACATAGGCGGGGGTGGCGTCCTGCGCCTGTGCGGCGCCCGCGACCATCAGTCCAGATGCGACCGCGACAGCCGAAGCCCCGGCAAGATAAAGCCTCTTCATGGTGGTCCAACTCCTTCCGCCGGCGGCCTGATTGCCTGAACATCCCGGCGTTAATGGCCGGGAGATAGTCCCGGGGCGCAGGGATCGCTATAGCAATTTTGTCACAATCCAGGACGTTTAGCGGAAGATAGTCCAGGAACACGGACCTGCGTGCCTGCGACGCACTCGGTGAGGTCGTCTGCCGACCAAACAGGCGCCCGACGGGCGCAGGGCTTACCAAATCAAACGCCGCCCCCCGTTTCCGGGAGGCGGCGCGCCTGAAGCCTCGGCTGAGGGGATCAGAACTTCTTGGAAACGCCGACCTTGAAGGTGCGGCCGAAGGCGCGACCGGTGTAAGGGTCGAAGTTCGTCTCGAAGCGGGCGAACGGGGCGCCCTCGTCGAACAGGTCTATGACCGAGGCCGTGATGACCAGTTCATCGTCGCCCTTCCAGCGATAGTGAACGTCCTGCTGCAGGCTCGAGTCGATGGTCCGACCCCGATCCAGCGCGGGCGCCGCCAGGAAGATGTTCCCGGCCACTGCCGACGGCAGATCACCCCGCTCGTCGCTATAGTCCGTCGTGTACCGGGCAACCCAACGCAGGTTGTGCGGGCCGCGGGCGTAGTCGACGAAGGCGTTGGCCTTCCATTGCGGCATCGGCCGAACATAGCCGGCCGTCCGGTTGAAGCGTCCGACTGCGTCGAATGGCGCGGCGATCTGCACGCCATCGATCACGAGCGCATCCACCTGGTACTCCAGCACATAGCTCAGGTCGCCGCCGAAGGTGACAGCAGCGCCCCCGAGCACATCCGAAAGGGAGTACTCTGCGGAGGCGTCGATACCGCTGGTGTTCACGTCGGGGCCGTTGGCGATGTTGACGCGAATACGTTCAAAGGTCGCAGCCGTCGGCGGATTGGCCGAGAAGGTCACCCGGTTCGCGAACGGAGACCCGGTCGGATTGGCGAGCACATTGGCCAGCAACGGACCGAAGGGCTCAACAATGATCGGATCCCTGAAGTCGAAGCGCCAGAAATCGATCGAACCCTTGAAGTCACCCCGGTTAAAGACAGCGCCGACGTTGAAGGTCGTGGCCGTTTCCGGATCCAGATTCGAATTGCCGAAGGTGTCGATCGCCTTGAACGCACCGGCCTGCGCCACGAAGGCCAGCGACGTGAACTGGCCGCTGAGCTGGTTCAGGGAGGGTCCACGGAACGTCGTGCCGGCCGACCCCCGCAGCACCAGGTCCTCAGTGACTTCATAGCGCAGCGAGAGCTTCGGGTTCGTCGTCGCCCCGATGCTTCCGCCATAGTCCTCATGGCGAATGGCCAATTGGGCCTCGAACTGATCCGAGAACGGAAGGTTCAGCTCGGTGAAGAGAGCCCACACATTGCGATCGACATCGGCTGGAGTCGTGGGAGCGAGGAAGCCGAACACGCCGGTCTTGGAAGTGCAGGTGGTTTGGCCGGGAATGGCGCACGGATTCTTTGTGAAGTCGGCATTGTCATTCGGATCCAGGGAGTAAGCGTCGATCCGGTACTGCATGCCCACTGCAAACGCCACATTCCCGCCGCCGAGCTGGAAGCCGGTTTCGCCGTTCACGACCGCATCAAAGACTGTGACCGTGGTGGTGGCCTCTGTGGCGGAGGCGCCGACAAGCCAGTTGGCGAGCGCCGGTGAGTTCTCGACTGACGCGACGAAGTTGGGGTTCGGGCTCGATGAGAAGGCGCCCTGCTTGATGGCGGTCGAGAAGGGGTTGTAGAACAGGCAGCCATTCGCCCCGGGGGTCGTTCCCGTGCAGTTCGGCCCCCCCAGTCCGCCGAGGGCGCGGTTGAAGCGATCGACGAAGGTATCGTTAGTCGAGCGTAATCCGACGTCCTCCATGTAGGTCAGGGCGACATCCCATCCCCAGCCGTTTTCGAACTCGCCCTTGAGGCCGCCAGACAGGCGGTAGGCCTCGTAGGAACGGCTTCCGACCTGTGCGCCGCCGCCATTGCCGGGGAAGCCGCCCCAGCCGAACGAGCGCCCCGTCCAGAGAACCGCCGGCGCCGTCGCGAGCCAGGGGTTCGCGGTGGCGAGCGAAGGGAACTGGGCAAGGAGGGACTGGAAGCCCGGGTGCGATGTCGGCACCGCGATCACCGGCCGCTGGGGCGGATAGGAGGGCGAGGTCTTCCACTTCGGCACGTCGGTGTTCGCGTACAGGAACTCGACATGGGCTTCCACGCCGTTGTCGAACCGGTGGTTCAGTTCGGAGAAGATCTGGTACCGGGTCTCCTCCTCGACGAGGTTGTCAAACGGAATGAAGCGGAACTGGCAGGCGCCGTTGGCGATCGTGCCGCCCACATTGGTGCAGCCAGGATCGATGACGTTAAGGGTTCCCGGAGCTGACGCACCAACCGGTAGAGCGTTCAAGATCCGCCCTGGATTACCAATTCCGGAATAGCCGGACTGGGGATTCCCGGCGAACGACACGTTGGCGACTTCAACGTCGCTGAAGCTGGTCTCAGACCGGAAATTGTATCCGACAGTTGTCACCCAGCTGGTGTTATCGCCCTGCCAGCCATAGGCGAGGGAGGCGTTCCACTCACCGTCGGAGCCGCCAAAGACCAAGTAGTCGGCGCTGGCGACAAGGCCGGAAAGCCGGCGGTTGGTGATGAAGTTCACGACGCCGGCAATGGCGTCAGACCCGTAAAGAGCGGCCGCGCCGTCCTTCAGGATCTCGATCCGCCCGATCGCAGCGGCGGGAATCAGATTGGTGTCCACGAAGGTCTGTGCGCTTTCAGCGATGCCGTAGGGCGCCGAAACCATGCGTCGGCCGTTCAACAGCACCAGGGTGCGCGCCGGGCCGAGGCCGCGAAGGTTCACATTGCTCAGGCCTTCGAGGCCGTTGGACGAGAACTGGTTGGTCTCACCGTCGGTTCCGCTCGACACGCCGAGGTTCTTGATCAGGTCCTTGATGGTCGGAGAGCCGCTCTTCTGGAGATCTGCGGCGGTCAGAACATCGACGGGCAGGGCCGCATCCTCGGGCGTGCCGCGGATGAAGGAGCCGGTGACGACGACTTCCTCAACCGTCGAAGGCTGAGCGCCCTGCGCCTGAGCAGCGCCCGCCGCCATCAAGCCAGCGGCGACTGCGACCGCTGACGCGCCACAAAAGAAACGTCCTCTCATAGTGCTTCCTCTCCCTGCGCCTGCGGCTTGATTGCCTGAAACAACGGCGCCCGCTGCAGCTTAATCGCACGCCCCGTAGGAACTCCGCTATTACATTTTTGCAACTATTCGGGACGTTCAGCGTCCAATCGTCCAAACAAGCCTTCAGCGCCCGCCGCCGGCGTCCCGGGCCTGAAGCCCCGGAGTCGTGTTCCAGATCATGCTCAGATAAGTGGGAACCGATTTTCGGATCGAAGCCGGATCCAGGCATCAGGTGCAGAAAACGCCGCCCCCGTCTCCAGGGGAGGCGCATCCGCTGTCCAGCAGACTGGGATCAGAACTTCTTGCGGACGCCGACCTTGAAGGTCCGGCCCAGCGGGTTGCCGATGAAGGGGTCGTAGCTCATCTCGATCCGCGCCTGGGCGGGCTCGGTGTCGAGGAGGTTGAACACCGAGGCGGTCACCGTCAGGTCGTCCGGCAGTTGCAGCCTGTAGGTCAGGTCGTGGCTGATGAAGGCGTCCTGCGTCAGGCCGAAGGTGATCAGCTTGCAGTTGGTCGCCGTGCCGGCCGTGGCGTTGGCTACGTTGCAGTTCGTGGAAGCCCCGGTCTGCACTGTGGTGGGGCCGCGGTCGTCCTTGACCCCGTCGACATAGTTCATCGTCCAGCGGACATTGTGGATGTCGCGGTTGTAGTCGGCGTAGAACTGGCCGCGCCAGTCCGGGATGGTGCCCGGCAGGCGGTTGTAGTTGGTCACGCCGACCGCGTCGTAGGCGCCGGAGACGGTGACGCCGGCGAACTTGAAGGCCGCCTGCTCGAAGTTGAGCACGTAGCTGACATTGCCGCCGATGTGCACTTCGCCCCCGAAGAGGTCGTCGAAGCGATAGTCGACGTCGGCGTCGATACCGGTGGTGGTGATCTGCGGACCGTTGGTGGTGTCGGACCGGACGCGGGCGATGTCGTTGCCGACGGTCACGCCCTGGGTGCAGGCGTTGCCGTTGTTGAAGGTGATCAGGTAGCGGACCGG
>VYMD01000299.1_pt1 | contig 12751 bp, 11 predicted proteins | sample 5115311 | NCBI WGS metagenome assembly VYMD01 (sample SAMN12291779, study PRJNA351875) | freshwater metagenome | isolation source: freshwater lake | place: USA: Michigan, Wintergreen Lake | collected 2013-08-08
CCCTACGATGCGACTTTTCGGAGACATTCAGAGAAGAAGGGGGCAGTTGGTGGGGCGTGTGGTGGTGGTGCGGTAGGATGCTTTTCACTTTCACCAGAGCAGTTCGGTTTGCCTCAATGGGGACAATCCTGTTCAATAAGGCTCTTCTTTGGTAGGAAGAGCCTTTTTTCTTGCTTTACGTTCAAGTTTGATTATTCAGAAAAGAAAGGCTATATTTGCGGCGGAAAATGTGCAATGCTCATGCTCCTTTTTTTTGGTATCTCTGTCTGCAATGGCTTGTTCTCGTGCATTTTACGGGGAATGTTGCTACCTAGCTAATTCGCTGCTTATCCAATTCCTTGAAAACTCTTCTCAATTCTTATTTTACTCATTTCAATTTATTTTGTTGTATGATGAACTCTCGTTCCTGCCGAACGCTCTGCGTTACGGCAATGCTCTGGTGTTGTAGTATTGGTGTGGCTTTTGAGGCGTTTGCGCAAGCTACTCCGTTTGAAAAAAATGGCAAAAAAGGTCTTGTTCGTGCAAGCGATAATGCCATTATTGTTCAAGCAAAATATGATGAAATTATCGTCTTTTCCAATGCGTGGTTGAAGGTCAAAGACGGCGGTAAGTACGGCATTTTGCAGCCCGACGGCTCGGATGCTGCGCCCTGCAAATACGATAACATTGACCTTTTCAGCAATGGCAAATACGAAGTAAAATTAAACAACAAAGTCGGTATTTTGGATAATCAAGGCAAAGAAATCCTTGCTCCCAAGTACGATGAAATCTTGATGGGGCAAGACGGACGCGCCCAAGTGAAGTTGAACGGCAAAACGGGATTTATTGACGAAAAGGGCAAAGAACTCGTTGCGCCGAAATACGACGGTGTGCAGATGCTCAAAAACGGTCGTGTGCAAATCACCGAAGGCGGAAAAACGGGTTTTTTGGATGAAAAAGGTATGGAAATTATCCCGCCAAAATACGACGGTGCGAAGTTTTTCTCCGTTGGTGCAAATGGTTACGCGGAAGTGAAAAACGGTGCAAAAATGGGCTTGTACACTACCGCAGGCAAAATGCTTGTTCCGGCGGAGTTTGAGACCGTGAAACTCAGCGCCAATGAACGCATCGAAGTAAAAAATGCAGGAAAAATAGGCTATTACGATATGCAAGGCAATCTGCTTATTCCCTGCAAGTACGATGCCGTCTTGTTTGCCTTGGATGGACGCGCTCAGGTGAAGGCAGGTGGGAAGTTTGGTGCGATTGCTCCGCAAATTGCTCCCCAAGGCGCAGGCAAAGAATACAAAGAATTTTTGGAAACGAAGTATGACGATGTAAAAATGATGAAAGTCGTTGCTGCGGCAACCTTGGCGGGCAAAACATCCTTCTGGACGGCTCAAGGTGTTGAGTACAGCGCTGTGGAAGAGCCAGTGAACAACCTTCTCCGCGCTAAAAAAGGCGGAAAAACGGGCTTTTTAGATATGACGGGCAAAGAGATTATCCCTGTGCAGTATGATTCCTTGCAAGCATTTTCCGAAGGTCTTGCGCTTGCGCAGATGGGCGGAAAATGGGGCTTTCTTGGCGCAGACGGCAAAGAAAAAGCGGCGCTGAAATATGACGCGGCAGAGACGCTGAAAGGCGGTATTGCGCGTGTTGTGAGTGGCGGAAAATGGGGCTTGATTGGCAAAGACGGTGCAGAACTTATCGCTCCGAAATACGATTCCCTCCGCACCTTTGCAGAAGGCGTAGCGGGCGCGAAACTCGCCGATAAATGGGGCGTTGTTGCTCAAGACGGTAAAGAACTTGTTGCGCCCAAATACGACGTGCTGGATGCCTTGAGCGAGGGTCTTGCGTTGGTCGTGGCGGCAGGGAAATTCGGCTTCATTGATAAAGCAGGCGTGGAAGTGATTGCGCCGCAGTACGATGCCGCAGAAGCATTCAAAGGTGGCGTTGCCAAAGTTACGCTTGCCGGAAAAACCATGAACATTGATACCACCGGAAAGGAGAAAAAATAATGCCAAAACTTCTTAAAACCTCACTTTTCGCACTTGTAATTGCGACGTTGTTTGCTAACGCCGTTATTGCTCAAGTGCCTCTAACGCCGGAGAAAATCGAAAAAGAGCGTCAGAAAATTCTTGCACAAAAAATTGATAGCGTCATTGTGTGGGAATTTGCCCTCAAAAACAACAAACCTGAAAAAAAGGGCAGAATGGATATGCTCATTCGATATGACAAAAACGGGAATAAGGTTCTGGAAGGGCGCTACAACAAGGATGTGATTGACACACGGCAGGAATTTGTCTATAACGATAAAAACCAGCTTACCGAAACCACAAACTTCATGGAATTTAACACGCCGGGTTTTACGTGGAAGTACCAATATGACGAAAAAGGACGCACGAAAGAGGCAGTGTATTCGAGCAATATGAGCAATTCCAGCCAGCGCCAAACCTTTCATTACCGCGAGGGTTTGTTTACAGCGAATGACGGAGTATTAACGGAAGTGAAATTTTATATCACTAAAGATAAAGTAGGCTACCGCGATGTAATCACTTACGATGACCAAACAAAGCGCCCAGTGAAGATGATTCGTTTCCGCATTGACGACAGCATTGAGAAAAAAGAGGAATATAAGTATGATGCTAACGGAAACATCAGTGAAATAGCGGTCTTTGGCGGTATGGAGTTCGACGAAAAAACGGCAAAACTTCAATCGAAAAAGGTTTTTACCTACGACGCAAACGGGAACGTTGCGAGTGAATCCGAAACAAATGCGAAAAATCAACTTACATCGAAACTTGTTCACACTTACGATGGAAGCGGAAAACTTGCCGAAACGACGGTTTCGTCAGGTAAAAAGCCGCCTGTGAAGCCGAGTTATGTGCGGAAGTATGTGTATGCGGTGTTGCCGTAAGTTTCTTTATGTTCATAGCGTGCAGACTGTATTGGAGCGGTCTGCACGTTTTTTTTATCCACATTCATTCTTCTGAATTATGAACCTTCGTGTATTGATTCTTATAGTTGTTATTGTCTTGTTGTCCCTGAACGTCGTTATTGCAGGTGATACCAAAAAACAAATCACAACTACGAATACTATTTCGTATATGTTGGAATCGTTTCCCAAAGGCATTCTTTCAACGATAAATTCAGTTATCGCATACAGCACCACAGCAAGTTCCTTGACAACGGAATTTGATTCTTTAGCGCGTCGGGATAATCTCGCGCTGCAACTTGGAATGTGGCAAGCAGGAAGGGGCGGAATTGGTACGAAGTATTGGCTTTCTGAATTGACGGCATTGAGAATCAGCGCAAATACGGGTATCAATATTGGATTGAATAGTAGTGGTGAATTTCGCCAGAGTAACAACGCACTCAATCAAATAGGTGATACAAGTACGGGTACACCGAGAACAGTTGGAAATGGCTATGAAATTGGACTTGCGCCAACAGTAACACTTGATGTCGCAATTAGTGCGACTATCGAAAAGCATCTGTTTTCAAAAAAGCAAGTATCTCCCTACATCGGTTTTGGCATGGGCATTAGCGCCTATTCTGATAACATAACGAACTTCTTCAATAGATATGTCGGCGGCACGGATACCGGAGCCGTACGGCGTTGGTACTATTCCTTTGGTGGTGATTATGTTCACGTTCCTGAAAATACAACGCAAACAGGAATATTAAACACTCAGATTCCTATTTCAAGAAACGTAGTGTCCGTCAGTGGTCATATCATAGTTGGGGTGGAATATTGGGTTTTGCCATCTCTCAGCATTGCAGCCGAAGCAATCGGTGTCGGCAACATAAGAGGAACGGCTTATTTCCTCGGCAATTTTCAACAAAGTCAAACAACAACGCAGTCAAACGGGCAAACATCAATGACAAAATTTACAAGCACTTTTTCTTCTCAAAGCCCAAGTATAACCGTTTCTACCGGGCTTAATTTCTCAAGTTCATTAACCTTATCCGTCTATTTTGGTCGCAATGTTCTTGGAGATATTCTTGAAGCCTTTTCAAGCGGAAGTCTCTTCCAATGGTAATAAAAAATCCCTCAAAAGGCTGATACAATCACTTGTTTCAGCCTTTTCTCTTTTTATGTCCTGATGCCGATTTTTTTTTTTCAACAGAGTTCACAGGAATTTTCTAATTTTGAATACTCAGTAACTCATTTCCTGTACGATGCACGTTATGGAGCGTATTACACAATGCTCGACCAAACCACAGAACAAGCCACGCGCAAGCGCCTCGCCGAAATTGAACGCGAACTTTCCGACCTCCAAGAAAAGCGCACTGCTTTACGGGCGCGGTGGCAGGTGGAAAAAGACGCAATTCAGCGTATTCAAGGGCTGAAAGCGGCAATTGAACTCTCCAAAACGGATGCTGCGGACTTTGAGCGGCGCGGCGATTTAGGTAAAGTCGCCGAAATCCGTTATGGGCGTATGGTACAGTTGGAAAAAGAGCTTGTTGAAGCGAATGAGGCACTTCGCACCGCACAAAAAGACGGTACAATGCTCAAAGAACAAGTTGGCGCAGACGACATCGCGGAAACCATTTCTCGTTGGACGGGAATACCTGTGAGCCGCATGATGGAAACTGAGCGTACGAAATTACTCAAAATGGAAGACCGTTTGCATGAGCGTGTTATTGGGCAGGAAGAGGCTGTAAGGGCGGTGAGTAATGCTATACGCCGCGCCAGAGCAGGGCTGCAAGACGCAAATCGCCCAATCGGTTCGTTTATTTTTCTGGGAACAACAGGTGTTGGCAAAACCGAATTGGCGAGGGCGCTTGCGGAGTTTCTCTTTGACGATGAGCAAGCAATGGTGCGCCTTGATATGACGGAGTACATGGAAAAACACGCCGTTTCACGCATGATTGGAGCGCCGCCGGGGTATGTTGGTTATGATGAAGGTGGGCAGCTGACCGAAGCCGTGAGAGTACATCCTTATTCGGTTGTGCTGTTTGACGAAATCGAAAAAGCACACCCCGATGTGTTTAATGTGCTTTTGCAAGTCCTTGATGAAGGAAGACTTACCGATAGTAAAGGGCGCGAAGTGAATTTCCGCAATACGATAATCATTATGACTTCCAACATCGGGACGGAAATTATTCAGGAATCCTTACAACATTTAGATGACCGAAAAAGCGATTTCGAGTTGGAAGAGCGTTTGGAAAAGGTCAAAGAAAAAGTGATAAACCTCCTCAAAACTCGCGTCCGCCCTGAGTTTTTTAACCGTATTGACGATGTGATTTTATTCCGACCGCTTTCACGCAAAAATGTTCGGCAAATAGCCAAAGTGCAGATAAAACGTTTGGAAGAAACGATGAAAAACACGGAACTTGCGCTCGACATCACCGATGAAGCGCTTGAATGGTTGGCGGTGCATGGGTACGAAATCAACTACGGTGCGCGTCCACTTAAACGCCTGATACAAAAACGCATCGCAGACCCGCTTGCAATCAAGGTCCTTTCGGGTGAGATTAGTTCGGGCGATACAGTGCGTGTAGATATGGGTATGACAGGCGAATTAGAAATCGGGAAATAAGAAGGACAGAACTACGAATGAAACATTTTTTTCACGCCAATACTCTTCTAACAAGCGCTTGTTTGCTGCTTTGGTGTGGAATATTCTCCTTTGCCCAACAAACTAATTTGCTAACAGGCTCGAAGGAAATCAAACAGGGCGATAAGGGCTTCATTGCATGGCGTTTTCAGGATTATGAAACGGTGCAGATTGTCGGTGACACGCTCCGTGTTATCCGTTCTGCGCGAGATATGCTGACTATTCAACCCGGAAAAACAACAACCTTTACCATTACCGCCCTCGGCAAGGGAAAACCCCGTCTTGATACGCTCTGGCGCGTGCGTGTGCTTACGCTTGCGGAAGCCGACAGTATAGCTTTGGCTGAAGCAAATGCTTATACGTCCGTTTCAACCAATACGGCAGCTTCTCGTGGTGGACAGCCTGAAACGGTCAGTTCAAGCCTGCCGGAAAGCATCTATCTTGTCTCGCAAGCATCTACGCTGCCTTCGGAGTATTATGCGGGAATTGTTCGGAATGCAAATCAAAATTCTAACGAAATTTCAGCAAAAAAAATACAAATTGTTCGGATTCCTGATAATAGCCTTGAAAGTGCATCATTACACGCCGTGGTGCTTGATGCCTACGGAAATTTTCTTCCCTCCTTTGCACAACAACCCAATAAATTTTCCCTTTCGCTTTTTGGCATTGCGGATTCGCTCGCACCTTCGCAAGCAAGCCTAAGTTCCGATGTGGTATTTTCCATGCGGGAAGCCTCCCTATATGACTCGCCCAATCTTGCCTTTACAGTGTGCGTGGATGAATCTGCATCCATGAAACGGTTTTCGGGGGTAGAACAATCGGCATTAGATTTTATGCGGTCTTTGGGGGGTAGAGTGGAAAAGCAAATTCTCGCTTTTGACCACCGTATTCGTGTTGTGAATCCTTTGGATTTGGAGAAGCAGATGGATTGGGACAAGCAGAAACAAGCACTAGAGCCACGTTCAGAGCAGGGAGGCTTAACAGCGCTCTACAAAGCCGCGTACAAAGGTTTACTTACTCTCAAACAATCGGGCAGGCGGCACAAGGCATTAGTGCTGATTTCCGGTGGTAAAGATGATGCCTCAATTCTCTATACGATGCACGATGTGATGCGCTCTGCAAAGGAATTTGGCGTGGTGATTTACACCATTGCAATCGGCTCAAACGCTGACACTTACACACTTCGCCAAATGGCGGAATTTACCGGCGGCAGGTTTTATGCGGTAAATGATGATGCAAGGAAGGATTTGCCGCGTGTGCTGAAAGAAATTTCGCTGTCGTACAAAGCATTTTATGAATTGATCTTTAGTTCGGGAACGAAGGTGCAGGCTCATTCGGCGGTGATTGACGCAACGCTTTCCTTCAAAACCTCCGACAACCGCACTCTCAGCGAAACGAAGCCTTTTGCGCTTAGTGAAAAAAATGTTTACTCGACGCACCAGATTGTAGCGACCTTTGCACCGAATTCTTTTCAACCCGATGCGCTGTATGACCAGCAAGTTTCCTCGCTTGCGCAGGTGCTGAAGGATAATCCCGAAAAAGTTATCGAGCTTGTAGGACATACCGATATGCAAGGGAATGATGGCATTAACCGCAATTTTGCCCTTCGCCGAGCGCAGGCGGTGAAATCTCGCTTGGTCTCACTTGGCGCGAACACCATGCAAATACGCCTTCGCAGCGTGGGTAGGGAAAAGCCGGTGTATTATTTCGAGAGTGAAGAATGGCAATCCCGCTTGAACAGGCGTGTGGAACTGCGGTGGCTAGACCCCACACTTGTGCCATATGAAATTCTCGCCGAAGCTGTCGCTTCTGAAGAAGAAGCCATGCGGCTTGAAGCACAATGGAACGCCAGAGGCTACGATGCCTATTACGATGCTTTTCTCATTAACCGTATTCCTGCTTATAGGCTTAAACTCTGGGGCTTTGCCACGCTGGAGAGTGCAGAAAAAACAAAAAATCTTTTGCAGCAGCAGTATCGTTTGCCTCTGAAAGTGCAGTAATTCCTTGTGTTGCATTGGTTTTTTCTCCGCGAATCCCACTAATTGACACGAATTGTGATTGATGCTGTATTCTTTCTACAACAGTCTCGTTACATTCTCTTCATTCGTGAAAATTCGTGTAATTCGTGGACAAAAATTTATTGGACAACGGGCGAAAAACCGCTATTTTTGCGACGTTCAGCAGTATCCATACCCTGATAATCCAGATTTTATCTTACTTTCAACACTTTTTCAAAGGAAAAAACTGTGGCAAAACAGCAACACAATAAGCGTCGGCGGGGCGGTATCGGTATGCCCGTCGGAATAGCAATGCTCGTAGGAATTGTCGTCTTGAGTACGCTCGGAGGCGCACTGTGGCTTGTGTTCCGCGATACAACCCCTCATGTTCTTTACAAGGCTTATCCTATCGGCACTGAAGGCTGGTCGGCATCGTGGAATCAAGATAGCGACACGTGCGGTAATTATTCAACCGGTTCGCCGTTGTTGTCCTTCAAAATGGATTTGGAAAACCTCCCTTCAGCAGCAAGTATCAGCTATGCAGGGTATGTTGCCAATATGGGATGGAAAGAAGCGAAAGCTGGTGCGGAAATTCTACCCAACGACCTTGCCTTACAAACACAGGGCTTGGAAGCTATCAAAGCAACACTGGAGAACGCTCCGGGACTGAATTTGGAGTACCGCGCTCACTTCCCGAAATCGGGTTGGACGGAATGGCTTGGTGACGGGATTTTGGTTGGTGCGCCGCAAAGCGGGGAGTATATGGACGCAATGCAAGCGCGGTTAGTCGTTGCGGATAGCGCTGTTGCGATGTTTGATGCAAAAGATGGTGTTCACGTTGATTTCTCCGAAATTTTCTTCAAAGTGGGTAGTGACCGCTTCAACTTCGATTTACCCGAAACCTCACGAAACCTTGCGCGGATGTATAAATTCGCTCAAGGCTCATGCGATAGTCTGCAAATGGTTGTGGAAGGGCATTCCTCGTCTGAAGGCGATGCAATGGTGAATCAACGCCTTTCCGAACAACGCGCAATGAAAGTCCGCGATTGGCTTGTGAGCAAAGGGGTGAATCCCGTAAAACTCGTTGCAACGAAAGGTTTTGGCTCTTCGCAACCCAAAGTGGCTGAACCCGCAGAAGGAACAGTTTCTGCCGAAGAATTAGAGAAAATTCGCAAGCAAAACCGCCGTATTGGGGTGATGATTCAACGCGGGTGTAAGTAGCTTTGGAGGCTTTGGATATATGTTCTAGGTCATATGTTCTAGGGCATTGAATGACAAGAGTTGTTTTGGCAAGAAAATGTGAGGCATAATGCGCTTTCTGCGTGTTATGCCTTTGTTTTTTTGGGAGAAATGCCGCAATTTTGCTTATTCTGAGATGAAAAGAGACAATTTTTCCGGACAATTTTCGTCAATATCTCTAAACACCGCATCAATACTATCATTTCAAACCATTATGACCGTAACGATTGATTCCAACTCCGGCTTTTGCTGGGGAGTTGTGCGAACTGTTCAAATTGCCGAGCAGTACCTTGCCGAATATGATAATGTCTCGGTTTTGGGGCATATCATCCACAACCCGAAAGAAATTGAGCGCCTTCAGCAAAAAGGCTTGCGAACAATTCACGTCAAAGATTTTGAGCGTATTTCCGAAGAAGCAAAACAAAATGGTTCTACGCCTCGTGTTTTGATTCGTGCGCACGGTGAGCCGCCCGAAACCTACCGCAAAGCATTTGAACTTGGTATCGAACTTATTGATGCAACCTGTCCTGTCGTTACCAAACTCCAAGAGCGGGTGCGAAAATTCTACGACCAAGGCTATCAAGTCGTAGTATTCGGCAAAAAAGACCATGCCGAAGTTATTGGCGTACGAGGTGTTTGCAACGATGAATGTATCGTCGTGAAATCTGTCGAAGAAGGGCTTGAAATGGTCAATATGGAGCGAAAAACAGTCCTGTTTTCACAAACAACAATGGACAGACCAACGTTTTACGCACTCCGCGACGCTCTCCAAACCCGCGTGAAAGAACTTATTGTAGATACGATGCAAAATATCGCGGTAGAATTTCACGCTAAAGACACGATTTGCGGGCAGGTTTCTGGGCGCGAGGACAAACTCGCTGCTTTTGCGGCTTCGCAAGACATCATGCTGTTTATCGCAGGGCATGAGTCCTCCAACGGTAAAGTGTTGTACAACGTTGCGAAGGCTGCAAACCCGCGTACATACTTCCTCGAAGATGTCAGTGAATTGCAGGATGCGTGGTTTGATGGCGTACATACTGTTGGTATTAGCGGTGCCACAAGCACTCCGCAATGGCTGATGGAACAGCTTAAAAAGGCAGTAGAGGAGCGGTATGCGGAGGCGAATTTTGTCGCTGCTTGAGATATGTTTTCTTCCATGCTAACCTTGCTGAAACTTTAGACTAGACAATGACGGAAATAGCAGAAATAGAACGTTCTTCGATAGAAGTAACAACACTCGGAACAATCCCCGATGCCCTCATCTACGAGATGTGGAGCGGCAAACCTGTGTATTATCGTGGTTACAAAGAAGTTTTCGATAACCCCCAAATGATAGAGAAGTCTATGGGAAGTAGTGTTTATCAGAGTTTGGTGATTTCTTCCTTGCTGAAATATCTCTTTAAGCACTTACCCGACAAATACGAAGCCTTGACCAATGAAGTAGGTGTGCTGTTGGCAAAAAATGATTGGCGCAGTGCCGACATTGCTATTTGCGACAAGGCACAAATTCTTGCGTTGTCGAGAGAAGAGCAGAATAAATATCTTCACTTCGCACCGAATGTTGTGATAGAGATTGACACCAAAGCCGATATGGGGGAGTTTAGTTCAATTATGGACTACTACGCCGATAAAACCGATGATTTGCTGGATTTTGGCGTTGAGCGGGTTATTGGGATTTTTACCGGAACAAAAAAGATAATGACCGCAACAAAAGGTAATCCTTGGCAAATCGTGGATTGGAGTGCTTCGGTAGAGATAATTGATGGTTTGTTTGTTTCATTGGAGAGTGATTTAGCTTTGTAATGACAGTATTGCAAACAGTATTGCAATTTTTTTTCTTTTCAAATAATACTATGGCAAAAGCAACATGGAACGGCGCAATCATCGCCGAATCCGACAAATATGAACTTGTCGAAGGGAACGTCTATTTTCCCCCTTCGGCACTCAAAAAAGAATTTTTCAAAGAAAGCCCAACCCACACGAAATGTCCCTGGAAAGGCACTGCCAGCTATTTCACGGTTGAAGTAGCAGGACAGCAAAACCCCGATGCTGCATAGTATTATCCCCAAACAATGCCTTCAGCGAAGCATATTGAGGGATACGTGGCGTTTTGGAAGGGTGTGAAGGTGGAGAAGTAGATAAGATTCTTGGTTACATTGACCAAATGAAGATATATGCTAAATGGCGGTTTGGGAGTTCATACTAGAAACGTCATTATCCATCAAACAATTTTTTGTGACTATGAATATTCCGTGCAAACTGATTTGGAAGATGTCCGTTGGTGTAGTATTAATTGTGATTTTTTCTTCCTGCGGCATGACAACCGATTATATCATCAAACATCCAAAGTTCTCGTGGGTGAAAGATAGTACCAATCGTTTCTATATCCACATGGAAAAAAGGATTTGGACTAAAGAACGGATGGATTCGGTTAAAATAGCTATGGAGGAAAACTATGCTGTTACCATGAAAAAACTTCAAAATGATTTTTTTCCGTTTGATAGGATTCATCACTTTCTTGTTGAAGATCCCCATTCTATTGTATTTTTAATTAGAACACGACACCCTGATTGGATTAGTTGGTACCTTTATCACGATGTTGTTGATTATTTCATCGAATATCCAATCCCAAAAGATTCATTTGGTGTTCATTCAATTTCTCATAGATATTTGATAACGACTTTTGGTCAGAATGGCTTATATTCACGAGAGAAAGACCTCTTAAGTACGATAATTCTCAGATCCCTTTGGAAAAATCATTATGCTTTTTTCTTGAGTTCTTCGATTGGAATTTATGTCAATGATGCTTGGTATGGATATGACTTACACGACCTAGCTGCATATTTTTATCGAAACAACTACAGGTATAAGCAACTTAGTTATTTTTTTTCCTTTGTCAGTGACAATATAACATATCCTATGATAGCAAGCCTTCTCAAATTTAGTGCTGAAAAATATGGAATGCCTTTTGTTAAACAGAATGCTTCCATTGAGGCGAGCCCATTGTTTCCTTTGAATACTACCATCGTTTCAGAATGGGAAGCCATGCTGAATGAGAAAAATAGTAAGCCCTCTCCGATAGATACTATTCGGTATTTTTCGTACTATCCCTAATGAACCTACTCACACAGAAACCAACAATATACCTAGTCTTTCGACCATACAGAGATATTAAGGTAGAAATATTTTTCATATACTTTCTGTTGTAACTGAAAGTTTGATAAAAAATTGCCGACCAAACAAAAGGAAAGCCCGTAAGGCAACGAAAAATAAAGACCATGATTCGATGACAAGAACCTTAACCCATCCTTGTCGAATTAATTGGTAGTCGCTCAAAGGGCGGCTTGACCAGCTACTGGCAACTAATTCCCAACAGCCTCCCATTGCAGGTTGAATGCTTTGAAAAAACAACGCTATACGATGTTTTTATTTCAAATGCCGTAATCAATTTTATCTAATTTTCGGTTGTTACTATGTTCCCCAAGACTTTTTCAGTTGTCGTTATTGTATTTCTATCAGTAGTTATTCTCCTTTCATCCGGTTGTATGTCGCCGACATCAAGTATTCTATCTGCTTCTTCAACTGGTTGGGACAAAGAAGAAACCAAACATTTTCGTATGTTCTTTGATCGTCAAGGCTATTCTGCAACGGAGCGCGATTCTTTGAAGTTGGTAATGGAGCAAAACTATTTGTTCGTTCTCTCTAAACTCAAAGAAAATCCAAACGATGATGATTACTTTACACATTTCATGGTAAAAACACCTGCACGGTACGCAGAATTAACAAAAAACCAGAGTTTGTTTACTGGGTACTCATTTCATGGAAACTTTTTTTCAGCAGCATCCGTGATAAACCAGTATTTAATTACAGTAGTTTTGACAGTTCTCGTTAGCCATGAAGCGGCTTTGCAAGGGCATCAAGAAAAGCAGTTGCCCTAGAAGTTGAGGAGTCGTTTCTGCCTGCAAGCAAGGAATG